>Ga0210385_10001001_pt1 | contig 17981 bp, 14 predicted proteins | sample IncBWH26OmetaG_FD_160107 | JGI IMG/M metagenome (GOLD analysis project Ga0210385, IMG submission 160107) | Forest soil microbial communities from Barre Woods Harvard Forest LTER site, Petersham, Massachusetts, United States - Inc-BW-H-26-O ...
GGCCGCTGGATTGTTATGGATTCTCGACGCTTCCATTAACATCAGCATGGAGCCGTTTCGCGCCTTCGTGGCGGACATGCTGCCCGATGAACAGCGCGCCCGAGGCTTCACCATGCAGAGCTTCTTCATCGGCGTGGGGAACGTTGCTGCGTCTTATCTGTTTCTGCTGCTGCGGCGCGTGATCCCGCCAACCGGCGCGGCAGGCGCACGAGCGATCCCGGAGATTGTCCGGATAGCGTTTTGGATCGGCGCGGTCGCTTTCATCGGCGCGGTATTGGTCACTATAATCACCACGAAAGAATATCCGCCCAGCCCCCAGGAACGCGAGCGCCTGCGCCACGCGAAGCGCTTCGATTTCGGCGAAATAGCGCACTCTATCGTGAACATGCCGAAGACCATGCGCCAGTTAGCCATCGTGCAATTTCTCACCTGGCTTGGCCTGTTCTCCATGTTCCTGTATTTCGCCGTCGCGGTTGCGCACAATGTCTTCGGCGCCCGCTCGACAACGGAAAAGGCCTTCACAGAAGGCGTCATGTGGGCCGGCTACTGTTCCGGCGCCTACAGCGTGGTGTGTTCTCTGGTGTCACCGCTACTAGCTTCTTTGGCCAGTCGTATCGGCAGACGAACCACACATTCGCTTTGCCTGCTGGGGGGCGCATTGGGTCTGCTTTCGATCCCGCTCATCCACGACAAATGGCTGCTGTTTTTGCCGATGGTAGGCGTGGGCATCGCTTGGGCCAGCATCCTTTCCATGCCCTATTCGATTCTCGCGGCCGCCATTCCATCCAACAAAATGGGCACCTTCATGGGCATCTTCAACTTCTTCATTGTGATTCCCGAAATCGTTTCGTCGCTAGGATTTGGTTGGATCATGGCAAATTGGCTTGGCAACGATCGCATGAAAGCGCTCATCGTGGGCGGAGTGTGTTTCCTGCTGGCCGCGCTTCTAATGCAGCGGGTGCAAGAAGTGACCGTAATCGACGAATCTCTCGCGCCCATCCCGCTTTCGCAACCCACGGCGGCATGATGGAGCCGTCTAGTGAACCGTGCCTCGTGCGGCGTTACAGCGTCAAGCGCCTGAATCACGGCCTCGCAGAGCGAATCGTCGATACCGTCGCCGCAGAAGAGCCTCTTGAAATCCGTGTGAATTACTGGTTCAAAGATGCGCAACATTCTCAAAGTCTGGCCGTGACCATGCGCACCCCGGGTCACGATCGCGAACTTGTGGCTGGTATGCTGGCCGCTGAAGGGATCATTCGAGAGCGCGGCGAGATAATCGGCTTGCACGCGCTCGGCCCCGAGCCGTCGAACGAAGTCGCAGCCGAGCTGTCTAGGGGAGTAGATTTTGAGAGTTGGCGCGCCTACCGCTCTAGCTTTGTCAGTTCCAGTTGCGGGGTTTGCGGCAAACGCAGCCGTGAGGCAATTGCGACCCAGATTCCCACTTGCACGGCAGACGATTTTCGAATCGATGCAGCGCTCATTGAGCGATTGCCCGCACGTCTTCGTGAACGCCAGGCGGGGTTTGCCCAAACCGGTGGGCTGCATGCCGCCGCTCTTGTGAATGCACGAGGCGAAATCGAAGCCGTTTTTGAAGATATCGGCCGTCACAACGCGCTCGACAAATTGACCGGCCACGCGTTGCTCAATGGCCAGGCGCCTCTGCGCCAATGCATCCTGTTTCTGAGCAGCCGCAGCAGTTTTGAGCTGGTTCAAAAAACCGCCATGGCGGGAGCCCCGGTGCTCGCGACAGTTGGCGGGCCCTCCAGCCTCGCGATTGAATGCGCGCGGGATTGCGGTATCACTTTGCTTGGCTTCGTGCGTGAGAAGCGCTTCAACATTTACTCGGGCGATTGGCGGATAAACTCGTAGAAGATGAAGCTACGGTTCCGTAATAACAGTCTGCGGCTGCGCGTAAACCGGCCGGAGGTGGAGAACCTGGCAGCCGGCGGCGCGGTGGAAGAACGGGTGGACTTCCCCGGCGGCGCGCGTCTGGCATACATTCTTGAAAGCTCACCCGAATCGGCGCCCAGCGCGTCGTTCCAGGACGGGGTCGTCCGTGTTTCTGCGCCAGGCTGGCAGATAAAAGATTGGGCTCGTGGCGAAGCGATCGGGCTATATTTTCACGTCTCCGGTGAGGGCGCCGAACTGCGCGTCGCGATCGAAAAGGACCTCCAGTGTGTTGAAGGCCCAGCCGAGGAACGCGACCCTGACGCCTTCGCTCGTGCTGCCGGAAAGAATTGCTGACCGTAGTGTAAAACACACCAGTACCACCGGGCTATTCGATTACGTAGTTCTTCCCGGTGACCATCTAAGTAGTTGAAGTTCTGCGATTGACCAGTTGGCATCCCGCGTGCATTACGGTGGAGCCGGAGGTTCTGCCGTGACCGCAGTAACAATCTCCGTAACAAGTTTTCTAGCCGTTCTGGTGTTTGCGCCGCCCTCATTCTGTTTTCAGAGCGTCTCCGCCGCGCAGGTGTCCGAGGTTATCGCCAGATCCGTGGCAGCCAATACCGCAGACTGGAATGCTCAGCCGCAATACTCGCACCGCGAGCGCCAGCTCAAGAGCAAAGTCGATTGCAATGGCCACGTTCAGGCTAGCCAGGCCAAGACCTTCGAGATTTCCATGTTGGAAGGTTCGCCCTACTCACGCTTGGTGAAAATCGACGGGCATCCGCTGAGTGCCGATCAGCAGCGCCAAGAGCAGAGCAGGCAGGCTGGGGAGCTGGCGCGGCGGCGTGACGAGTCCCCCGGCGATCGCCAGGCGCGCATCTCGAAATATCGCGCCGAACGCGCCGAAGAGCACATGCTAATGCAGCAAATGGTAGACGCGTTCACGTTCACCATGGCGGGCGAACAGCCAGTCGACGGAGCGGAGTGCTACGTTCTGGACGCTCGGCCGAACCCGGCGTACAATCCCCCAGTGGAGAAAGCCCGCGTGCTGCTGGGCATGAAAGGCCGGCTTTGGATCGATAAAGAACACTATCACTGGGTGAAAGTACAAGCCGAAGTGATTAATCCCGTTCAGTTCGGTTTGTTCGTGGCCAAGGTGAAACCCGGCACGCGGTTTGAGTTGGAGCAAGCCCCGGCGGGAGACGTATGGCTGCCCAAACATTTCAGTGAGAGCGTGAACGCAACCGTGTTTGGATTCTACGGCCTCCGCAGCAACGAAGAGGAGCTTTACTCGGACTACCAGCCGAATCAGTTGGGTATCACCCGCGCAAGCGCGCCGGTTGTCTCCGAAATAGCGGCCCGTTAAGTTAACCGCGCACAACGAGCAGCAACCGCCCTGTGCGCTCTAATGCCGGCTCATGTCGCGGTGGCTCTCTTTGACGGTAAATCCTGCCTTGCTTAGGCGTTTCTGAATCTCATTTGCGATGAGCACCGACCGGTGCTGCCCTCCAGTACATCCAAACGAGATGGTAAGGTAGCTTTTTCCCTCGCGAATATAATGTGGCAGCAGATAGATGAGTAACTCCGAAATGCGATTAATAAATTCCATCGTCTGCGGAAATGAGCGGATGTACCGGGCCACGCTGGGGTGGCGACCGCTCAGTTTCTTGAACTCCGGTATATAGTTCGGATTCGGCAGAAAACGCACATCGAATACAAGGTCGCTGTCCGGAGGCACGCCGTTTCGAAAGCCAAAACTGTTGACATAGACAACAATCTTGGTCGCCTCCTGGGCGCCTTCGAATTTGCCGTTGATAAGGCGCCGGAGTTCGTGCACGTTGAGCTTGGAAGTGTCTATGTATAAGTCGGCCAACTCGCGTATTGGCGCCAGTTCCTCGCGCTCGTCCCGTATGCTGCGCAACACCGTTGTCTCGGCGCCCAGCGGGTGCGGACGACGTGTCTCGCTAAACCGGCGCTGCAGCACCTCGTCGTCGGCGTCCAGAAACACCAGCGTGGCGCTCAGTTCCTTCTTCACTTCCCGGTACATGGCCGGAAAGTGCTTCAGTGCTTCCCCTTCGCGAATATCGATGATCAGTGCCGCGCGCCGCCTGCTCTTCGAATCGCGCGTGAGATCGGCAAATTTCGGGACCAGCGCGATCGGCAAATTATCGACCGCATAAAACCCGAGATCTTCGAACGCCTTGAGGGCGGTGAGCTTGCCGGAACCGCTCATGCCCGTGATGATGACGAGGTCCGCTGTCGAAATTGGCTCTCGAGAGCCCAGCGCGACCGCGGCCTGTTGCTTCGCTTTCGCCATGGTGGTTTTTGGGCAGCGGCTGGTCAGCCAACGGCTCCGCAAACCTACCAGTGTAACCGTAGACGTTTACGATTCAATTAAGTCGAAATTGCCATCCGCGCGGCGCACCAGAACAGACAGGCAGTTCCGGTCCGAATCCCGATAGACAACGTATGGCAGATCGTTTTCCATCTCCAGCACCGCTTCTTCGAGAGTCATGGGCTTGCGGTCTTCTTCATAATCGACGCGAAAGATCTTCGGCTTGGTTCCCGCGCCGTTGCTCTTGCTATTCTTGACCGGCTTCTGCAACGGAACATCCTCGCCGGGAGTAACGTTGCCCTCCCGAGTTTCTTTCGCCAAGCGAGTTCCCTTCGCATCGCGATGCGTGTCGCGCCAGCGGTTTCGCAGTTTCACGGTCTGCGTCTCCAGCTTTTCCACGGCCTGGCGTAATGCTGTATCCAGTTCGGCATCGGTGCCTTCTCCGATCAGGGTGTGATCGTAGAAGTTCACCTCGATCACCACTTTGTGCAGATGGCGCTCCACTTGATGTACCACGTGCGCTTCGCGCTCCCCGCGCTGCTCGATAAACTTACTCAGCTTCGCAAGCTTTGCCGTAACCTTCTTTTCGAGCGCAGGGGTGAACTCTTTGGTTTTGCCGGAATAGATGAGCTTCATTGTCCCCTCAATCAGCGGGCCGCTCTCGTGTTAGGCGGCTCCCAAAATTCTACACTTCGCGATGATGATTACGCGCGCACGCGGCGCTGGTGTGTCGAAGGAATTTTCATATCCTCCCGGTACTTGGCCACCGTCCGGCGAGTCACTTGTATTCCCTCCGCTTGCAGCCGAGCCGTGATCTGTTCATCCGTCAAGGGATGAGCTGAGTTCTCGTCTTCAATCATTTTCTTTACCCGCCGTTTCACGATCAGCAAAGGGGTGGCGCTGCCGCTCGGCCCTTGCACTGCTTCCGAGAAGAAGTAACGCAGCTCGAAAACTCCCTGCGGGGTATGCGCGTATTTGTTGGCGACTGCGCGGCTCACGGTCGATGGATGCACGCCGATCTCTTCCGCAACTTCTTTAATCATCATCGGCTTTAACTGGTCGATGCCAAACTCCAGGAACTCGGTTTGCCTCCGAATGATGGAATGACACACGCGCAGAATCGTTTGTTTGCGCTGTTCGATGTTCTTGATCAACTGCAGAGCGGAAGCGTAGCGTTCCTTGACGTAATTGCGCACATCTTTGTTCGGCTCTTGCTCCCGATCGATCATCCGCTTATATTCTCCGTTGAGACGGAGCTGCGGAATCTCATCATCGTTCAGCATGATCAGATAATCGTCGCCCTCTTTGGAGATATAAACGTCCGGCTCAACCTGCCGTGCGCCGCCCCCCGAATAACGCAGCCCGGGCGCCGGATCCAGGTGGCGGATCACGCTCACCGCGATCTGAATGTGCTCCGCCGGCCGGCTCATAACCTTCGCAAGCTGCGTCAGTTGCCGCGTTTCGAGCAGCTTCAGGTGATCGTGAACAATCTTCCAGGCTACGCTGTCCCGGCAGCCGCGCGCCTCAAGCTGTAACAAGAGACATTCCCGAAGAGTGCGCGCTCCCACGCCTGTAGGATCCAGCGATTGCACGGCTCGCAGCCCTTGCTCCACATCGAGAAGGCTGAATCCTTCTGCAACCGCGATCTCTTCGAGCGGTGTCGTCAGGTATCCGCTCTCCTCCAGGTTCCCGATAATGCTGTTGGCCGCACGGCGCACGGACTCCGGTAACACCAGTACGCTGAGCTGGCTCTGCAAGTGGTCGCTCAGTGTCACTGGAGACGATAGGAAAGTCTCGAAGCTTGGCTTGTCCACCGGCTCCGAGGCGGGACTCTTAAAGCCGGGATCTAAATAGTCGTCGAAGAAGCTGCCGAAGTCGATCTCTTCGAAGGGGTCGGTTTCCGTCTTTGCTGGCTCTTCGACCGCGACAGCCGGAACCGCAGCATCCGCCGCCGCCTCGGGCGCCACGCCATCGACCGGGAACTCGACCTCTATCGATCGCTCGAAGGCCTGGAACGACTCCGGCTCCTCCACCTGTGTCAGGATCGCTTGATCCGCGGGCTCGGCCTGGCGTTCCCGCTCCAGCAGTGACTGCACTTCCGCCGGCGTTAGCTCTTCGCCCGCTTCGCTTGCCTCTTCCAATACCGGATTTTCGGCGATTTCGTTGATGATCATGTCCTTCAGCTCCATGCGATTGAGCTGAAGCACCGTGACCATCTGCACGAGTCCCGGCGTGAGTATCTGCTTTTGCTGGACTCCGAGATGCAGCCGTTGCGAAAGCGAACTCATTTGGCTTTCAGTTTAACACCGCAAGAGCGGCCTCCCGGGACACAAGAAAGGCCCGTTTCTGCGCGTTTGCGTGGGGTTCTAGCGCTCGCTTTCGCTCGCGTATACCGGCGGGAAATAGAAATTTTCGCCCAAATATATGCGCCGCACTTCCGGATCGTTTCCTAGCGATTCGGGAGATCCGGCGCGAAAAATGCGGCCGCTGCTGATGATGTATGCGCGGTCGGTCACTGCCAGCGTCTCGCGCACATTGTGGTCCGTGACCAGAATTCCAATTCCTTTCCGCTTCAAATCCCCAATAATGCGCTGTAATTCCAAAACCTGAATCGGATCAATTCCGGAGAACGGCTCGTCCAGCAGGATGAAATCCGGCTGCAAGACGAGAGACCTCGCAATCTCCACGCGCCGCCGCTCGCCGCCTGACAACATGTAGCCCTTACTGTGCCGTACGGTCTCGAGACCCAGGTCTTCAATCAGCAGATTTAGCCGATCCCGGCGCTCTCGCCCATCTAGGCGCAGCGTTTGCAAAATCGCCATCAGGTTGTCTTCGACGCTGAGCTTCCGGAATACCGAGGGTTCCTGCGGAAGATAGCTCACCCCACGCCGCGCGCGCAGGTACATCGGCAGCTCGGTAATGGGTTCCTCGTCTAGCAACACCGCGCCGGATTCAGGGCTGATCAGGCCCACGATGATGTAGAAAGATGTCGTTTTCCCAGCGCCGTTCGGGCCCAACAGGCCCACCACTTCCCCCTGCTCCACCCGCACCGTAACGTTATCCACCACGCGGCGGTTGTTGTACGATTTCGAAATCTCCACTGTCTGCAGAGTTCTAGTGCCTGCTCGAGACTGCACGTCCTGTTCCTTACATGTCCTATGATACGCGTTGAATGGAAGCACGCGCTTCGCATTTGTATAGACGATGGACCCTCGCATGCCTCGTCTTGGCCCTCGCGTCCTTGCGTCTTTGCCATATCCATCTGCTTTGGGCAGACGAAGATTATCACCTTGCTGCCGCCATTCATCTCTTACACGGCAGAATTCCGTACCGCGATTTCTGGTACGACAAGCCACCGCTCAGCGCCGTCTATTATCTGCTGATTGCCGGATACTCCGGCTGGCCGCTTCGGCTGCTGGATGCAGCGTACATCTGTACCGCCTGTTGGCTGATCTTCCGCCTCGCACAGGCATTCTGGACGGAGGCCGAAGGGTGGACAGCCGCCTTGCTGCTCGCCTTCTTCACTACCTTCTATTTGCCTTCTGCGATCATCCCTTTTGCCGCCGACGCTCTCATGCTAGTGCCCCATCTCGCCGCCATGTATTGCGCCCGCAAGCGGCTCGCATTCTGGGCGGGCGTTTACGCGGGCATCGCCTTCCTGGTGAATACGAAAGCCGTTTTCATCCTCGCCACCTGCGCGGTCTGGATGCTTCCGCATCTGATCTTCTTGCTCGCAGGCTTCGCGTTGCCGGTCGCGGCGGCCTTACTTTGTGCGCTGATCGCAGGCGCCTGGCCCGGCTATTGCGAACAGGTCTGGCGTTGGGGTCTGATTTACGCAGAACAATCGCCGGTAACGCGGCCTTTTCTCAACGGGCTGGTTCGTACGGCCGATTGGCTGGGCTTTCATGCAGCGCTTGCGGCCGGTGCTGTTTTCGGTTTCCTCCGCGTCCCGCGAAGCGATCGCTGGAAACTGCTTCTGTGGGTTGTTTTCTCGTTCGCGGCAGTCGCCATCGGCTGGCGCTTTGCGCCGCATTATTTTCTGCAGGTGCTGCCCGCGTTGATCGTCATTGCGTCGCGCGGCGTCGTGCTGGCGCTTGACGGGCATCGGCGTCTTGCTGCTGCCGCACTGGCGCTTTTGCTGCTGGTGCCGCTGATACGTTTCGGCCCGCGCTACGCGTCGCTGGCAATTGACAATCTCCTTCATCGTGATCCGCGTTGGGTCGATGTGGTGATGGATCTCGACAGCCAGAGGGTATCCGAAAAGATCCGCGCTCTCAAACACCCCGGCGACACGTTGTTCGTCTGGGGCTATCGTCCCGATATCTACGTCTACACACGAATGATCTCCGCCAGCCGGTTCTGGGATTCGCAGCCGCTGACCGGCGTCCCTGCCGATCGTCACTTGCATGCCAACAACCCGATCTATAGCGGACCCGCCGCCATCAATCGCCAGGAGCTCATTCGATCGCGTCCTACGTTCCTCGTCGACGGCCTCGGTCTGCTCAATCCGAAGCTCGCGCCCAACCTGTATCCCGAGCTTCGGCCTTGGCTCGCGCAGTACAAGCTCGTGGATCGAACCGATCTGAGCCTGATTTATCGCAGGATTGAATAACGGCTATGCACGCTTGCAAAGAGGCATATTCCTCGGCGCGCCGTGCTACGCTCCTGCCAATCGTGTTACGCTGGAAACCGCCCTCGTGAACGATTTATGGGCATACTTAGCCGCATCGGCGTAGCCATCGATTCGGATCTTTTGGCACGCTTTGACCGATTCATCACCGAACAGGGTTATACGAACCGGTCGGAGGCTTTTCGCGATTTGATCCGCGATCGCCTGGTGAACGCCGTGGTCGAGTCCCCGGACGCGTTTGTTGTAGGAACGGTGACGTTGATTTACGATCACCATTCCCGTCTACTGCCTGAGAAACTGATGAACCTGCAACACACAAATCACGACTTGATCATCTCCACCACGCATGCGCATTTGGATCATGACACGTGTCTTGAGGTGGTTGTCGTGAAAGGCGAATCACGGCGCGTCCGGAAACTCGCAGATTTGTTGATCGGTGTAAAAGGCGTTCAACATGGGCGATTGGTCATGACTTTGCCCAAGGCCTATCTCTCAAAAACGGCGTAAAACGGCTATGAAATCGATTGGGCGCACAAAACACCCGCGCAGTAGCACGAATATCATTAAAATGCTATTTGCATTATGCCCGAAAACCACCATGGCACTCGCCGCTTTCGTGGCGCTTTGCCCTTTCTGTGCGGTCCCGGCCGATTCGCAGGGGAAAGTGTCGGGCAAGATCACTGATCCCAGCGGATCTGTTATTCCCGGCGTGAATGTCGTTGCCCGCAACACGTCCACCGGAGTCGAGCAGCAGGTGAAAGCAAATGGCGAGGGGTTTTATGCGTTCACTTCGCTGCCCGTAGGCGAATACGAGATCGTCATGCGTCAGCCAGGGTTCGCGACCTACCGGCGCACTGGCATTATCATAGATCTCGCTAGCGCCTTGGAGGTAGATGCCACACTGCAGCTCGGCACTAGCCAACAATCCGCGACGGTCTCCGAGTCTGCTGAACACGTGGAGACCAGCAGCTCTCAATTGGGAGAGGTGATTACCGGTAAGGACCTCAAAGCCCTTCCACTGAATGGGCGCAGTTACACAGACCTGCTTGGCCTACAACCGGGCGTGGCTCCACAAACAACCATCCAGCCCAATTCTGTCATCATGACCGGGGTCAATACTTCGATTGCTCCCTCCGGCGACCTGAATCCCGGCACGATCTCCATCAATGGCATGCGCGAATTCGCCAACGGCTTTATCTTGAATGGGAGCAATGTGGAAGAAGAGGTAAACATGGGTACGGCTGTTGTTCCAAACCTGGATTCCATTGCCGAGTTCCGCATCCTCACGAGCAACTTCAACGCTGAGTACGGCGATTACGCAGGCGGCCAGATCATCGTGGCCACGAAATCCGGCACGAACCAGTTTCACGGTGACCTCTTCGAGTTCCTGCGAAATACGGACCTCGATTCTCGCAATTTCTTTTCTCCTCAGCGGGCTAAGTACCTACAGAGCCAATTTGGAGGAACCTTTGGCGGACCGATCAAACGGAATAAGGTCTTTTTCTTTGCGGATTACCAAGGTACGCGGCGAGTGGAAGGGATCGATACAGGTTTGATCCCGGTTCCTTCCCTACAGGATCGAACGGGGAACTTAGCCGATCTTGCAAGTTCATTAACCGGAACAGTCAACGGACAAAACTTCGCAAACATCCTTTCGCAGCGTTTGGGCTACAGCGTTACGCCGGGAGAACCGTACTACTTCGCTGGATGCACTACATCCGCGCAGTGCGTTCTCCCGAACGCCCAGATTCCAAGAAGCGCGTGGTCGGCTCCGGCACAGTATTTGTTCCAATATATCCCATCGCCTAACACGGCAGGAAAGTTCTTTTCAACCTCCGCCTATAACGAGATTCTCAATGATGATAAGGGAGCAATCCGCTTGGATGCAGATACAAAATGGGGTGCCATTTCAGGTTATTACTTGAACGATACTTACTTTCTAAACAACCCGTACCCGACTAATCAGGCCGGAGCGAACGTTCCCGGCTTCAACGCGATTTCGGATGGGCGGTCGCAGCTCATTACACTGGGCGGCACCAAGACCTTTGGAGCATCCGCCGTGAACGACATACGCGTAAGTTTCACGCGGGACGCTAACACGCTCGGGCAGCCGGTCGGAGGAAAAGGCATCAGCTTAGCTTCACAAGGTTTTGTCACCGGTGCCGGAACGCTCGGGATTGTGCCGCTCGATCCCTCAATCGAAGGCATCGAGAACATAGTTTTTAATAACTTAACGATCGGCCTGAATATCACGGGCCTAACACAAATCGACAACTCTTTTCAGGGGAGCGATGGATTCTCCAGAGTCATTGGGACACACACGCTGAAAGCAGGGGGAGAGATCCGCGCTATTCGGGTCAACAACAATCCGGATTTCATCTACAACGGGAGCTTCTCTTTCTTCGGGTCTGAAACCGGGTCTGATTTCGCCGATTTTCTGCTAGGAATCCCGAGCAACTTTGCGCAAGGGCAAGGCCAGGCTATATACGAACGAAATAAGTACGTGGGCGCTTATGTTCAGGACAGTTGGCGCGCACGAAAGAACCTTACGCTCAACTATGGTCTGCGTTGGGACAGAATTGCACCCTGGTCGGAGAAATATGACCAGATACAAACGCTTGCGCTCGGGCAGCAATCGATTGTTTTTCCCGGTGCGCCGAAGGGCCTTGTCTTCCCAACCGATCCGAGCATTCCCGATACGCTGGCGCCTGCTCGCAACGACTTTTCGCCTCGCCTCGGCATGGCTTACGCGCCTGATTTTGGTCACGGGCTTCTGGCAAATGTGCTTGGCAGGCCGGGAACGGTCAGCATACGCGCCGGCTACGGCGTTTTCTATACAGCAATTGAGGGACTCTCTATTGGCGTAGATAGCGCGAACATTCCGTACGGCTATTCATTCACCAGCCCTGCTCCGCCGCTCTTCAGCACGCCTTACGTAACGGCGGCCAGCGGCCAAAGCAACGGCCAGCCTTATCCGTTGCTATTTCCTCCCTTGGATACAACGGCCAAAAACCCCGATCCCAATGTAGATTTTTCGCGTTACGAACCCGATCCGTTCGGAGCCACGCTCAATCCAGGGATCAAGACGCCGTACGGAGAAGATTACTCCGTCACCATCGAACGCCAATTCAGAAAAGATGATATTTTCAGCATCGGCTATGTCGGCACGCAGGGGCATCACTTACTAGTGGTTCTGGAGGAAAATCCTGGGAATGCCGCTCTATGCCTGAGTCTGAGTCAGCCGAGCGACGTGATGCCAGGGACGCCCACCTGCGGGCCATTTGGCGAGAGCGGCGTTTACGTCAGTCGCTCCGGCCAAGTCTTTAACGGAACACGTGGTCCCTTCGGGGCGGCCTTCACCAGCGCCACTACGGAGCATGCCATGGCTAACTCCGCCTACAACGCCCTCGAGACTACTCTCCGCCACACAAGCAGACGCTTGCAGTTCCTGGCAAGCTATACATTCAGTAAGTCGATGGATCAATCATCCAGCCTGGCCGAGCAGATCAACCCTCTGAACTATAAGTTGAGCAGGGCGCCCTCCGCTTTCGACATCACGCAAAACCTTGTTGGCAGCTATAACTATGAACTTCCCTTCGACAAACTGCTCCACAGGTGGAATCATCTGACTACTGGGTGGGCTCTCGCAGGTATCACCCGCTTCAGCACCGGTTTCCCCGTGACCTTATTCAACAATGGAGACACCTCCTTGCTGGGCACAGAGCCGAACGGCGTGAATAACTATGGCGTAGATTTGCCTAATTACATACCGGGACCTTTGAAGCTGAATGGCAATCCGCGTGACGGACTGACTTACTTCAACACTTCGCTGTTTAGCGTGCCGCCCCTGGGCTCCCCGGGCACGGCAGCGCATCGCTTCTTTTATGGGCCCGGTGTGGAAAACTTCGACATCGCGCTTTTGAAAAATGTGCGCCTTGCAGAAGCAAGGTCGATACAATTCAGGCTCGAAACGTTCAACACGTTCAATCATGCGCAGTTCTTCGGTGCCGGCGCGGTGAACGGAATCATAGGAAGTTCATCCTTTGGTTACGTCATCAGCTCGGATTCACCTCGGCTGGTGCAGATCGCTGCGAAATTTATCTTCTAACCGGGGCATATTGCCGCCGTTCCGAGGGACGAAGTCGCGAATCAAGAATGTGGCTGGTGTTCATTATCCAGCAACGTGCGCTTTCTCTCGATACCCCACCGGTATCCACCCAGATCGCCGTCACCGCGAATTACCCGATGGCATGGAATCGCTATAGCCACTGGGTTCGATGCACAAGCCCGCGCCACCGCCCGGGTTGCTTTCGGATCGCCCGTGGCCGCAGCAACCTTGGCGTAGGATTCGGTCGTGCCGTGCGGAATCGACTGGAGGTACATCCAGACTTTCATCTGAAACGCTGTCGCTTGCACATCCACCGGCAGGTCGAAACTGACGCGCTCGCCGCGCAGGTAGCGCGAGAGAGATTCCATCCACAGCTCGAACTGCTCCGGGTAGGGTGCCGGCATGGGCGCTAGCGTGGCCGCCGGATATTCCTCGCGCAGCATTTCCAGCAGTTGACCAGCTGAGTCGCCGAACTGCAGAAAGCACAAGCCACGAGTGGTTGCGCCCAGCATGAGCTGACCAAGGCGGGTCTCGACCGTTGTGTACGAAATCGTCACTCCTTTGGCGCCGGCCCGATAGGCGCGCGGTGTCATGCCGAGTTGTGAATCGGAGCGCTCATAGACGCGGCTGCTGGAGCCGAAACCGGCGTCGTAGACCGCCGCCGTGACCGAATCCGATTCACGCAACTTGGTCTTCAGCGCTTCCATGCGGCATCGCTCCACAAACTGCTTTGGCGTTATTCCGACCACGGCTTTGAATGTACGCTGCAAATGAAATGGGCTAATGCCTGCCTGACTGCTCAGGTGCTCGAGAGTGAGCAGCTCGCCGTTGCCGCTGTTGGCGCGAATGTATTCACAGAGCTGTCTAATGCGCTCAGTGTTTCGGCTGGCATCGTGCGCCGTGGGCCGGCAACGCAGGCACGGCCGTAGACCGCCGGCTTCGGCTTCCGCCGCGCTTCGATAAAACCGTACGTTTTCGCGTAGCGGCGTCCGCGCCGGACACCCAGGCCGGCAATACACACCCGTGGTTACGACGCCGAACCAGAATTGGCCGTCTTGGCTCCGATCCTTCGTTACGACCGCCGTCCAGCATGCTTCTTGATCGAGGATTTCTAGCGCAGTTTCGTTCACGATTTGATCATACGGCGACTCATTCGATCTTGATATCCGAATGTTGCTGTAGAATTTTGCGACTTATATGCGGCATCCGCCCATCGCTGGACCGAGCTTTGTATTGTGAACTGCGATAATCGCCTTCAGCCCGCGCTGCGTCACAGAAGAAGCACGCGGATTCGTGGTGATCGAATTGGGAATGTCGAAAAGCGATAGGTCACCTTCTACACGACAGCCGCCTCCCGCGCTAAGGCATACTGGCTCTGGCGATAGGGCAGGCCTAGATGGTCCCGTAGCGTGTCGCCGCCGTGCGCCATGTCATGATACCCGCGCTCTTTCAGCACGGGCATTACATACTTCACGAAATCATCGAGCCCGGAGCCGATCACCGGCAGGCCCAGCATGAACCCGTCGGCTGCTCCCTCTTCCACCCAGCGAATCAGTTCATCGGCAACTTTGTCCGGCGTGCCAATGAGCCCTTCCGAGGTGCCGATATGCACTCGCTTGGTCGCAAACTCGAGCGCCACCTCACGCAGCGTCAAGCCGCGCTCGCGGCCAAGCCGCCTGATGATATCGCCCGTCGAGCGGAAGCCGTCCGTGCCGAGATCACCCAGGTCGGGAAAGGGCCCATCCAGCGGATAGACGCTGAAATCGTGCTGCTCGAAGAAGTGGCTGAGCCAGTTCAGTGCGTCCTTGATCGACAGCAGATCGCGAATCTCGCGAGACTTCGCTTCTACCTCCTCGGCCGTGGCGCCTACGATCGGCCCGACGCCGGGAAAAATTTTGACTTCGCTGGCGCGCCGCCCTTGCGCTTGGGCGCTCTCCTTGACGCGCCGGTAATAAGTGCGGCACTCCTCAAATGTTCCGCCGTTGCTGAACACCGCGTCGGCATGCAAGGCAGCCAGGCGGATACCCTCATCCGAAGATCCGGCCTGGAAGATCAGCGGCTGTCCCTGGGCCGAGCGTTCGATATTCAGTGGCCCCTCGACCGAGAAGAAGCGGCCCTGGTGGTTGAGCCGATGCATCTTGTCGGGGTCGAAGAAGCGGCCGCTTTCGCGGTCGCGAATAAACGCGTCGTCGTCCCAGCTATCCCACAGCCCCTTGACCACCTCGATATACTCTTGCGCGAGCTGGTAACGCAGGGAATGATCGGGATGGGCGCGGCTGTAGTTCTTGGCCGATCCTTCGAGCGCCGAAGTCACGGCGTTCCATCCGGCACGGCCCCCGCTGATCATGTCGATTGAGGCGAACTGGCGTGCGACGGTAAAGGGCTCGCTATACGAGGTCGAAACGGTGCCGACCAACCCGATTTTCGAAGTCACTGCTGCGAGGGCCGATAGCAGCGCAACCGGTTCGAACCGGTCCAGGAAGTGTGGATGCGAAACTGATTTTTCGTGGATGTACAGCCCGTCCGCTATGAAGACGAAATCGATGCCGGCGGCTTCCGCCTGGCGCGCTTTATCGAGGTAGTAATTGAAGTTGATGCTGGCATCGGCTGGCACGCTGGGATGCTTCCAGGAATTCATGTTGACACCGGCGCCCTGCAGCATGATGCCAAAGTTGATGCGTCGCTTGGTCAAGGACACCTCACCCTACACCTGTGCGCTCTTAGCCGCGAGCCGCGCCTCTTGCGGTACACCCGTCGACAGTGACAGTTCCGCGCAAATCCTGTGCAATTGCGCGTCGCTGACACCTTTCTGCGCGTCGGCCAGCTCTTTGAACCGCTTGAAAGCATGATCGAGCTGCTCACCGGCGATTTGGTAGCCTAGCTTCTCAAGCGTCGCGCGCAGCGCATTGCGGCCGCTGTGTCTGCCCAGCACCAGGCGAGTTTCGCCGCCGCCCACTTCCGCGGCGTCCATGATTTCATAAGTACGCCGGTGCTTCAGTACCCCGTCCTGGTGGATCCCCGCCTCATGCGCGAACGCATTGGCGCCCACAATGGCTTTGTTGGGCTGAACCAGCATGCCGGTGAAGCTACTCACCAGCTTGCTCGTACGGCAGATCTCTCGCGTCGAGATATTGGTCTCCAGGTTGAAAACGGACTTGCGCGTGCGCAATGCCATGACGGTTTCAGCCAGGCAGGCGTTGCCGGCCCGCTCGCCGATGCCGTTGATGGTGACCTCAATCTGCCGTCCGCCGTTCGCAATGCCGGCCAGCGTGTTCGCAGTAGCTAAGCCCAAGTCATTGTGGCAATGAGCGCTCACGATCACGCCATCGGCCTGGGCGAAGCGCTGGCGAACGAAGCCGATCAACCCGCCATACTCTTCCGGCAGTGAGTAGCCCACGGTGTCGGGAATGTTGAGGGTCGTGGCGCCGGCTTCCACCGCCGCTTCGAGCACCTGCGCCATGAATTCGGGGTCGCTGCGCGTCGCGTCCTCTGGGCTGAATTCGATGTCGCCGCACAGGCTGCGCGCGTAGGTGACCGACTTGCGCGCCATCTCCAGTACCTCCGCCCGCGTCTTGCGCAGCTTGTATTCCAGATGAATGTCGCTGGTTGCGAGCACAATGTGAATGCGAGGATATTTGGCATCCCGCACGCCCAGCCAGGCGTCGTCGATGTCGGCTCGGCTCGCGCGCGCCATCGCCGCAATCCCCGGCGGCTCTGCCGGCCGGTCATGCTTGTCCGTCCGCTTGGCTCGGCCCACGCTGATCGCGACCTGCTGCACCGCGCTTCTGTCGCCCGGGCTCGAAGCGGGAAATCCGGCCTCGATGATGTCTACGCCCAGCCGCGCCAGTTGCTCGGCGATCTCCAGTTTCTCGTCCGCATTCAGCGTAGCGCCGGGGCTTTGTTCGCCGTCACGCAGCGTGGTGTCAAAGATACGCACCAGGTCAGGCGTGCTGGATCCGAGATTAGCGGCCGTGGCCGGTGTGCCGTTGTTCATCGTGTTCATCGCTCATTCTCATTTACGCCTCAGGCTTTTACGCGCGTTACGCTATACGCGGATCATCGCGAACCCTGTGACGCGCGAGCTGCTCCTTCAGCTCGGCGTTTATCTTGGCTAGCACCAGCCGCTCAGCACTGTGCAAAAAGAAATGATTGCCGGGATAGCGGAAATATCGCACCTCACCCGCCGTCTGGCTACGCCAGCCTTCGAGGCCCGCCTCGGTGACCAGGCGGTCTTCGGTGCCGAACAGCACTAAGATCGGACACTCTAAGGGGCGCTGTTCGACATACTCGTAGACGGCCGAGACCGTCAGGTCGGCGCGCAGCCGCGGCAGCCAGAGGTCGCGCAGCGATTCTTCGGCCAACAACTCCTCGGGCATGCCGTTGTAGTCGCGCACGGCCGCGATGAACTCTTCATCGGGCAGCGCCTCAATTCCGGTGTCCCGCCACTTGAACTGCGGCGCATTGCGCCCTGATGCGATCAGCATCTCCGGCTGGCGCAGCCCGCGCGTGCGCAGAATCCGGATCACGTCGAAGCCGACCAGTGCTCCCATGCTGTGGCCAAAGAACACGAACGGCTTGTCCAGTAGCGGCAGTAAGGTCTCGGCCACGGCCGGTGCAATCTGGCGCATGTCGCTGAGCAGCGGCTCCTCCATCCGGTATTCGCGCCCCGGAAGCTGCACTGCAACCACCTGTACCTGCTCCAGCATGGCTGCCTGCCAGGAGCGGAAGATAGAAGCCGTAGCGCCCGCGTAGTGAAAGCAAAACAGGCGCATCCGAACCGCCTCCGCGCTCTTGCTGGTTTGCGTGATCAGCCACGGAGAAGCCGTCTGCCGCTCGGCCACCATCGCGCCCGCGTCGTTTAGATGCGCAGTTCCCAAGGCTGCCTCTCTCCTCTCATCCCGCCGCCATTCGCCCGTATGGGCGGCAAGTCCTACATCACGCCGTGTTTCTTGAAAGCTTCGACCACGCTTTCACCAGCTTCAATGTCTTTGCGCACATTCCTTTCGAGCCGGCTCTTG
>Ga0210385_10001002_pt1 | contig 17978 bp, 16 predicted proteins | sample IncBWH26OmetaG_FD_160107 | JGI IMG/M metagenome (GOLD analysis project Ga0210385, IMG submission 160107) | Forest soil microbial communities from Barre Woods Harvard Forest LTER site, Petersham, Massachusetts, United States - Inc-BW-H-26-O ...
ATCTTGCAACAACCGCTGCCGGCGCAGTAACTCCAGATCAGCCCCTAGCTGCGCACCACCTCAGCTCCGAGAGGAAGTAAGAAGATCCGCCACTTCCTCGAAGGAACTTCCTGTGATCATTACCCGCACGCCCCTGCGCATCTCCCTCGGAGGGGGCGGAACGGACCTGCCAAGCTTCTATGAGCAAGCCGGGGGCTTCATTATCGCCGCTGCGATCTCAAGGTATATCTACATTGGCATCAACCGGATGTTTGAGCCTGGCTACTTCCTCAAATACTCCGGCGTCGAAAATGTCCGGGCTTTGCATGAGGTCAAGCACCCCATTTTCCGGGAGGTGCTCAGCCGGCACGACGGGCAGGGGCACATTGAAATAGCCAGCCTCGCCGATGTCCCGGCCGGTACCGGGCTCGGTTCGTCTGGCGCGTTCACCGTCGGCCTGCTCAAGGCCATGTATGAGCACAAGCGGCAGCACCCCTCCGCGGAGGCCCTCGCGCAAGAAGCCTGCGATATCGAGATCAATGTTCTTCGCCGCGCGGTCGGCAAACAAGACCAGTACATAGCCGCCGTCGGCGGTCTGACCTGCTTCGATTTCCGGCCGGATGGATCGGTAGAAATCAAACCGCTCGTTCTTTCTACCGACACTCTGATCGACCTCGAGTCCAATCTGCTCATGTTCTTTACCGGCTATTCGCGAGATGCCGACAGAGTGTTGAGCGACCAGCACGAACGCTCATTGTGTGCCGAGACTTCGATGATGCAGAACCTGCAGTTTGTGAAACAACTGGGGTTAGCTGCCAGGGCCGCGCTCGAATCCGGAGATACCCGGCAGTATGCCGCATTGATGCGCGAGCATTGGGCGCATAAACAGGCGCGTTCCTGCGGCATTACCAGCGGGCCCATCAACGATCTGCACGCGCTCGGCATGGCCAACGGCGCACTCGGCGGAAAGCTCGTGGGCGCAGGAGGCGGAGGATATTTGCTCTTCTACGCCGAGGATCCGGTACGTCTCAGGCGCGCTATGGGCCGCGCGGGCCTGAACGAACTTCGATTTCGCTTCGACCATGACGGAGCAGTGGTGATGGCGAGAGACTAATATGCCGCCCCCAGCCTTGCTCAATAAAGCCTTGCTCGATGCCCGTGCACCCGCATTGCACCCTGGCAAGTTACGTTCTCAAACCGGCATTCTCGGCGGCGGCCTATCGGGCCTTACCGTCGCGGCGCATCTCGAAGACGATTGTGAAGTCTTGGAAGCGGACCCGTTTCCCGGCGGCCATTGCGGGAGCGTCATCGAGCAAGGATTTACCTTCGATGCCGGCGGCCCTCACATCATCTTCTCCCGCAATGCGAAGACCCTCGACTTCATGTTGTCGTTGCTCGGGCGCAACATCAGCCGCGGCCGTAGGAACAACAAGATCTTCTACAACGGCCGCTACGTCAAATATCCCTTCGAAAACGGGCTTTTCGACTTGGCGCCACAGGACCGGTTCGAGTGCCTGCGCGATTACGTTTCGAATGCTCATCCGCCGCCGGCAAACTTCCGGCAGTGGATGTTCCACACTTTCGGCACTGCCATCACAGAGAAATACCTGCTGCCGTATAACGAGAAAATCTGGAAAGTTCCGGCTGAGCAGATGAGCCTGGATTGGGTGGAAGGACGCATACCCAGGCCGCCGCTCGAAGACGTCATCAAGGCCGCGGTCGGCGTCGAAACCGAAGGTTATCAGCACCAACTCTTTTTCTATTACCCGACGCGGGGCGGCATCCAGAGCCTGCCCGACGCAATGGCACGGCGTGTCCCCAGACTGACCACGAATTTCCGTGTTCACAACGTCCGCCGAACGGGCGATGCCTGGGCTGTGACCGACGGTGAGCGCGAGTATCGCTACCGCCACTTGGTCTCCACGCTTCCCATCAACGAGATGGCCCACAAGTTCGAGGGCGTGCCCGACGACATAAAACGATGCGGGGACTCGCTGCGATTCAACTCGCTTGTAACCATTACCATCGGTCTCGCAAGCGAACGCCTTCCGGACTACAGCGCCATCTATGTCCCCAGCCCGGAGCTGCCGTTCCACCGGGTATCGTTTCCCGCCATCTTCAGCCCGCAGAATGTACCCGCGGGCAAATCGCTGATTCAGGCCGAAATCACCTGCATGCCCAGTCACGGCATATGGGGAGCGGACGATTCAGAAATTCTCAACCGCGTCGTCGATGGCCTTCGCGCCATGGAGCTCGTCCGCCCCGAAGAGATCTGTTATGCCAAGGTGATCCGCACCAAATACGGCTATGTCGTTCAGGACTTCACCTATCGCGAGCATTTGCAGAAACTGAAAAGCTATTTCGAACAGCAGGGAATTACACTCTGCGGCCGCAATGCGCAGTTCGAGTACATCAACATGGATCAATGCATTGAGGGTGCTCAAAAAGTTGCCGCGCGGCTGAACGCCGCAGCGTGCTCGACCGTAGCGGAGCAGCTATGCCCGCAATAACGGTCGCGATGATCACGCTGAACGAAGAAGCAGCGGTCGCCAAAGTGATCGGCGACATCCAACAGGCCGTTTCGGGCCTGGATGCCGAGATCCTGGTGGTCGATAGCAGTCGAGACAGGACGCCCGAAATTGCTGCAGCCATGGGCGCGCGCGTGCTGCGGCAATTTCCTCCCCAGGGCTATGGACGCGCCATGATGCGTGCCCTGACCGATGCGCAAGGAACAGTCGTCATCACGCTGGATTGCGACGATACATACCCCGCCGATCGCATCTCCGAATTCGCGGCAGCCGTGCTCTCGGGCGAAGCCGACCTCGTGAATGCATCGCGATTGGGGACCAGGCCTGAATCCATGCCGTTTGCGAATTATCTCGCGAACCGCTTCTTTGCCCTTCTCGCCTGGATCGTTCTCGGTGTGAAGACGAGCGATGTTCATTCAGGCATGCGGGCCTATCGCCGAAGCATGCTCCAGCATGTGACATTCGATGCCGTTGGCCCGGCCTTGCCGGTCGAGCTGCTTCTCAAGCCTGCTCTTCTGGGGTACCGCATCGCCGAAGCCTTCATTCCGTACCGCGAGCGAATCGGCGAGACCACACTGCGGCGTTGGGAATCGACCGTTTGGACGTTGAAGCGAATCCTTCGCCTTCTGCCGTTGCGATTCCAGTCTCACTGCCGCGAAGAAACCGTAGGCGAAACCGGGTGACCTTCCTCGATGAGTCAGTGATCGTGGCTGCGCTGCTCGTTTTCGGAGCTGTGCAGGCATTCTTCACGGACTGGACTCTCGTTGAGTTGGCGCTCGTGATGGCTTTCGCATTCACCGCCAAACACCTCTTCCTCTTTCCTGTATTCAATCGCTTGGAAGCCTGGGGCGCCCGCATCGCTTCCCATCGAGCTCCCTGCATCGCCCTTGCCTTCCTCGCGCCCATGCTCCTTCGCGCTGCCGCATTGCCGTGGAACCCGATTCCGCAGCCGTGGGTTCCCGACGAGTTCAGTCATTTGCTTCTGGCGGACACGCTTTCGCACGCGCGCTTCGCGAATCCGACCCACCCGCTGTGGCAGCACTTCGAAACCATTCACGTCATTTTTCAACCTGTCTACGCATCTCCTTACTTCCCGGCGCTCGGAATCGCCATGGCCGCTGGCAAATTGCTCGGCCATTACTGGATCGGCATTCTACTCTCATCCGGGCTGATGTGCGCCGCACTGCTCTGGATGCTCTACGGAATTTTGCCCGCGCGCTGGGCGCTCCTCGGCGGCATTCTGGCGATCGTCAAATGGGGAGTTGCCTCCTACTGGGTGAACAGTTACTGGGGAGGCACCGTATCAGCGGCCGCGGGAGCACTCGTTTTGGGAGCCTGCCTCAGATTGCGAAGGGCCCCCTCGGCCGGACGCGGCTTGCCAGCGTCTCTTATTGCTTGGAACAGCGTGGCGCTCGGCGTAGGGCTGGTGGCTCTCGCATATTCGCGTCCGCTCGAAGGTTTCGTGTTCGCTGTTCCGGTTCTGGTTGCCCTTGGATGGCCTTACGTTCGAAACCGCCGCTTCCACGACGCTCTGCGCGTTGCCCTTCCCACCGCATCAGTCGGCATCGCGGGGCTGCTCGGGCTGGCATGCTATTGCCGGGCTATCACCGGGAGCCCGTTGGTTGTGCCGTACGCGGTCAATCAGCGGCTCTATGGCTGGCCGCTGACGCTCCCTTGGCAGCGCTTGCAACCCGTGGTATACCGTCACAGCGATCTGCGGCTTTATTACGAATGGGAACAATGCGTCCAGCATCGCAAAAGCGATCCGAAAGACACGATTGCATTCAGCTCCCTCAAATTGGCGCCGCTCTGGCGTTTCTACTTTGGTCCTGCCCTCACGGTTCCGCTGTTCGGGATTCGCAAATGGTGGCGTGATCGGCGCATCCGTATCCCGCTGCTCTGCGCCGCCATCTCGCTCGCTCTTGCCGTGATCATCGCCGCGTATCCGCACTACATCGCGCCCGCAGCCGGTTGCTTCCTCGCGATTATCGTTCAGGGCATCCGTCATCTCAGGGCGGGGAAACAGAAATTGGGAATCGGTCTCTCGCGTGCCGTGATCGCCGCCTGTGTCCTGATGCTTCCGGTTCGCATTTTTTGTGATTCCACGGGTTTTCTGTCCGCAACTCCGGGAATCCACACCTGGTCGTCCCAGGGCAGCGGCCAGGGCGCCTGGCGAGCCAATATTCTGCGCGCACTCGAATCCAAGCCCGGCCGCCACATCGTGTTCGTGCAATACAACCGGCTCGCCTACCTGACAACCGAATGGGTCTACAACGAAGCCGATATCGACGCCGCCCGCGTAGTTTGGGCGCAAGACATGGGCGACGCGCGAAACCAGGAAGTCCTCCGTTATTACCGCGACCGTCGCGCCTGGATTGTCAAACCGGATGATGCTCCCGGAAAGCTATCCCCGTACGACCCGGCTCTCGCGCGTGCTGAAGCGCCAAGCACCGCAGACCAGGTACCGTGCACCGTTCACGTACATGCGCACTATCTCGAATCGAAGATATTTCGCGCGCCGAAACCGGATCCATCAAGTTCACAAATTTTCTAACACCTCGCATGCCACCCTATAGCAACCAATTCATATCTGAATCGCGCAGCATTGCCGGCGAAAACGGAGTCTGCCCGACCAGCCAGCGGTGGTTTATTGTCGGCGGCGCCGGATTCATCGGCAGTCACTTCACCGATGCGCTCCTGGCACTCCCCGGCGTCGATGCAGTCACAATTTTCGACAACTTCAGTTCGGGACGTGAGTGGCACTATCAGCAGCATTGCGGTAACCCGGCTCTCCACATCGTTCGCGGGGACGTGAACAATAGCGATCTTTTGACAACCGCCATGGCCGGGCATGATGTGGTCATTCACCTGGCATCCAACCCGGATATCGCCAGGGCGGTCAAGGATCCCGACATCGATTTCCGGGAAGGAACCGTTCTGACCCGGCAGGTTCTCGAAGCCATGCGCGTGACCGGCGCGCGCCAGATTCTGTATGCGTCCGGCAGCGGCGTATATGGCGACGCAGGCGCGCTCGAATTCACTGAAGACCACGGCCCGCTTCTGCCCATTTCAACCTATGGGGCGAGCAAACTTGCCGGAGAGGCGCTGATCGCCTCCTACTGCTACATGTTCGGCCTGAAGGGCTGTGCGTTTCGGTTCGGAAACGTGGTGGGGCCGCGTCAGACGCACGGTGTCGGCTTCGATTTCGTCCGCCAGTTGCTCGACCACCCCGGTGAGCTTCGCATCCTTGGCGACGGCTCTCAAAGCAAGTCGTACATACACGTGGAGGATGTCGTAAGCGCAGTGCTGCTGGCGCATCGCCGAACCGGGCAGCCGTTTGCCGTCTACAACGTCGCCACCGGCGACTACATCACCGTAACGGAGATCGCCGAAATTGCGGCCGAGACGGTGGGAAGTAATGGGAAAACGAAATTCACCTACACCGGTGGAGACCGCGGATGGAAGGGCGACGTTCCGGTCGTCCGGCTGAACACGGCGCGCATTCGCTCTCTCGGATGGGAATGCCGGCGCAACACGGCAGACGCGATACGCGCGTCGTTGGCCGCTTTGCTGCCGGAAGCAACGAAGGAGCTTTTGTGCACGCGCTAGACCGGCTAAAAGTGAAAGTCTTCGCAGACGGCGCCGATTTGCGCTCCATGCTGCAGCTTGCGTGCCGCCCGCAAATCAGGGGCTTCACCACTAATCCGAGTCTTCTCAAACGGGCCGGCATTTCGGATTATCAAGCCTTCGGCCGCGAGGTGCTCGCCCACATACCGGATCTGCCGGTCTCCTTCGAAGTTCTCTCGGACGGCTTCGAAGAGATGGAACAGGAAGCGCTGCAGATCGCAGGCTGGGGAAGCAACGTCTATGTCAAAATTCCGGTCATCAATAGCCGCGGCGAAAGCACGTGCGGCGTGCTGCGATCGCTCTCAGCCCAGGGAGTCAAGGTAAACGTCACCGCGCTTCTGACCGTCCCGCAAGTGTACGCTGCCGCCGAGGCGCTTGAGCGCAGTCCCGCCGCCTGTATCTCCGTCTTTGCCGGCCGACTTGCCGACACCGGCCGTGATCCGATCCCGGTACTGTCGAGGGCGCTCGAGATCATAGCGCCTTACCCGCAACTGGAACTGATCTGGGCGAGCCCGCGCGAAGTTTTGAACATTGTGCAGGCGGATGCGATCGGGTGCCACATCATTACGGTCACAAATGAGCTGCTCAAGAAAGTCGAACTGTTCGGCAAAGACCTCGACGAGTACTCGCTCGAGACCGTGCGCATGTTTTACGCCGATGCACGCTCAGCCAGACTGAAGCTCAACTCCCGTCAACGCGATCTCCCGCCCCAACAGGCTCCGAGCGCACAGGCCGTTCGGTGGCCGTTGTGCGCGATTCAAAAAAGCTAACTAACCCCAAGCTTCTCCAGCCCCAAAATCCAGGCCTTCGGTGTCGTCCCGAGCGACTTTCGAAACGCCTCCACAAACGCGCTCGGTTGCCGGTAGCCCACCGCGAACGCCGCCTGCTTCACCGGACACCCCTCAACTAGCATTTGAACCGCCTTGACGAGACGGACTTGCCATCGCCACAGCTCAAAGGGCGTGCCCACCTCCCGGCGGAACAGTCTTTCTATTGTTCGGACGCTCACGCCGATGCGCGCGCATAAACCGGCCAACGTCTGGCGCTGCGCCGCGTCCTGCAGCACCGCCTCCGCCGCCGCCCGCGCTCGAGCCTCTTTGGGCATCGTGATCTGGGTCGGCAAAGTGGGTGCGCTTTCCAGTTTCGCCACCATCACATCGCGCAGCGCTTGCTCCAACCGGTTCTTCCATCGCAGCCTTCCCAGCCTCACAATCTCCACGATCAGCTCTCTTAATAACGGCGTCGCCTGCAAGACGGCACAGCGGTTCGGCAATGCCCTGACCAATCCCGGCCGAATGTAGAGCGTTCGCATCGACACTTCTCCGGGCATATAAATTCGATGCGGTGTGCGCGCCGGTACCCAGAGCGCAAAATGCGGCGGGACCAACCACAGGCTCTGTCCCGAAGAGACTTCCATCGCGCCCCGGATCGCATAGATCAGTTGATCTGATCCATGCGCGTGTTCCGGAACCTGAAATCCCGGCGAATATTCATACGCCAGCGTCGCAACCGAAACGCCGCGCTTCGGATCGTACCTTGTCAGAATCCCGCTCTGTCGCAATTACGATATATTATGACGCATTAGCGGCATTGCGTCTCACGCCGAATCGGATCATCATACTCTCATGTCTTCCCGGCTTGGAAAGTACAACATCATCGGATTCGTCACCATCGTCGACGTAGCTCGCGCCAGGGAGTTTTATCGCGACACGCTCGGTTTGCGGCTGGTCAGTGAAGAGCCTCCCTATGCCTTGGTCTTCGACGCAAATGGGATCATGCTGCGCTTGGGCATGGGAAAAGAACGCCCACCGGTTCCCGGCACCGTACTAGGCTGGCAGGTTCCGGACATTACCGAAGCCGTAACGGAATTAGAACAGGCCGGAGTCCGATTCGAACGCTACGATTTCCTGAAGCAGGACGGACATGGAATCTGGACGTCGCCCACCGGTGCACGAGTCGCATGGTTCAAAGATCCCGACGGAAATGTTCTCAGTCTCTCGGAGCATCCGGAGGCATAGCGCCGACTGGGCAACGCGCTCTCTAAATCGGCACCCCCAAACACCGCGACGTCATCTTTCAACGGCATCTTCCGCAAGCGGCGAAGCTGTCTCGGCACGATAATTCTTGTAGCTGTTCTCATTCAAGAACATCTGGCCTGTGCCGCTCCGTACCCATGTTACTTCCGATGCCACGGGTAGGGTCTCGACGTTAGCACCAATCGCAACAGAATCGAAAACGATATGCTCGATCGCGGAAGAGAGGGGAAAATCGGGCGGAAAACCGGTCGAGCTTTCTTCGAGCTGCAGAAGCCGTCCGTCTTCTTTTGAAATCCAGACCGTACCTTCCAGAGCTGGCCAAAAACCTTGCTCGCCCAGGTACCAGTGTGTAATCGAATCAGCGGGAGCATGATACGCGTAGACGATGACGGCATGACCGTTGAGCGTCTGCTCGCCCTTCTCAGCCAGTTGAATGTGGCGGTTCGAAAATACTGCACGCGCCTTGCGGCAGTAGCCCGATCTCCATTTCATACCGGGAAGCGCCTCATATGGCGCATTCCAGGGCTCGCCGTTCAGTAAGATTTTCATCCTGGCGTCGTGGCGGCCATCGAACCGAACTTCGGTTTGTATCTGGTCCAACTGCGTCCATTGTGGTGGCTCTTCCGTGCTGGTCCATCTTGTCGTGTATTCATCGGCAATCCAGTTTGGAATCTGCGAGAGATAGGCTTTCACCTTCTGGCGAACCTCGGCGAATGGGTCCGGGGTGGCTGATTGTTCTTCCACCGGCGCTGCCGGACTCTCGGCCAGCAGATTCCCTGGGAACTTTCGAATGGGCGACGCGTGCGCCGATTCCAACTCCGAAGTCGACGGTTTGCGGAACGTCCGCATATCGGTCAGCTCCACATAGAGCATCAGATTGAGCGAATGGTCCAACGTTCGTTTCGTGCTCTGGTAGCTGATATCCATCCAATCCCCGACCTCGCGGCCGCTCGCCAACTCCGTCATGCTTCCTGGGATTCGGGCTTGAATCTCGCGGCTGTCTTGAAGCCGCACGACAACTGCCGTCTTCGAGACGTACTCCAGCATTCCGGTCACCTGCGTCGACGGCAATTCAGACGCTGCCGGCGAGAGCGCAACCACACCCGCCATGGCGAATAGGCGCAGCAACATATACTTCTCCGCTTTCTTACTATAGAGCGAAATCGGCTCCCCGCGATACCCTCAAAGGAGTGCCGCCTTTCCGACAAGCCGTGCGCCTCACCGCCAAACGACTTGGCAAGGCTGGGATCGACTTTGTCATCACCCTCGCCTTTTACCTCCTCTTCTACTTCACGGGACACGCCATCCTCGCCACGCTGTGCTTCCTGGCTCTGATTCCGCCCGCCATCATTCTCCTGATTCGCAGCGTTCGCTACGTCAAGCAGCACTCCCTCTGGAGCGTCCGCAACCGCCTGCTTTTCGTCTATGGCCTCTTCGGCTTCGTGCCCTTGATGCTCCTCTTCCTGCTGGTGGTTTTAAGCGCTTGGGCTTTAATGAGTGAGCTTGCGATCTACCTCGCCAGTTCGGCGCTCGATCGCCGCCTCGAAGCCGTCCGCGATGCCGCCGAGTTCTTGCACACCGTGCCGGTCTCCATGCGCCCCGAAGCCGCCGCACATCTGCTGGGCGCCCACTCCCAGGACTTCCCTGACGTGGTCATTTATCTCAGGGATGAAACCGGCGAGCATCGATTTCCATCCGACAGTGCGCCCCTTGAAGTGCCGCCCGGCTGGAACACCGTCAACGGTCTCTTGTTCAACAAGGGTCACTTCTACGCTTGGGCGCACCTGGTGGAGAATCAAACTCGACAAATCACTTTGGTTGCTCCGTTATCGGATCAGACCATCTCGAACCTGGTGCCGCATCTGGGCGTGATTGCTCTCGTCGAGCCGGGTGACCGCAAGAAACGCAAACCGCCCATCGCAGCCGGTGGCATGCGCGTCGATATCAGCGACAACTCCAAAGATCAAGATCTGACCTTCACGACAACTGAGAACTCGGTAGGGTCAAAGATGAACCGCCTCCCGCCTCCCGTGAATCGCTTTGACATCCAGGTAGCTTGGCCTTCCACGCGCCCCCACTATCACCTCGATCGTCCCGGCGAAACTCATCCCGGCGTTTTGTGGGTGCAATCGCGCCCGTCCGCCGTGTTTCGAAGCTTCTTCGCGGGCTCGGAACTGCTGCGCGGCGTTCTGGTAGACGTGCTCATCACGATTGCGGTCTTGTTTCTGCTGGTCGAACTCGTCGCCCTGCTCATCGGCATCTCTTTATCCCACCGCATCACCGCCGCCGTCAGCCAGCTCTATGAGGGTACGCGCCGCATCATCTACGGCGATTTCCACCACCGCATTCCCGTGCGCGCGCACGACCAGCTCGGCGAGCTGGCCGAGTCATTCAATCAGATGACCGGCAATCTCGAACGCCTGATGGTGATCGAAAAGGAGAAAGAGCGCCTCGAGACGGAACTCGAGATCGCGCGCGAAGTGCAGGCCCAGCTCTATCCGAAGGAAGAGCCGCCGCGTGGCGGGCTGCAGGTCACCGCGCGCTGCGATCCGGCCCGCATGGTTTCGGGCGATTATTACGATTACCAGGCGCTCGTCCAGGGAAAAATGGTGTTCGCGATCGGCGACATCGCCGGCAAGGGAATCTCGGCGGCGCTGCTCATGGCTACCATGCAGGCGGCCTTGCGCGCCCAGGTCAGTCAATCCCAGCCTCCTCGTGATACCGGCGATATCTCCGAACTCGATCCCGCAAACCTTGTTTCCAAGCTCAACCAGCAGATTTACGCGCACACCTCGCCCGAGAAGTACGCTACCTTCTTCTTCGCTTTGTACGATGAGGGCAGCCGCACCTTGACCTACACCAACGCGGGCCATCTTTCTCCGCTGTTATTTCGCGATGGAACCGTCGCGGCGCTCGATTCCAACGGCACCGTCGTCGGCGCGTTCCCTTTCTCCAAGTACGGCGAGAGTTCACTCACCTTTCAACCGGGCGACCTGCTCGTCTGTTACACAGACGGAATCACTGAACCCGAGAATGCCTATGGCGAGATGTTCGGCGAAGAGCGCTTGATCGATCTCGTTCACAGGAACCTTCAAGCCAATGACCATGAAATCATCCGAGTCATTTTCGAGGCCGTCCGAGGCTGGACGGGAACCCCCGAACTGCACGACGATATGACTCTCCTCCTTGCTCGTCAGGTGCAGCCCGTGTGAAGATCCTCACCGCTGCGGAAATGCGTGAAGTCGATCGCCTGACGATCGAGCGCGGGATTCCCGGCCTCATCCTGATGGAGAATGCCGGCAGCCGCCTGGTTGATTTCCTGCGCGAGACCTTCGCTTCGCTCGAACAACAGCGCGTGGTTGTCATCTGCGGCAAGGGCAACAATGGCGGTGACGGCTTCGTCGTCGCGCGCCAGTTATTCACGCGGCAGCTCTGCCGCCAACTTACCGTCGTGGAGCTCTTTGATCCCGAAACTTTGACCGGGGACGCGGCCGCGAACCGGCGCATGCTCGATGTCTGCGGCTGCCGGATCGTGCGCGCGTTGCCAAGCGACGCCAATCTCGCCACGCTCGTGATTGATGCCGTCCTGGGTACCGGCCTCACCGGGCCGGCGAAGGGTCAGTCGCTCGATGCCATCCGGATGATCAACAGCGGCTTTCCGCTCGCGAAGAAAATTGCCGTCGATATCCCGTCGGGTTTGCCCGCCGATGAACAAACCAGCCCGACCGGAGAGTTCGTCCGAGCCGATTACACGGTCACCTTTACGGCTGCGAAACGAAGCCAATGCCTGTCGCCAGGCTATGAGAACGCCGGACAGCTCACCGTAGTCCCGATTGGCAGCCCTCGCGATCTTTACGAGACGAACCCAAATTACAAGCTGAGTCTCACTACTCCAGGCGATATTCGCCATTTATTCGCAAAACGGGCTTCCGATTCCAACAAGGGAATGTACGGCCATGTGCTGGTCGTCGGGGGTTCGTTTGGTAAAAGCGGCGCGCCAGCCATGGTCGGATTGGGTTCGTATCGCAGCGGAGCCGGTCTGGTCACGGTCGCTGTGCCCAAGAGCACGCTGCCAATGATTGCCGCAGTGCGCCCCGAACTCATGACTGAACCGCTGGGCGAAACCGAATCGGGCAGGCTCTGTTTGGCCGACGCCGGCCAGATCCTCAATCTGCTGAACAAGATGACCGTGCTGGCCCTCGGTCCCGGGTTGGGCACCGAAGAGGAGACATTTCGTTTGGTAAAACGGCTCTATCAGGAGACCGAAGTACCGGCCGTCGTGGATGCCGACGCGCTCAATGCTCTGGCAGGCGACCTTCCAGCCACTACCAAGACCCGCATCCTGACCCCGCACCCGGGCGAGATGGCCCGTCTAACCGGCAAATCGACAAAAGACGTCCAGGCCGATCGGCTCGGAGTAGCCAAACAGCTTGCCGGTCAAAGCGGGGCGGCGATTGTACTGAAGGGCGACCGCACGGTCATCGCTTTCCCGGATGGTGAGACCTGGGTGAATCCGACGGGCTCGCCCGCCATGGCGACCGGAGGCACGGGGGACATTCTCACTGGAATGGTCGCTGGACTGCTGGCCCAGCACCCGAAAGATTGGAAGCGGGCCGTGGTTGCCGCAGTTTGGCTGCATGGCCGCTGCGGCGAGCTGGCGGGGAAGCATTGGGGCGAAGAAGCGGCGCTGGCGACCGATCTGCTGGACTTTTTGCCTGAGGCCATGAATGAAGTCCGTCCTGCGCTTTGAAAGCAGCTCGGAAGAGGAAACGAGAGCCATCGGTCGCGGCCTCGCGGCCAGGCTAGCTCAAGAAGGAATCGTTCTGCTGATCGGGGAACTCGGCGCGGGCAAGACCACGTTGGCCAAAGGAATTGCGGAAGGCCGCGGCGCGGCGCGCGCCGAGGACGTTTCCAGCCCCACCTTTACGCTCATTCACGAATATGGCGATCCCGTAAGTATTTACCACATAGACCTATACCGGCTCGACACGCTCGAGGAAGCACGGCGGCTCGGGTTAGAAGATATATATGATGCGCGGGCGCTGGTGCTGATCGAGTGGGGCGAAAGATTTCCGGAGCTCTTGCCGCCAGAACACGTGGAGATTTCGATACACGCCACGGGCGAGCAAGCGCGCGTCATAGAAGTGACAACGCGCTAGCCCAGACAAACACCCTAGTAACCGGATCGGTGGCTGTTTGTCTTCTAAGCGTATGGATACTTTGAAGGCAGAATTGGCGGAGTTTCAAACCGCTCGGGACCTGAAAACAATACTGGCGGCGGAGGGCCCGTGCTTGAGCGCATACCTCGCGCTGAGCACTGCGCCTCCAAACCAAAGCGCAAAGGCGAACGCTTTGGAGTGGAAGGAAATGCTTCGCGCTCTCGAGCCGAAACTACAGCAAAACGGCGCCGCGGCCCGGGAGCTGGTAGAGAGCATTCGGGATTGGGACGGGATCTTGCAGGGTCAGCAGCAGCAAGGACGCTCGATTGCGGTTTTGCGGTCGCCGGACGTGTTTCGGGTCGCTTGGATCGAAGAGGCCGTGAAGAGCCGGGCAGAGATTGGGCCTCACTTTTATATCCGGCCGCTGTTGCCCGATCTCACGCGCGACAAGACTTTCTACATTCTTGCGTTGAGCCAGAAAGATGTTCGCTTGCTGCGATGCACGGCGCGCACTTCGGAAGAGGTTCCGTTTCCGCAGCACGTTGCGGCCAGCTTCGATGCTTACATGAACACTGATAAGCCCGATCATTTGACCGAAGGCCGGTCAGCACCTGGTCCGGGCGCCGGCTCATCGAAGGGTGTGATGTTCACGGTCAGTTCCGAGCGCGAAGACAAAGCCGAGTATCTGGCGCACTTCTATCGGCAGATCGATCGTGGGGTTGAGGAGGTCTTGCGCGGCAAGAGCGAGCCGGTGGTGCTCGCCGGCGTGGAGTATGAGCTCGCGTTGTATCGATCGTTGAACTCGAATCTCCACCTGGCGCAAGAAAGCGTGCAGGGGGCGCCGAACAGCCTCAAGTCCGGCGAGATGCACGCCCGAGCGCTGGATGCGCTGTCGCGCTGCCACGAAAAGAAGGTGGACGAAGCCTTGGCGCAGTACAACCACAAAGTGGGTGCGGGCGCCTCGAACCGGTTGAAGGATGTCGTCACGGCGGCACACGACGGACGTGTGCTCACATTGCTGGTTTCTGATTCGCTCGAAACAATCGGTGTTTTCGATGAACCCACCCACACCGTGAAGGGCCGCGAAACGGGCGGTTCAGAGGACGAAGACCTGATCAACGATGCCGCCGTACAGACTATTCTGCATGCCGGCCAGGTGTTCGTGGTTTCGAATGGCAAAATGCCGAACGGCGCTCCGCTAGCAGCGATCTTTCGCTTTTAGCTTTTGAACCAAGACAAGTAGTCCGCTGAACCCGAGCAACGCAAGTGCAGAGCTTGTCGGCTCGGGTACGGTGCTGCCTACAGGTGTCGTCGCCGCTTCGAAATCCGCTAGTGCGAGGTCGGCGATGAACTGATCAGCATAGCTGGTCGGGTGCAGACCGTCAAAAGAGAACAGGTAACCGTTCAGAGCCGCGCCTTGCGGCTCGCTGCCGGTGTTCGTGATCCCGTATTTGCTCGGATCTTGGACGATGTTGTTGAACAGAGTCTCGATATCGACGCCGACCAGGACAATGCCCGGGTCGGTCTTGTCCAGATTTTGAATGTCCTTGGCCCATTCGGTATCGAAGGCGGCGCTGGCGGCGTTGAGGGCGGCGCTCTCACCGCTGGCTTGGCCTCGCGGAGTCTGTCCAAGCAGGGGCAGGTTAAACCAGAGGAAGTATTTCCCGCCGTCTGCGGCGACGGTGGAGATATTCGCCTCGAGATTGTCCGCGGCCGTTATGGGATTGTTGCCGGCTACGATGTCGTTGGCGCCGGCCCAGAAGCTATACAGCGAGGTGGAGGGAACGCTGGTCTTGCCGGCGAGATAGATTGCGAGCTGGTCGGAAACGTAGCCGATTCCGTTTGAGCCGGTCAGTGCGCCTCCGACTGCGTAATTCGTACCGCCGCCGGGAGCCAGCGCAGGCTGCGGATCGGAGAGGCCGGCTTGAGCGGCGAACTGGTCTATCCACAAGCCGGACGGACCGCCGGGAGCTGCAGGACTCGTAAATTCGCCGACCTGGAACGGCAGAACGGGGACGGTTCGGTAGGCATAACCTGCGCCGGGCTGGGCGCCGAGCGTGGCGATAGAGGCGTTACCGGTATCTGTGAGGCTATCGCCGAAAGCCACGATTTGATTGACTTGGCCGAGGGGATCGCCGAGCGCTGCGAAGAACGGCAGCGTCAAAGCGAGGATAGAGAATGCAAGGACACGTCTGCGCATATGCAATGGATAGAGTGAGCGCGCCGAGTGGTACAGAGAAATCGTTACAATTCAAAAGAGCGAGTACTAGAGGACAGCGATGGCACCAGCTTTGAATACTGAACAACAAACCGAGTTGCTGAAACGAGGGTTCTCGCGGCGCAGCTTCGGACGAATCGCGACCCTGTTGACGGCGGGCGCCGCGCTGCCGTTCTATAACGAGCAGGCGCTGGCGCAATTGTCGAAGACCGGACCCATTCCGCCGGATGCGGTGAAGATTGACGCTAACGAAAATCCGTTAGGGCCGTCTCCGGAGGCGGTGGACGCGATCTATAAAGCCGTCAAGCAGGGCGGCCGGTACATGTGGGATGCGACTGACAAGCTGGCGCAGAGCATGGCGGCAACGCTGGACATGAAGTACAGCCCCGACGATAAGCAGAGCTACATTCAGATCTACGCCGGCTCGAGCGCGCCGCTGCATCAGGCGGTGCTCGCGTTCTGTTCGAAAGACCGGCCGTTTGTGAAATGCGATCCCGGCTATGAGGCTGGCGAGATTGCGGCCAAATACATGGGAGCGCCAGTGGTGAAGGTGCCGCTCAAGAGCGGAAGCTATGACCATGATGTGAAGGCCATGCTGGCCGCGGCGCCGAATGGCGGATTGTATTACATTTGCAATCCAAACAACCCAACCGGCACCCTGACCAGCCGCTCCGATATCGAGTACCTGGTTGCGAACAAGCCGCAAGGTTCCATCGTGATGATCGACGAGGCTTATATTCACTTCTCGACCAAGGCGATCCCTTGTACCGATATGGTGGCGCGCGATCAAGACGTGGTGATCTTGCGAACTTTCTCAAAGATCTACGGCATGGCGGGACTTCGTGCGGGCGCCGCCATTGCGCGGCCCGATCTGCTGGCGCGTGTGAGGCAGTGGAGCGCCGGGGCGATGCCCATTACCGCGATGTACGGAGCGACCGCAAGCCTGCAGACGAAGAACCTGGTTGAGCAACGCCGGCAATATATGACTGGCATTCGCGACGCGACGTGCAAGTGGCTAGCGGCGAAGAACGTCGAGTTCATTCCGTCGGAAGCCAACCACTTCATGATTAACGTGAAGCGCTCGGGTAAGGACTTTCGCAAGGACATGGCCCAGCAGAAAGTGTATGTGGGGCGTTCGTGGCCGGTCTGGCCGGAGTGGAGTCGCGTCACGGTGGGCACGGAAGAGGAGATGGCGAAGTTCAGAAACGCGTTTGAGAAGTGTTATAACGCGTGAGCACTTCGATGTTCACTGATTCTTCAGCCAATCGGGGGAAAGCAGCGCGCGAACTTCGGGCTTAGTAAGGTCGGATTTCAGGATGACGCGGGCGGGCAGTTCGAGCCGTTTCAGTGGCGTGCGGCCCTTAAGTTTGTCGTGAAGCGATTTCACCGCTTCGTAGCCTAGCTGGAATGGATTTTGCACCAGCATGGCGTTGATGGTGCCGTCCTGGAGAGCTTCGACGTGGGTCTTGCTGAAATCGAAGGTGACCAGTTTGAGCTTGCCCGCGAGGCCGCGGTTGCGAACAGCCTGAATACTGCCGAGAGATGCGGCTTCGCTGGAGGCAAAGAGGCCGGCGAGATCGGGATGGGCGGTGAGGATGTCCTCGGCGGCGGCACGAGAGCGGGCAGGGTCGGCCATGCCGAATTGCCGGGCGACGACTTGAATGTGGGGAAACTCCTTGGCCATGGTTTCATCGAAGCCGCGCTCGCGCAGAACGGTGGAGGTGCCGCCGGGCTTCTGCATCACCATCGCGACTGGGCCGCGACTGCCGAGGAAGGAGGCGAGAGTTCGCGCAGCGGTGCAGCCGGCTGCGTGGTTGTCGGTTGCGATGAAGCTGACGTAGTTATCGATGTCTACGGCGGAATCGAAAACGGTAACCGGAATGCCGGCGCGGATGGCGCGCTCGAGCGGCGCGACCAAGGCGCGTTCATCGGTGGCCGAGATAGCAAGGGCGGCGACTTGGCGGGTAATCATGGAATCGACGATTTCGATCTGGCGCGCGTAGTCGGTTTCGTTTTGGGGACCGTTCCAGAGGATATCGAGGTGGAAATCGCGAGCAGCCTGTTCGACGCCGGCGTGAACGGAAAGAAAGAAAAGATGCGAGGTGGCTTTAGGGATGACGCCGATGGTCTTCGGGCCCGAGCGGCGGCAACTGGCGACAGCGCCGAGTGCGCCCACGGCGAGAAGTCGGCGGCGCGTGTACATCAGTAGACATGGTAGAACGCGAGGGGTCAAACGATCTCTGGCGGGTCCGTGCGAGCGAGGACGAAAAGCGTGGCGTCGTCGTTCTTTTGGCAGTGGAGCCGGAAAGCGGCGAGATCATCGCGGCAGGCGGCGAGCATATCCAAGGGACAGGCGGCATGATGCTGACCGATCAGCCGGCGCAGGCGGTCGGCCCCATATTCGGCGTTTGATGCGTCGGTGGCTTCCGAA
>Ga0210385_10001005_pt1 | contig 17944 bp, 15 predicted proteins | sample IncBWH26OmetaG_FD_160107 | JGI IMG/M metagenome (GOLD analysis project Ga0210385, IMG submission 160107) | Forest soil microbial communities from Barre Woods Harvard Forest LTER site, Petersham, Massachusetts, United States - Inc-BW-H-26-O ...
CAGCGCCCCTCGGGTCATCAGGAGTTGTTTGCCAATCTCCACAATCTCAATCAACTTTGTCGGATTGGAGTCGAGATCGACCATGTTCCCGGCTTCCTTAGCAGCCTGAGTGCCCGAATTCATTGCCACGCCTACGTCTGCCTGAGCCAGAGCGGGCGCATCGTTGGTGCCGTCGCCCGTCATCGCAACCAGTTTACCCTTGCCTTGCTCGCGCTTGATCAAATCCATCTTGTCTTTTGGCTTCGCTTCGGCTAGAAAGTCGTCGACACCGGCTTCGCGCGCGATCACCGCTGCGGTCAAAGGGTTGTCGCCGGTGATCATGATGGTGCGGATTCCCATGGCGCGTAGTCGGGCCAGTCGATCCTTTAATCCACCCTTCACAATGTCTTTGAGATAGATGACGCCCAGCGCCGTCGCATTCTCCGCGACAACCAGCGGCGTCCCGCCCATGCGCGCAATGTCGTCCACCGCCTCGCGTACCTTCTTCGGCAAAGACGAACCCTGATCTTCGAGGAACCGCGAGATTGCATCCACTGATCCCTTGCGGATCCGAATCCCCGGCAGATTGACGCCGCTCATGCGCGTCTGGGCGGTGAAGGGAACAAATTCCGCGTGAATATTGCCTAGATCGCGGCCGCGCAGGTTGTACTTTTCTTTTGCCAGCACAACGATCGATCGGCCCTCGGGCGTTTCATCCGAAAGGGAGGCGAGTTGTGCAGCATCTGCAAGTTGTTCCGGTGTCACATCCGGAGCAGGCCGGAACTCGGTGGCCTGACGATTGCCAAGTGTGATCGTCCCAGTCTTGTCGAGCAGAAGGGTATTCACGTCGCCCGCGGCCTCGACAGCCCTACCGCTCATGGCCAACACGTTGTATTGCACCAGGCGATCCATGCCCGCAATTCCGATTGCCGAAAGCAGGCCTCCAATGGTCGTCGGAATGAGGCAGACCAGCAGCGATACGAGCACAAATACAGTTTGTGGAGCCTTGGAATACGCCGCAAAAGGTTGTAACGTGACCACGGCGAGTAGGAAGACAATCGTCAAACCCGAAAGCAGAATGCTCAGCGCAATTTCGTTAGGCGTCTTTTGGCGCGATGCCCCTTCAACCAGTGCAATCATCCGATCAAGAAAGGTCTCGCCAGGGTTCGAAGTGATTCTGACGCGGATCCAGTCCGATAGAACCTTCGTTCCTCCGGTCACAGCAGACCGGTCGCCGCCCGCCTCACGAATGACGGGGGCAGACTCGCCGGTAATTGCAGACTCGTCCACCGACGCAACGCCCTCGATGACTTCACCGTCCCCGGCGATGTACTGATTGGCTTCGACATAGATAATGTCGCCGGCGCGAAGCTGACCACTTGCTACCTGTTCAAAACTGCCGTCTTCGCGATAGCGCTTCGCAATGGTTTCGCCTTTGGCCTTGCGCAGCGTGTCGGCTTGTGCCTTGCCGCGGCCTTCGGCCATTGCTTCTGCAAAGTTGGCGAAGAGCACCGTGAACCAGAGCCAAAGTGTGATCTGCAGGTTGAACCCAAAACCCGACCGATGGTGAATCATGTTATCGACCAATAGAAAAGTGGTCAGCAAGCTGCCGACTTCCACAACAAACATCACCGGGTTCTTGACCATCCAGCGTGGGTCCAGCTTGCGCACCGAATCCAACAGCGCCTGAACAGCGATTTGCGAGTTCCAAAGATTTTTCTTGTGTGCCATGACGGTCTCGTTTTCCTTGTCCGCTTGGGGTTAAAAGAGCTGCCCGGCTTTCAGCATCAGGTGTTCAAGAATCGGCCCGAGGCTGAGAGCCGGGAAGAAGGTCAGTGCACCAAGAATCAGCACGCAGCCCACAAGCAGTACGGTAAACAGCGGCGTATTCACGGGGAATGTTCCGGGAGACGGTGGGATGCTCTTCTTCTGGGCCAGATTTCCGGCCAGCGCCAACACCGGAATCATCATCAGGAAACGGCCGATGAGCATGTCCCAGCCGAGAGACACGTTGTACCACCAGGTATTCGCATTCAAGCCGGCGAAGGCAGAGCCATTGTTGCCCGCCCCTGACGTGAATGCATAGAGGATTTCGCTGAATCCGTGGGGCCCCGCGTTGTTGAGCGAGGAGAGTCCGACGTTCGGCATCATCACAAATGCAGCCGTGAGCGAAAGGATGATCAAGGGGAAGATCAGCACATAGAGCATGGCCATCTTCACGTCATAAGACTCAATCTTCTTCCCCAGATACTCAGGCGTCCGACCAACCATCAAGCCGGCGATAAAGACCGCTTGCACGACGAAGATCAACATGCCGTACAGGCCCGAACCCACGCCGCCGAAGATTACCTCGCCCAGCATAATGTTTGTCAGTGGTACAAGACCCCCAAGGGGCGTAAAGCTGTCGTGCATTCCATTCACCGCACCGCAACTGGCATCGGTCGTGACAGTGGCGAACAGAGTGCTCTCGGCAATGCCGTTGCGCACTTCCTTGCCTTCCATGTTTCCGGCTGGCGCGGTTATCGAACCCGCTTGTGCTGCGCCGTGAATCAAGGCGTGCGGCTGCGATTCAGCCCAATAGCAAACCGTGAACCCGCCTGCAAATAGCACGAACATGGCGGCGAGCACAGCCCAGCCGTGGCCCGGCGAGCCGGTCATCCGCCCGAGGGTATAGGTCAGTCCCGCGGGAATAAGGAAGATGGAGAGTATCTGAAGGAAATTTGAAAACGGGGTGGGATTCTCGAAAGGGTGCGCGCTGTTGGCATTAAAAAACCCACCGCCGTTTGTGCCCAGCATCTTAATGGCTTCCTGGGAAGCCACAGGACCTTGGCCGATGGTCTGCGACGCTCCTTCGAGCGTATGCGCGACAGTGTAGGCATGCAGGTTTTGCGGAACTCCTTGTGCCACCAGGAGCATCGCGTAGAGAATCGACCCGGGTATCAGCACATAGAGCATGCAGCGTGTAGCGTCGACCCAGAAGTTGCCCACCGTCGTCGAGCTCGTCCGCTTGATCCCACGAATGAGGGCAATCGCGACAACAATTCCGACTGCGGCGGAAAAGAAATTATGGGTTGCCAACCCGGCCATCTCTGTCAGATAGCTCATGGTGCTTTCGGGCGTGTAGGACTGCCAGTTCGTATTGGTTGTAAAGCTCGCTGCCGTGTTCCATGCAAGGTCGGGGCCTACGGCCGCGAGGTGTTGGGGGTTCCAAGGAAGCGCGGCCTGCAGACGTTCAATCGCATAAGTGACGAGCATGCTCATGGCGGAAAAACCGAGTATGGCGAAGGCATATTCACGCCAGTTCATTTCTGCTTCAGCTTTCACACCGCAAAGCTTGTAAATCATGCGTTCGCAGGGACGAAGAATAAAATCAAGCCAAGTTCGCTCTCCTTCGAACACCCGGGCAAGATAGATTCCCACCGGGCGCACCGTAAGCAGAAGCACAATACAGAAAATTACAAACTGCAACCAGCCATTGGCGGTCATGTCAGAATTTCTCCGGGAAAAGCAGGGCAATCGTCAGATACCCCAGCAGCAGAATGGAGAGGATGAGGGCGATCCACGTGATCAGATTCATGAGCTACCTCAGTTTCTGGCACGCCTTGACGTAGAGAAACGCCAGGACGAAGAAGACCGCAGTGAAAAAAAGCATGGAAACGTCTTGCATCGCAAACCTCAGTCGGGAGCACATCGCTCCGAAACTCATTTTGCGTGTCTGGGCGTAGTGAGGTTGGAAAGGAGACCTAAAGAAAAAATAAAGATCGAAAAATTCGAGGGGAGGCTGGCTTACTCGTCGCTGCCGGCCCAGCCTTCCGGAACAAACCGGTAGCCGACCCAGGGCTCGGTCTGAATATATTGCCTGCCGGTCTCAGCCTCGAGCTTCTTGCGCAGCTGGCCGACAAAGACACGCAGGTATTCCGGTTGATGCGCCGATTGAGCACCCCAGATCGCCGTCAATAGTGTGCGATGGGTCATCACCTTGCCGGCATTGCGTGCCAAATGAAGAAGCAGGTCGAATTCCTTGGGCGTCAGATGCACGGGCTTTCCCTGAACGGCAATCGTGTGCCCCGTTTCGTCAATCAGAAAGTCACCGGTTTCAATGGCCGATGTGGTACGTTCAGGAGCTCTGCGCAAGTGAGCTCGCACGCGAGCTAGAAGTTCTTGAATACTGAAAGGTTTCGTGACGTAATCGTCGGCGCCGGCGTCAAGCGCTTCCACTTTGGCGCGTTCGTGATCGCGCACCGATAGGACCAGCACGGGCGTCGTCGACGAAGAGCGGATTTCGCGGCAAACTTCGACACCGCTCATGACGGGCATCATCAGGTCCGTAATGACAAGATCCGGTACCCACTCGCGAAAGATGCGCAGGCCTTCCTCGGGATCATTCGCAATGCGGACGTCGAAACTTTGAGCGGTCAGCGCCGCTCGCAATACCCGTGTGATCTGCGACTCATCGTCAATGACAAGAATTCTTGCGGACATCGGTACTTTCTTCCATCGGCAGATTACATCATTGGGCCGAGCCGGTATCATTCGAGATGAGACGATCGTGGAAATGCCCGCTCATCTGCGTCGTGCTGCAAACTGGCTTGGGGCCTCCCTGGCAGTTGGCCTGACGGCCGCAATACTAGACTTCCTGGGTGCTCGGGCAACGACCGCTGGCATGGTTTTCCTCGTGCTTGTGGTGTGGATGGCAACCCAGGCCGGCGTCATCCTTTCTTTCTACACAGCGCTCCTTTGCGCGGTCTGTTTTGACTTCTTCTTCTTGCCGCCTGTTCACACCTTGACACTCGCCGGTCCGCAGGAATGGGTGGCCATGTTCACATTCGTCGCGGGCTCCTATGTCGCCGGACGTGTGGCGGAACGAGCTCGACGGCAGGCCGAGACTGCAGAGAGGCGGCGAGAGGATGTCGAGCGACTGTATACGCTTAGCAAGGAAATGTTGCTGTATGAAGATGCAGCAGGACTCATGAACGAGCTTCCGCGAATGATCCAACGCATTTTCTCGCTGGAGGCCGTCATGCTCTATGTGCGAGAGCAGGATCAATTCTTTTCTTCGACATCGGATCTCCCCATGAGCATCCAGGCAAGTCTGAGCTCGATGGCACAAGGGCAACATCCAACGCAGAGCGTTCCAGGGGAAATAACTGCGATGCCGCTCATGCAAGGCATCCGTCCCGTGGGTGCTCTGGGATGGAGGTCAACGACTCTCACCCGCGAAGTCGCCGCTGCAATCGGTGCACAGGTGGCGATTGCTCTGGCGCGCGCTCTGGCGATCGAGGCATCGGCTCGACTCGAGGCATTGCGCGAAGGCGAGCGATTGCGTTCAGCGCTTATCGATTCGTTGACTCACGAACTGCGAACCCCGCTTACGTCGATCCGCGCCGCCGCGACAACGTTGACGCAGGGGCAAGGGCTGGACGAAGCGTCGCGTCAAGACCTCGCCGCAATTGTGGATGAAGAAAGCGCGCGACTCGATGCCTTGATCGGCGAAGCCGTCGAAATGGCCGAACTTGATGCCCATGTGGTCAAGGTGCACGCTGTGCCACAGCACACACGGGAGCTCCTGACGCACGCAATCGAGCGCTCGCAAGCTGCCCTCGAGCATCACAATGTCGTCGTTACGGTCGAGGAGCCCGATACCGCCGCATGGCTCGATCCGCAGTTGCTCGGAAGGGTTCTTCGACATTTGCTGGAAAATGCAGCCCGCTACTGTCCGCCCGGAACCCGCATTGCGCTGCGTAGCCGGCATGAGGCGGATCGACTGGTGTTTGAAGTGGAAGACAACGGTCCGGGCATTGATCCGGTCGATCTTCCGCTCATTTTTGAGAAATTCTACCGAGGCAAGAAGAGCGTTGGGAAAGGCAAAGGTACGGGAATGGGCCTGGCGATTTCTCGAGCGATCATGACGGCCCACGGCGGCGGGATCGATTTTACGAGCATTTTAGGGCAAGGATCGACGTTCCGGTTCTGGGTGCCGCTGGTGGAAAGGCAGCCACGCAACTTGCCGGAGAGCGCTTGAACGCGCGCCGCTACGAAGGCTCAGAACTCCAGTCGCACTCGATGTCATGGTGCGTCCTTGCACTTTCGACAGCGTATTCGAGAACCCGCGCAGCGCGCCAAGCGTCCAGTGCGGTTACAGGCGCCGGCCCTTTCCCGAGCAGAGCATCGCGTACGCCCGTATAGAACAGCCGGTAATCGCCGGCAATTGGCGTGACGGCCTGTGTCACGACGCTGCCATCCGCATCGACACTGAGCATTCCCCAAAGTTCTGAAGACTCCACGCCCCAGTCGGGCGCGTCAATCCGCGTGATTTTGCCGAGCGCATCTTCCTGTGGATCGAGACCCCATTTGCAGAAATTTCCCTTCGTGCCTCGCAAATGAAACCGGGGGCGGGGCAGAGATGAAAGGCAGTTGGCGCTCACTGCGACTGAAACGCCGGTGAAGTAGTTGAGCCGCAGAGTAAAGGAGTCCGTAGCCTCGCCCGTGGTGCGCTCATGGCGAATTTCGGCGCCCACGGATTCGGGTACCCCAAACAGCACGATGGCTTGGTCAACGAGGTGTGTTCCCAGGTCCAAGAGCAACCCGCCCTGGCCGGGATCTTCCTTCCATGCGCGAGAAGATGACCCTGGCCGCCAGCGATCAAAGGTGGACTCGAAGTGGACGAGTTGTCCTAGTTGTTTTTCATGCAAAACACGCTGAATTGTCTGAAAATCACTGTCCCAACGACGGTTATGGAAGGGTACAAGTTGCAGGCCGATTCCTCCGGCCAATTCCATCAATTCGGCAATCTGCGTTGAATTGGTAGACATGGGCTTGTCGACCACTACGCTCTTTGCCGCTTCGAGCACCCGAAGCGCAATGTCGTGGTGCGTGGCGTTGGGAGTAGCTACGACGACCAGCTTGATCGAGGCGTCTGCGAGTAATTCTTCGATGCTCCGGTAAGTCGTGATTCCGGGATACAGTGCGGAGGCCTTGTTGGTGGCGCGCTCAACGACCGCGGCTAGTTCCAATCCCTCAACGGAGGAGATGAGCGGCGCGTGAAAAACGCGGCCGGCCAAGCCAAATCCCACCAGACCCACTCGGATCATCGTTCGCCTCCGAAGAGAAGTTTTGCCTCTACTCTGCCGTTTAGCCTTCCAGCTTATAACGAGTTTCGGCCAAACGATACAGCCTTCGCCAAACTAGCCGATTGATGGTAACCACAATCATTGCCATCATCACGGTGGCCAACAGGAGGGTTGGAAATCGACCCTGATCGCTCGCGGCGCTGATCTGTGCGCCGAGTCCCAAGGTTTGTAAGGTTTGGTCTTTGATGTGAAAGTATTCGGCGACGATCGAGGCATTCCACGCACCGCCCGATGCGGTGATGAGGCCGGTTACAAGGTAAGGGAAGATCCCCGGCAGGATCAAAGTTGTCCAGCGTTGCCAACGCGTGAATTTGTAGAGCGAAGCAGCTTCTTTCAGGTCGGACGGGATCGCCATTGCGCCTGCAATGACATTGAACAGAATGTACCACTGTGTGCCCAACAGCATCAGGACGATAGAGCCAACGCCAAGCCCACCGCCAAGCCGTATGAGGCCGAGTAGTAGAACAGGGAACAGAGCTGTGGCGGGAACGGAAGCGACCACCTGCGTGATGGGCTGGAGAATGCGCGCCAATTTGGGGTTAAATCCGATGACAACGCCCACTGGAATCGTCCACGCCGCGGCGATGGCGAGCGAGGCATTGACGCGCAGAAAGGTCGCTCCGGCACCGAGAAGCAAGATTTGAAAATCCGGCCACGCCACGCCTTGAAGCATCTTGTAGCCTTCGATTACTCCCCAGAGCGCGATCAGCCCTGCGAAGATGCCAAGTCCGATCTGAAGCATCTTCCCACCGTGTTTTCCGTCGTCATCTACCGGCTGAACGATTCGGCAGTCGCGTGTCCTGGACAGCTGATGATAGATCCGCTCCTCAAGGGAGTCCCAAGCGCGCGCGGGCAGTTTTGTGAGCGTGCTGGAGCGCTGAAACAGGGTGAGGATGGGCGAAGTCACGCGTGTTGCGGATTCGACTTGTTCAAACTTGAATTTGTCGCTCCAAGCAATCAAAGGTCTCCAGAGCAATTGGTCCGTGGCAACGATGATGAGAACGAGAGCCAGCAAGCCCCAGACAAGCGCGTGCGTGTCGACAGGCACTGCAGAAGCAGCAGTCTGCAGATAGCTGCCGAGGCCGGGAAGCCGAAAGAGCCGATCACCGAGAGGAAACATTTCGCAAACAATCAGAAAGAACCAACCGCCCGCGACCGAGACGATCGAATTCCAGATGAGGCCGATGGACGCGAAAGGCAACTCGAGTTGCCAGAAGCGCTGCCAGGCTGAATAACGGTAGATGCGGGACGCTTCAATCATTTCGCGCGGGATGCTTTTGAGCGAGGAGTAGAAGCTGAACGCCATGTTCCACACCTGACCCGTAAAGATAAGCAGAATGGAGCCCATCTCAATTCCGAGCTGGTGTCCCGGGACGAGAGCCATCATGGCGAGCATGACGCCAGGAAGGAAGCTCAAAACGGGGATGGACTGCAAAATATCGAGAACCGCAATCATCCAGCTCTCAATGCGCGGATTGTAAGCGGCGAGATAGCCGTAGCCGACTGCGAAGAAGAGGCTGAGTAGATACGCAATGCCAATGCGCACAACGGAATAGAAGGCGTAGAGGGGAAGGGCAGAGACAGAATGGGAAATGGTGACCGCAGGCACAGGCTGGCTGAACCAGTATGTCCCCATACGGACGACACCGAAAAAGACTGCGAGGCCGCAGGCGCCTACAACCACATCGGTGAAGAACGGCCAGCTGCGCACCGCTACCAGGGAGCGGCCGAAAGTGTTCTGAATCCTCACGCAGTTTCCCCGTCAGCGACAGCGGCTTCTTCCAGCGCATCGGGCATCACAAAGCGGCGCTTCGAGGCGTCGAAATCAAAAAGTTCGGCATACCGGCCCCAGGTGATCGCGGTCTCCATCTGGCGACGGCTCTCTTCTTCGCTGAACTGCTCGTCGATCATGTCCAGGAAGAATTCTTCAGGAACGTTGTGATCACTCTTGGACTCAAGGGCCCGTCGGATCTGACGCAGTAAAAGTACATGTTCAGTTGCAGCATCGCGGAAGAGTTCTTTCTGGCGAAGAATCTCCGAGTTGGCGAACTCGGTTCCCGGTTCGGTAATGGCGGCGTCGCCTTCTTCGATCTTAAGAAAGCCAAGCAACTGCGCGGCGTCAACAATTGGAAGCAGGTCGTCAATCTCGAAGGCCAGATCGTCCGCGAGACGGTAGATGTCATCGCGTCCGCCCTTGTCGAGAAGCAGCTCGAGAAGGCCGGCAATACCGCCCGGCCGGGCATGCGGCAGCATCTGATACTTCATCTGCCGCTGATCGCGCACTTTGGGGCCAAAGCTCTGGTCCGGCACTTCGGTCGGTGCCACATCGGGTCGCGTGAGAACCTTGTAGATATAGTCGACCAAATGCGTAAAAGGGTCGGATTTTCGGTCACGGGGCTGAGGGATCTGAACGCGGAAGTCGGTGCGGATATGGCCTGGGTTGCGGCCAAGAACGATGATGCGGTCCGCCAGCAAAACGGCCTCTTCGATGTTGTGGGTAACGATAAAGACCGACTTCGTGGGCATGGTCTTCTTGGCCCAAAGTTCTAATAGTTCCGAACGCAGGTTTTCTGCGGTCAGAACATCAAGCGCTGAAAAGGGCTCGTCCATGAAAAGAACTTCGGGTTCGACCACCAGAGCGCGAGCGAATCCAACACGCTGCCGCATGCCACCCGAGAGTTCCTTGGGATAAGCGGCTTCGAAGCCGTCGAGACCGACAGTATCGAGCATCTTCATGCTGCGCTCGCGGCGTTCGCCGGCGGGTACTCCGCGGGCCTGGAGAGGAGCCTCGACGTTTTCGAGCACGGTGAGCCAGGGAAACAGGGCAAAGCTCTGAAAGACGATGGAAACATTGATTTCCGCCCCGGCAATGGGTTTTTCATGCCAATAGACCTGGCCTGCAGAAGGCCGCGAAAGACCTGTCAGCATGCGCAGCATGGTGGATTTTCCCGATCCAGATGGACCCAGGAGCGCCACAATTTCCCCCGGTACGATGCTCAAATCTGTTGCCGAAATGACCTGGATGCGATTGGCACTGGGTTGGGCATAGTACTTCTCTATTTTTTCGGCTCGAATGATCGCCTCGGGGGCGATGGCGGGAGCCGGATTCTGGACTGAGCCTTCTTGCATGCGAGGTTCTCCGGGTGCAGGGGCTGCGGGGATTGTTCCGGGGCAGCGGTAGTCAAAATCCTATGAGCGTTCAGTTGCTGAGAGATGAATACAGGATTCGCGCCGCCGCCCAAAGAGGTGTTGGATTAGACTTTGCTTACTGATTGTGACGCATTTGCCCTGAACGGGGCTTCTTTGGTCTTGCGAAATGAGATTGGGTGGCGTGCTTCGTCTGGCGAGGCTGTCCTGCTACTTCAAAACGTCCCGTGTACTTCCAAGTTTTGGTGCGGCGCGGACACAGCGTATCATGAAACTTGTACCATGCGACCGCCGATCCCCGAGTTCCCGTGCTGGCGGAGAGAGGTGTTCTGTCCGTCCCATAGCAGAAAGCTTTCCGTGGCGTTCAAAATCAGGAGACTATGCACGAGAATCGCATCAAACCCAAGGTATTAGTTGTTGACGACGAGCGTGTAATTGCCGATACGCTTGCCATGATTCTTAACCAGAGCGGCTTTGATGCGCGGGCGGTGTATTCGGGAGAGAAGGCAGTCGAGACGGCTTTGAGCTTGGTCCCGGACATGCTGATCACCGACGTAATCATGGCAGACCTGAACGGAATCGATGCAGCCATCAAGATCAGGGAATCGCTGCCGCAGATCAAAGTGCTGCTCTTTTCTGGACAGGCTGCGACGGCAGATCTGTTGGAAAAGGCTCGAGCACACGGCCATGAGTTTGAAATCCTGGCCAAGCCCGTCCATCCCCAAGACTTGCTGAACAAGCTGAAAGCCTAAGCCGACGGCCCACTACAGGTCGCGGCGGCCTTCGATAGCTCGCGCCATTGTCACTTCGTCTGCGTATTCAATGTCGCTTCCGGCGGGAACCCCTGTTGCAATGCGTGAGATCCGAATGGGAAAGCTGCGCAAGTTGGAGGCGAGCCAATTGGCTGTTGCTTCGCCTTCCAGCGTGGGGCTGGTCGCCACGATGACCTCATCGACGTCGCCCCGTTCGACACGCGCGACGAGAGTCGAGGTTCGAAGCTGATCGGGACCCACGCCGTGCAATGGCGACAGCGTTCCGTGCAGAACATGAAAGACGCCGTTATAACTACGAGTCCGTTCCACAGCCTCAATGTTTGTGGGTTCCTCAACAACGCAGACCAACCGTCGGTTGCGCGTGGGATTGGCGCAGTAAGCACACGGGTCGATGTCGGTGATGTTGTTACAAATCGAGCACAGCCGCAGGCTTGCTTTAAGCACATGTACGGCTCCAGCGAGGGCGATCGCATCTTCGTCGGACGCACGCAGAATATGAAAAGCGTAGCGCTGTGCGGTCTTGGAGCCAACGCCCGGCAACTTTTTGAGTTCTTCAATCAGCCGCGCCATCGGCTCGGCATAGCGTGACACCGGTTGTACCTCCCTGCAATTTGGGTCGATGAGCGAGCGGGCTCACAGGTTCATGGGGATCTGCTTTAGCCGAGGCCAGGCAATTTGAGACCACCGAGCAGACCCTGGACACTGGATTGCATAGCCTCGTCAGCTTTATGGCCGGCATCGTTCACTGCGGCAACGAGCAAATCTTCGAGCATCTCAACATCTGCCTGGCTGCCACTCAAGCTGAGAACCGCGGAAGGATCGATGTGAATTTTCAGCAGCTGTTTCTTCCCGTTCATTGTTGCGGAAACCGCGCCTCCGCCCGCTGACCCTTCGACAACGGTGTCAGCTAACTTGCGCTGGACCTCTTCTTGCATGTGATTGGCCTGCGAGAGCATTTCAGCAAGCTTCAATGGGTTGATCATGTCTTCTCCGATTAGCCCGCCTTGAACAACCTATTTCGGACGCAGATCAACTACACTGCGCACTTCAGCCTTGAAAATCTCTTTGGCTCGCTGGACCAAGGGGTTCTCCAAAGCTTCTTGTTGCACGCTACCGGTGGGGATTGGAACGGGAATTGTCGGTGTGGCTCCGTTGGCTGCACCGGGAACGACCATAAAGCGCGCCGGAGCGCCGGCTAGTTGCAGTTCCTGGCGGATGATTTTTTCAGCCGCGGCATTGACGGTGAGACTCAACATCTTTTTGCCCATTCCGGCGACTTCAATGCGAAGGCTCGCGCCGTCCAGTGTCCAAACTGCTCCGCCAAGAAGTTGAGATGCGGTAGCGTGACCGGCCGAGGCAAGGGCCGCGCTAACCGCGGAGCGCAATGCATCCGGCTCAACAGCCGCGTTGCCGGTGGGTTGGGCCGGTTCTTGAACCGCAAAGGTTTCCGGGTCTTTCTCCGTGAAGCCTGCAGGTTCACCTCTCAAGGGAGAAAGCGCGGGCGCCGGCTGAGCAGGGGCTGAGACCTCGACCAGTGTTGCACCCATCGGCGTGGGCGGCGCTACCTGTACGGCCATAGTGTCCGCAGCTGACCAGCCGCTGCTGAAACCAAAGGGAGACGCATTCGAAGCAGAAGGCTTTGAGGGCGAAACTGCGGGAAGGCCGCGTGCGGTCGTCACAGTCGGTCGCACAGCTGAAGCCGGCGCTGCGTTTCGTGCCGGCGAGCCCATGGTCACGCTGCTCAATAGTTCTTCCAGTGGAAGCAGGCGTTGTGCATGGATCAGCTTGAGCAGGCCGAGTTCAAGGTGAAAACGCTGCTCCTGCCGGTAGTTCAGATCGTCGAAGGTGCGAAGGACAATCTGCAGGTTGCGGGTCAGGTCCTCTTCTGCAAAAAGCACTGCGGTTCGAGCCGCGCGAGCGCGCTCATCTGCCGAAATCTGCAACAACTCGGTCTGTTCGCCGCCCAGCTTCGCCATGAGGGCATTGCGAAGGTAGCGGACAAGCTGACGCGCCAGCGAGGATGGGCTGTGACCCGCATTGAGCAGGACGTTGAGCTGCCCCATCAACTCGGCACTCTGGCCCTGTGCTACGGCCTCTAAAATGTGTTCGAAGACCGTGTTGGGAACGGAGCCCATGAGTTCGCGAATCTGCGCACCGGAGAGCACCGGCTTGCCGCCCTCAACTGGAGCAGAAGCGATGGCCTGGTCCATGATGGACAGGGCATCACGCATGGATCCGTCTCCGGCCTCGGCAAGCAAGGCGAGGGCGGCATCCTCGGCCATGACGTTCTCCTGTCCCGCAATCATTTTGAGTTGAGCGAGAATGTCATCGAACTTGACGGCATGGAAACTGAAATGCTGGCAGCGTGAGCGGATGGTCTGCGGGATGTTTTCCGGCTCGGTGGTCGCCATCATGAAAATGACGTGCGATGGCGGTTCTTCGAGCGTTTTCAAAAGGGCATTGAAGGCTGCATCGGTGATCTGGTGCGCCTCGTCCAGGATGTAAATCTTGTAGCGGTCACGTGCAGGCGAGTAGCGGGCAGCATCGCGCAGTTCGCGAATCTCGTCGATGCCGCGGTTGGTTGCTGCGTCAATCTCGATGACGTCAACTGCATTGCCGCCGCGGATTTCGGTGCAGGAGTCGCAAATGCCGCACGGTTCCGGTGTCGGCCTGTCTTTGGAGCCAACTTCGGTGCGGCAGTTGAGTGCCTGGGCCAGAATACGAGCGATGGTGGTTTTGCCAATGCCGCGATGACCGGAAAAAATATAGCCGTGCGCGATACGGTTCTGGCTCAGTGCATTCAGCAACGTGCGGGTGACGTGATCCTGGCCGGCTACGTCGGCAAAGCGCTGCGGACGATATTTTCGCGCCAGAACCTGATAGCCCATGCGTCGAACTGCTCCTTTGGCTCGTGATGCGAGGGTGAGCCTAGGTGGGATTGTATCGTTCCGGGCGTGAGGGCCGAGAGACAGAGCCGCGGGCCCAAAATTTGCTGAAAATGCTGCCAAAGCCAGAGTGCATCGCAACAGGCCACGGGAACTTATCCACAGGTCGGGACGGGTTTTCCATGATGGTAGCGAATGGGCTCGCTCGACGAAAATATTGTGCAGGACATGGCGGCGATTCCCGTGGCAGGCAAGTTGGAGATGATCGTAGGGCCGATGCGGAGCAACAAGACCGCGGAGTTGTTGCGCCGCATCGAGATTCGCCGACAATATGCCAAGCAGCATGTGGTGTTGCTGAAGCCGAGCGCCGATACGAAAGCGGCTGCCGGCCTGGTAGAGAGCCGAAACCAGAATGGTTGCGGAAAGATGGAGGCTGTCGAGTTCCCCTCGTCCGATCCGTGGGCTGTGCTACCGCTCATAAGGGAAACGGAGAAGCGAATCGGCAAGCGAGTGGAATGTGTCGCTATCGACGAGGGGCAGTTCGTCCAGGATCTCTTTCTGTTTACGAAGCGGTTGTTGGAGTCGGGCCACGACGTGATGGTTTCGGGCCTGGAACTCGATTTTCGCGGCCTGCCCTTTGGCGAGATGCTGGACCTGTCGTGGATTGTTCGGACCTATGCCGGGAATATTACGGAATTGGTGGCATATTGCAGCTGCGGTGCGAAGGCTCTCTTTCCTCAACGGCTGATCGATGGGAAGCCTGCTCCCTATGACAGCCCCATCATTATGGCCGGTGATTTCTATGAGCCGCGCTGCGCGGAGCATTTCGTGCTTCCGGGCCGGCCGCATTAGCGCCAAGACGGCAGGGCCGCGTCGCGGGATGGCTGGTATAGTCGGCGAGGGGAATACCGCCGGGTTGGAGCGGCGCATTCGGATGAGAATTCAGCGATGCTTTTCATTCCTGGCTTTCATAGCGGTCTTGATCTGCGGCGGATCGATCCCAAAAGTCGGTGCGCAGGCGGTGCAGAAGCCGGCGCTACCGGAATTATGGGCTGCGTTGCCGACAAAATTCGACAGCGACAAGGTGCGATCAGGTGATGAAGTCATGGCGATCGTCGCGAATAGCTGGATCTACGGAATATGTGGCGTCTCGACGGGAGATGTGCTGAAGGGGCATGTTGTCTCGCTCACAGGCTGGACAGACGCAACGAAATCGAATTCCGTAGGGATGCGATTCGAGGTGCCGTGCACAGACGGGAAGCGCAAACCGGTAGTGTTGATCGCGGTTTACTACCCGGAAGAGGGCGCCAAAGGTCAGATGGACACGTTCATGATGATGCCTCAGGGCATTGGAGCGGGCGCCAGCGGGAGGCAGTCAACAGATATTGGATCGATGCCTTCTCCCGGGACAGGTCCTGCCGCGAATTTGCCTTTGGCGAAAATGGGCGAGGTGAAAGGTGTGCGGCACCTTTCGTTGAAAGTGGGGGGCGGCGAGCAGGGAAGCACGGTGCTTGAGAGCAGTGACAAGCGACTCCATCTGGACAAGGGAACCCGCCTGGCCTTTGTTCCAGTGCCGGAGACGGACTGATTCGTTCAGAGCAATGCGCTGGAAAGGTTCACGACGCTTGGCGCTTCTTTTTCGAGGCAGGTTTGGCCGCAGGCTTTTCAGGCGTTATTTTGCGGCGCTTGACCTCGTCCTTTGAATACATAGTGCCGCGGCACTTTGCCTTTCCGCAGTTGCAGGTGGCATCGTCGTTGCCGCCATCGTAGAGGCAATAGTCGTAGGTGATCTCTTCGCCTGCGGCAATGCTGCGGATGGCTTTGATCCAGACGCGGCCGCGAACTTCTTCGGTCTCGCAATTCGGGTCGCAGCTATGGTTGATAAACATGGCCATGCAGTGGCCGTCGATGACCATTGTGCCGTCGCCCAGTCCAAAAAGGTAGGTGATGGGAAGGTCGTCATAGCAGCGATCGGCCTTGGCTTTGGAGAGGCGTGGGCCCGTGTATTCGGCGACGCGGGAGCCTTTGCGAATTGGGGTAGTTGTGTAGCAGCCGGCGGCGTGAATTTCAGAAGAACGGATGATAAGTCCCATAAAGGTATGCGATGTGCTCTTGAGAGAACTTGAGTTCGGTATGCTTCGCATCCTACCATTGAAGAGATGAGGACTGGGCAACAACCGATGGGGATGAAGTGGATTGCTTCTGCGGTGCTTTGCTGTGCGGCGGGCTTTGCCTTTGCACAGACACAGCCTTCGTCGGGCACACAGCAGCAGGGGCAGAGCGCGCCTGCGAACCCGGGAGCCGACAAACCGAAGCCGACGCAGGAAGCGAATCCATTTCCTACGGATACAGATACGGTACCGGTAATGCCGAATGCGAATGCGCCGGGATCGGCCGCGCCAGCGCCCGATGCCGTGAATTACAGCAATGTTCCATTGCCGGGCGAGTTGAGCGACCCGGTGAAAAGCCCGGATGATGGCGAGCCTGCAGCGGTTGACAGTGCGGGTGGAAGCTCGAGCAGCTCCGGAATGGATGAACTGCTCAAGGCACCTCCCGAGACCGCCAAAGAACTGAAGAAAGACAAGAACAGCGACCAGGATAATGGCATGTCTCACGACAGCGCCAAAGAAGACGAAACAGTTGGCGGTTATTATCTCGAATCAAAGAACTGGAAGGGCGCTTTGTCGCGGTTTGACTCGGCGCTGGTGCTTGATCCGGAAAACCCCGATGTTTACTGGGGATTGGCCGAGGCGCAGCGACACCTGGGCGACTATGCCGGCGCCAAGGCGAATTATTCCAAGGTGATCGAATACGATCCGGATTCGAAACACAGCAAGGACGCGAAGAAGCTGCTGAAGGATCCGGAATTTGCCAACGCAAAATCCGTGGCCGCAAGTGCCCCGGCGACGCAACGGCAGTAATTTCTAAGACCAGCCATTCCAGCGCAGATAGGCGGCGATGATTTGCGAGCCCCACAGCGCGCTGATGATGCCCCCGATGCAAAGGAACGTGCCGAGCGGCAACTTGGTGAGCGCCCACGGTTCTGCGCTGCGGCGGGGACGCGCGAGAACGACGAGGGCGACGATTGCGCCGAGTACGACGCCGATGGCGAAGCTGAGCACCGCGCCGGGCAGGCCGAGCCACGCGCCGAGCATTGCCATGAGCTTGGCGTCGCCCATGCCGATGCCTTCGCGGCGGCGGATGAGCCAGTAGATCCAGCGGATAAGCAGGATGATGCCGGCGGCGAGAAAGATGCCAACGAGCGAGTACGCGATGATGTAGAGAAATCCGCGATCGATTGAGAATGGCGGAGGCGCGGCACTGATGAAACCAAAAACAGAACTCAGCAAGCCCAGTGCGATTCCTGGCAGAGTGAGCGAGTTGGGCAGCCACAGATGCTCAGCGTCGAGCACGGCGAGTGCAACCATGAGCCAATAGAACAAGAGCTTGGAAAGAATGGCGGCGAATCCGAGAAAGGAGTACTTGCTCGCAACCAAAATTGCGAATGAATCCCCGGTTAACTGCCAGACTTCCGCAGCCCAGAGCACCCCGACGGCCAGTTCCACCAGGGGATAGCGCCAACCGATGGCTGTATGGCAGGTGCGGCAGCGGCCGCGGAGGGCCAGCCAGCTAACCAGCGGGATGTTCTCCCACCAGGCGAGCGTTCGGCCGCAGGTACGGCAGTGGGAGCGCGGTTGGACGACGCTTTCCCCGGCGGGCCAGCGGCTGAGGCAGACGTTGAGGAAGCTGCCGAAGGCGAGACCGGCGAGCGCCGCGAAGAGTGTGCCTAAGATGCGAACCATGTGCGGTTTGAGTATACGGGGATGGAAACGGGAGCGGGCAACCGGTGTCAGAGGTGCTGGCCACCTCGACTTCGCTCCGGGCAGGCGTACCGGCAGACGTGCTGCGGTGCTGGCCGCACGGGGGACTGGCCGTCCAGGCAGCCGCGCTGCGCGCCATTGACCTGGCCTCAGGTTCGCGCGCCGGAAAGCGGGGCTGGCGGGGTTTGCTAGGCTGTGGGAGCCGTTGA
>Ga0210385_10001006_pt1 | contig 17940 bp, 14 predicted proteins | sample IncBWH26OmetaG_FD_160107 | JGI IMG/M metagenome (GOLD analysis project Ga0210385, IMG submission 160107) | Forest soil microbial communities from Barre Woods Harvard Forest LTER site, Petersham, Massachusetts, United States - Inc-BW-H-26-O ...
TCGCATCGACGGCGTTGTCGACCTCGGCTTCGTAGAACGTTGCCACCTTGCCTGACATCTCATCGAGCGAGCCCGATTCCTCTCCAACCGCGATCATCTGGTTCACCATGTTGGGGAACAGGCCGGTCTGTTCCATTGCCCGTTGAAGACGCTGACCGGTCGCGACTTCATCACGCATCCTTAGCACTGCATTCTCGTAAACGATGTTACCGGTGGCCCCCGCGACCGAGTCCAGCGCTTCAACCAAGGGCACACCAGCAGCAAACATAGTGGAGAGTGTGCGCGCGTACCGCGCGATAGCCGATTTGTTCAGGATCGGGCCGATAACTGGCATTTTCAGCGAGATTCTATCGAGTACCTCGCGCATTTTCTTTGAGCGCTTCTTGAAATAGAAGAATGTAAACCCGGCGCCGCCGATCACCGCGGCAACGAACACCCCTTTGTGCTGTACGAAGTTAGATACGTTAATAACGAACTGCGTAAACGCCGGTAGGTTCGCACCGAATCCCTTGTATAAGGACTCGAATTGCGGAATCACAAAGACCAGGAGAATTACCGTCACCAAGACCGCTACAATTAGTACGGCCGCAGGATAAAACAGCGCCTTCTTTACCTTCTTCTTGAGCGCCTCGGTCTTTTCTTTGTACGTGGCGATCTTGTCGAGCAGCGACTCCAACGCACCGGCCTGCTCGCCAGCCTCAACGAGATTTACAAAAAGGTCGTCGAAGTACAGCGGGTGCTTGCCAAGCGCTTCGTGCAGTGACGTACCGCCCTCGACATCGGCTTTCACATCCAGAATGAGTCGCTGCATCGCCGGCTTGTCGTTGCCGTTGCCGACGATCTCGAAAGCCTGAACGAGTGGAATGCCAGCCGCCAGCATTGTCGCCAATTGGCGGCTGAAGATGGCGACATCGCCTGCGTTGACTTTGCCGCCCTTGCGACCCTGACGCTGTTTTCTGATACGTGAGGGCGCGACGCCCTGACGCCGCAATTCAGCGCGCAGCGTCTGCTCGTCGGGCGCAAGGCTCCTACCTTTGATGCGTGCGCCGCGCTTGTCCCGACCTTCCCAGGTAAACGGGACATCGCGTCTGATCGCCTTAACACTTGCGGTTGCGGTTGCTGCCGGAGCCATGGGTTGCCTGCCGTCCTGCGTCACTCAACCGTGACGCTGTTGATTTCCTCAAGACTGGTTAAGCCGTTCTTGACCTTCTCAAGGCCAGAGCGCCTCAAGTCCCAGATGCCTTCCTTGGCTGCCTGCGTAGCTATTTCCACGGCGCTGCCCAAAGCGAGGATGATCCGCGCGATCGCCTCGGTTACGGGCAGTACTTGGTAGATACCCACCCGCCCTTTGTAGCCATCGGTGCAATTGGCACAGCCCTTGGGAGCGAAAATCTTGAGCCCTTGGGCTACGTCGCTCTCCGTGAACCCCTCCTTGAGCAGAGCCTCCTTGGGTATCTCCATCTGCTGCTTGCAGTGGTTGCACAGCCGCCGAGCGAGGCGCTGCGCAATGATAAGGCTCACCGAGGTCGCGATGGCGTAGGGCTTGACGCCCATGTCGATCATGCGGGTCAGCGTCGAGGGTGCATCGTTCGTGTGCAGAGTCGAGAGCACAAGGTGCCCGGTCTGGGCGGCCTTGATGGCGATCTCGGCCGTTTCCAGATCACGGATTTCGCCGACCATGATGACATCGGGATCCTGGCGCAGGAACGCACGCATCGCCGCCGCAAAGGTGAGCCCGACCTTGGCGTTGACATTCACTTGGTTCACGCCGGGCAAATTGATTTCCGCCGGATCCTCCGCGGTCGAAATATTCGTGTCTTCACGATTGAGGATATGAAGCCCCGTATACAGCGACACAGTTTTGCCACTGCCGGTGGGACCCGTCACCAGAATCATGCCCTGAGGTTTGGCGAGATATTTGGTGTAGAGGTCCTTCTGAAATGGTTCGTAGCCTAGCGAATCGATGCCCAGCGATGCCTGGGCAGGATCGAGGATACGCATCACGATCTTTTCGCCGAAAAGCGTCGGGCAGGTGCTTACGCGGAAATCGATGGCCCGATTCTTGGACAGCTTCATCTTGATTCGGCCGTCCTGGGGGACGCGCCGTTCGGCGATGTCGAGACGGGACATCACCTTGAGTCGTGCTGAAAGCTTCGGCGCCAGCTGCACCGGCGGCTGGGCGATTTCTTTCAGCACGCCATCCATCCGTAAGCGAACGCGGTAGATCTTCTCGAACGGCTCGAAGTGGATGTCCGAGGCTCCGCGACGGATGGCATCGAGCATGACCTTGTTGACGAAACGCACGATCGGCGCGTCCTCGACGTCGTCGCGTCCGATTTTGTCGTCGAGTTCGTCCTCACCGCCTGTGGTTTCGAGCGAATCGAGATCCACGTCGGCCTCATCACTGAGGGCCGACATTTGGTTGTCGACCTGCTCGAGGGCCTTATCGAGCGCCTTCTGGAGCTTGTCATCCTCAACAACGATCGCCTCGATGCCGAGACTCGTGGCGAACTTGACCTCATCTATCGCGTGGAGGTTAGTCGGATCCGCCACCGCGAGAAACAAGCGCTTGCCGCGACGGAACACCGGTAAGACCCGATGCCTGGCCAGCAGTTTGTCGCTCACCAGCCGGACGGAATCGAGGTCAAGGTTGACCGCATCCAGATCAAAGAGAGGCACGCCGAATTCGTTCGATGCCGCAAGCGCGATGTCCCGGGCGTTGGCGACTCCGCTGGCAACCAGCTGAGTGACCACGCTCGTTTTGCGCTCCCGTGCCGCGCTGACGGCTTCGAGCATGGCCGCCTCTTCCACGAGGCCATCCTGGACCAGCCGCTGAGGCAGCCCACCCAAGCCGGTGCGGGTCGCGGCTAAAGAGGCATTGTCATTCATGAACTTATGAGCAACCGGCCTAAACCAGGCAGTTCAGTTTACCCGAGGGATCGATGCGCAATTGTCAAATCTTCGACGATTCTGAAGGACGTCGTGCCCGCTACGGCGGGGTGCGCGTCACAAAAGAAAGCCCCGGCACAAGGCCGGGGCTTGAAGGACTAGCGAAAGACTCGCTTGTCGATTACTTGCACTGCGTCGGCGCGTACTTGGCCGGCAGCGTGCCCAGGACGAAGGGCAATTTGGCAGCACCAGCAGTGGCACCGGTTGAGGACGCGCAGGCCCAGTCCACGTTACCACCGGCCGGGGGCGCACCACTCAGGGCCACGCCGTTGGACGACGGTGCCAGAGTAACCTCGACGCCGAGGCCTGCCAGCTGAGTAATACCGCCGGTCGCGGCGGCAGTGTTGTAGGTGATCGTGATCATGCCAGACTGACCAGGGACGCCGTTGCCGTTCGCGCAGTTGGACTGGACAGCGCCACCGTTGTCGTCGATGGCAATGCACGAGACATACTTGGTCGGCACGAACGCCGTCTGGGCCCAGCCCTGCGCTGCCGCCGTGACGCCGTTGGTACCGTTGGACTCAAACCCCTCAGCCACGGTCGTCTTGGCCGCGGCCGCAAGGTTAAGACCTTCCGTGATCTTCGCACGCACGGTGTAGTCCTGATACGCGGGAATGGCGATCGCCGCCAGGATGCCGATGATCGCAACCACGATCATCAACTCAATCAGGGTAAAACCCTTTTGCACAGACTTCATTTGGAAACTCCTGAAAATTTTTGAGGTACAAAGTCAGCGGCGCAAAAGGCGCCCCCGATGGATGAAGCAAGGCCTGTGCCAGAAGCCGCCCATGTCTCTAAGCCACTGAACTATCGAATAAAAATCGCTCGATCTCGAAATCTGCTCTGTCGCAATCTGACGCCACCGGCTAGCTCGTACGTCACTAAGTGACGCAAAGCGGCACTCCCCGACCGCATCACTTGCACTGCGTGGGGGCGTATCTCGGCAGAAGGGTTCCTGGCGTTGCGGGCAGGGTGCCACCCGTTGCGTGAGTGGCAGACGCGCAGGTCCAATCTATGCTGCCAGTGAGGACATCAGACAACGCCAGACCCTGAACAGAAGGGGTCAAGGTGATCTTGTTCTGATTTGCCTGGAGCTGCGGGATTCCGCTGGCGCCTGTGTCGAAGACGACGGTGATCGCCCCGGGCTCTCCGGCGATGCCAGTGCCGACACAAGGGGCAACGCTAACCGCGACGGCGGCCGTACCGTCGTTGATCGTGATGCAAGCTACATACTTGGTCGGTATGAAGGTGTAGCCATTCGCCGCGGAGGTCACACCTGTTAGACCGCTGCTCTCAAACCCCTCGGCGATTGTTATCTTCGCGGCTGCAGCGAGATTGAGACCTTCGGTGACCTTCGATCGAACGACGTAATCCTGATAAGACGGGATCGCAATCGCCGCGAGTAGGGCGATGATCGCGACTACGATCATCAGCTCAATAAGAGTAAAGCCCCGATTCGCCGCTCGCACTGCACCAACTCCCGACATATCGTTCAGCAAATGGTTAAATCCGGCGGAGTGGCGCCGTCAGCAAGACGAAGCAAGCCCTATGCCAAGCGTGGGTACTTCGCGGACACACCGCAAATCGCAGTGCCGCAAGATCCGGGGCTGCATCAAAGGAGCTGACTTACCAACGCTAGGTCGGCTCATTGACGTCGCAAAGTGACACTTTCGGTCCGCCCTGGTCCGGGCCATGTTGAACTTAAACTACCGACCCAGGGTCCAGCTATTCGATACCCAGTTTCTTGATCCGATAGCGCAGCGCCCGAAAGCTCATTCCCAACACCTTGGCTGCTGCAGTCTTGTTGTAACGGGTTTTTTCCAGCGCCTTGATTATGGCGTCACGCTCGATGCTCTCAAGTTGCGTGCCAAGTGCGGTGTCACTGCTGATAGGGGCGGGCGTAGTTCCTGGGTCAGGTTGTACGCCTGACGGGCGTCTGGCAACGCGCAGTCGAATGTGCTCCGCCGTAATGATGCCGCCACCGCTTAAAGTCAACGCCCGCTCCAGCACATTCTCCAGCTCGCGGACGTTGCCAGGGAAGGGATATTCCGCGAGCACCCCTAGCGCATCTTCGGAAAGTCCGGCCGATGGACCGTTGGCACGGCGCCCCAGGCGTCCCATGATTGCTTCGGCGATCTCGGCGACGTCCGCGCTTCTCTCGCGCAGTGCAGGCACGCGCAGTTCAATCACGTTAATGCGATAAAACAAATCCTCGCGGAAGACACCTTTTGCGACGAGATCGGCCAGATTCTTATGAGTCGCGGAGAGAATGCGGACATCGACGGTCTCTTCACGCGCCTCGCCCACCGGGCGGACGGTCTTCTCTTGTACCACCCTCAGCAACTTGACCTGCATGTGCAGTGGCAGATCAGCAACCTCATCGAGAAAAAGCGTGCCGCCTTCTGCGCTCTGCACCAGCCCCTTCTTGTCCGCGATTGCTCCCGTGAAACTGCCACGCTTGTGACCGAACAGCTCACTCTCCATGAGTTCGCTCGGGATTGCGCCGCAGTTGACTGCTACAAATGGGCCACCCCGGCGCGCGCCACTCTCGTGCACCAAGCGCGCGACCAGTTCCTTTCCGGTACCAGACTCCCCGCAGATGTGCACGGGGGCTTGGCTTCGCGCTACCCGACCAATCATTTCCCGCAGCTGCTCCATTGCTGCCGAGCTGCCGAGCAGCCGTGGCCCGCGTAGATTCGAAGCCGTCTCTTCATCGATCGCTGCGCCCAGTTTGATGGCGCTCTCCACGAGCTTGCGTAGGACGCCGAGGTCCAGCGGCTTTGAAACGAAGTCAAAGGCACCGAGCTTCAGCGCCCGCACTGCGGCCTCGATGTTTCCATGCGCAGTGATGACCGCCACCGGGAGAGCGGCGCGGTTCGCCTGGATCCAAGCAACTAGATCCAGCCCGTCTCCGTCCGGGAGACGCATGTCAGTCAGGCAAAGGTCAAAACGCTCGGCCTTCAGGAGCTTGCGGGCGCTCCCCAAGTCCGGCGCGGTACGGGTCGTCAGCCTCATGCGGTTTAATGTGAGGCTGACGAGCTCGAGCAGATCCGGCTCATCATCCACGACCAGCACGACGGGCTGCTCAGAGCTGTGGCGCTTGCTTGTCAGCTCGCTCATTGCGTCTCCCATCGGCGCGGATCGGCGAAAACCAGCCGGAATAAGCTGCCGCCACCGCTCCGCGCCTCATAGAGTAGCGTCGCACCGTTCGTTTGCGCGAGCTCTCGGGCAAGGAACAGTCCCAGCCCTGTGCCCCGGCCCCCACTGTAGAACGGCTCGAACATCCTCTCGGCATGCTCGTGCGCTACCCCCGCACCCCGGTCGGCCACTTCCAGGAAAGGGCGGGCGTTGCCGCTCAACCTGCCATACCGTATGTCGACGCTCTGGGTCTGGTCCTCTCCCACCGCGTGCTTGAGGGCGTTGTCGCATAGGTTCCAGACGATCTGGCGCAGCTGGTCGGGGTCGACGCGCACCTCGACCTCCGAGCTTGGGCCGCTGACAGTGAGCCGTGACGGCGGCTATTGGATTGTCTGGCAAAACTCCTCATGGAACTCTTGCGCCCAGGCGGACAGTGGGAGGCGCTCGAGACGGGCCTGTTCGCGCCGCGACAGGCGCTGGACGTTATCGATGATGCCGCTCACCCGCTCAGCGTTGGTGCGGATGATCTCCGTCAGCCGCCGGTCGTCGTCCGAGAGATCTGGCGATTCTGCGAGCAGCTGGCCCGCATGACTCATGGCTCCCACTGGGTTACGGATCTCGTGGGCAATGCTGGCACTCAGGCGCCCGAGAGCAGCCAGCTTAGACTGCTGGACGCGTTCCTCGATCAGGCTGGTATCTTCCAGAAAGATCAGCACCGGTCCCGGACTCGCTGTGCCCAGTGGCGCAAAATGGGCCCGGACAAGACGCGAGCCATCCGCCGCCACAAACGTTTGATCCTGAGAAGACACGCTGATTCCGGTGCGCTGACGCCAGGACTCCAAGAGATAGAGGAGTCGCGGTGAGGCCTCGCCGATCAGCGCATCGGGGTAGGAATGCTCGTCTCCCAGGATTTGCGCGGCAGATTCGTTGATGAGACGGATACGATCCTGCGCATCCACCACTAAGATACTCTCGCGCAGGTGCTGCACGACGTACTGCGACAGTTGCGCCATGTTGGCTAGGTCGACAACTTGCCGGCGTACGAGTGCCTCGCTCTCGCGCAGACGGTTGGCGACAGGCCACATGGCAAGGGCAACCAGGAACAACACCACACCGAATCCACCGGCCGTCACATAGTCGCTCGCAGACGCCGACTCAGTGGCGCCGACAAAAACCTGTTGCACCAGCGCAGCCAGGGCCGCGACGGCCGCGATCAGCAACGCATCGCGCCGGCCGGCAAGTACTGCCAGCGCGAGAACTGGCAACACCAGCAAGAAGCCGAGGCCGCTCGCCATACCGCCGCTTGCAAAAAGAATTAATCCGATGGCGAGCGCATCGACGCTCGCGTTAACCAGTGCCACGATGCGCAGGCTCGACCATTGCAGCCGACGTGCTATGACGAGCAGTACCGCAGCCGTGAAATACGCAATGCACGCCCCCACAAAAAGTCTGGGGCGCGCCGCCGCCAGGCCCCAGCCGGGACCGGCGAACGACTGCATTGCCAGCAGCATGAGTGGCACCAGCAGACGATAGAGATTGAGGAGACCGATCACGCGCCAGGCGAGATCGCTCGGAGCCAGGGAATAAACTGCGGCGCGAGCCGGCGTTGGAGACACGCTTGTTGGCGGGCGTTGGGGCTGTAGGGCGCGACTCTAGCACCTTAGCATCGGGTAGAAACGCGATCCGCATCGCAGCTGGCCACGCGCGGGCATTTTCGCAGACAATGCTGCCTTTACGCGCAAGGCTTCGAACGATGAATCTGCACGAGTATCAGGCTAAGGACGTCTTTCGCAGTTACGGAATTCCCGTACCGCTAGGCCGAGTCGCCGCGAGCGCCGATGAGGCCGCCGAGGCAGCCGCTGCGCTTGGCGGCTCCGTGTGGGTAGTCAAGGCACAGGTACACGCCGGTGGTCGCGGCAAGGCGGGTGGGGTCAAGCTCACCCGGGATATCGAAGGTGTGCGCTCGGCGGCGGCGGACATGCTGAGCAGGCGCCTGGTAACACAGCAGACCTCTGCCGAAGGGCTGCCGGTCTCACAGGTCTACGTCGAGTCTGGGTCCGACATCGCGCGCGAAATCTATCTATCTCTCACGTTGAATCGTGACCGGGGGCGCATCGCTTTCATCGGTTCCGCTGCCGGCGGCATGGACATCGAGGAGGTCGCGCACCGGACGCCTGAGAAGATTCTGTCAGCAGTGATCCATCCGGCCGCCGGACTTGCGGCCTACCAGGCCCGCGACCTGGCCTTCGGTCTCGGACTTACGGGCGGCCAGATCGGCGAGTTTCAGTCGCTCACCGCGGCTCTTTACCGACTCTATATTGATAAGGATCTGAGCCTGGTCGAGATCAATCCACTAATCGTGACCAAGGCTGGGTCGTTACTGGCACTCGATGCCAAGATCAACGTCGACGACAATGCGTTGTTCCGTCACCCCGAGCTGGCGCAACTACGCGACTCCTCGCAGGAAGATCCGATGGAGAGGCGGGCCGCCGAGCACGATTTGAACTACGTCTCGCTCGATGGCGATATCGCCTGCATGGTGAACGGCGCCGGCCTGGCAATGGCGACCATGGATCTCATCAAGCTGCATCGCGGACATCCGGCCAATTTTCTGGACGTCGGCGGCGGCGCCACCAGCGAGCGCGTGACCGCAGCGTTCGAGCTCATCCTGTCCAATCCGAAAGTGCGCGCCGTGCTGGTCAATATCTTTGGCGGCATTGTGCGCTGCGACCTGATCGCCGAGGGCGTCATCAATGCTGTAAAGAAGGTCAATGTAAAGGTGCCAGTAGTGGTCCGGCTGGAAGGGACCAACGCCGACAAGGCGCGCGAAATGCTCGCCAAGAGTGGTTTGGCGATCACCCCCGCTACCGACCTCACGGACGCGGCGCGCAAGGTCGTGGCGCTGGCGAAAGGGCAGAAATGAGTATTCTGGTTAATCGCAATACCCAGGTGATCTGCCAGGGATTCACCGGCAAACAGGGCACTTTCCATTCCGAGGCTGCGCTCGCGTACGGCACTAAGCTCGTTGGCGGCGTTACTCCCGGGCGCGGCGGACAGCGGCATCTCGGCTTGCCGGTGTTCGATACGGTTCAGGACGCTGTGCGGGAAACTGGCGCAACCGCAAGCATGATCTATGTACCCGCCGCCGGCGCTGCAGATTCGATCCTCGAAGCGGCCGATGCGGGCATCGAACTCGTCGTGTGCATCACCGAGGGCGTTCCCGTGAATGACATGGTCCGGGTCAAGGCAGTACTGGCTGGATCGGCCACTCGCCTGGTGGGACCGAACTGCCCCGGAGTCATCACGCCGGGCGAGTGCAAGATCGGGATCATGCCGGGCTTCATCCATCAGAAGGGCAGTGTGGGGATTGTGTCGCGGTCCGGCACCCTCACATACGAGGCAGTGTTACAGACCACAACCGTCGGACTCGGCCAGAGCACTTGCGTGGGCATAGGCGGCGATCCGGTGCGCGGCATGAACTTTGTGGACGTGCTGGAGCTGTTCGAGCGCGATCCGCGTACCGAAGGGATCATCCTCGTCGGAGAGATCGGCGGGAACGACGAAGAGGCTGCGGCGCGTTACATCAGCAAATTCGTCAGCAAGCCGGTGGTTGCCTATGTCGCCGGGGTGACGGCCCCGCCCGGCAAGCGCATGGGTCACGCAGGTGCCATCGTCGCGGGCGGACAGGGGACGGCCGCCGACAAGTACGCGGCATTCGAGGCGGCCGGCGTACGGACGGTGAAATCGCCTGCGGAGCTGGGCTCTTCCATCGCTTCGTTGCTACGCGGCCGGGTCGCTCAATCGCAGTCACGCCTGCAGAGCGCCGCAGCGCGCGCGCCGGCTGCTCCGCGCCGGGCCAAAGGCCGCAAAGCGCTGAAGCGAACCAAGCCAGCTGGACCCGCGCGGCGGCCAGCTACGGCCGCACGTCAGCGGAATTCCTCGGCTCGCGCGAAGCCGCGTGGCAAGCGGCGCTGACAGGCCAACCGTCCCGATCGAGCGGGCGCGTTCATGAGTCACTCCATCAAGATCGCACTGGCGCAGTTGAATCTCTTGGTAGGAGATGTGAGTGGCAATGCCGCTCGCATGATTGAGAGTGCGGGCCGCGCGCGCAGCGACTTTGGCGCCGATCTGGTCCTCTTCCCTGAGCTCGCCCTTAGCGGCTATCCCCCCGAAGATCTGTTGTTCCATCGCGGGTTTCGTCGCCAGGTCGAAGCCGGGCTTGAGAAAGTCCGCGCGGCTGCCGGCGATACCGCACTGCTAGTCGGTTTTCCGGAATACACGCAAACGGGCATTTACAATTCAGCCGCCCTGATTGCCGGTGGTGAGATCACGGCGATCCACCGCAAAGCGGAGCTACCGAACTACAAGGTATTCGACGAGAAGCGCTACTTTCATGCCGGCACCCAGCCAACGGTCGCCGCCTGCCGCGGCTTCCGCCTTGGACTGCTGGTCTGTGAGGACTTGTGGCAGCCGGAGTCTGCGCAGCTCGCCCGCGCTGCGGGAGCCGAGCTGCTGGTGGTCATCAACGCCTCGCCCTATGAGATCCATAAGCAGCGCGAACGCGAGGACGTCGCGCATGCACGCGCGCGTGATGTGTCCTTGCCCATCGCCTACGTGAACCTGCTGGGCGGGCAAGACGAACTGGTGTTCGACGGCAACTCGTTTGTGATGAATGCGGCCGGCGAGATTGTGATGCGTGCCCCCGCGTTCGAGGAGGGGACCTGGCTTGTGGAATTCGCGCGCAGCGAACGGGGTAAGGTCGTCCCGCAGCGCGGCCACATCGCGGACGAACTGAGTGATGAGGCCAGCGTCTATGACGCGCTGGTCGTCGGGGTGCGCGATTACGTGACCAAGCACGGCTTCCCGGGCGTGGTCATGGGTCTCTCCGGTGGAGTGGATTCTGCGCTGACGCTCGCAGTGGCGGTCGACGCACTCGGCGCGGATCGAGTGCACGCGGTGATGATGCCATCCCGTTATACCTCCGCGATGAGTCTGGCCGATGCTCGAGAGCAAGCTCAGACCCTTGGAGTGAAGTACAGCGTCCTCTCGATTGAGGGCATGTTCGAGGCGACATTGGCGACACTCAAGGACGAGTTCACGGGTCGCGCGAATGATGCGACTGAAGAAAACATCCAGTCGCGCTGCCGCATGTTGCTGCTCATGGGTCTTTCGAACAAGACCGGCAGGATGCTCATCACGACCGGCAATAAAAGCGAGATGGCCGTTGGGTATGCGACCCTTTATGGTGATATGGCCGGGGGCTTCGCGCCGATCAAGGACTGCAGCAAGCTGCTGGTTTATCGGCTTGCGAACTTCCGTAACTCGCTGTCACGCGTAATTCCACAGCGCGTGATCGACCGGGCACCGTCCGCCGAGCTGCGCCACGAGCAAAAGGATTCGGATTCGCTGCCGCCTTACGAAATACTGGACCCGATCCTCGAGGCATTTATCGAGGAGGACCTGTCCGTGGATGAGATCGAGGCGCGCGGGTTCGACCGCACCACCATCGGCCGGATTTTGGATCTGGTGAAGCGTAACGAATACAAGCGGCGCCAGGCCCCCCCAGGGGTGCGCGTTAGCCGGCGCGCCTTCGGCCGCGACTGGCGCTATCCCATCACCAGCGGCTACCGTCGCTAAATTTCCGCGGTTACCAGGGTTTCCACCAGGACTTCTTGACCTCAGCGTCCGCCGCCCGAACCTCGCCGGAGTAATTGGCCGCATAGACTTCGCGACTTTGCGCCGCGAGCGGCTGTAGGTTCAATTTGTCATAGGAGAGAATCAGGAGCGACAGAGCGTCCTTGGTGGCGGGCGCGCCGTCGTACTGCTCGATGGCTCCTTTGGCGCGCTGCGCGGCGGCAATGTAGGCGCCCCGCGAATAGTAGTAGCGCGCCACGTGCACTTCGTAGCTCGCCAGGCGGTCGCGCAAATACACCATGCGTTGCAATGAGTCGTGCGCGTATTCGCTCTTGGGGTATTGCTCGACCACAGTCTTGAAGGCGGCGAATGCCTTGCGTGCTGTGCTCGGCGGTCGCTTGGTTAAGTCGGCCCGAAAAAGGCGCTCGATGCCGTTGGGGGTGCGCTCGAAGTCGACGAGGCCCTTGATGTACCAAGCATAGTCGACCCGCGGGTGGGTCGGGTTCTCGCGGATGAAGGTGTCGGCCGCATCGGTGGCGGACTCACCTTCGCCGGCGCGATAGTATGCGTAAATCAGATCGAGGCGCGCCTGGCGTGCCTCGTCGGTAAAGGGGAAGCGCGCCGTCAGCTGTTCGTAGCTCTTGATGGCGCCATTGAAGTCGTAGTTCTCGAGACTCTTGTGCGCCTGTTTGTACAGACCTTCAGCCGTGACCTTCTTGTCGTCCTTCTCCTTATGCGAGCGGCATCCGGAGACGGCAAGCAGAACCACACACAACGCGACCAAGCCGCCGCGAACCGGACCAGACAGAAACATTTGAAAAGGGCCTTTCTTTGGCTGCGCGCCGCGTAAGTTCGAGGAGTATAGCGAATCCAGTCGACGCACTTCCGACCACGGGAGCGCCGGGCGAGTTCCGCGAGCACGCGCTCACCCTGCCAGAGGCGGCGGCGGGTCTGCGCTTCGACCGGGCACTTGCGCAAGCCTTGCCGCAGTACTCACGGGCGCGGCTGCAGGACTGGATCCGCTCAGGGGCGGTACAGGTCGAGGGACGCTTGCTGCGCGCGAGGGACGCGGTGCTGGGTGGGGAGCAGGTGCGCATCGCCCTGCGGCTGCCGCGCGAGGCGGAGGTGGTTGCGGAACCGCTGCCTATCGAGGTCGTGTTTCAGGATGAGGCGCTCGTGGTGATCAATAAACCCGCCGGACTGGTGGTGCATCCGGGGGCAGGTAATTCCAGCCATACCCTGCAGAACGGGCTGCTCGCGTTTGCACCTGAGCTCGCGCTGGTGCCGCGCGCCGGCTTGATACACCGCCTGGACAAAAACACGAGTGGACTGCTTTTGGTGGCACGCACCCCGGAATCGTATACCGCGCTGGTCAGGGCAATGGCAGCGCGCGAGATCACGCGGGAGTACCTGGCTGTCTGCAACGGAGTCATGACCTCGGGGGGTACCATCGAGGAGCCGATCGGACGTCATCGCACGCAGCGCACCCGCATGGCAGTGCGCAGCGATGGCCGGCCGGCTGTGACCCATTACCGCGTCGCGCGGCGCTACCGGGCCCACACGCTGGTACGCGTGACTCTGGAGACCGGGCGCACGCATCAAATCCGTGTTCACCTGGCGCACGCGGGTTTTCCAATCATCGGCGATCCGGTGTACGGCGGTCGTCGCCGCATTCCTGCCCGCTGCCCCACAGCCCTCGCTGCACAACTGAACAGCTTCGGACGCCAGGCGCTGCACGCGGCGCGGCTGTTGCTAGAGCACCCGCTGAACGGTCGCGAGTACGAATGGCAGGCACCGTTGCCTGCTGATATGCAGGCTTTGCTGGGAGCTTTGGAGGCAGACCGGCGATGAGTGGCTCAGGCGCGCGCGAGCCTCTGAAGGTTCTGCTACCCCAGTGGTCGGCGCCCGCCAGCGTGCGCGCCGGTTTTACCCTGCGCACCGGCGGCGTGAGCCTGCCGCCGTACGCCTCCCTCAACCTCGGTGCACACGTCGGCGATGCCACAGATGCGGTCCGCGAGAACCGCCGCCGACTCCGCGAACACCTGCAGCTGCCATCAGAACCCGCCTGGATCGAGCAGGTGCACGGAACAGAGGTCTGCGATCTTGACGACCCTTCACAAAAGACACCGTACGCGCCCGCGGATGCCGTCATTGCGCGCCATGCTGGCAGGGTTTGCACCGTGCAGGTGGCAGATTGCCTGCCAGTGCTATTGGCGGCCTCGGATGGCTCGGCCATCGCCGCCGCCCACGCCGGTTGGCGCGGTCTCGCCGCAGGCATCTTGGAGGCAACCGTTGCACGCATGCACGTACCCGCGAGCCTGCTCATAGCGTGGCTGGGTCCGGCGATCGGCCCCGCGCATTTCGAGGTGGGCGAAGAAGTCCGCAGCGCCTTTCTCGCCCGCGATTTAACGCTGCAGTCAGCATTCGCTTTGAACGCGCGCGGCCGCTGGCAGTGCGATCTTACTTACTTGGCCCGTCACAGCTTGCTTGCGCTCGGGATCAACAAGGTGTTCGGCGGGGAGTGGTGCACCTACTCCGACCCGGCGCGCTTCTTTTCCTATCGTCGCGATGGACAGTGCGGTCGCATGGTCGCCGTCATTTGGCAGATCACCGACTAGAAGTGTCCATGCCACCGCTCGTCACGATCATGTTGTTCGCCGCGTTTGGGGGCATCGCCAGCGCGGCGTTTGCGGTTGGATTCCTGTGGCTGCGGGAGGAGCAAAGCGCGCACCTGTTGCCCCATTTGGTCAGCTTTGCCACCGGGGCACTGCTCGGCGCCGCATGTCTCGCACTGCTGCCGGAGGCCATAAAAAGCGCCGGACCCATGCGCGCCGGTAATGTCGGCCTGGCGCTGCTGGCGGGACTGGGATTTTTTTTCATCGTTGAGAAGCTGGTGTTGTGGTGGCACAGCCAGAGTCACGCCCATGAACAAGCGCGCGTACAAGCGTCCGGGGTGTTGGTGCTCGTCGGCGATAGCATCCACAACGCGCTGGACGGTGTTTTGATCGCGGCCGCCTTTCTCACCAGCGCGTCACTGGGGTTCGTGACCACGCTAGCAGTCGCGGCGCACGAGATTCCACACCGCGTGGGCGATTTCGCCATTTTGGTGCACGCGGGATTCTCGCGCGTGCGAGCGCTATGGCTGAATCTCGCCACTGGTCTCGCCTCGCCGTTGGGCGCGTTGCTCGCTTACTTTGTGCTGCGCCAAACGACCGCAATCCTCCCGTACGCGCTCGCCTTCGCCGCTGCGGGGTTTCTCTACATTGCTCTCGCGGGCCTCGTTCCGGATCTCCACCGTCGCGCTGAGCCGCGCGCCAGCATCCTGCAGGTGATCTCGATTATTGCCGGCGTCGTGGTCATTGCCGGCGCTGAAAGGTTGGCAGGCCTATAGGCCCCAGACGCGCCAGCGAGAGATTGTGATGGTGCTCACTATACGGTCGCTGAGCCACGCCAGCGGTTTGCGGATCGAGTACCATTTAACGTAAGTAGACGGTCATCGCGGTTACCAAGGCATGCTGCTCAACTGGTTCAATGCGCGGGAAGCTACGGACGTCGGTACCGCACTGGCGGACGATTTCGTGTTGCAGACGGCCTCCCAGCGTTCGGGTAAGAGCCGCGAAGGCGAGACGAGAGTCAAGGACCTGCAGAAGTTCCTACAGAGGTTCTTGCAGCGGATAGATCGCGACGTTCAGCCCTTGCGGCTGAACGTTTTCAAGCGAGCCAAACTCGCGAACTCGTTCAAGTGGCGATTGCTCGAGAAGGGCGTGGAACGAGAGATCGTCGATGAGCTGACGCAGGCGATAGTTTTGCGACTGTCGACTGGCAGGGCCGATGTGCCGCTGACTGCCAATTCCAGTGGGCTATCATCGGCTCGACCTACCTCTGACAATGCTCAATCCCTTTTTAAGAAGGGCAATGACCTCACGACGCGGGGAGCGCATGCCGAGGCAATCAGTTGCTATGAAGATTCCCTGCGCCTCAATCCCCGCAACCCCGACACCCACAACAATCTTGCAGCTGTGCTTTGCCGGCTAGGTCAGTACAAAGAGGCCGAGGAGCACTTCCGTCGGGCAGTCGGGATAAAGGCGAATTATCCGGAGGCGCATTGCAATCTCGGAACACTGCTCCGACTGAGGGGCAGGATTGTGGAATCGGAGATGCCCCTGCGGCGAGCTCTAAAGCTGAAGCCGGTGTACATCGAGGCGCAGCTTAGTCTCGGCATGACTCTCGCAGTTCTGGGTCGGTTGCGCGATGCGAGAAGTCTGCTTGAAAAGGCGCTGAAATCGGCCCCTCGCAATGTGGACGCGTTGACGTTTCTCGGAGATCTCTCCGGACGCGAAGGACGATTTGCCGAGGCGGAAGCTCTGTTCAAGCGCGCGGTTGAAACTGATCCCAAGACCTCCGGTGCCTGGGCGGGGCTGGCCGGACTGCGCAAAATGACCTCCGCCGACGGCGCCACCTGGCTCAAGGGTGCACAAGCGAGTGCCGACAGCGGGCTTGAGCCCCTCAGCGAGGCGCGTATTCGCTTCGCAATAGGGAAGTATCACGACGACGTCGGCGACTTCGGACGTGCATTTCGCAGTTTCCAGCGAGCCAACGAATTGACGAAAACGGGCGCGGAAGCCTATGACGGAGCCTCACGGGAGCGATTCGTTGACGGCCTGATCCGCACTTATACGCGTGAGGCGTTGTCGCACGCACTTACGCCGGGTTCGGACTCGTCGCAGCCGGTCCTCGTCGTCGGCATGCCGCGTTCGGGCACGTCGCTGGTTGAGCAGATCATTGCTTCGCATCCAGAAGCCAAGGGGGCAGGAGAGCTCAGGTTCTGGGGCCAGGCCACGCGAAAACACGCGGGCAATCTCCGCGAGGCACTCCCCGATCGACGTTTGACGATGCGGCTGGCGCAGGAGTATTTGCGGACCCTTGCCGAGCACGCGCCGGATGCGCGACGCGTTGTCGACAAGTCGCCCTTCAATTCAGACTATCTGGGTGTGATTTATTCGGTCTTTCCAAACGCGCGTGTGATCTACGTACGGCGTGATCCCATCGACACCTGCCTGTCCTGCTACTTCCAGGACTTTCCCGCGGCGCTGAACTTCAGCCTAGACTTAACCGACTTGGCCCATTACTACCGCGAGCATCACCGACTGGTCGAACATTGGCGCAACGCTCTGCCCCCGGGAACACTGCTGAGCGTGCCGTATGCTGAGTTGATTACCGATCAAGAGCGCTGGACACGCAGGATCGTGGAGTTTCTGGGGCTAGAGTGGGATGAGAGATGCCTGAGCTTCCATGAAACGGACCGTAGCGTGGTTACCGCCAGCTATTGGCAAGTGCGGCAGAAGATGTATCAAACATCAATCGGCCGGTGGCGCAACTACGAGAAATTCATCGGACCGCTGCTGGCGCTCAAGGGCCTGGAATAGTCCGAAAAATCGACGTCGCTCGATGAGCCTTGCGCCACCTGATGCGCCTGAGGCGTAGGGGGCATACCCTATAGCTTTCAAGAGGCGGGTGGAGGTGCTGCAGCCCCTTGAACGGACTGCCGTTTGTCCCCACAAAGCCAAAAATCAACGATGAAGGCGCTTCCCCATGCGGATGGATAAGCTCACCAGCCGGTTCCAGCAGGCACTGGCTGACGCCCAGTCGCTGGCCTTAGGCCGCGACCACCAATTTCTTGAGCCCTCGCACGTCATGCTGGCGATGCTGGATAGTTCAGGCGGTTCGGTGCGCCCGCTGCTGATGAAGGCCGGCGCAGACGTCAACAAATTGCGCGCGGGACTTCTGGGCCTCCTGGACAGTCTGCCGAGGGTCGAGGGTACGCCGGGTGAGATCCATATCTCCAATGACCTGAACCGTATCCTGAACGTGACGGACAAGCTGGCCCAACAGCGCGGCGATCAGTTCATCTCCAGCGAGTTGTTCGTGCTCGCCGCTTTCGAGGATCGCGCCCTCGCGCGGGTCTTCAAAGAGGCGGGGATGGTGCGCGGGGCCATCGAGAAGGCGATCGATGAGGTGCGCGGCGGCGAGAAGGTCCAGGACGCGAACGCGGAGGAGAACCGCCAGGCACTGGAGAAGTACACCGTCGACCTGACCGCACGGGCCTCTTCCGGCAAGCTCGATCCGGTGATCGGACGGGACGACGAGATCCGTCGCACCATCCAGGTGCTGCAGCGGCGCACCAAGAACAACCCTGTGCTGATCGGCGAGCCGGGCGTT
>Ga0210385_10001007_pt1 | contig 17940 bp, 13 predicted proteins | sample IncBWH26OmetaG_FD_160107 | JGI IMG/M metagenome (GOLD analysis project Ga0210385, IMG submission 160107) | Forest soil microbial communities from Barre Woods Harvard Forest LTER site, Petersham, Massachusetts, United States - Inc-BW-H-26-O ...
AACGAGCGCGCTGACACCGAACCTGGGCAAGATCGACGCGACTGAAGACATACGCCCCGGCCTGGGGTTATCAGGAGTGGCGCATCTCAGGTCGTTCGTTGAGGAAGGCGGCCTGCTCATCACGGCCGAGGACACGGCGCAATTTGCAATCGACGAGGGATTGGCTCCGGGAGTGTTCGTCGCGCCGCGGAAGAATGTGAAGGTCGTCGGGAGTGTCTTGAAAGCCGTGGTAGCTGATAAGAAGTCGGCCGCCGGCTATGGTTATGGGACCAACCTGGCGGTCTATAGCGATGACGGGTTGGCGTTCACGGTCAGCAATCTGGTGACTCCACGCCAAATCTTGACCGAGAAGGAATATAAGCGGCCGACCGGCCGGGGAGGACCAGAGGACGAAGATCTGCCGGAGGGCCGGCCGATTGAGCAAGCGCCGCCGCTGCCATCTCCGAAGCCGTGGGAGCCGACTCCTCTGAATGAGGAGCAATCGCGCAATAACGTGTACCTGATTCCGGCCGAGCAGCGGCCGAGCGTGATTCTGCGGTTTGCGGAGCAGAAGGATCTTTTGCTGTCCGGGCTACTCGAAAGCGGAGAGGCGATTGCGGAGCGCGCCGTGGTGGTGGATGCGCATCTCGGCCGTGGGAATGTGCTGCTATTTGCGAACAATCCTATTTATCGCGGCGAAACCATCGGCAGTTACGCGCTGGTTTTTAATGCGATCGTTAATTTCGACCATCTAACCTCCGGGACGCCGGAGAAAAAGTAAGGTGCTGGTAGTTTCGAGAAGGTCGGACGGGAGTCCGACGCGCTGGATTGGTACAGCCTGCTCGCCGAACAGCTGATTGTGCTTGACAACAGTCAACACAGCAACGACCGTGACAGAAGAAGAAATTCAAGACGAGATTTCGCGTCATCGCTCCAGAAACGCGCAACTTCAACAGGTTCTGGCTGAGAAGCGTGTTTCACTAGCGTTAAGGCTTATGGAGGTCCGCCCCACACAGCTCGCTAGTGCGCGACGAGCGAGTGCTTCTCCCGGCAGGCGTTTGAACAGTAATAGAAGCTCTGGCCCGAAATGTTTTGGCGGAAGGGCGTGGATTCGGCGACGTAGGTACCGCAGACCGGATCTTTGTGCAACTCACCACTCGCGGTGGTCGAAGCGGGCGGAGAGTTAGCAGGCCGCTGAGCGTTGAATTGCGGATTGCCGTTGCGGAACGCGTTGGCGGATGCGTTCGCGATGCCTCTCAAGACGCTGGTAAACACAGCCCGGGCGACCAACACAATCAAGATGGTGACTAAGAGTTCGATGAGCGCGCGAAACATGAAGAGAAAGCGGAGAGCGCCCGCGGGGAGCGCCCCCTGTTACCACTTTACTGCTTTTTCTTTTTCGCGCCTGGAGCAGTGTAATGTGTCTCGACCTTTTCGCCCAAGGCTTCGAGCATCGCCGACGCTTCCTGCGCATGCGGCCCACTCGGCTGGAGCTCGAGATATTTCTTCAGTGCGGGCGCGGTCTCGGGCGGGTAGGTCTGCTGCCCGGTTTTCGGATCCACCTTGCCAGCCATCATGAGAATACTGCCATATTGATACCAGGCCTCGGCGTAAGTCGGATCGGCGTCGGTGGCCTTCTTGAAGAAATCGGCCGCCTGCTCGGGCTTGCCGCTGTTCACCATGTTCGCGCCCATATTGAAAAAGGCCTTGGCTTTGCCTTGCGGAGTCGGGTTCAGGTCGGCCGCCTTGTTGAGCGCCTCGGTGGCCTCGGGAATTTTCTTTTCGGCGCCGTAGATGTTCCCCATCTGGTTGTAAACCGCCGCGTCGTCGGGCTTGATGGCCAGGCTCTTCTTGTAGGCATCGATCGCCGCGTCGTACGACTTAGTCTGATCGTCGCCGGTCTGGGTTTTGGCGAGACCGCTATAGGCTTCGCCTAAACTGTCCCAAATAGCGATCTGGTTGGCATCCATTTGGCTCGCCTGGTTGAATTTGTCGATGGCGGCCTGATAATCGGCGCCCTTCTTGGCTTTGTCCTGTTCGGCGTCGCCTTGCTTGAGCGCGTCTTGACCGGCATTATAGGCGTCGTTGAGGGCCTTATTTTTCTTCATGGCCTCAGACTTCTGCTTCAATTGCGCCTCGTACTGCTCTTTTTGTTCTTTGCTCATGCCGCGCTCAACATCAGGCGAGGCCTGTCCGGTGGCAATGGCTTGCTGGGCCGCTTGTTGTTGAGCCTGGTGAGCCGCCGCAGTCTTCTGCAAATCGAAATCAACGGTCGTGGAGTCGCCGTACTTGGATTGCACGTGGGAGACTTTGTCCATCACCTGGCCATTCACGCTGCAAGTGACGTCGTAGGTGCCAAAGGGCAGGCCGGTGTACAGCCAGTGGCCTTTTTTATCTGACTTGACCTGGTAATGCCCTTTGATGTCGGTGCGGTCCAGCACAATAAGGGCGCCTTTCAATGGCTGTCCGTCTTGACCCTTCACGTCGCCTTCCAGAGTGGTGGTCTGGGCCCAGGCACTGCCAGCCACGAGTACAACGAAACTGAGGAAAAGAAGCGAACGTCGCAACTGGGCGAGCATAATTTTTAGATTCTCCTGGATGAGGTTTCACCTACCGACTACTATATCCTTCGTGCAGCGCGCCCCAACTGCTCCGTATTCATGAGAACCGGGAGAACTGGGAGCACGGACGAAGCAAGCGCAACTTCATGGCCCGCGGCCACATCTGATTGATTGATCCGACTTATTCGCGTTACAATGCCGTATCAAAAGGGGATGTTTTCGTTGCGAGGTTGGGCTTTGCTGGTGTTGGCGGGATGCCTGGCGGCTTCCGTGCCGCCGGCGAGGGCACGGGACCTCACAAAAGCCGAAGAGTTGTACAAGCGAACAAACTTCGAAAGTTCACTGGCGTTGCTCGACAAGCACGCGACCGACGGGCCGGCCACGTTTCTGCTGGGCCGGAACTATTTCATGCTGGGCGACTTCAAGAAAGCCAGCGATTACTTGGAGAAAGCGGCCGCTGCGGAGCCTGGGAACAGCGAGTACCTGGATTGGCTGGGGCGCGCTTACGGCAGGCGCGCAGAGACTTCGAATCCGCTGATGGCGCCAGGATTTGCTTCGAAGGCGCGGACGGCGTTCGAACGCGCTGTGGAGCTCGACGGGACCAATCGCGACGCACTCAGCGATCTCTTCGATTACTACCTGAGTGCGCCCGGTTTTCTCGGCGGCGGCTATGACAAAGCGGGCGCGGTGGCGAGCAAGATGACGGCGGTTGACCCGTCCGAAGGCTACTTTGCCGAGGCGAAGCTCGCCCAAAAGAACCAGCAATATCAAACAGCGGAGCAGCACCTGCGGCAGGCGGTTGCGATTGCGCCGCATGAGATGGGACATCTGATTGCGCTCGCCCGGTTTCTAGCCAACCGGGGGCGAACGGGCGAGAGCGACGCGGTATTCCAGCAGGCCGAGAAAATAAATCCGAACGCGCCGAAACTCTGGTATGCGCGCGCTGACGTGCTGATTAAACAGAAGCGCAATTTGGATGAAGCGAAGATGCTGCTGCAGAAGTATGTGAACGCGCCCATCACGGTAGACGATCCGCCGCGAGATAAAGCGGTTCGCTTGCTGAAGGAAGTAGGCGGCGCGTAAGCTTCCGCTCGAATGAACCTCACCGAGGCCGTCAATTTCAGCGTGCAGGCCTTGCACGCGAACCGGCTTCGCACCTTTCTTACTGCGCTGGGACTGATCATCGGGAACGCTTCGGTGATTCTGGTGGTCACGATTTCGCTGGCGAGCAAAGACCTGATCCTGGACCAAATTCGGGGCATCGGCTCGAACCTGGTATACGCGTCGTATGAAGTAGGCGGCGAAAATGTCGCCAAGGTGCAGGCGGATTTCGTAAAACTGGCGGATGTGCAGGCGATTCGGGACACGCTGGGCAGCAGCATCATCGCAGCGGCGGCGGTGATGAACTCGCATGACCAGATTGTCGTGAACGGAAAGATCCGGCAAGTTACGGTGGACGGCGTGGACGCCGAATATGCACGCGTGCGGAACCTGGTGGTGCTGCGAGGGCGCACCTTCGATGAAAGCGACATCGCGCTGCGTGAGCGAGTCGCCCTTCTGACCGATAAGCTGGCGATTCGAATGTTCGGCAGCCAGGACGCGGCGCTTGGACAAACGATCAAGATCAACCAGCTTCAGTTCAGCGTGATTGGAACGTTCCGCGAGAAGACAAGTACGTTCGGCCAAGGCGAAATTACGGATGAGACCATCCTGATTCCAATCACCGTCATGAAGTATTTCATGGAATACGAGCGCATCGATCCGGTGTATGTAGAGGTGCGCAACGCGGCAGACGTTCCGGCGGTACGCGAACAGGTGAACGATATCCTCGAAACGCGGCATCGCCATGGCGCCACGTACAACGTGCAGGATCTGACGGCTATTCTCGATACCGCCAACTCTATTTCGAATGTGCTTACGATTGTGCTGGTCATCGTCTCGGCGATCGCGCTGTTGATCTCCGGCATTGGCATCATGAACATCATGCTGGTGACGGTGACGGAACGAACGCGGGAGATCGGAGTGCGAATGGCGGTGGGTGCGTCGCGGCGCGATGTGATGGTGCAATTCCTGGTGGAATCGGTGCTGATCAGCCTGTCGGGCGGCCTGGTCGGGATTATTGTCGGCTTGTCGCTGCCGGTCGGGGTGCGGCTTTTCACCACGCAAGTGCGGGTACCCATTTCAGCGTTCTCCATCGTCGTCGCGTTTGCGGTTTCGTTCGCGGTTGGAGTTGGTTTCGGGCTTCTGCCGGCGAGGCGCGCCTCGCAATTGAATCCGACGGACGCTTTGCGCTACGAGTAATCGATAGCGCCGCCGCGGAAAGTGCGCCGCAGACCTTCTGTGTGCTCCCCGGCTAGGCTACAACGGTTCTTGGACATGCAACCGACGCGCTTCCGTTGGATGGCCTGGTGGTACAGCGCGATTGCGATCGGATTCGCGCTGCTGGCGATTGACCACATCATGACGAGGGACAAAGCGTGGCTGATTGGGGTGCGGGTGGCCATCGCAGCCGGTTTTGGCCTGCTCGCGTACATGGAGTTTCGCGCCAAGGACCGCAAGCGCTGAAGCTTCAGGCACGAGCGGAGCATCTTCCCTACAACGCGCACAACGGGCACCCGTCGCCCTGGGCGCTCTGAGGAGCTTATCATTTCCTGGTATGGACAAGCCGACATTCGATCCCGGACTTACCCAGCAGTACACGGGCGCGCTGAAGCGCGTCCTCAACACGGACGGGAAATTCAACGCCCGGCGCACGGGCGGAACGTGGCGCGACACCAACCCGTACTTATTTCTAATCAGTATTTCCTGGCCGGCTTTCATCGGTATAGTGGCAGTCGCCTACGTGGTTCTCAACCTCATTTTCGCGGGCCTCTACACGGCGGTGGGGATGGAGAATATCAAGGGCACCGAGGCTCCCACGGCGGCGTGGCGCTTCCTGAATATCTTTTTCTTTAGCGCACACACACTGAGCACGGTCGGGTATGGGAATATGTGGCCGAGCGGTGCTCCCGCGAACTCGATTGCAGCGTTGGAAGCGCTGGTTGGCTTGATGGTTTTTGCGATCGCAACGGGCTTGCTTTTCGGGCGGTTTTCGCGGCCATCGGCGCGCGTCGGGTTCAGCAAGAGAGCGCTGGTGGCGCCCTACATCGACGCCGTCAGCCTGCAGTGCCGGGTTGTAAATAGAAGGTCGAACAATCTGATCAATTTGGAGGCGCGCGTGCTGCTGATGACCGTGGAGTTGGTCGACAACCGGCCGCAACGGCGATTTACTCCGCTGGAGCTGGAAAGAAGCCAGGTTTGGTTTCTTGCCCTGACGTGGACAATTGTGCATCCGATCGATGAGAAGAGCCCTTTGTACGGGAAGACGGCGGCCGATCTGGAGCGGCTGCAAGCGGAGTTTATGATTCTGCTGAGCGGCTTCGATGATACCTTCAGCCAGACCGTTCACACGCGTTACTCGTACCGCTACGACGAGATTGTTTGGGGCGCTAAATTTGCGCCGGCATTTGAAATAGACGAGGAAGGCGAGCTGGTGATTGAGGTGGACAGAGTCAGCGCGATCCAGCCCGCTCCGGTAGCGGAGGCGATGGAGAAAGCTGGATTAACATAGTGGCCGTGAACGGGGATTGCGTGTTTTGCGATATCGTGGCGCGGACCGTGCCGGCGGAAGTGGTGTATCGCGATGAGAGCCTGATCGCATTTCTCGATAGCCATCCGTTGTTTCCCGGCCATGTGCTGCTGTGTCCACGGGAGCACTATGGGACGTTGACCGATTTGCCCACAAGCCTGACGGGGCCGATATTCGCGGCAACCCAATTGCTGGCGCGGGCGGTGGAGAATGCAGTGGATGCGGAAGGCACATTCATCGCGATCAATAATCGCGTGAGCCAAACGGTGCCGCACTTGCATATCCACGTGGTTCCGCGAAGGCGGCGGGACGGGTTGAGGGGTTTCTTCTGGCCCCGGCAACCTTATAAGGATGAAGCGGCTCGGGAAGCGGTGCGGGATGCGATTGAGCGGGAGATTCAGAAATTGCGGGATGGCTAATCTTATTAGTAGAAAATGCCGGTTCTGATGAAGAAGGAATTCCCCTTTCTGCTGTTGGCGCTATCTACGCCAATGTATTCGCAAATTTTTTCCTTTGGGGTCAAGGGCGGTATTCCAGTCACGAATGCCTTCCCAGGCAGTCCTGCGGGAACTTACTTGCGCCGATACATTGTAGGTCCCACCGCGGAGGTCCATTTGCCGTTTCATCTTGCCTTTGAAGTGGACGCATTGTACCGGCGAAGCGGACTTGGCGCGACATTTACCACTTATCAGTTCGGAGGCCCTCCGTCTCCGCCCGTCGAAGGCGTTGACAGAACAAGAATTAATGACTGGCAAGTTCCCTTCCTCGCGAAATGGGAGCCCGGCGCCAGGCTTGTTCGGCCATTTATCGACGGAGGCGTAACATACCGCCACGTATCAGGGCAAGACCAGACACAGTTTTTCAGCGCCAGCGCAACACCCTTCTTTTCTCAATCGGGCCAGCCGACGAACAGCCCGAACTCGGCCGGAGTAACGGTGGGTGGCGGATTCCTCGTTAAGCTGCCGGTTGTTCATATATCGCCCGAAATTCGGTACACTCATTGGCCCTCTCCTCCCGCCGTCGGCACTTATATGTTCCAAATAATGAGCGCGAACCAGGTGGATGTGCTCGTCGGATTTACTTTTTAGCCGCTACGGCGCAGTCCTGAAGAAGTAGACCGTCATCACTGTTCCCACCGCGATCACGATTCCCCGAATTACGGCAGGCGCCGTCCGCCGCGCCAGGATCGGCCCCACATATCCGCCCGCCACCGCCGCCGCCAGCATCAGCAGCGTCGGCCGCCAGTCCACCTGATGCGCCACAACAAAGATGATGGCTGCAATCGCGTTCAGCGAGCCTCCCAGCACCGTCTTCACTCCGTTCATCCCGTGAATGTCGGTCAGTCCGTACAGCCGGAATGCCGCGAGAATCATGATCCCCATTCCGCCACCGAAATACCCGCCGTAGATCGAGATCGGAAACAGGAGCGCCAGCATCCAGGCATTGTTCGAACCCAGCTTCCCCCGCAACGCCACACTGACTCGCGACCCGAAGGCGAACAGCAGCGTCGCAAACAGCAGCAGCCAGGGAGCAATCTGCCGGAACGTTTTGTCCGATGTCACCAGCAGCAGCACCGCTCCAATTGCTCCGCCGAGCAGGCTGATGATCCACCAGGATTTCAGGCGTTTCTCTTCCAATGCGCGAATGTCTTGGCGATAGGAAATCGCGCTCGCGAGCGATCCCGGGAAAAGCGCCACCGTACTCGACGCATTCGCCACCACCGCCGGCACGCCGGCAAACACCAGCGATGGAAACGTCAGGAAACTTCCTCCGCCCGCAACCGAATTGATCGCTCCCGCCGCGAACGCCGCCGCCGCGAGTAACAGAATCACCAGCACGGCTCTAGTGTAGAGGCCGCGCCTGCGCGCGCCTCATTCGTAACGCAAGGAGATCATCGGATCGACACGCGTCGCACGCCGTGCCGGGATATAACAGGCCGCCAATGCTACCGCCGCCAGCACCAGCGATACCGCGGCGAACGTCAGCGGATCGGTTGCCCCCACGCCGTAGAGGAAGCTCGTCATCAGGCGTGTCAGCGCGAGCGCGCCAACCAGGCCCATCGCAATACCGACTCCCGCTAACCGTGCGCCTTGCCAGATCACCATTCGAAATACGTCCTGCCGTTGCGCGCCGATCGCCATGCGAATGCCGATCTCCCTCGTGCGCTGCGCGACGCCGTACGAAATGACGCCGTACATTCCAATACAGGCCAGTACGACAGCCAGCCCGGCGAACGATCCCAACAGGATCATGGCAAATCGCGGCTGCGTCATTGAATCGCCCACCAGGCTGGTGAGAGCCACCACTCTCGCCATCGGCAAACCGGGGTCCACCGCTCGGATCGCTTCGCGAATGCTGCCCGCCATCGAGTTCGGATCAGCCTTGGTGCGAACCGCCATCTGCATGGTCTGCAGCGAAGGCCAGAATTTGATCTCGTCCTGCGTATAGGGCACGTACATCTCCGGACTCGCCTCCTCGCGCAGCGAAATGTGTTTAATATCGGCGACAATTCCGACGATCGTTCTGGCTGGCCAGCGTGGATTGAAGACTCCCACCTGCTTGCCGATCGGATCCTCGCCGGGCCAGAATTTCTTAGCCATGGAGCTATTGATCACCGTAACCGGCCGCGAGGTGAGAGTGTCGCTCTCCAGAAACTCACGCCCGCGCAGCAGCGGCGTTCCCACGGCGCGAAAATAGCCCCGCGAAGCAAACGAGTAGTTCGCGTAAGCCCTCTCTTTGTCGTTGGTGGAGGGGTGCTCCGGAATGCGAATCACGCTGCTATCGGGCGCGCCGCCCATCGGCACTGCCGAAATAAGGCCGGCCGCGGACACGCCAGGCAGATCATCGAGCTTGAACAGAACGTCGCGGTAAAGCCGCGCCATGCGATCCGGGTCCGGATACTTCGAGGAGGGCAGCGACAACTCGAACGTGAGAACGTGTTCCGGGTTGAACCCGCCGTCCGCTCCCAATATCCGGTAGAAACTTCGAACCAGCAATCCCGCCGCGATCGTCAACAGCAGCGCCAGCCCCACCTCCAGGACCAGAAGGCCGTTGCGCATTCTGGAACCTGCCAAACTGCCGCCACCGCGCTGTCCGCCTTCTCTGAGCACGGTCGCCAGATTCTCGCGCCCGGCGCTGAAGGCCGGCGCCCACCCGAACAGCAACCCGGTCACAAAAGCGATGCCCGCCGCGAACGCAAACACCGGAAGATCGACACTCGCCTCCTGCAAGCGCGGTATGTTCGCGGGTCCAAAAGTCTTCACCAGGTAAACTCCCCCGAACGCGAGCACGATTCCCACCACGGCGCCTGCGAGCGCCAGCACAACGCTCTCCGTCAGCAGTTGCCGCACAATGCGCGTATTGCCCGCGCCCAGCGCCGCCCGCACCACCAGTTCCGTTCTGCGCCGGATGGATCGGGTCAGCAGCAGGCTGGCTACATTCGAGCACGCAATCAGCAGCACCACTCCCACCGCGCCGAAAATCAGCAGCAAGGGACGCCGTGTGTCGCCCGCAATTTGCCGGGACAACGAAACCACGCGGCAGTTATACCAGCCTTTCGCATCCGGATGCAGGCTCTCCAGGCGTTTTGCGAACACGTCCAATTCCGCCTGCGACTGCTGGATCGAAATGTCCGGCCGCAGCCTGCCGATGACCGCGAGATCCTCCGGCCCGCGCGGTGCCGGAGGAATGGCAAGCGGCACCCACAGTTGTACCTCGCGGGGAAAATCGAGGCTCGCAGGCATCTCCTCGGCGCGCGGAAAAACAAAACCCGGCGGCATGATGCCGACGATGGTGTACGAGTAGCCGTTCAGTTCTATCTGCCGCCCAACGGCACCCGGGTCGCCGCCAAACCGGTCGCGCCAGAGCTGATGGCTGAGCACCACCTCATACTCCTGGCCCGGCTGATCCTCCTCTTTGGTAAAGGTCCGGCCCAGGTCGGGCGCGATGCCCAGCGACGGGAAAAAGCCCGCCGATGCCCGAATGCCATCCAGCCGAATGGGCTCCCCAGCGCCGGTGAGGTTGAACGAGTCACCCTGGAACGCGCCTACATGCTGAAACGCTTTCGTCTCCTGTGAGAAGAGAAGAAAGTCTCGCTTGCTCCACGGGAATTGCCCGTTATCGAAAGCGGCGGCAATGGGTGCGATCCGCCACGGCATCACGATCCTGCCCGCATCTTTGTAAGGCAGCGGCTTCAGCAGAATCGCGTCGATGACACTGAATACCGCAGCGCTCGCGCCGATGCCCAGGGCCAACGTCAGGATTGCAATCGCGCTGAAGCTGGCAGTTTTCCTGTGCACCCGCAACGCGCACTTGAAATCTCTAAGCAGTCCTTCCATGCTTGGCGGCCGCGGCGATCACGATTGTTGAGCGATCAGCTTCTCACAACGTAACACGCTAGGACGCCGCACTTAGGGCTGTTTCCAAACGCTCCTGCAGCGCTTGGCGATGTTCCTCGGAAGCACTGAGCCTCAAAGCCGTTTCGAGGTCGCGCACCGCCTCCTTTGGCCGGGCCAGATCCTGCAGCACGATGGAACGGTTTTGATACAGGCCGGCTTGGTCCGGCGCCAGCTCGGCCGCACGGTCGAAGTCGGTTAGCGCGCGGTCGAGATCGCCCGCCTCGTACCGCAAAACGCCGCGGCTGGCGAACGCTTCCCATTGTTTGGGATCGCGCGCCAGCGCCGCGCTGTAGTCGGCGATTGCCGCCTCCCGATCTCCCAACTCTTCGTAAGCCTTGGCGCGCCCCGCCAGCGCCAGCGCCTGGTTCGGCTCCAGGTCAAGCGCTCGCGAGTAAGCTTCAATCGCCTCCGGCATCGCGCCCAGCCGGCGATAGCATTGCCCCAGATTCGTAAATACCTCGTAATAGGGCGCGCTGAGTTCGATCGCCCTCAGGTAATCGGCCCGCGCTTCCTCCAGCCGTCCCACCCGGAGGAAGATATTGCCGCGCTCGTTGTAATACTCCGAGTAGTTCGGGTCCATCGCCATCACGGCCGTAAAGTTTTCGATCGCCTCGGCATAGGCGCCGGTCACAAAGTAGACCTGTGCGATGTTGTAAACCAGCACCGATCGGTGGAGCCGGTGTTTGTCGCTGCCGAGATGCGTATTCAGCCGTTCGATTCCGGCCCGGCAGAGGTCGATTGCCTCCTGATAGCGGCCTTGAAAATTCCGTATCATGGCAACGCCGTTGCGATTGAAGACATATTCGAAATGGCGGTCTTCTTCCGGCAAATCGGACTTTTCGATCAGGGCAATACCGCGGTCCAGATAGGCTTCTCCCTTGGCGTAATCGCGCGGCTTTTGGTAGCGCGCGTACAGCATCGCGATCTGGAAACAGAGCTGAATATGCTCCTGCGTAGCCTTGCCGTCCTCCAGCTCTTTAAGGACCGCCACACTCTCGGCGAAGCGAATCCCCGCCGGCGCATCCTGCGTCCCCATGTAGCCGTTCAGGAACTTCATGATGGTCCACAATCGCAGTTTGGGATCATTGTGGCCGTGCTCAGGCAGCAACTCGAGCAAGCCCTCCCCCACCCGCAGCGCATCCTCGTAGAGGCCCTGGTGCAGGTACAGCGCCATGGCAAAACCCTTCCAGCGGAAAAGCTTGTCGGGCCGGTTGGCGCGTCTCCACAGCCGGATCAAATCCGATACCTGCACCTGCTTCTTGAGGAAATCGTCTCCGTTCTTCTCCTCGATTTCAGTTGCCTGTCTCGCTGCCGCCTCGCGATCCACCGCCCGCGGCGCCTCCTCGACAAGATTCGGCTTCGCGGTTCTAGTTCTTACCGCAGCGTGGAATGAGGCGCGCACTTCTTCGCCTTCGCCGGGCGCCACACCGGCAAGCAAGCTCAACCGCAGCCGCTCCCCGCGCCGGCGCATCAGCTCTCGAAAGAAATGACCGCCAATCCTGCCGGCCTTGTCGAAGTCATCGCAACCGATCGCCCAGGGAACCTCCGGGCACGCCGCGCTCTTCCAGCTATCCAGCAGATCGATTAGTCCGTGTACGAACCGAAACGCCCGATCGGCTGCATAGTTTCGCACCTTTTCCTGGCCCTGCGCCGTATCAGTCAAATTACGGGAACCAACCTTCAATGCGCCTGTCAATTGCGGCAGCACCTGCACCAACTCGGCAGCGTGCCGCTCGACCAAATCCGGCCTTTGCGCTTCGATCTCCCCGACGACGGACCAGAAGAACGTATTTGCGCCCGCCCAGGGCCCACCGGAATCGAAGTCGCAACAAACACTCCAGGTGCGTGCACCGGCTTCCGCCCTCTCGGCAAGGCGTTGCTCCATCCAGCGGCGCCGCGCAATACCTGCCGGAGCTTCGACGATCAGCACCCCCGCCGGCGAAGCGGCGCTTGTAAACTCAGGCTCATTTCGAATCGGGATAACCGACGCCATATCAGCTCCTTTGAGGCAGCGCCACACTCTTGATGGCGCCCCGGACAAGGCCCATGATCCAAAGAACCAGTCCGATCGCGATGGGCAATATGAAAATACACATCATCAGTACAGAATCCACGAAATTACCGGGATTAGCGGAAAACCCGTTCATCACCGCGTGACCCACATTGCCGATGTACTTTCCAGCCAGCGGAATGATAACTGAAAACAGCCAGATCAGAGCGACAATTCTGCCCGCCACCCAGACGACCGCATAAATCGGGATAATTCTGCGTTCTGCGGCAGGAATTGCCGTTTGATCCACTTTGCGCACCCAGGGGAAAATCCGCGCCACCAGGTTGCGGAGAAAGGCTTCCGTGTCGCTGAGCAGACTTCTGCAGTTGAAAAATGTCGCGATGACGTAGTAATAATCCGTCCGTACGAAAAGGAACCCTTGCCACATCAGGCGAGTTAAATAGGTCAGCAGCATCAGGTTCAAAATCCGCATCGGAGTGGGCGCGATCGGGACCCATTGCTGCCCGTGTGCAAAAAGAACCAGGAAACACAGGGCCGCCAGCACCGCGTCGAGCCAGGAGCCGGCCAGCAGTGGCAGATACCGTTGCCGCTTCGGAAGCGACCACAGACCGGTCAGGTCCGCTTCCACTACCAACGTCCAAAGGCGATTCCCAAACCCCAGCCGGGAACTGACGCCCATTGCCCGTGCGGCAATCACATGCGAAAGCTCGTGCGCCGCAATGCTTGCGTAGCTGATCAGCAGCCAGATGCTCCAGATGAGCGTGCGATGGTCGCTCACATAGAGATCGCTCAATTTGGGCATGATTGCCGGATCCGTAATGTATGCTCCGAGCGCCACCACCATCAGGACAAAGCTGACATACAGGACCGGACGGCTGAAGATGCGGCGTGCAACAGACTGGGGGAAGTTTGCGAAATGATAGCGTAGCTGCCGCTGCTCCGGCGCTTGGGCGCGGATTCCGTCGTTCTGCCGGGCGGCCGCCCCGGGGCTTTCGATAATCCCCTTTACCTCGAGAATATGCAGGAAGTCATCCAGATCCGGCACTGTGCCGTGTTTCTGCCGGTAGAGGTCGGCAGCCTCTCCGACGCTCTTGCCTTCCGCCAGAGAATCGAGTACTTCCACGGCTCCTGAAGGCACGGCCAAAAACACTCCGGTCTCCACTCGTCCGATGATCACGTCGTCCCCCTCCGCCTGACGGCTGAAGGGACGAACCACCACCACGGCCTCTTGCGTGTATGCGGGCATATATAGTTATTCCCGGGGATCGTCGGCCCCGATCCCCGGGGCACAACTGAATTTCGGGCTTAGGCCGAACGGTTTTCCGCGATGCGGCTCGCTTTGCTTAGCCGCCACACCCAGGCAGGTAGGCAGCGCTAGTCGTCTTGAGGGTCTCCACCTCACGCACCACAAATTTAACCATGTATTATTTCACCTCCTTTCTGGCTGAGCGTAATACTCCGCCAGTATAAATAGAAGGCAGGTTAATTACAACAGAAAACATGATAGTTATTAATCATTAGACAGATATATCGTGGAATACAAATCTAAATACAACCAGCTTTATTTCAAATTCTATGGACAAGAGGGTCATTATTTCGGCAACCATTTTCGCCTCAAAAGGCGCCCCGCTTTCGCCTCCGCAGACCCCATCTTGCTAGGGGCACAAGGGCGATCTGGCACACTGGCAATTGTGCCCCGTAAGAGCGCCGCTCTCCCCTATCTCGCCCTAGCTGCCGCCTCCACAGCCCTCCTCGTCGCCCAGACCACCGCCAAGAAGCCAGTCACCATCGACGAGATCGTCTCGCGCCATCCCGCCACGCCCATCACTCCCACCTGGTCTCCCGACGGCAAGGCTTTCCTCTATCAAAAAAAGGGCAGTGTCTTTCTATTCACCCTCGCCGAACGCAGCTCCCACGAATGGTTCAAATCCGAAACGCTCGAAAAGCAAGCGAAGCAACCCGCCAAACCCCAGGAGTTCGGCTGGCAGAATCGCCGCGTCTCCTCCGCCTCCTATCAGTGGTTCCCAAACAGCAAAGACCTCCTCGCCTCTGCGGGCGGCGACATCTTCATCGTTCACGCTAACGGCAAATATGACCAGGTCACCAGAACCGAAATCGAGGAAGAAGACCCCAAGCTGTCGCCTGACGGCAAGTCTGTCCTCTATCGATCCAACTCAAACCTCTATCTCATCGATCTCGCTTCGAAACAAACTCGCCCACTGACCTCCGGCGGAACTCCCACCTTGCTCAACGGCGAGCTCGATTGGGTCTATCCCGAAGAGCTGGACATTCACACCGCTACGTATTGGTCGCCGGATTCGCGGCAGATCGCCTATCTTCAATTCGATGTCAGCCATGAATTCGTCTATCCCCAAACCGATCTCCTCGGCGAGCGCGCCCTCGCCGAACCAGAGCGTTATCCCCAAGCCGGCACTCCCAACGCGAACGTCCGTCTCGGCGTCGTCTCCGCTCAGGGCGGCGAGAGCCATTGGATGAACCTCGGCGACACCACAAACTCTTTGCTCGCCCGCGTCGCCTGGCTGCCGGACTCTTCCCAAATCGCGATCGAGCGCTTCAGCCGCCTCCAAGACAAACTCGACCTGCTCTTCTGCAATCCCGCCACTGGCGCCGTCCGCACCGTCCTCCACGAGCAATCCAAAACCTGGCTCAACGTCGCCGACAATCTCTTCCTGCTCAAATCTCGCCCCGAATTTTTGTGGACCAGCGAGCGCTCCGGTTTCCGCCACATCTATCGCTACAGCAACCAGGGCGAACTGCTCGGCCAACTCACCAGTGGCGATTGGGAAGTCACCACCATCGCCGCGGTCGATGACGAAAACCAGCGCGTCTATTACACCTCCTGCGAACCCAACCCGCTCGAATGGCAACTCTACAGCGTCGCCTTCACCGGCGGCGAGCGCACCCGCCTTACCAAACAAGACGGCACGCACTACATTCATGCGAACGCCAACGGCAGTTATTATCTAGACTTTTTTTCAAACCTCAAGCGCCCTACAGAAGGCACGGTACGCAGCGCCGCAGGCGAGCAAATCGCCGTTCTTCAACCCGCCGATACGGCTGTGCTCGACGAGTTCGATGTTCTTCCCACTGAAATCGTCGAAGTTCCCGCGCCGCACGGACCCACGCTCTACGCGCGCCTCGTGAAGCCCGCCGGATTCCAGCCCGGAACCAAATATCCGGCCATTGTCGAAGTCTACGGCGGCCCCGGCGTCGAGACCGTTCGCAACGAATGGTACGATCTCGAATCCCAACTGTACGCACATCGCGGCTACGTCGTTTGGCAACTCGACAATCGCGGCTCCAACGGCCGTGGCCATGCCTTCGAAGAGCCGATTTATCGCGAGCTCGGCAAACAAGAGGTCGCCGACCAGCGCCTCGGCGTCGAACATCTGATCGCTTTGGGCTTCGTCGATCCCAAGCGCGTCGGCATCACCGGCTGGAGCTACGGCGGCTACATGACCATCCACTCGCTGTTACTTGCTCCGGACGTCTTCAAAGTCGGAGTCGCCGGCGCGCCGGTGACCGATTGGCGCAACTACGACACCATCTACACCGAACGCTACATGGGCTTGCCGGATGAGAACAAGAGCGGATACGACGCCTCCTCGAACGTGCAAAACGCCAGCCGCCTCGAAGGCAAGCTCTTGATCGTGCATAACATTGAGGACGACAACGTTCTGTTCCAAAACACCATGCAGATGCTGAACGGGCTCGAAGAAGCCGGCAAGCAGTACTTCCTTCAGCTCTACCCTTTTAAGACCCATGGCGTCTATGGACCGCTGCGCAAGACCATGCTTGAAGCCATGGCTGACTTCTTCGATACGCATCTCAAAAACGCCCGCTGACTCGCGGTCCCGGCTGCAACCTTTCCCAGCCGCGAGCGTCAGCAAATTATTCGCTACGCGATCCGCACTCTCCGGAAGAATCCCGGCTTCACTGCCGTTGCGATCCTGACGCTCGCACTGGGCATAGGCGCCAACACCGCCATCTTCACGGTGGTCAACGCCGTGCTTCTGCGCCCGCTGCCCTATGCCAAGCCGCAGGAATTGGTGACCTGGCGTCACAACGAATCGCTGCTCGACCTCGATGACATCCGCGCCCAAAGCAGCCGCTTCTTTTCAGCCGGAGGCGCCGTCAATTACCAGCCCATGGATTACACCGGTGGCGACGAGCCGCTCGGCATCCAGGCCGGATATGCCGATGCCGGACTCTTCCAAACGCTCGGCGTGCGGCCTATGCTGGGGCACACGCTTTCGCCTGACGAAGATCGCTTCGGCGGTCCCCGCGCGGTCGTCCTCTCCTACTCGTTCTGGAAAGCCTATCTCTCCGCTGATCCAAAGATTCTCGGCAAAACCATCCCGCTCAGCGGCAACCGGTACACCGTCATCGGAGTGATGCCGGCTAACTTCGCGCTGCCCGAATTCAACCTCGATCTTTTTGTGTCGCTCCGCGTGGTCTACCCGGAGGCGGCCAAATATCGCGGCGTCCATTTCTTGCGTTCCTACTGGCGGCTGAAACCCGGCCTCACGCCCGCCCAGGCCGCTGCCGGTATGACGCTGATCGACAAGCGGCTCGCTGCGGCTTATCCCGAAGAGGAAAAAGGGCGCCACACCGTACCCGTGCCGCTCCAAGAGTGGGTGACCGGTAACATCCGGCCGGCCTTGAGGCTGCTGTTCGGCGCCGTGATCGTGGTCTTGTTGATCGCATGCGCCAACTTCGCCGGCCTGCTGATGGCCCGCAGCCTGGCGCGCCGCCGTGAGATGACGATTCGCGCAGCGCTCGGAGGCAGCTCGCGCCGCCTGATGCGCCACGCGCTCACCGAAAGCCTTCTTCTCGCGGCGTTGGGCGGCGCAGCGGGCCTGCTGCTGGCGCAAGCCGGCACTCGTCTGCTGGTTGCTGCCAAACCAGCGGCTCTCGTTCACTTGAACGGCATCACCATCGATCCGCTGGTCCTCGCCTTCACGGCAGGCGTATCTATACTGACCGGCTTGGTCTTCGGTCTCGCTCCCGCCTGGGCTGCCGCTCGTCCGAATGTCGCCGCTACCTTGAAACAGGAAGCGCGCACCGCCAGCGCCGGCCCCGCCAGCCTTCGCGTTCGCAAACTGCTCGTTACAACCGAAATGGCCCTCGCGTTGGTGCTGTTAGCCGGCGCCGGCTTGCTCATCAAAGGCTTCTCGCGCCTGCGTTCGGTCGATCCCGGCTTCAACCCAACCAATCTGCTCTCAATTTACATTCAGTTGCCGGCGGCGCGCTACGCCGAAATCCCGCCCCAAACTTCCTTTCGCCGCGAACTGCTCGCCAAACTCAACTCCCTTCCCGGCGCGCAAGCCGCCCTCGTCAGCG
>Ga0210385_10001008_pt1 | contig 17931 bp, 16 predicted proteins | sample IncBWH26OmetaG_FD_160107 | JGI IMG/M metagenome (GOLD analysis project Ga0210385, IMG submission 160107) | Forest soil microbial communities from Barre Woods Harvard Forest LTER site, Petersham, Massachusetts, United States - Inc-BW-H-26-O ...
CGCGCACTTCGCCGCGGTCGAAGTCGATCCGGATCTGCTGCACATCCGCGTGACACGCTTCGTAGGCGCCTATGATGTCGGGCGCGTGCTCAACGCCAAGACCGCGGGCAGTCAACTTGTCGGGGCCGTTGTCTGGGGCATCAGCATGGCGCTCTATGAGCAAACGCGCTTCGACCGGCGCACCGGCCGAATCATGAACGCTACATTGGCGGACTACCTCGTGCCCACCAATGCCGACATCCCCAATCCTGAAGTGATCGCGGTTGAGGACGATGATCAGCGCGTGAATCCTGCCGGCGTGCGCGGCATGGGCGAGGTTGCGATGTGCGGTAGCGCCGCGGCCGTGGCCAACGCGGTCTACCACGCGACCGGCATACGAGTCCGCGAGTTGCCGATTACCGTAGAAGCGCTACTCTAAGAAGTATGGAGTATCGCTATCTAGGTCGATCGGGACTGCAGGTTCCGGTCCTGAGTCTTGGCACCGGCACCTTCGGCGGACGCGGCGAGTTCTTCGGCGCATGGGGATCGACCGACGTTGGCGAGGCAAAGCGGCTCGTCGATATCTGTCTCGATGCGGGACTGACGATGTTCGATTCAGCGGACATCTACTCGCGCGGCCTTGCCGAAGAGATCCTGGGTAAAGCGGTCAAAGGCCGGCGCGACGCCGTGCTGATCTCGACCAAGGCAACATCACCGATGGGCGACGGTCCCAATGATGCCGGCTCCTCGCGCTATCATCTCACTACAGCGATCGAGGCGTCGTTGCGGCGGCTGCAAACCGACTGGATCGACCTCTTCCAGTTGCACAACTTCGATGCGTATACGCCGATTGAAGAGACGCTTGCAACGCTCGACGACTTTGTGCGCGCGGGGAAGATCCGCTACGTCGGCGTTTCCAACTACTCCGGCTGGCACCTGATGAAAGCGCTCACGATTGCCGAACGCTACAATCTTCCACGCTATGTCGCGCACCAGGCGTTGTATTCGCTCATTGCGCGTGACTTCGAATGGGAACTGATGCCGCTCGCGATCGACCAAGGTGTCGGTACGGTTGTATGGAGTCCGTTGGGCTGGGGACGCCTCACCGGTAAACTGCGCCGTGGTGCGGCGCTGCCCGGGGTGAGCCGGTTGCACGCGACGGCCGACGACGGGCCGCCGGTCGAGGACGAATATCTCTACACGGTCATCGACGCGCTGGATGTGGTGGCGCGCGAGACTGGCAAGTCGATTCCGCAGATCGCGATCAACTGGCTCTTAGCGCGTCCGAGCGTATGTAACGTCATCATTGGGGCGCGCAACGAAGAGCAGCTACGGGCCAATATCGGAGCGATAGGATGGAGCCTTAGCGCGGACCAGATGGCGCGACTCGACGCTGCCAGTAAACGCACGCCGCCCTATCCTTACTGGCATCAGTACAGCAAGACCAGGCTCAATCCACCGCCCGTATAGGCGAATGTCGTTACGCGCGCATGTGGCGGATGATGCGCACGGTCGTGCTCGCCCAAGCGTGCAGCACCTTTGCCAGACCGAAACTGACCGCGACGCAGACGGCCGCGTGAACGCTCAAGCCGAACCAAACCGGGCCGCCCAACCAAACCGTGCGGCCGAGCGAGTGGCCGTCAACCGCAATTTGTTCGAGTGTCTCCATGGAGGCGAGCAGTGCGAGCTGCAGGCCGAAGATCGGTACGAGCAGACGGCTGACGGTCCTGTGCAGTACGTCGTCGGATGCCTCGAGCAGATCGCGCCGCACGCGCAAGAAAAAATAGAGAACGACGAGTAGTGCGCCCAGTGCGAGCGTCGGCAGGACGTCGAGATTCGAGTGATCGGTGTACGAACCCCGTCCAAACCAGCCGGCGTTCGACGCACCTTCGACCAAAGGATCGGCAATCGCGGCGGCGATGGCCGCCGCGGCAATGCAGAACCACAAGCGGATCGACGCGCGTTTCACCGAGTCTTTGGGCCGGATTGGTTGCAGCGTGGGCCTTTCCGGGGCTAGGGAAACGACCTTCACCAGCTTTGCCGTGATAAATGCGGAGGCCGCGTCATGCGCTGCCTGCGGAATTGTGCGATCGACGCCGGCAAAGGCTGACAGCGCCGAGATCGCTTCGGTATGCCAACGCTCGATGTCGGCGCTCGTTATTCCGGGAACCGCGCCAAATGTCGGGAGGATATGGGCCTGACTAAGATCGACCTCGAGCCCGGTGTGAAGAATCATCGCCTCGGTCTCGCGACGATAGGCTTGCGATTCGCCCAGCCGATCCGAATCGATGGTGTCTTGCGCGTCCAACAACGTGCAATAGGTCATGCTGATCCAAAAAGCGAGGAACGCGCGATAGAATACATCGGGGGGCGTGCCTTTTACCGACCCGCTCAAAAGTTCGGGCGAGAGGCGCAGAGCCTTCAGGGCACCAGCGAAGAGCGGATGATCGTAATATTGTGCGAGTATCTCTAATGGCTTGGTAATGAAGTACGCATTACCGGAAGCCTTGTAAATCCGCCACCCTGAAAGCCACTGGCCCCACGGCGAGCGTACGACCGCGATGTGACGCGCGTTCGGAAAGTGTTCGCGCATCCACGCGATCCGCCCGAGCGTGCGGCAATACTTCATCACCGGCGTCTTTCCGTTTGCGTGTGCATACTGTACGAGCGAGTCGAGATACCTCGCAAGGCCGGGAAGACTCGTTTGCGGGCCGGCGAGAAAATGATCGTAGGAAAGGCCGGCTGGAAACCCGGCGACACCGCGTCCCCGAGTTGGAATGAGCGGCGCGAATTCCTCGAAGTACGGACGCTCGGGGTCAGGATGCCGGGAATCGTTGGCGCCCGGGCGCATCGCCGCAATGTCGCGAAGCGTTGCGGTTGCAAGCGCTTCGTTCAGAGGCTCGTAAAACGCCATCACATCCGGTCGTGACCGGAACAGCGACCATATCCATGTGCCCGCGGTGCGCCACCCGCAGTGAAGGAAAATCGAATCTGCTGCTTGCCGTTCTGACACTAGTCAGAAGCGTCTAAGCAAATATTGAGAAATAGCTGAGGTAGTGCGTGACTGCCCCAGCTTTTTATCGTTTTCCGGCGTTCTCCAAGCGCTCGGCCGGCTAGAAGTGGTCGGCGAGAATTTCGAAGAGTTCGCGACGCGCTTTGTCGAGCACCTCGATCGCCTTCTTGTAGAGCTCGATGTTGCCGCTCTTGGCGATCTGCTTGACCGCATCTTTGATGCCGTGTACCTGCCGCATTGCATCTGCGACGGTAGCGTAGAAGGCCGGGTTGCTCCACGGCATATCTTCCTGCGCCGGCTCGCGCTGCGCGTAGAGCTCACGACCTTTGTCGGTAATCTCATATGTGCGCTTTCCGTCGCGCTCGGAGCTGCGCACGAAGTCGCCGTCCTCGAGCATCTGCAGCGCGGGATAAACCGAGCCGGGGCTCGGCCGCATGCCCCGTTTGCTTTCGATGATCAGCATGATGTCGTAGCCGTGGTGCGGGCTTTCGAGCAGCGCTTCGAGGATCTCATATTTGAGATCGCCGCGTCCGCGGCCGCCGCCGAAGCCACCGCCCCAGCCCTGTCGTCCGCGCCGCCCGCCACCGAAGTGGCCTTCAAAGCCTTCGCGTCCGTGTCTAAAATGAAAACCCATAAACATTTTCCTATGCGGTCGCGGCGTACGCTAAATATAGCGAGCCACGCTCCGCGAGCGAGTAAGGTGAATCGCCGCTGGGGCGTTCGATGAACCCAAACCGCTCGAACAGCCGTAGATAGCTATCGACGAGGGAAGGGCTCACCGCGCGTCCGGTCCGGTCGCACACGGCACCGACGAGCTCGGGAAGCGTCGCCGGCCCGTTCCAGAGGGTTGCCAGGATGGCGTAATCCATATTGGAGGTCCTTTCGAATAGTCGCCGTGCTTACGAGTAATTTACTCGATATATCGAATATCGTCAAGACCGGCGAACGTCTGGGATCGAGGACATCCCCCTTCGCTTAACGCCTCGCGCCTCGGGCAATGAATGTCAGGGTCCTCGCCGCTTCGGCTAACCCGCTCAGGGCGACGTCCTCGATCCCAGACATTCACAGGTCTCTTCTCGGGATGACAAGGCCATCGCCAGCACAAAGCTCCGAGCATGGCGACGACGATTTCAGGGCCGCGGACCGTACGTGCGGCACGCGGCACACAATTGACCGCACAAGGGTGGCCGCAGGAAGCCGCGTTGCGCATGCTGTGCAACAATCTCGATCCCGACGTCGCCGAGCGGCCGAACGATCTGGTCGTGTACGGCGGCAACGGCAAGGCAGCGCGCTCGTGGGCGGCGTTCGACGCAATGGTCCGCACGCTGCAGCGTTTGAAAAACGACGAAACGATGATCGTGCAAAGTGGGAAGCCCGTCGCAGTTTGGAAGACGCATGAACGCGCGCCGCGCGTCTTACTTGCCAATTCGAACTTGGTTCCGAAGTGGGCGGATTGGAAGATTTTCCGCGACCTCGAAGCGCAAGGCCTCACCATGTACGGGCAAATGACGGCGGGCTCGTGGATATATATCGGTACGCAAGGCATCCTGCAAGGCACGTACGAGACCTTTGCCGAGCTTGCGCGTCAGCACTTCGGCGGCACGCTCAAGGGCCGCGTGTGCTTGAGCGCCGGCGTCGGCGGAATGGGCGGTGCTCAGCCGCTCGCGATCACGATGAATGAAGGCGTCGCATTGCTGGTCGACGTCGATCGTTCACGCTTGGAACGGCGGCGCGAACTGCGCTACCTCGACGTCGTGGCCGGTTCGCGCGACGAGGCGTTGCGCGAAGTCGAACGCGCGCGCACAAGCGGCCAGGCTCGATCGATCGGCTACGAGGGCAACGCCGCAAGCGAATTTTGGGCGTTGTATAATGCCGGCTTTCGCCCCGATGCGGTAACCGATCAAACCTCGGCGCACGATCTGATCAACGGGTATGTGCCCGAAGGCGTTACCCTTGCGGAAGCGGCGGTGCTGCGTACCCAGGCTCCCGACGAATACGAACGCCGCGCGCTCGAGAGCTGCGGCAAACACGTCGATGCGATGGTGCACTTCCTGGATGCGGGCGCGATCGTTTTCGACTACGGGAATAATCTGCGCGCACAAGCGCAGCGCGCCGGCTTCGCGCGCGCCTTCGATTTTCCCGGATTCGTGCCGGCCTTCATCCGCCCACTCTTTTGCAAAGGCTCCGGTCCTTTCCGGTTTGCAGCTCTCTCAGGCGATCCAAGCGACATCCATCGCCTCGACCGTGAACTGCTCGCGCTCTTCCCTAACGATACTGGTTTGCAGCGATGGATTACGCTTGCGCAGGAGCGCATCGCATTCCAAGGCCTGCCCGCGCGCATCTGTTGGCTCGGCTATGGCGATCGCGCCAAGGCCGGGGTGCGTTTCAATGAACTCGTGCGTTCGGGCGAGATCAAAGCGCCGATCGTCATCGGCCGCGATCACCTTGACACCGGCAGCGTTGCCTCGCCGTATCGTGAGACCGAAGCCATGAAAGATGGCAGCGATGCGATCGCCGACTGGCCGATTCTCAACGCTCTGCTCAATACGGCGGCCGGTGCGCACTGGGTGAGTTTCCATCACGGTGGTGGTGTCGGCATCGGCTACAGTTTGCATGCCGGCATGGTCGTTGTCGCCGACGGTTCGCAGGATGCACAAGAGCGCTTGCAGTGCGTGTTGACAACGGATTGCGGCATGGGTGTCGTGCGTCACGCCGATGCCGGCTATGAGCTCGCAATCCAAACTGCCGACGAAGCGGGTATCGATTGGCGCCTTTGACGCTGCTCAGGGCGAAGACGATCGTCCCGTGTACGGGTGACGCTGCGCAAAACGGCGTCACTTTTGTCGATTTAGGGCGTATAGACGACGGTGCGCTGCTGGTCGACGGCGATCGGATTGTGGCGGTGGGAGCGCGTACAGCGATCGAACGCGACCTGCGCGGCGACGTCGAGGAGCTCGACCTGCGCGATTGTGTGATCGTTCCCGGGTTCGTTGACGCCCACGCGCATCCACTCTTTGCCGGCGATCGTGAGCCCGATTTTGCGTCGCGCCTGCGCGGCGAAAAGCCCGCGCTCGGGATGCTCTATACCGTCGAACGTACGCGGGAGGCGCTGCTCGATCCGCCGCGCTTCTACGACGACGTCGTCGCGCCCCGGCTCGCGATCATCTTGCAGCATGGCACGACCACACTGGAAACAAAAACCGGCTATGCCTTGCATAAGCCGGGCGAAGATGCGCTGCTCGATCTCATTACCCAGCATCGCACCGATCCAGATGTACCCGAGATGATCGCGACCTTTCTCGGCGCCCACGCATTGCCGCCGGAATTTACCGAAGAAGAAGCCTACGTCGATTACCTCATCGACCAGGTCATTCCAACGGCCGCTGCGCACGGTGCCGTGTACGCCGATGCGTTTTGCGAGCCCGGCTTCTTTTCTCCGGTGCAGACGCAGCGGTATTTGCGCGCTTGCGCCCAGGCGGGCATGCGGCTACGCGTGCACTGCGATGAGATGGCGTACGGCGCCGCGGCGGCGATGGCCGTGCAGACCGGCGTCGATGCGGTCGACCATTGCAATTACATTCACGAAGACGACGTGCGCGCGATTGCGCAGGCTGGAATCGTGACCGTCGCCTGTCCGGCGACGATCGCGTATTTGGGGCTCGCGTGTAAGGCGCCGGTGCGCGAGCTGCTCGAGCGCGGCGCTGCGGTGGCGCTCGCGAGCGACTACAATCCGGGCACGTCCCCGTGCTTCAACCTGCAAACGGTGGCCTACTTCGGCCGCGCGCAGTTCGGGTTGTCGGCGCCTGAGGCGCTCTATGGTGTCACTCGCGCCGCTGCGCGATCGTTGCGAAGGCCGGCCGGTGTGCTCGCGCCGGGTGCGACGGCGGATTTGGTTGCGTTGCGCATCGATTCGCCCGATGAGTTCGGTTGGCAATTCGGCGGCAATCTGGCGCAAGCGGTCATGCATCGCGGGTTGCTGGCCGGATGAGTGCGTCGTGAAGGCCGGTATCTCGGAGTTCGTTCGCTGCGCGCGCGCGCTCGTCGGCGGTGAATTACGGTGCGACTACGCCTTCGTCGTGCGTGATGGCACCATCGAGTATGCCGGCGATTACGCGGTGATACGCGATCACGGCGGCGACCTTCCGGCGCGGTCGTTTCCGGGCGATCGCTTGATCGTCCCCGGGTTCATAAACGGGCACAGTCATGCCTATCAGATCCTGTTGCGCGGTTGGGCCGACGATTGGAGCTTCGCGCGCTGGCGCAGCGACGCACTCTACAAGGTGGTACCGCAGCTCACACCGGACGATGTGTATTGGACGTTCATCGCGGCCTTTAGCGAAATGCTCGCCGCCGGGATTACGAGCGTCGCGGAGTTCTTCTATTTGAACGGTGCCGGCAACGCGCATGCGGAGGCGGCAATCGCGGCGGCGGAAGAAACCGGTATCCGGTTGGTCTTCGCGCGTACCTGGATGGACGCGGACTATGCGCCGCCGGAGTTTCGCGAGACCACCGAGCTTGCGCAGACGCGCACGCTCGAATTGATGAAGCGCTATCCGCGGGCCAATATCTGCGTTGCGCCGCATTCGCTGCACGCGGCGTCGCAAGCGATGATTCGTGCTGCCGCGGATTTCGCGCAATCGTACGATTGTGCGATGCACATCCACGTTGCCGAAGCTCCGTACGAAGGTGAATCCACACTTGAGAGGTTCGGCGCTACGCCGATCGCGTTGCTCGAAGAGTCGGGTGCGCTCAGCCGGCGCACGGTGGCCATCCACGCCATCCACATCACCGAAGAGGAGAAGCGGTTGCTAGCCGATCGCGGTGCGCGTGTCATTCACAATCCGATGACCAACCAATACCTCGGCGACGGAATCTGCGATGCGAGCGGACTGCAAGCGCTCGGCGTGACGATGGGATTGGGCACCGACGCCGACGTCAAGCCGTCGTTGATCGATGAGATGCGCGCGGCGACGCTGCTGCAGAAGATCGCCCGTCTCGATGGAGGCGCCTTGGGCGCGCGCGTCGCCTTTGACTTAGGCACCGCGCAAGGCGCACGCGCGCTTGGGCTATCAGCGGGGGATCTTATCCCGGGCAACGCAGCCGACTACGTGGTGCTCGACGCATCGGCAATCGATCCGTGGACGCCGGAAGTGCAAGCAGTCGTTTACCGAGGTCAGGATGCGTGGGTGCAAGCGGCGTTTGTGAACGGAGCTCGCGTCTATACCGGGGAAGAATCATCCTTAGCGCAACTTGCCCACCAAAAGCTCAAGGAGATTGCGAATCGTGTTATTCCGTAGAACGCTCCCCTGTGCGCTCCTCATCACCCTTCTCGCTGCGTGTGGCGGCGGTAGCAGCAACCAGAACTCGAGTGCAAGCACGGAGCCGTCTTCGAGCGCCGGTGCGATGAGCGCCGCGTCGCCGGGAACGATGCAGGGCGGCAACATGCAGGCGATCGAGTCGCGCCCGCAAGCGCCGGTTCCCTCGAGTTTGAACTGCGGCGCGGTGCAGCCGGTCTGGACCAATCCACGCTCGCACACCTACTTTGAATCGACGGCGCCCTTCTACGGCCGCACCAAGAACGGGAGCTACATGTGTCCGTCGGCGGCCGTGGCCGCGGGCTATCACAAGGCTTCCGGCCGGCGCCACCACGGCGGCGGCGCCATGGAGGGCCAACCCGCGCCCGCCGGCACGTAGCTCGGCAGGCGCTTTAACCTCGGGAGCGGCGACTGCGTGCAAGTACCCACTTGCGCGCAGCCCGCGCCCCATGGTATTCTGTGCGTGCAAGTGCGTACTTGCACCTAAAGAGGACCGAACACAGGATATCAATGCCGACCCCACCCACCATCGCCTATCGCCCCGATGCGCTCGATCGCATTACCCGGGAAACGCTGGCCGCTTTTGAAGAGGGCGCGCCCCGGGTTGTCCTCGATCTCGACACGCTCACGCGTCTCGATACCGACGGCGTCCGCGGTCTCATTCTGCTTCTGCGCCGTTCGCGCGAAGTCGGTGGCGAGGTTGCGCTCAAAGTGACGCGCCCCGAGCTGATTCGCTCACTCTCCGTGATGGCACTCGATCGGCTCTTCCCGATGGTAGGGCTCGCAGCATGATCTTTCGCGCTTTCGCACTGGCTGCAGCGGTGGCCGGAGCATCGGTCGGCGCGGTGAGTGCCCAAAGCCCCCCGTCGGCTGCCACCGTTCCCAACGAGTCAGCACCGGCCGATGCGCAAACCGTTATCGGCCGGATGCTCTCGCGCAACGCCGGCCTCCAGTCCTACACGGCCCGCGTTCACGTGAATGCTCGACCGTCGATTCCGCTCTGCCGGCTGCGCACCGACGGCACGGCGTACTATAAGCGTCCCGGCAGCTTCGCGGTGGTGCTCAATCCGATATCCGGGTTGTGCGCCAGCTCGCTCAAGGCAATTCAAAAACTTTCGACCGACGTCGGCGATCCGACGGCATGGGAAAAAGACTCGAATATCAAGCTCGCCGGCATCCAGCCGCTCGACGGTAAACCAATGATCGTGCTGGTTCTGACCAAGAAGATTTACAGCGATCAAATCAAGGACACGACCGTCTACGTCGATCCCGCAAGCTACGAATTGGCCGAGATGGATTGGCACTACACGAACGGCGATGCTATTACGATGAAGCAGTACTACAGCACGGAGGACGGATTTAGCGTCGTCGTGCGCCAGCACTTCGAAGGGCGCCGCCGCATCGGGTTTACCGGTGATTCGACCTATGATTCGTACCAAACCAACGTCGCGCTAAACGACTCGGTGTTCACACAACAGCCATGATTGAAGCACAAAAAAATACTCCCGACAAAGCCACTCCCGAAGAGACGCGCGACCGAATCGTTCTCGCCGCCCGTGACGTCATCAAACGTAAGGGCAAGCGCGGCGCAACGACGCGCGAGATCGCCGATGTCGCCGGCGTGAACGAGGCAACCTTGTTCCGGCACTTCGGGAACAAGGACGCACTGATCATTGCCGTCGTGAAGCGTTCGTGCCCGGACGGCCAGCTGCGCGATTTGATCGCCACGCTGGACGGGCCACTCGACTCGCAGCTTCTCGCGATCGCGCGTTCGATGAATGACCACATGGAGTCGATGAGCGACATGATCCGTTGGTCGCTGGTCGAGACCGACTACGAGAACAGCATCTTCGCCCGCGAGGCCTGGCGGCCTCAGACTGCGGTCCGCTCGGCGGTAGTTGACTTTATGGAGAAAAAGGTGGCGGACGGGTCCCTGCGCGGCAACCCAACCGACCTAGCCGAGTTTTTCATGGGTATGGTCTTCGCGCGAGTCATGGCGCGCGGTAAGTTTCCCGATAGCCGCATCTACGCGGATTCGGAATATGCACTTTCCTATATCATCGACGTCTTTCTCAACGGCGTAAGGAGCAAGTAAATGGACACGCGCGAGGCACCGCAAACCGGTCAAGGCCAAACGCACCCCAACGGATCGGGCGAGCCCACGGCAATCGAGGAACGTACCGGTCCGCGCAAGCGCATCATCTTCGGCGTCCTCGGCGCCATCGTCGCGATTCTCCTCATCTTCTGGGGCGTGAAGTGGTTTCTCTACGCACGCGTCCACGAGGGGACGGATGACGCACGCGTTGACGCCGATCCCGTCGCCGTGACGAGCAAGATCAACGAGCGTATCGATCAGCTACTGGTCGACACAAACCAGGAGGTTCGCAAGGGCCAACTGTTGGTCGTGCTTGACAACGCCGTAGAGCGGGACCAAGTGCGCAACGCGCAGGCGCAGTATGATCTTGCGGTTGCGAACCAGCGCACCAACACGACGCAGGGTCAAGGCGGCGTAGCACAAGCCGTCGCCAACACGGCGGACGCATCGGCACAGGTGCCGGTTGCGCAGTCCGGCGTCGACCAGGCGCAGGCGCAACTTCGCTCTGCGGATGCCCAGCTTCCGGCCGCGCAGGCCGCTTACGATAAGGCGAGCGCCGACTACAATCGTACCCTCTCGCTGGTGAGCACCGGTGACGTCGCGCGGCAAGAGCTCGACGCCGAACGCGCCGCCTTAGCTTCGGCTTCGGCGCAACTTCGCGCCGCGCACGACCAAATCAACGTCGCGCAAGCGAATCTCGATGCCGCGGTGCAAAAAGTCACCGCCGCGCAAGCGGGCGTCTCGGCGGCCCAGGGTGGCGAAACGAGTGCGCAGGGTAAGCTCTCGCAAGCGTCCGACCCCAGTCAAGTCGAATCGGCTGCGGCGCAACTCGCGATCGCAAAAAAGAATCTCGGATATACGCACATCTACTCGCCGATCGACGGCTTCGTCGGAGAGAAGAGCGCCGAGCTCGGCCAAACGGTCGCAGCCGGCCTGACGATACTTACGCTCATTCCCGACGGTCCCGGCCAGATCTACATCACGGCAAACTATAAAGAGACGCAGATGGGCAGCATGCAAGTCGGTCAACCGGTCGACATCCGTGTCGATGCCTATCCCGGCAAGACATTCCACGGTCACGTGATTTCGATCAACCCGGCCTCGCAAAACACCTACGCGCTGGTGCCGGCGCAAAACGCCACCGGCAACTTCGTAAAGGTGACGCAGCGTATTCCGGTGCGTATCACGATCGACGATCAAGACCCCAAACAACCGCTTCGGCCGGGGATGAGCGTCGAAACCTACGTGAAAGTTCATTAAGCCGGAAGCGTAAACAACGATGATGGAACCGAGAAACGTAGTCGAATTCGGCCTACGTAGGGCCATCGTGAGCGTCGCGGTCATCGCCGCCACGCTGCTCGAGATCATCGACACGACGATCGTCAACGTGGCACTGCCGAACATTCAGGGGAATTTCGGCGTGCCGGTGGATCAAGGTGCTTGGGTCGTGACGGGATACATTATCGCAAACGTGGTGGTGATCCCAATTACGCCGTGGCTCGCCGCGCGCTTTGGCCGGAGGCAGTATTTCGTCGCATCGATCGTCATCTTCACGATTGCCTCGCTGATGTGCGGCCTCGCTGCGAACTTCAACTCGCTGGTCTTTTGGCGCATCATTCAGGGACTAGGCGGCGGTGGATTGATCTCGACCTCGCAAGCCATTCTGCGCGATACGTACCGGCAGAACGAGCAAGGACAGGCGCAAGGGATCTTTGCGATGGGCGTGATCGTCGGACCCGCGCTCGGCCCCGTTCTCGGCGGATGGATTACCGACAACTTGACGTGGCGCTGGGCGTTCTTCATCAACTTGCCGGTAGGCATTATCGCAGCCACGCTGATCTGGAACTACCTGCGCAATCCGGTCAAGCCGCGAGCGATGAAACTCGATTGGATCGGCCTCGCGCTGCTCGCGATGGGTCTGGGTGCGATGCAATACGTCCTCGATCAAGGGCAAACGTACGACTGGTTCGACGATGTCAACATCCGGCTCTTCACCGGACTCGCCGTCGTCGGCATCGGTTCGTTCATCTGGTGGACGTTGCGTTCGGGCTTTCCAGTGGTGGATTTGCACGTGCTCAAGCTGCGCCAGGTTGCAGCCGGAAGCATTCTGGGCGCGGTCTTGGGGGTGAGCCTTTACGGCTCGATTCTCGTGTTGCCCCAGTATCTGCAAAATTCGCTGGGCTTCACCGCCACGCTGTCGGGCCTCACGATCCTCGTTCGCGCGGGCGCAGTGATGCTCTTCACGCCGATTACAGCGGCACTGGCAAGCCGCGGCAAGATCGATGTACGGCTCTCGGTCGCGATTGGATTCATCCTATTGGGCGTCTCGAACTGGATCCTCGCGAGCGTAACCACGCCGAACTCGCAATTCAGTACATTTATCGTTGCGCTGATCATCAGCGGAATCGGGCTCTCGCAGATCTTCGTGCCGCTCTCGATCGCCGTCATCGGTGGCGTGCCGAGTAAGGAAGTCCCGTCGACCTCGGCATTCTTCAATCTCTCGCGCCAAGTCGGCGGCAGCATCGCAACGGCCGTGCTCGTTACCCTCCTGGTTCGCGGCATCACCACGCACCAAACCGAACTCGCCGCCAGCGTCAATCTGCACAGTGCGCCGACGGCCATCTATTTGCAGCAAAACGGCGGAGCGCACTCGACGTACGCTCTAACCAGTCTCGAAGGATTGGTCGAGGGACAAGCGACGGTGCTTTCGTACGCTGATACATCGCGGTGGACGGCCGTCATTACGATCGCGCTATCGCCGCTAGTCTTATTACTCAACAAACCGCGACTCGACGGACACGTCGCGGTCGAATAGGAGCGCTCCGTGAAAACTCGCACACTTTGCACACTTGCTCTCAGCGCGATCATGGCGGCGACGCCCTTCGCCGTGTCGGCAAAGCCGACGCTGCCGCCGGCGGCAGCCGTCCCGACGCCGGTGCCGACGCCGGTGACGCCGGCTGTGCCGACGGTTGCGCCGGGCTATAAAGCACCTGACGTTCCGCCGACCAACGCCGATATCGTCGGCGTCACCCAGCAACCGTTCGTGGGCATCTCGCTCGAGTCGGCGATCGGTATGGCGCTGCTCAAAAATCCCAACCTCTCGGTCGCCGCGTCCAATACGCGCATCGCGACCTATCAGGTGCAAGAAGCGAAGGGTGCGAACGATGTGCATTTCTTCGTCGAACCGACGGTTAAGCACGACACGAACCCTGCACTGAACGCCTTTTTCTCGGGCGGCACCGACTTCCAGCCGTACGTGCAAAACTACCAGACGCAGCAGGCGGGCGTTGAGGGCCAGCACGAGACGGGCACGCAATACAACCTCAACGTTTCGCAGAGTAAAGTGAACGACAGCACCTACATCAACTCGTTCAACCCGTATTACTATGGCTCGTTCAACGTCTCGATCACGCAGCCGCTCCTCAAGAACTTCTTGATGAATGACGACAAACGCCAGATCGAGCTCTCGGTCGTCAACAACGATGCCACGCAGGCATCGACGCTCGCGACGGTATCGACGACGGTGGCGAGCGTCGAAGACGCGTACTGGGATCTGCTGGCCGCGTGGCGCAACGTCGCCATCAAGGAAGACGCGCTGCATCAAACCGTGCTGCAGCAGCAGAGCAATGTGCGTCTTGCCAAGCGCGGCGCGGCGGCGCCAATCGACGCGGTTGAATCGTCAACACAGGTCGCAGTCTACCAGCAGGATGTGTTTTCGGCGCTGCAGACCGTGTCGGAGCTGCAGAATCAACTCAAGAGCCTCGTCGTCACCGACCCGGGTGATCCGATTTGGCGCGCGAACCTCGTTCCGACCTCAGAGGTGCTCTCGCTTCCGCAAACGCCGTCCGTGGAATCGCTGCTCGCAGCGGCGATGAAGAATCGCCCCGAAGTTCGCCAGGCGATCGACGCGCAAAAACAAGCCGACGTCAACCGCGCCTACGCCAAGAATCAGCTGCTGCCGCAAGCCGACTTACAGCTGACCTACAACGGCAACGGCTTTGCCGGTAATGCCCTGCCGCCGCTCGGTGGCGTCTTTGGCACCGCCACGCCACCACCGTACTACGACGGTTCGTATGGCCAAGCGTTCGCAAACTCCGGGCGCTTCTCGGCCTACTCGGCCGGCATCCAAGTCTCACTCCCGATCGGCAACAACACCGCACGCGGCGCGCTTTCCGCCGCCAACGAGCAAGAGCACGTCGCGGCCGTGGAACGGCTTGGTACGGCCGAGCGCATCCAGTACGAAGTGCGAAACGCGGTGCAGTCGTATCAGGCATCACTTGCGCGTCTCTTCGCAGCGCGCCAGGCACGTGAAGCATCGGCAGAAGTGCTCGCAAGTGAAGAGCGCAAATTCCGCAACGGCGAGTCGACGACGTTCCTGGTCAATCAACGCCAAGTGGAGTTCGTGCAGAACGAAGGCCTCGAGCTACAGGCGCAGACCGACCTGAATAAAGCGGTGGTCGAGCTGCAGCGAGTTGACGGATCGATTCTCAGTCAAAACCGTGTTTCACTTGGTACTCTGGGAGAGGAAGCCCTCAAACCATGAACGTTATCAAGAAAACGGTACGTCCGCGCCGTATCTCGGCGCTGACGTACCGTAAGTTGTCAGAGCGCACTGCTGTGTTGTATGGGCGAGAACTGGATCGCCTCAACTCCCGTAGATAGCTCGTGTTCACGCTCTAGGAGAAATTGAAAATGGTGCCCTGGCGATGTGGGTCTCGGGCGGCGAACGTAAACAAAAAAGTATCTACGATTGAGATGCCGCGGCTTTATCGCAGAGCCAGATGAGTTCGCCGTCGGGTGGGGCGATGATTTGCGATGGATATTTGGTTGGATCGTAGGGACCCTCGCGCACGGCTGCGAGGGTCGCTGCTTTTTCAGCGCCGACGAGGGCGAAGCAGACGGCTTTGGTGCTGTTGAGTATGCTGGGCGTTAGCGTGATACGCCACTGTGACTGAGCGTTAGAGTAGACCGCACGCACGCGCTCCTCGTCTTCGGTGCGCGGATCTTGGCCGGGAAAGAGCGAGGCGGTGTGTCCGTCGGGTCCAAGGCCTAGCATCACCAGATCGAACGACGGCGTTTCACCGAGCACGTCGACGAGGACCGCGCGGTAGTCGAAAGCCGCACGCTGGGGATCGTCTTCCCCGCGCATGCGATGGACGCGCGCCGCCGGAATCTTGAGCGGGCCGATAAATGTATCGAAGGCCATCTTGTAATTCGATTGCGCGTTGTCGGGCGGCACGCAGCGCTCGTCGCCGAAGAAGATCTCGACCACGCTCCAGTCGATGGCATTGCAGTAAGGCGGATCGGCGAGCAGCGCATAGGCGGCCTTCGGCGTCGTTCCGCCCGCGAGCGAAACGACGAAGCGGCCGCGTGCCTCGATCGCGCTGGCCCCGTACTGGATGATGAGATCAGCTAGCGCCGTGGCCACGTCGGCCGGTGTTTCGTAGATGTAGAGCATCCCAGCTTCACGAGTCGTCATGCTACGTGCCTTTCGATGATCGTTTTCGCCATCGCCAACGAATCGGCGAAAACCGGATCGAGGGTCCGGTTGAGAATTGCGCGTTCGACAAGCGAGGCCAGATCGACGGTGTGCAGCGGGGCGAAGCGCGACGGGCACGCCGTGGAGCCGGTCACGTCCAGGTTGATGGCCGCTTGATCGTCGGGATGAATGCTGGCGCTAAAGGTCGCGTCTTCCGAGCCGAGCACGACGCGCGAGAGGCGCCGAGGCGGCCCGTCGTGCACCATCGCAAAACGCACGTTGCCGGTTGGCGATGCAAAGGTGTCGGGGCCTACCGGTGTCCAGCCGAGGCGGCTCGCCAGCCATCCCAGCAGATAATACATCTCCGCGTCGGAGCCGGCGGTGACTTCCACGTTACGCAACATCTGCAGCTCGTGCCGGCACTCGGGCTCATCGAAAAACTCGGCGATCAACTCTTGCCAGGCTGCCAGCCGCAGATAGGCAACATCTTGAATCATGATCTCGGGATGCTCGCCGACGAACTGCGCCAAGTCGCGCAACGGCCGTTCGTCGGTGCGTGAGACAGAGGTGCTGCAAATTGTCGTACTCGCCCGCCGAGCCAGCGCAAGAAAGCGGTCGTCCTTCGAGAGGGCCTCGGCGATCCACAGCAGCACCACCGGCGCTTCGGGAAGCTCGAGCATCGTCAGCGCGGCGTCGAGCTCGCCGGCGCTCGCGTTATGCACGCCGATCTCGATCCATTCACCCCGCGATTGCGAGGGCTCGACGACGCTTTCACCTTCGCTCTTTGCCGCATCGAAGATCACGACGCGTGACGGATGTTTGTCGGCGAGTGCGCGCACGCGACCGCGCACCCACTCAGCACCGCTGTCATCGCCGAAGAAGGTCGCGAAGGTCATCGTCGCGGTCTTCATTGCACCCGGATCCCGCCGAGCTTTCGTCAGTTCGTCCACAACCGAATGGACGTCGAGACTCACAACTGGCGCCACTCCGGGAAGAGCTTCGTGGCCGCCTCGGGACCTTGCGACCCCGCCGGGTAGTTCGGGAAGGTGAAGTCCTTGGTATTTTGCCAGACCTCGAGCACGGGCATCACGATCTCCCACGCGCGTTCGACAGCATCCCATCGGGTGAAGAGCGTCTGATCGCCACGCATTGCGTCGCCGATCAAGCGTTCGTATGCGGGCGGGGACTGCACGCCGAAGCCTGTGCCGTAGTTGAAGTCCATGAAGACGCTGCGAATGTGATTCTTCATACCCGGGACCTTTGCCGAAAAGCGCATCGCGACGCCCTCCTCCGGTTGAATTTTCATCACCAGCACGTTGGGTTCGATCGTGTCCGTGCGCTCGCCGTAAATGCGGTGGGGTATCGGTTTGAAGGTTACCGCAATCTCGGACATCTTTTTTGCAAGCCGTTTGCCCGAACGCAGGTAGAACGGCACACCCGCCCAGCGCCAATTTTCGACGAACAGGCGAACCGACGCGAACGTCTCGGTGTTCGATTGCGGATCGACATCAGGTTCCTGGCGATACCCGATCACCGGCTTCCCGTTGATGGCACCGGGACCATACTGCCCGCGCGCCGACATCTCGAGTACGCGGGCGTGCTCGGGCGGCTCGATCGATTCCAGTACCTTGAATTTCTCGTTGCGAATCGCGTTCGCGTCAGAACTCGACGGCGGTTCCATCGCGACCAATGCCAAGAGGTTCATGACGTGATTCTGAATCATGTCGCGAAGCGCGCCCGCGTGATCGTAGTAGCCTCCGCGCAACTCCACCCCAAGCTGCTCCGACGCAGTGATCTGAACCGACGACACGTAGTTGCGATTCCAGACCGGCTCGAAGATCGTGTTGGCGAAGCGCAGCGCCATGATGTCCTGGACCGGCTCTTTGCCCAAATAGTGATCGATGCGGTAGACTTCGCTCTCCGAAAAGACCCGATCGACGGTCGTCTGTAGTTCTCGCGCCGATTCGAGATCGGTGCCGAACGGTTTCTCGACAATGATCCGCGCCCAACCGTCGTGCTGCTGATTGAGGTCGGCCTCGCCTAACAGATC
>Ga0210385_10001010_pt1 | contig 17902 bp, 23 predicted proteins | sample IncBWH26OmetaG_FD_160107 | JGI IMG/M metagenome (GOLD analysis project Ga0210385, IMG submission 160107) | Forest soil microbial communities from Barre Woods Harvard Forest LTER site, Petersham, Massachusetts, United States - Inc-BW-H-26-O ...
GTCAAAGGCCCTTGGCCACGCAAACACAAAGGTAACAACCGAGGTCTATCAACACATCGATATAGAAGGGATCGGCGCTCCGCTTGCCGGAATGAGCAGTAAGTTGTTAGCAAGTGTTAGCAAATCGATTGAATCTACTGGATAGGAGGAATCTAACTTCTTGAATTGAAATTAGTTGGAGCCGAGAGTGGGAGTTGAACCCACGACCTGCCGATTACGAATCGGCTGCTCTACCACTGAGCTACCTCGGCCCACTTGTTCACGATAGCATCCGCCGAAAATAGCTGTCAATTTAGTGCGAGGCAACGTGTTCACAACTTCAACGAAGAATTTTCAGCCAGGCTTGCGGCTCGGCGCTCTGAGTTGCGGCTGTGTTGAGTCTCGAGCCAGCTGCGGCGTGGAACGGAGCTTCCAGTGCACACGACATAGACTGCAAGGTGGTTGTGGATGTGTAGGATGAGGGGTGGGGCATCGTGCTTCCGCTGAGCCGCATAACTTGAGAGAGTTCTACCAGGTCATGCGGAGGATGGCGGTGCCCCTCAATACTCCTTCGGCTGTTAGCGCTGCGATATTTGCGATATCAAGGTTGAATTGAGGTTGAATTGATCTGGGTGCAAAGACGCGAGGCGTTGACACTTTGTGTCGCGTAATGCGACGTCAAATGTCGGCAAAAATCGTCAGAGGTCGAAATGAAAGGCTAGTTCACTTACCGTCACCTTGACCAAAGCTGTAAGCTGCTTGTTTTCATGCATATTACGAATTTGCAACAAACTCGTTTGTGAGTATTAAGGCGGCCACCAGCGTGCATTACTAAGCAGTGCAAGTGCGCGCTCCTCGCACCGGACTAAAATTTCAGTTCAAGGAAATCTCTCAATGAAAAAGCAGAAGGGCTTCTCTCTTATCGAGTTGCTGATCGTCGTGGCGATTATTCTGATCATCGCGGCCATCGCAATTCCGAACTTGATGCGCTCGAAGATGGCGGCGAATCAGTCTTCGGCAGTCGGTTCTCTCCGCACGATCAACACGGCGGAAGTGACCTATTCCACTAACTATCCTTCAGTTGGGTTCTCCACCTTGGCCTCTCTTGGCGGGGTGGCGAGCAGTTGCGCGACCACGGCGAGCTCGGCCACAGCTTGTTTGATCGACAACGTCCTGGCCACTGGCACGAAGAGCGGCTATGTCTTCACAGTCACTCCTGGTGCGCAAACGCCGATCGTCACCTACACCTCGCTTGCTCTTCCCGTGGTTGTGGGACAGACGGGTACGAACGCATATTGCTCCGACCAGTCCGGCGTTCTGTACTACAACAACAATGGCACGTCTTGCACGAACGCCAGCTCAGCGCTCTAAATCGCTGGACTGTTGAAACAAATTTGGCAGAGCGGGTTTGTCCCCGCTCTGCCTTTTTTATTGCGTGCGTGAGTCAATTCTGAGAAAGCGGAATCGTCCCCTAGAAGTGCGGCTGCAGTTCGCGATGCTATTCCACAGATCCAAGAACAAATTTGTTCATTGTTAGTGGGAAAACGGATACATGGCCCAGCCTATACCGATGCCGATCAGCAGGAAAAGCAGGAAGGACCAGAGGATATACTTGATGCGCTCTTTGGGCTGGCGGCGGCCGAGGAATCCGAACGCGATGGAAATGACGACGGCAAAAAAAACGAAGGCCTGAAAATGCGTGGGCGTCAGTTGTCGCCAGGGCATCATGCCTTGCGGCCCCGCGCGGCTTCAAAAGCATGCAAGGCGGCCAGAAGATTTAGCACGCCCGCAGTGGCGAGGAAACGCGTGCCGTAATCGCCGACCGCGTGAGAAACGTCCGCGCCCTGAACTTCAACGGCGCGCGCCAGAAAATAAAAACTGCCAGCGCCCAGATCGGCGACATAGCCCAGAGTGTCAAACGCGTCGGCGCCGTTCGAGGTAAATAAATTGCCGCGCATGGTAGCGCCCGCGAGAATGAGCAGGCCAACCACGAGAAAAATGACCACCGCACGGCCCCACATGCGCTGCAGAGCGTGGCCCAGGCCGGGAACAAGCCATCCGGCAATGGCAATGGCCCAGGCTTTGGCTTCCGAATAGGTTCTGCGCGGAGGGTGAAGCGGCGCAGGCTCCGCTGCGGGCGCGGACGCGAGCGGCGGCTCGAGCGGCGTTGGTTCGTTAGGTTCCTGGCTCATGCGATTTGGCGTGATTTCATTTTAGGCCAGGAGTGGCAAAATCTCCGTCTGGACCGCGCCGGTGACGCACGCTTCCTTGTCGTCGACATAGACATCGACTTCGGTGCGCATGCCAAACTCAGGCAGATAAATTCCCGGCTCGACGGAATTGCATGTATGCGGAATCAAGTGTCGCTCGTCCTGCGTTTCCAGCCCGTCCATGTTAACGCCATTGCCGTGGACGGAAGTGCCGATGCTGTGTCCGGTGCGGTGGAAGAAATATTTTCCGTAGCCCGCTTTTTCCACGACGGCTCGCGCGGCTTTATCCACCTGCCAGCCCTGCAGGGGCTTGCCTGCTTTCACGCTGGAGCGAATCAGTTCGACGGCGCGGTCGCGGGCTTCGCGGAGAACGCGGAAAACTTTCACATATTTTTCGGGAACCGCGGCGCCAAGATAACCCATCCAGGTGATGTCGTAATACACGCTGTCCGGCGCTTTCTGCTTGCCCCAAACGTCGAGGAGCAACAAATCGCCCTCGCGGATAGGCGAAGATCTTTCCTTGCTGGGACCGTAATGCGGGTCGCTGGCGTTTTGATTGACGGCTACGTCCGGTCCTTCTTCGGTGACGACTCCAGCTTCGTCAAATTTGCGCAGCATAAACTGCTGCAGATCGTATTCTGTGATGTGTTTTTTCTGCTTAACGGCGTTAGCGGCGTGTTCGAAGGCTTCACGGACGATGCGATCGATGGCGCGGCCAGCGGCGAAGTGGGATTCGAGCTGCGCGCTGGTCCAGCAAGCTTCATATTTCTGCACGAGATCGGCGGAGGTGACAACTTTGGGGCCCAGGCTGCGGACGAGTTCGACGGTTCCGGCATCGACCATGGCGACATAGGGGATGGCATTTTTCGGAGAATACTGCATGGCCACTTTCTTGGATTTGCCCAGGGCTTTCTTGAGATTGTCTCGCAGCTCTTTTTGGCCAGCATAGTAGAGGGTGTCGCCCGGAACGGCGCCGAGCGAACCGGCCTCAATTCTGTGAACGAGCTTTTTGGGAGTGCCCTTCGCGGGAACAAAATAATACCAGCGGCGAGTCCGCATGCCGGCGGGAAGATAGAGAATGCGCTGGGCAATAGGATCGCGGCCGCGAAAGTCGTAAAAGAGCCAGCCGTCTATTTTTGCGGCACGCAGATCTTTTTGCAATTCGCTGATGGCGACCTTCATGAAAGCAGTTTCCTTCCCAGAGCGCGCAACTCACGCTTCCGTCTGAAGCAGGTTTTCAATCTGTTGCCGGGTGACGCCAATGATTTCGACGCTCTTGGTGCGGCTTTGTTCACCGCTCCGGATTCTAACAGCCGATTTCGAGGTTTTCAAAAGGGAGGCGAGAAATTCGACTAGCGCTTCGTTAGCGCGATTTTCGAAGGCAGGAGCGCAGAGACGAATCTTCATGGCGCCATCGATAACGCCGGCGATTTCGTCGCGGCTGGCGCGGGGTTGCACGCGCACAGAAAATGTGACAGTGCCGCGCGCGGGATCGACGGCAAAATCGACGAAGCTCAACGCGCCACCCTGTCACTCCTGCTCATGCGGTCACCACGCTCTTTCGTATTGTACGGGCGGCTTAATTTTTGCGCCGAGGATTTGCGCGGCGCGCCGAGGCCAGTAGGGATCGCGGAGAAATTCGCGGGCGAGAAGCACGATGTCGGCTTGGCCGGTGCGGAGAATGGTTTCCGCTTGCGTGGGTTCGGAGATCATGCCCACGGCGCCGGTGGGAATGCCCGCTTCGCGGCGGATGGCCTCCGCTAAGCCAGTCTGATAGCCGGGACCAACGGGGATGCGAACGTTGGGAATCGCGCCACTGCTGGAAACGTCGATGAGGTCGACGCCAACGTGCCGTAACTGCCGCGACAATTCGATGCTCTGCGGCAAATCCCACCCGCCTTCTTTCCAGTCTGTGGCGGAGATGCGCACGAAGACCGGTTGCTGCTCGGGCCAGATTTCGCGCACGGTGTTGGCGACTCGGAGAAGCAGGCGAACGCGATTCTCGAAGCTGCCGCCATACTCGTCCGTGCGTTCATTGCTGAATGGCGATAGGAATTCGTGCAGCAGGTAGCCATGGGCGGAGTGAATTTCCGCGACCTGGAAACCGGCCTGGAGCGCGCGGCGGGCAGCGGCGTCGAAATCCGCAACCACTTGATCGATCTCCGCCACGGAAAGTCCTTTTGGCAAATTATAGCCAGTGTCAAAGGGCAAGGCGCTAGGCGCGACCGGCGTCCAACCACCTTCGCTTGGAGGAATTGGCGCGCCGCCCAACCAAGGCACCGCGGTGCTGGCTTTGCGTCCGGCGTGCGCCAACTGCATTCCGGAAAGCGCACCCTGCTCATGAATGAATTGCACGATGGGGCGCCACGCGTCGATGTGCGAATCAAGATAGATGCCAGTGTCGGCCGGAGAAATACGCCCGATGGCGCTGACGGCCGTGGCTTCGGTGAACACCAGCGCGGCACCCCCGACGGCGCGGCTGCCCAGATGGACCATGTGCCAACTCGTGGGGTGACCATCTTTCGCAGAATACTCGCACATGGGCGAAACAACGATGCGGTTCTTGAGTTCGGTGCCGCGGATACGAAATGGTTCGAAAAGATTCATTTTGCTTACGAGAGTCTCCCTTTCGCTGTCATTGGATTCATTGCGCGGAGGCTCGGGTACCAAATAAAGCAGTCCCGACGCGGACTTCGGTGGCACCCTCGAGAATGGCGGCTTCGAAATCGTGGGACATACCCATGGAGAGCACCGGCAGCTTGCGAAGCAGTTGCGATTCCAGTTGATCGCGCAAGGTTCGCAGGCGAGCAAAGTACGGGCGCACTTCGTCGGGATTTTCCAGGTAAGGCGGAATGCACATCAGGCCGGCAAAATCGAGATGTCCCAGTGCCGCCACCTGCCCAACCAATGCGGGCAAGTTGTCTTCGGACACGCCGCTTTTTGTTGCTTCGCCGCCGATGTGGACCTCAATAAGGATGCGGAGCGTTCTGCCGCCGGAAAGCGTGCTGGGCGCGCGGTCCAACTTTTGCGCCAGTGCAAAATCATCCACGGCGTCAATGCTGTGAAATAAATTCGCGGCTTTCGCGGCTTTGTTGCTTTGCAAATGGCCGATGAGGTGCCATGTCGCAGGAAGTTCGGCAATGCTTGCGCGCTTCCCTTCCCACTCTTGCACTCGATTCTCTCCGAAATCGCGGAGGCCGGCGTCAAAGGCTTCGCGAATGGCTTCAGCGGGATGAGTTTTGGAAACACCGATCAAGGTGATTTCTTCGGCGCGCCTCCCCGCGCGGTTCGTGGCAGCCGCAATGCGTTGGTTCACGCGTAGCAAATTTTCAGCGATAGTGGTTTGCGCCATACGGGAAGTTTCGACCTTAAAATCCTAACATGTCAGAGTCGGTAGCCCGTCTCTGGTTCGCTACAAGCCAACGATTCCTTTCATTGCAGGGCATGGCTTCTCCGGGTACACTGACTGACACGAGTGGCGCCCCCCACCGCACTATAATGATGACACGCGGAATACTTATCGCCATCGAGGGAATCGATGGCAGCGGCAAGCACACGCAGGCCAGACTCCTCGAACACTCACTTTCAGCCAAGGGATTCCCCGTGTATGCAACGGGATTCCCGCAATACGATTCCTGGTTTGGCAGCATGGTGGGCAAATTTCTGAACGGCGATTACGGGCCTCTGCAGGAAGTGGACCCGCATTTCTCTGCGATGCTGTATGCGGGAGACCGCTTCGAGTCCAAGACGCGCATCGAGACTGTGTTGAACGAAGGAAAGATCGTGCTGGTGGACCGCTACGTGGCTTCCAACCTGGCGCACCAGGTGGCGCGAGCAAGCGCCGAGAAACGCTCCGAGTTTTTGCGCTGGATCGAACATTTGGAATATTCCATCTACGCGATGCCCCGCGAAGACTTGATCCTTTATCTGCGCGTGCCACCGAGCCAGGCGCAAATGCTGGTGTCGCGGAAATCGGAACGGAAATACACACAGGCTACGCACGACATTCAGGAAAAGAGCCTGAGGCACCTCGAAGACGCGGCAGAAATGTACGACATGCTTTCGCGTAGCCGGCCGTGGGCCACGATTCAATGCTATGACGCGCAGAACAATACCCTGCGGCTGCCAGAAGATATCGCCGCGGAGGTCATGTCCGCAGTGGTGCCGATGCTGGAACCCGCAAAGAAGGCATGAGGCATGGGATTTTCGGAGTTCCTGGGTAACGAAAAAATTGTCGCCGCGTTACGGGGAGCGTTCCGCGCTTTTCGTGTGCCGCACGCTCTGCTGTTTACCGGACCGCGGGGCGTGGGCAGATATACGCTCGCAAGAATGTTCGCACAGGCCGCGAACTGCGAGCGGATGACGGATGATTTCTGCGGCGAGTGCGCCACCTGTCTGCAAATCTCGCAATTGGCCGATCCTCAAAAACTGATGGAGCAGGGGCTGGCGGAACGCGGCGAAAGCGCCGATGCCGCGACCGTCGAGCGCGTACCATTGATTTTGCAGAGCCACCCGGACGTGTGGGCGCTGGTGCCCGATCCGGTGCGGCTGAAGAGTCCGGTGGCGCGCCCGATGTTGCGCATTGGGCAAGTGCGAGCGGTGCGGCGGGCGGCATATTTTCAGCCGAGCGGCCGGCGCAGAGTGTTTATCCTGGATGGCGCCGACACGATGCGCGCCGACGTCGCCAATGTGTTCCTCAAGATCCTCGAAGAGCCGCCCGGATCGGCCACATTAATATTGACGGCGACGTCGCCGTTCAGCCTGCTGCCGACGATCCTCTCTCGCTGCATGCAGTTTCATTTCGCGCCGCTGCCCGTGGCCGAAGTCGAGAAAATTCTGAGTATGCACTCCGACCGCAAGCCCGATAACATCAAATTAGCCGCGCAATTATCCGAAGGCAGCCCCGGCCTGGCTCTGGAACTGGACGTGGAAGACGCGGTGGAGAAAAGGCGAACGGCGCTGCGAGTGCTCGAGCGGGCGGCAAGGGGCCAAGGATTTGCACAGCTGTTTGCGGACACAGCGGCCCTCGTGAAGGATCGCAAATCGTCCTTTGAAGACTTGCTCGGCGTGTTTTATGGCTTGCTGTTGGACTTATTGGAGCTGAATGCGGGTTTGCGGTCACCACTCCTGAGGAATCCAAACCTTACCAAGGAGTTGGAGGCACTGGCGCGCACCGTGGACACGGCATGGATCCGGCAAGCGATGGCGGGGATGGACTGGCTGGCGGGTGGATTGCGGCGCAATTTGAACCGGCAACTGGGACTGGATTCCCTGGCGGTCTCGCTGGCTTCGAACCACAAGAACTTCCAGGCGCATCAATAGATTTTCTCGCCTACAGCAATTCTCCGGTACATAATAAGCGAAACCCTAGACGCGCTCGCCGCATCTCAAGGACAGGATCGTACCTTCATTCACATAAGGAGCAGTCATGGTGAATCGCCGCATGTTTCGTCCCAGCTTCGCGGAAGCCAAGGAGCAGGCCAGTCCCCGGCCTCAGCATAATGGCGGCCCCTTGCCGAGCAAAAAACCCGCCCCTCCCGAGATTACCCACGCGGAAAATTTTTACTGGGTGAAGCAGATGCAGAGCCGCACCCCGATGTCGGTGGTGCTGGACTCCGGCGAAGTGCTGCGTGGAATCATCGAGTGGTACGACCGCGACTGCATTAAACTTACCCGTGAAGGCGCGCCGAATCTGATGGTGTTCAAGCGCCATATCCGCTACGTACATAAAGAAGATGAAGACGGGGATAAAGGCGACGAGTAGTCGCCCGATGCTGCAGACTGGGTGCCGCATCCTTCGCTTTTCAAAGGGTGCGGTTTAGAGTCCACACACCACACAATTCGATCGTCGTAGTGGCCGACCTTCAGGCCGGCCCTTCCTGGGTTGATCTATTCAGACCCATAACATGGGTTTCATCCCAATTTTCTTCCTCTGCCGCTGCCCCCTTGTCGGGTCGGGGTTTCAGACTCCGTGCGAATACCCTGATCTTCCGTCAGGGCATCGCTGAAGCCATGCGCTTACGTTAGGCGGTTACGGCCCCAGGTTATGGCCGGCGGCGGCAGAGAAGGTTAGTAGGGCTTTGGCCGCTAAAGACCCGGATTCGTTGAAAATCTCACACTCAGTCACAATGAAATTCCGGCCTCCGCGCAGCACCCGCGCATCTGCTTTGATTGTGCCTCCTGGAACGGGCTCCAGGTAGTTGATCTTGAGCTCCAAGGTAGCCAGTTCCACGCCACGAGGAACTACGGTATAGGCGGCAATCGCAGCAGTGGTGTCCGCCAGAGCAGCCAGGATTCCTCCGTGGACCACATTGTGAATCTGTTTGTGGCGCGGGCGGACATCCAGGCGGAAGATGGCCCGGCCGTCATGGACGCTTTCCACCTCAAATCCGAACAATTCGGTAGAGTTGCTCTCCTTCATGCGCTTGCGGACCATTTCGGTGACCCGCTTGTCTTCTTTGGTGAGTTTTCGTCGCATCTCACTCATTTCCTCCTGCCAATTTTAATAAGCTGACAGACCTCCGTCGACGGGCACGGCCGCTCCAGTAATCCAGGGGGACTCGTCCGAGGCGAGGAAAACTGCCAATTCAGCCACATCTTCAGGCTTGCCGAACCTTCCGGCCGGCAGTGTCGCGATTCTGGCAGCTTTCGCCTCCCGGCCTTCGGGTCCGTCACTGAATAGGCCCTTCACGAGTTCGGTCTCTACGATGGCGGGACAAATACAGTTGGCGCGGACGTTTTCGTGGGCATGGTCCAAGGCTATGGCTTTCGTCAGCAGGGTGAGGCCACCCTTGGAGGCACAATAAGCGGCGCGGTCCCTCATGGCGATCAGGCCCAAAACGGAACCTATATTGACGATGGCGCCTCCCCCGGCCCGGCGAAAGGCGGGAAGTGCGGCGCGGGACATCAGGAAGGGTCCTTTCAGGTTGGTCTCGATCACCTGATCCCAGTCCTGCTCGGAAATGGTCTCGATTGTGGACACGCTCAGCGCCCCCGCGTTATTCACGAGCACGTTCACGCGACCTAAGGCGCGTTCGACTTCCTCTACGGCTTTGACGGTATCGCTGCTCCGGGTGACATCGCAGACGACGGCCTTGCCCTCCGCGCCATTTTGGGCCAACTCCGCCACCACCCTGTCGAGTGCTTCCTGTCGGCGGCCCAAAACGGCAACCTTTGCAGCCTCGCGTCCGAACGCCAGGGCGATGGCGCGGCCGATGCCACTGCCTCCGCCCGTCACAATAGCCACTTTCCCTTGGAGACGTGTCACGCGGAGCGCCACCTTTGCGTCTAATCGGTGTACCATTCACCGCTGGCAGGCAATGCGGCCTGCGGTTCGCGCGACTCTAGCATCCGGGCTCGCCATCCCGCAAGCGAGGCCATCACAACGAGTTTAGGACAGGCCAACTCAGAACAGAGGTTCAAGATGCGCATCGGCATAACGGGATATCCGACGTACGGCGGCTCGGGCGTGGTGGCGACGGAATTGGGCCAGGAGTTGGCCGCGCGAGGGCATGACGTGCACTTCATTACGTCTGCGCCACCGATCCGGATGAAAACGGATGATCCGCACATTCACTTCCACCAGGCCGCGGTGGTGCAATACCCCCTGTTCGATCATTCCCCGTATACGCTTTCGCTTTCGGTGAAGATGCTGGAAGTATTCGAAACGGAATCCCTGGATATTCTGCATGTGCATTATGCGATTCCGCATTCGGTGAGCGCGCTGCTGGCACGGCAAATGGCTGCGCCACGGCGGCTGCCGTTTATTACCACACTGCATGGGACAGACATTACCCTGGTGGGAAATAACCCGAACTTTTTGCCGATCACACGGTACTCGATCGAACAGAGCGATGGGGTCACGTCTATTTCGGACTATTTGTACCGGCGCACAATCGAAGAGTTCGGGATCAAGCGGCCGATTGAAGTGATTCCCAATTTTGTGAACTGCGACTTGTATTGCCGGATGCCGAATCCGGAGCTGCGGGCACAATGGGCTCCGGACGGCGAAGCGATCCTGATGCACCTTTCGAATTTCCGTCCGGTGAAGCGCATTCTCGACGCCGTGGAGATTTTTGCGCTGGTGCGACAGAAGATGAAGGCCAAGCTGGTGATGATTGGGGATGGGCCAGACCGGGAGCCGGCGGAAGAACTGGCGCGCACGCGGGGCGTGGAGGAAGACGTGCTTTTTCTGGGGCAGCAGAACGGCATCCGCGAAAAACTGGGGCAGGCGGATTTGTTCCTGTTGCCGTCGCAGCTAGAGTCATTTGGGCTTGCAGCGCTGGAGGCGATGGCTTGTGAAGTGCCGGTGATCGCCACAAATGCCGGCGGCGTGCCTGAGGTGGTCGAGAATGGCGTGGACGGATATTTGGTGGAGCCGGGCGACGTGAAGCTGGCGGCGAAATATGCAATTGATTTGCTGTCGCGGGCGGATCGCGGGCGAGAGATGGGGCAGCGCGCGCGTATCGATGCCCGCAAGAAATTTTGTGCAAACGATGTGATCCCGAAGTACGAGCAATATTACGAGCGCGTGTTGGGCTACCAGGACATGGCGGTAGGAATGTCGGTAAAGGGGTAGGCAATCTGGAGTGCGGGAGCCCAGCTCCCGCTTTCCCACAATCGCAACGAAACTCAAATCGATCAGTGGCTGCCGCCAGCAACCAACTAAGAGCTAATAGTGACGGAGCAGTTCCGAAGCGTAGTGGAGACCGACGCGTTCGCGGTTGTGAGAAAGCCATTGCGTCAAGCGGGTCTCCCCTGCTGCTGGCCCTTCGGGCGCTAACAGGTTGGCCATCAGACCTTTGTATTCTTCCCAAGTCAGAACGACATCGCGGAGAAACAATCCTGCGATGCGGGTAGAGAGATAGGCCACGAGCGTTGGCACGTGGACAACGCGCGCTGACTTTTCCAATGCCACGGCGATCCCGCGCACTAGCTCTTCAAAGGTGAACATCTCCGGGCCGACCGCGTTAATGACTTCGTTGCTTTGCTTTTCGATTGAGTCGACGATCAGCTTCGCCATGTCCTCAACATAGATGGGCCGGATGCCATAGCGGCCATCGCCGGGAACACCGAACACTGGAAGATGGCGCACGAACCAGGCGATATTGTTGATTAGAATATCTTCGTGTCCGAAGATGACTGTGGGCCGCAGGATCGTATACGCGACGCCAGAACCAATCACCGCTTGCTCAAGCTGGGCTTTGCCGCGGTGATACGTTAACGGCGAGTCCATTGAAGGATTCGCGATGCTGACATGCACGATGCGGCGGACGCCGGCTTTCTTTGCAGCTTCAATGAGCGTGATGGTATTTCGTACAGCTGCTTCAAACGTGGCGTGATCGTGCGGAAATCGTATCCAATATGTGTTGATCAGGCAGGAGGCGTCACGAAGCGATCGCTCTAGTCCTTCTGGCTTCTGGAAATTGTAGGGGAAGACTTCCACCTTCTGGCCAAATTCATTTTGGCGATCCGGATGGTTGGTGAGAGTGCGAACGCTATAGCCGCGGCTCAGCAGTAACCGCGTGGCATATTTGCCTGTGTAGCTGAACGCTCCGGTGATTACGATTTTTTTCGTTGCGGGGCTTTGTATGGTCATGGCAATTGACCCTCGATTCTTGTCTCGGACAATTCAATAGCGTTGCAGAGCGAGAGGTACGGGAAACGACCCGCCTGGGACGGCGGGGCCTACGGAAGCTGGAAGAAGACCCAAGATGCCGGCCTGAAGGCACGGCGCTACGAAGCATGCGCGTCGGATTCACAACTTGCTGCCACGCAGCTCCTTTGTTTGGCGATCCAGCGGTAGCTGGTATGGAGTAAATTCATCATTCCTGGGATTGTAGAGAGCCACACCAGGGGCTTTCCCCACCAGATCTGGCGGGCTACGCCTATGACTGCGTCAGCACCGCCACAGTGCGTGCCATCGGACAGCAGGAAACGGAGTTCGCGCAAAAGTTCCGAGTGGGATAGGCCGAGCAGGGCGCTCACGCGCGGATCTTGCAGCGGCGCTATGGCGAATCTGCGGCGGGCGAGGATCGGCGCTAGCCAGCGGGCAAGGCGCGTGCAAAAGTTGCAGTCGGCGTCGAAAAAGAGCCAGCCTTTGGCGTGGCGGCCTTTTGTGTCGGTGTATTCGCTTGCGAGAGAAATCATCGAGTCGCTCCCCTTTTTCTGGCGTGACGGGTCACGAGCCACGAAATGCGGGACACGGCAACTATCCCCCTTTTTTTTTGTCGCTGCCCAGAAGGGTGATCACTTTGCCGCGCAGTTTGCCTACACCTTTGAGCGCGCCAACGGGCATGTGCAGGACTTCGTCGAACAAACCGGTCATGATGATGAGAAATCCCAGCATGCTTTCCAGGCGCTCGCGGGTATATGCGTCGGCCGGCGCGCTGTTCTTGAGTTCCTGGACGCATTCGCCGAGGACACGCAAAGTGGGATCGATCTCGCGGCGCTTGCGCTCTTCGGAAACGGTGCGAAAAATTTCCCACACGTCCTTGAAGGTTTCGAAATGGTCGCGGCGATCGCCGAGGACGTGGACCACGCGCACGATGCCCCAGCCCTGCAGTTCGCGGAGGCTGGTGCTGACATTAGACCGGGCCACGGCGAGAGTTTCAGCGATCTCGTCCGCGGGAATGGGCTTGGGCGAAAGAAAAAGCAGCGCGTGGACCTGCGCGACGGTGCGGTTGATGCCCCACTTCGTGCCCATCTCGCCCCAGTGCAAAATAAACTTTTGGGCCACAGGCGTGAGCTTTGGTGCCGATTCGTTAGATTGTTCGCTCACTTTTTTCCTCCGGACTGCTGTGCATCCGCTTCATTAATACGCCAGCGGCATACAAGGTCTTGCGCCGCTTCACTGCTACCGACGTAGCGCTGGCTTTCATGCCAGCGCTCATGGGTGCCTTGCGGGTTAAGGTCCTTACAGTGTGCCCTTTGCCGGAAAGATGCCGGGCCAGGATGCGGCCGAGGTGGCCTTCGCCGCCGGGAATGATAATGCCTAGGGAGCGAACAGGCCGTGGACTCGGGGTTAGCCGTATTTCCGTTGCCATGGTCGCGTCTGACATTTCCGTCTATACCGAAATTACAGTAATAGCAGGAATTTGTCAAGGTGATTTTTTGGCACAGGTCTGCGTGGCTGCACCTGTGCTGCCGGTGATGCATTTTGGAGTGTGGGAGCCCCGCTCCCGCTTTCGAACCATCGCAACGTAACTCTAATCGAGTTAGAAGACGCTGACTTCGGGGATAACCGGAACTAACTGGGGGACGTCGATGCGGATTTTGGTGCCCTGGCCTTCGTGGCTGGTGATGTCCAGATTGAAATCGGTGCCGTAGAGGACGCGGAGGCGTTCGCGCACGTTACTAAGGCCGATGCCTTCGACGTACACGTGGGGCAATTTTTCTTCGGAGATGCCGACGCCGTTGTCTTCAATTTCAATGTGCAGGCGGCTATCGCGATTGGAGGTGCGCAGGAAGATGCGGCCGCCTTCGAGTTTGGGGGCAAGGCCGTGCTTGATGCTGTTTTCCACGATGGGCTGAAGGAGCATGCTGGGGATAAACGTTTCCAGCGTGTCTTCGCCTATTTCCTTGACGATGTCGAGATTGTCTTCCCCGAAGCGAGCGACTTCGATGTCGAGATAATCGTCGATGAAGGAAAGCTCCTCGCGCAACGGCACGAAGGTTTCATGTTTGCGAAGAAGCCGGCGAAGAATATTGCTGAGCTTGAGGACCACGCCGCGGGCGGTGTCGGGATCCATGCGGATCAGCGCGGAGACGGTGTTCAGCGTGTTGAAGAGGAAGTGCGGATTAATCTGGCTGGAAAGCGCGTCCATACGCGCGCGAAGCAACAATTGCTGGTGGCGCTCGAGATTCATTTCAATGCGCGTGTTGTTCCAGATTTTCAAGGGCGCGGCGACGGACATGAGCGTGCCCAGCACGACGAGACACAGCTTCCAATTCCATTGCGGGTCGAGAGCGAACAGCCACCGGGGCGTGGTGGCCATGACCAGCGCAACGCGGCCAAGTTCCAGGCCGACGCAGGTCAGCAGCGGCAACATTTCCCACATCATTTCCGCGTTGTTGACCATGCGCATGACCGCTTTGGGAATGTTGAGAAAAGTGAACGGACCGAAATTCCAGAGATCTTCCTTGTCTGGGATCAGTTGGCGAATCAATCCGCCCAGCAGGCCGGCGGTGGCGGCGGCTGGCATGGCAAGCCATTCGTGCGCCATCAAGGCGGGAATCGTGATGATGGCGCCGCCAATGGGACCGACGACGCGGCCGCCCAGCAAACCCATCAGGAACGCGCCCTCCAGCGAAAGATCGGCGAACTGGTAGGCGGGGCGATACAGGCGGAGTATCACGCCGACCACCAGAGCCGGAACTAAAAACAGCATCAACTTTAACTTTTGGTCGGGATCGCGCTCTTCGGTGAAGAGCACGCGGCGGAAAGTGTTCCAGCGCGCAAGCAAGGCAGCGATGGAGGAAGCGACGCCTACTTTGAGGAGCAGGGTGAAGAGAAGTTCGCGGATGGAGAGTGTCGTTTCCATTAGATTTGTGGAGTCGTTTAGGTCGAGGAGGGATTCCTCACTTCGCGGACTCCGTTCCGGATGACGTTTTTTTGTATACGAGCGTAAACGGCATGAATCTATTGTAAAGAAATTGTTTGAAAGGCTGCATGAATCTTGACGAAGGTGGCTCCGGGGGTAATTCCCCTCCCTGCTATACTGAACCGAGACCATGGCAAAGAAAAAATCGGGAAAAAATTCGCAAAAACAAAGCGACGCGCAATTGATTGCCCAGGCGGAATTGCCGACGAAGTACGGGCGCTTCCGGATTTATGGATTCCGTGGCGATGGCCCGCAGGAAGAAGCGGTGGCGCTGGTTCGCGGGAAGCTTAAAGGAAGCGCGGCTCCGTTGGTGCGGGTGCATTCGCAATGTCTGACGGGCGATGTGCTGCATTCGCTGCGATGCGATTGCCGCGCGCAACTGGAATTGTCTTTGAAGAAGATCGGGAATTCGCCAACGGGTATCCTGCTGTATTTGCCGCAAGAGGGCCGGGGCATCGGGTTGATGAACAAGCTGCGTGCATACGAATTGCAGGATGGCGGGATGGATACGGTAGAAGCAAATGTGTCTTTGGGATTCGCGGCGGATGCGCGGGATTATGAGTTTCCGGCGAAGATCTTAAAAAAGTTGGGCGCGCGGAAGATTCGTTTGCTTTCGAACAACCCGGATAAGGTGAAGCAGTTGGAATCGGCCGGGGTTCAGGTCGTGCAGCGTGTGCCCTGCCAGCCGAGGATTTCAAAGATTTCACGGAAGTATCTGGAGACGAAGAAGAGCAAAATGGGGCATTTGCTGGAAGGGGTGTAGTTGCGGTTAGCCGCCACCTACGAATTGGACTATTTCGAAGCGGTCGCCGGGGGCAATTTGGGTTTGGTCCCATTGGGATTTGGGAAGAATTTTCAGGTTGTACTCGACGGCTATGCGGCCGGAGTTCAGGCCTAACTGGGCGAGCAAAGCGGTTACCGTGGTGCCTGCCGCCGTTTGCTGGCTCTCTCCATTCACTTGAATGATTACGGGTTCTGCCATGGCGCTCTCGGTGTCAGGCTACCCGAGGTTTGGAGCGAAGTGCAAACCGGAGATGGCCCTTTGCAGCGCGATGTTCGGCGTAAATCACGAGCGCAGGATCCGAACCGATGATGCGCGGCATATCGAATTCAATCAGGGCATGCCCCTGAGGGCCTGTTTGTCCGCGAAAAGTGTTGTCATCCGCACCGCCTTCGATCTGTACCAGCAGATCGGCGTCGGCGACGGCTACGCCGGTCTGCTCCCTCACGGTGACAACCAGCTTCGCGTGCCTGCCGGAAAGCCAGGATTTCGCGTTGGTCAATTCCAGCGAAAGTGTTTTGGGCTCGGCGATCGCCGATGCTGGCTGCTGGGCCTGCGGCGAGCGCGTTTTCGGGGAATGCATGGCGCTGGTTGCAACGGGAATGGGAAGCTGCAAATACCCAGAGCGAATTTCCTCGATGACCGTGCGGTGCTGCTCTTCCACGCGCATTTTTAGCGCTTCCTCCCGGTCTTCATCGATCGGCAATAAATCGAAATAATTATTTGTTCGGCGATGCAGAACGCGGCCCTGATAGTACACGGTAGTGTCGATCAAGGAGTGCGGTTCGCCGCGATCCTCCGTCTGTATATGGAAGGTGACCGCGCCGTGTTTCAGGTTGCTGTTGTGGCCGAAGACCATATCCGCTTTCGCTTCCGGTACAGAGAATATTGAGCCGGAGACCTGCCGCTGACCCGTCCGGAGGAAAAATTCAGAACATTTGACCGGTAGCGTCTCACTCGTTATTATAACTCTTCGACCATGACCCCCTCTGGCTTGCATGCATACGTTCCCCTACTTATACACCTGCTGATAGCGGCGTTTTTGGCAGGAGCGCTGATCATGGTCTCGACGTTCATCGGATGGCGCCGGCCAAGCAAAGTGAAGTCGCAGCCGTATGAATGCGGGATCACCCCGACAGGAGATGCGCGGGAACCGTTCTCTGTGAAATTCTACCTTGTGGCGATGGTGTTCATATTGTTCGATGTGGAAGCGATTTTTCTGTATCCTTGGGCGTACATTTTCAAAGACTTGGCACGAAACGTGGAAACACGCTGGTTCGGCTTCATAGAAATGATGTTTTATGTGGCCATCCTGCTGGTCGGTTATATCTATCTCTGGAAAAAGGGCGCGCTCGACTGGCATAAGACACAGAAGTAACGCCGGCGCAGGCCCTTTGAGGATCACAGTTACGTGACGCAGCTCGCCAACGCAAACGCTAATGTTGTAGTCGAACGGCTTCGTGGGTGGAACGCACAAGCGGTCTCGCAAGTCATTGAATATCGCGGGGAAACGACAATTGTAGTGCCGCATGGACTCCTGCGAGCGGCGGCGCGGGAATGCCGGGACAATCCTGAACTTAGCTTCAATCTTCTCAGCGACGCAACGTGCGTGGACCGTTTTCCGGTCGAGCCGCGCTTCGAGATGAACTATCAACTGGTGTCTTTGAGCAGGCTGGCGCGCGTGCGGCTGCGGACCAGTGTGAGCGGGCCACAGCCGGTCATCGAATCGCTGGTCCCCGTGTGGCCCGGCGCCAATTGGCTGGAACGCGAGATTTTTGACCTGTTTGGCATTCGCTTCGAAGGGCATCCGGACTTGCGGCGGATTTTACTGCCGGAAGAGTTTGAGGGATTCCCGTTGCGGCGAGATTTTCCTGTGGAAGGCAAACGTTAGAACGTCCGGCGGATTGTGAACCATGACAACGGTTGAAACACCAACTGGCAGCGCCAAGACGATGGTCCTGAATATGGGACCGCAACACCCCTCCACGCACGGCGTGCTGCGCGTGCTGCTGGAACTGGACGGGGAAAACGTAGTTTCCGCGATTCCGGATCTCGGCTATCTGCACACCGGCATCGAGAAAAGCTGCGAAGACAAGACGTATTCGCAGGCGATCACGCTGACGGATCGCATGGATTACCTGAATCCGCTGGGAAATAACCTGGTGTACTGCCTGGCCGTGGAAAGACTGCTGGGGCTGGAAGTACCGAAGCGGGCGCAATACATCCGCGTGATGCTTGTGGAACTGCAGCGCATTTCTTCGCACCTGGTTTGGCTGGGAACGCACGCGCTGGATATGGGCGCGATGTCCGTGATGCTCTATTGCTTCCGC
>Ga0210385_10001011_pt1 | contig 17868 bp, 15 predicted proteins | sample IncBWH26OmetaG_FD_160107 | JGI IMG/M metagenome (GOLD analysis project Ga0210385, IMG submission 160107) | Forest soil microbial communities from Barre Woods Harvard Forest LTER site, Petersham, Massachusetts, United States - Inc-BW-H-26-O ...
GGACGGGATAACCGAACTCAGTGCCCCGGTGGTGCCGCCGCCCGGGCTCAACGGCCAGGGAAACTGGACCGGCCGCGAGGTGGAACTCGGCGACAACTGGTCACTGCTGCTGTACACCGACGGCCTCGTCGAGGGGCGGGTCAGCGAGAGCCCCTACCGTCTTGGCAGCGGGGGGCTGATAAGGCTGGTGCGGGATGCCCTGGGCTCGCCGCCGTTCGATCCCGGCCGGCTGAGCGACGACTTGCTGCTGGGCCGGCTGATCGAACGGGTCCGCGACTTCAACCGGGGGGACCTGGACGACGACATCGCGATCCTCGCTCTCGGTTACGCATGACCGGGCCGCGACCAGCCGGGAGGCGCCCGGCACCGCGGCCCTGGCCGCTCGGCCGGATCATCGCCGTCGCCGTTCTCGTCATGACGCTGTTCTCGCTGGCCGCCGTCGTCAGCGGCGCGCTCGCCCTCGCTCATCTGAACCAGGAACGCCAGCGGGTCGACACCACGATCGACCCCGCGGCGCTGGCGGCGCAGCAGCTCTACAGTGCGCTGCTCAACCAGGAGACCGGGGTGCGGGGATACGCGCTGAGCGCCCAGCCGGCCTTCCTCGGTCCCTACACGGCGGGCCTGGCGGCCGAGAATGCGGCGCTCGGCCAGCTCCGTCCGCTCCTGCCCCAGTTGCCGGCCGCCAGCACCGCGGACCTCACCGGGACGATCAGCCAGGCGAACGACTGGCGCACGCGTTACGCGCAGCCGACGATCCGGCAGATCCAGGCCAGCGGCAAGCCGGTGGTCAGCCCGGACATCCTGGCAGGCAAGGCTGAGTTCGACGCCCTGCGCGGCAAGATGACCAGCTTCCAGACAGACGTGTCAGGGGCAAGGCAACAGGCGCTAAGCGCACTGGACCAGGCCTCGACCGAACTCGACGTGACCCTGCTGGTCATCGCGATCGGGCTGGTGGTGGTCGTGACGGTGCTGGCCGTAGTTTTGCGGGCCACCGCGATCCGTCCGGTGCACGTGCTCGCCGCGGAGGCCCGGCGAGTCGCCGACGGCGATTTTAGCCACAAGGTGGTGCAGACGGGGCCGCGCGAGATACGAGGCCTGGCCAGCGACGTGAACACCATGCGCGAACGTATCTTGCGGGAGCTCTCCGCGGTGCAGGAGGCGAACGAGGCGCTGGCCGGGCACGCCGCGGAGCTGCAGCGCTCAAACGCCGAGCTTGAGCAGTTCGCCTACGTCGCGTCGCACGACCTCCAGGAGCCGCTGCGAAAGGTCACCAGCTTCTGTCAGCTCCTGCAGCGCCGCTACGGCGGCCAACTCGATGAGAAGGCCGATCAGTACATCGAGTTCGCCGTGGACGGGGCCAAGCGGATGCAGGTGCTCATCAATGACCTGCTCGCGTTCAGCCGCGTCGGCCGGAGCGTGCAGGGTCTCGGGCCGGTGGACTGCGACGCGGTGCTCGCCGACGCGCAGGTGGCCCTGTCGGCTCAGATCGACCAGGCGGGTGCGGTGATCGAGGCCGGGCCGCTGCCGGTGGTGCGGGGGCAGCGCACGCTGTTGACCGTGGTTTTCCAGAACCTGCTGGGTAACGCACTGAAGTTCAGGAGCGAGCGGCCGCCGCGGGTCGCTGTCACGGCGGAGCGCGACGGCACGTTCTGGTTGTTTTCCGTGACCGACAACGGAATCGGGATCGAACCGCAGTATGCTGACCGCGTTTTCCTGATCTTCCAGCGCCTGCACGACAGGGCCGCCTACGCGGGCACCGGCATCGGCCTTGCCATGTGCCGGAAGATCATCGAATACTTCGGCGGCCGGATCTGGCTCGATACCAGTGCCGCCGACGGTTCCAGATTCGTTTTTACCGTGCCCGCAATCACCGACGACGAGGGGACCGATGGCTGATCGCGTAAGGCCGGTCGACGTGCTGCTGGTGGAGGACGACGAGGGAGACGTCCTGATGACCAGGGAGGCCTTCGAGTTCTACAAGATAGGCAACACGCTGCATGTGGTGACCGACGGCGAGCAGGCGGTCCAGTTCCTGCGCCGCCGGGGTCCCTTCGCCGACGCCCCTCGGCCAGGGCTGATCCTGCTTGACGTCAACCTCCCGCGGCTAAGCGGCCTTGAGGTTCTCGCCGACCTGAAGGAAGACCCGGAGCTTCGCCTCATCCCGGTGGTAATGCTGACTACCTCCCAGGCCGAGGAGGACATCCTGCGCAGCTACGAGCTGCACGCGAACGCATACGTGAGCAAGCCGGTGGACTTCGAGCACTTCATCGAGGCAATCCGGCAGATCGACGACTTCTTCCTGACCCTCGTCCAGCTGCCCGCCATCCCCGGGTAAAACGCAAAGCCCAGCCGCCGCGGAGCACCCCGGTCAGCTGGCGCTGTGACCTGAGTTACACCGTTGCTTGCCGCTGCGGCCGGCCTGTGATTCCCTCCGGGGAGGGCATATGCCCGCGTCACGTTCCATGAGACATCAAGCCGAGCACCGGTCTGCGGGTCGCGGCGGCCACCTGACAGCGGCACGGGGAGGGGGAAGCTCCCGTGAAGATGACGCACCAGGAGCTGAGCCTGGCTGCCTGGCAGGCGAGCCCGCTGGCGGGCTTGCCTGCCGACGTGCGCGACGCGCTGCTGGCCAGCGCGGTCGTTGTCCGCGTGCCGGGCGGCCGTTCGGTTGTGGAGGCTAACGGAGGACCGCTGATCGCCCTGGTCCACTGCGGGCACATGCGGGTCCAGTGGGCCACCGCCGACGGGCGCAGCGCGACCATCCGTTACGTCGGGGCGGGCCAGGTGCTCGGGCTGCCGTCGGCGGTCGCCGGGAGTACGCCGTGGAGCGTCTACGCCGTCTCCGAGTGCGAACTGACGATGATGAGCGGCACCAGGCTCAGTGACATCGCCCAGCGGGACGCGACCGTGGCCTGGTACCTGGCGCGGCTGCTGGTCGAGATCGCTTACGAGTCCATCGACGTGCTCGGCGGCAACATCTTCGAGCCGGTCCTGCAGCGCGTCTCCCGTCATCTGCTTGAGCTGGCGGAGCGGACCGAGGGCGGGCTGGTGGTGACGGCCGACCAGGACGAGCTTGCCCATTCGATCGGTTCGGTCCGGGAGGTCATCGCCCGCGCCCTGCGCACCCTGCGAGAAGCGGGACTGGTGAGGCGGGTGGCATCGGGGCTGCTTCTCACCGACCCCGCCCGCCTGCATGAGCTGGCCGCCGGCGTGCCCTGCGGCAGGGCTGCGTCCGTCGCCGAATAGGGCTAAGCCCGCCGGCACCAAACCGCCGACTTCCGGTACTCGCGCGCGCCCTGTTCGGCTTGGCGCAGGCCTCACGGCGGCGAATAGACAATCGAAAATTGGGGCTGAGCCACCGGTTTGCCATCCGGTTTGGCCCGTGTGTGCCTCAAGTCACACGCCAAGGGGATTTAGGTCCCTGACGCCCACCGGGGTCGACCCCAAGGTATGAGTCACGTCACACCCCCACGACGGGAGGACAGCTCCGATGCCGACCGGGATCCGGATGGTCACCATCCCGCGCACCCTGCCGTAATCGATCGGGACAGCACAACGACGTCTGTGTAATCGACGAAAGGAATATGCCGCAAATGACGCGTTACGTACTTGGGGTTGATATCGGTGGCACGTTCACCGACGCGTTCCTTGCCGCTGACGACGGCCGAGCACTGTCGGCCAAGGCCGCATCCACCCCGCCCAACTTTGGCGAGGGTTTCCTGGCTTCGCTAGAGGAGCTGAGCAAGGTTGCCGGACTGGGGCTTGACGAGCTGCTGGCCGCGACCGACTACATCTGCCACGGCACCACGTCGACGCTGAACGCGGTCGTCACCGGGGATGTGGCCAGGGTTGGGCTGCTAACCACCCGGGGGCACCGGGATGCCATCTTCATCCAGAACCTGGAGGGCAGGGTGCTCGGTGCCAGCCCGGAGCAGGTGCAGGACATGATCGGCACCGACAAGCCGGCCCCGCTCATCCCGCGCCAGCGCGCCCTGGAGGTCACCGAACGGGTCGACCAGGACGGCGACGTGATCGTCCGGCTGAACGAGGAGGAACTGCTGGCGCAGGCCGAGGTCCTGGTCGCGGACGGGGTAGCGGCGATCGCCATCTCGTTCCTGTGGTCATTCGTGAACGACGCGCACGAGCGCCGGGCCCGCGAGCTGATCCAGCAGCGCTGGCCGACCGTCGAGGTGGGGTTGTCCAGCGAGATCAGTCCGCGGATCCGGGAGTTCCCGCGGACCGCGACCACGATCATCAACCTGCAGATCGCGCCGATCCTGCGCGGCTACCTGGAGCCGCTCGAGGCCGAACTGCAGCAGCGCGGGCTCACCGGGCCGCTGCTGGTCATGCAGGGCTCCGGGGGCGCCGTGGCCGCCCCGGCCGCCCTCCGGCAGGCCGTCACCACGATCGGATCGGTGCTGACCGGCGGCACGGTCGGCTCGGTGCGGCTGGCCGAGGAACTGGGCGACGCGAACGTGATCGCCACCGACATCGGCGGCACCACCTTCCTGGTCGGGCTGATCGTGGACGGCCGGCCGCTCTTCGACTCCACCACGGTGCTGAACGGCACCCCGGTCAACGTGCCGGCCGTGCGGGTGCACGCCATCGGCAGCGGCGGCGGCGCGATCAGCTGGCTGGACGGCGGCCGCAACCTGCGCGTCGGCCCGCGCAGCGCCGGCGCCCGCCCTGGACCCGCCTGCTACGGGCAGGGCGGCATGGAGCCGACCAACACTGACGCCAACCTGGTGCTTGGCATCCTCGACCCGGACTACTTCCTCGGCGGCCGGGCCGCGCTGCGCCGCGACCTGGCCGAGAAGGCGCTGGCCGAGCACATCGGCGGCCCGCTGGGACTGAGCGTGGAAGAGGCCGCGATGGCGGTGTTCGCCATCCAGAACGGCCAGACCGCCGACCTGGTGCGCAAGATCGTGCTGGATGCAGGCCAGGACCCGCGCGACTTCACCGTGTACGCGTTCGGCGGCGCCGGCCCGATCCACTGCCACGCCTACTCGGCCGACCTCGGGATCGGCCGGGTCGTGGTGCCGCTGGGCTCGACCGCCTCGGCGTTCTCCGCCTTCGGGCTGGCATCCAGCGACGTCACCCTGACCTTCGAGCTGTCTGACCCCGCGGTCGCACCGGTTCCGCCCGAGCGCGTCAACGAGAACTTCGCGAAGCTGGAGGCACGGGCCCGGCGCGAACTTGGCCGGCAGGGCGTGAATTTCGGGCGGACCGAGCTGCGCCGGGAGGTTGACGCCCGCTACACCGCGCAGATGGCCGAGGTCGCCACCCCGGTCCCCGGCGGAAAAATCGACGGACAGGGAGTGGCCCGCATGATCGACGCGTTCGAGGAGCGGTACGCCGCGCGGTTCGGCGAGGGCACCGGCTTTCGCGCGGCTGGCGTGCAGTTCCTCACCTACCGGGTATTCGCGCACGGCATCCTGCCATTCAAGCCGCGGCTGGCCGACCTGCCGGCCGCCGGGCACTGCGATCCGTCCGGCGCGCTGAAGAACCGCCGGCCGGTTTGCCTAGACACCGCCCACGGCTACGTGGACACCCCGGTGTACGACGTGGCGGGCCTGGCGCCCGGGCACGTGATTGAAGGGCCGGCGCTGATCGAGGCCGCCACCACGACCGTGGTGGTCGGACGGGACTCCCGGGGCACCGTGGACCGTCTGGGCAACCTCGTGCTCAGCGGACTGTGAGGAGGACATCATGACCAGCCCAATCCCCGGCTCCGAGGCCTTCGCCAACCGCACGGTGCGCGCCGAGGACATCCTCGACCGCATCTCGCCCAAGCTGCGGCTGCACACCGTCGGCCAGGACGCGATCGACGCGGTGGACCCGCTTAACTACGAGGTGATCCGGCACCGGCTGTGGTCGCTGACCGACGACATGGCGGACGCGATGAAGCGGATGTCCGGCTCGATCGTGGTCACCGACGCCAACGACTTCGACTTCGCGCTGACCGACGAGGCCGGCCGGACCGCGCAGATCGCGCTGTACAACACCGAGCTGGCCGCGGCCATGGACATGGCCATCTTCTGGACGCTGGCCAACCGCTCCGACAACCCCGGCATCAATCCCGGCGACATGTTCTTCTGCAACGACCCGTGGATCGGCGGGGGCCTGCACCAGAACGATGTCAGCCTGTACATGCCGATCTTCTACGACGGCCAGCTGTTCAGCTGGTCATCGGCCGTGGCGCACCAGCTCGACCTGGGCGGCGTCGCCCCGGGCAGCTGGACGCCGCGCTCGGAGAACGTGTTCTGGGAGTCGCTGCCGACGCCGCCGATCAAGATGGCCCGCGACTTCGAGCTGCAGAACGACGTGCAGGACGCCTACCTGCGCCGGTCCCGGATGCCGCAGCTGGTGGGCCTGGACCTGCGGGCCAAGTTCAGCGCGAACATGCTGGCCAACCGGCGGATCGGCGAGCTGTGCGACCGGTACGGCCCGGACCTGGTCAAGGCGGTCATGCGGCGCACCATGGACGATGCCGAGGCACGGCTGCGGGCCAAGCTGCGCTCGCTGCCGGACGGCACCTGGACGGCGACCAGCCACCACCAGTCCTCCGGCATGGGCGACCGCGGCGTCTACCGCATCCGGCTGACCATGACCAAGGTCGAGGACCGGCTGATCTTCGACTTCACCGACTCCGACCCGCAGAGCGGCATGATCAACTGCACCTTCGCGGGGCTGCGCGGCGGCGTGGTCAGCGCGCTGCTGCCGTTGCTGGCCGGGGACATCCCGTGGGCCACCGGCGGCCTGACCCGGTGCATCGAGCTGATCAGCAACCCGGGTGCGCTCAACGACGCCATCCACCCGGCCGGCGTGTGCAAGGCCTCGTGTGCGGCGGCCTGGGGCACCACCAACTGCGCCATCGAGACCATCTCCAAAATGCTGGACACCTCGGTCACGCACCGCTCGCGCGCGATCTCGGTCTGCGCCGGGACCGCGAGCGCGGCGGTGTTCGCCGGGACCGACCAGCGCGGCGCGCCGTTCGTGACCATGTCGATGGACCCGATGGCGGGTGGCTTCGGCGCGCGTTCCTATGCCGACGGGGTGGACACCGGCGGCATGATCTGCATCCCCAAGGGCCGCACGCCCGACGCCGAGATCAGCGAGTTCGGTGCGCCCATGCTGTTCCTGTGGCGGCGGGAGGAACCCGACTCCGGCGGCCCCGGCCGGTTCCGCGGCGGCCTGTCCGGTTCGATCTGCGTGGTCCCGCACAAGACCCCGGACCCGATGTACTTCGTGTACTCCGGCGACGGCGGCGCCGTCCCGCAGAACGTCGGCCTGAGCGGCGGCTACCCGGGCAACACGGCCGACAGCGCCATCTTCCGGCGCGTCGACATCGCCCGGCAGTTCGCGGCGGGCATCCTGCCGCAGCATCCGGACGAACTGGCCGGAGAAACGGAACGGCTGAACACGGAAGTCGAGACGGTCATCGGCACCGGTGACGCCTACTACCTGCACTGGCAGGCCGGCGGCGGGTACCTGGACCCGTTGACCCGCGACCCGGAAAGGGTCGCGGCCGACGTCCTGTCCGGCGCGGTCCGAGAGTCCACGGCGCGGAGCGTCTACGGGGTGGGCATACGCGATCACGAGGCCGACATGGCCGCCACCAGGGAGTTGCGGTCCCGGATCAAGGCCGACCGGCGAGGCGCCGCGCGGCCGGTGTCCGGCCAGGTCGCCCGGTGGGCTGGGACGACGGCGACGCTGTCGCCGGTCCGGCTGAACGAGAACGTGGCCCAAGGTGAAGCGCGCGGAACCTTGGTCCGCGCCTGCGTCTGCGGTCAGGTGCTAGCCGGGCCGGGCGAGAACATCTGGGACGGCGTGGTGCAGATCGTCGGCCCGCCCTCACTGGCGGGCCCGCAGGTCGTGGCGGACCCCGGTGTCTTCGTGGACACCGAGGTCGAGTTCCGCCAGTTCTGCTGTCCCTCGTGCCTGATCGCGCTCACCACCCAGGTGGTGCCGGCCGACGCGCCGCTTCCCACCGACGATCTGCTCGATGCCCCCTCCCGCTAGGGCGGAGCAGCACTACCGGTAACCGGGCCGGCGGTATTTCCGTTACCGGGAAATACCGCCGGCCCGGGTTAAGCGGTCAGGAGCCGGCGGTGCCGACGCGGACCAGGAGCTTGCCGATGTTCGCGCCGTCGAACAGCATCCGCAGTGCCTGCGGAGCCGCGTGCAGCCCGTCGATCACCTGCTCGCGGACCTGGATCTGGCCACTGCGGATCCTGGGCAGGATGTCGGCCTCGATCTCGGCGAAGCGGTGCTCGTGGTCGGCGTAGATGTATCCCTGCATCCGCACCCGGTTGGGCAGCAGATGGAACCAGTTGCGCAGCGGCTCCGGGCCCCGGCCTCCTTCGTAGCGGGAGATCGCCCCGCACAGCACGATCCGGGCGTTCACCGCGACGTGCGGGAGCAGGGCGTCGAGCATCGCCCCGCCGACGTTGTCGAAGATGACGTCGATGCGGTCCGGGCACAACCGGGTGACCGCCTCGGCGACGTCCTCGGCCTTGTAGTCGATGCAGTCCTCGGCGCCGAGTTCGCGTACCCAGGCGCACTTCTCGGGCGAGCCCGCGATGCCGATCACCCGGGCGCCCGCGGCCACCGCGAGCTGGACGGCCATGTACCCGACGCCGCCCGCCGCGGCGGTCACGACGACGGTCTCGCCTGGCTGCGGGCGGCCGATGTCGTTCATCCCGATCCACGCGGTCTGCCCGGCGATGCCGAGCGCGTTCAGCGACGCGGTCAGGGGCACGCCGTCGGACACGGGCCGGAGCGCGCTGCCGTCGGTAACGGCGAGTTGCTGCCACCCCAGCATCCCGCAGACCCGGTCGCCAGCCGCGAAATCGGGATGCCGCGAGGCCTGGACGATGCCGGCACCTCGGCCGCGCATCGCCTGGCCGAGCGGTGCCGGGGCCCGGTAGGACCGCGTGTCGTTCATGTCGCCGCGGATCGAGGTGTCCATGGACAGCCACTCGACCCGGACCAGGACCTGGTTGTCCTGGAGTTCGGGTACCTCGGCGTCGTCCTCGTAGCGCAGGACACCGTCATCGACCGGGCCGGTCGGGGTCGACGGGCGAGCGGCGAGCACGTACCGCTGGGTCCGCTGTGAAGTCGTCGGCATGGAGTTTCCCTTCCCCTGGTCAGCGCTGCGCGAAGGTAAGGAAGACCTTGCCCTCGCGGCCCTCGGTGCCGGTCCGCGCGGAGTCGGCGAACGCCTGCGTGAACTCGGTCAGCGGATAGGTCCCGGCGACAGGCGTCTGCACCACTGCGTCGGCGACCAGGTCGGCAACGCGCCGGTAGGCCTCGCGGACCTCGGCCCGATCCGTGTCGCGGAGCCAGTTCAGTACCCAGAAGCCGTGCACGTGGAGGTTCTCGAAGGCGAGGGCGGGGAGTTCGATCGGCTGCCGGTCGACGGCGGCGTAGGAGATCACGGTCCCGTGGTAGCCGAGGAACCTCATGGCCGTCGGGACGGCGGAGCCGGTGGCGGCCAGCAGCAACCGCAGCTTTTCGCCGTTAAGCGCGGCCCCGATGCCGTCGGCCAGGTTGTCGTCGTCGACGAGCACGGCGTCGGCGCGCTTGTCGACGAGGTGAACGGCTTCCGGCCGGCGCACGATGTTGAGCGTGCGCAGCCCTCGCTGCCTGGCCAGGGCGATCACGGCAGAGCCAACGGCGGAGTTGGCGGCGGTCTGCGCGATCCAGTCGCCCTCCTTGAGCGGACCGCTGAGCAACTGGTACGCGGTGATCAGGTTGACACCGATGGCCGACAATTGCACCGCGTCGGCGTCCGGATCGACGGTGACGACGTTCGCGCTGGCCACGTTCACCCGCTCGCGCCAGGTGAACTGCTCGCCGGTCGGGATGATCAGGACCCGGTCGCCGACGCGGTGCGGGCCAGTGTCCCGGCCGGTGGCGGAGATCCGGCCCACTCCGGACTGACCCGCCCCGGACGGGAGCACCGGCTGCAGGCCGTAGCGGCCGCGCACGAAGTTGAGGTCGGCCGGGTCGACCGGCGCGGCCTCCAGGTCGACGGTGAGCTGTCCGGGTCCCGGTGCGGGAAGGTTGAGATCGAGGAGGGACAGCACGTCGGCGGGTTCGCCGACGGCATCGAACTGGAGGCCCCGCGTATGCGCCATCTGAGTGCTCCTAGCTATCAGCCTGGTGCTAATCCAGCACCAACTGGTTTCATAGTAGCACTGAACAGGGGCGGTTCTGTTGGCGTGGCGGTTGCTGCCGCGGTTATCAGGTATTCGCGCCGTGGGTACCGCTCAGCCATTCCTCCTCGTCGCCGTGTTCGGGGAGGAAGCGGCCGGCCTCCATGGTCGTCCTGGCCTGCCAGGCTTCCACGGTGGCGATGAGGTCGGTCCGGGTGCCGCCGGTGATGCGATTCCACTCGTCGTTGAGCGCGCTGGTCAGGGCCCGGTGCTCAAGGTCGGACTTGCCGGCGCGGATGTGGCAGCGGATGACCGGCGTCATCGCTCCCTGCTTGCCTGCCAGGTAGCGGTCGGCCGCATCGATCTCGTAGAAGAAGACGTTCACCAGGTCGGGAGCGGCCCCGGTCACCTTCTGGTGGACGTCGGGGATGGCGGCTGCCAGCTCCTGCTTCTGTTTGCTGGTGAGGGCACCGGCGGGCAGTTCGACGCTGTAGACGGGCATGACTGGTCTCCGTTCGAAGGAAGGATGAGATGGAGGCTGGGTCAGCCGCGCGCGGGGAGCCCGACCTGAGTGCGGTACTCGTCGGCGGTCGCCGGGCGCCGGCCCAGCTCTGCCGCGATCGTGCGGGCTCGGGTGAAGAGTTCGATGTTGCTCTTGTTGACCGCGTCGCCGTTGGGCGAGTGCCAGAGGCTGTCCTCAAGCCCGACGCGGATGTTGAGGCCCATCATTGAGGCCAGGGTGGTGATGTAGAGGTTCGCGCGCCCCGCGTTGCAGACCGTGATGACGGCCTGGGGGTCGACCTGGCGGATCTGGTCGACCATGAGGAACAGGTGGGTGGCCAACGACTGCGCGTCGTTCACCCAGGCCCCGGAGATGAGCGTCCGTCCCGCGTTGACGGGCAGCGCGTAGAGGATGATCCAGTTCGCCCCGCTGGTGACGATCCCGGTGTCGAAGAGTCGCCGCTTGGCCAGCTCGACCTCGCCCGAGCTGTGCACGACTAGTTCCGGACTCACGCCGCACTCCTGCAGGGTGCGCACCGCCGGAAGCACGAACGCCTCGGGGTGTCCCGCGGCGCACGGCGCGACCTCGGCCAGCCCCGCGCGCGCCGGGCTCACGCACTCCTCGAAGGACGAACCGTTCAGGATGTTCAGGTTCGCCACGAAGCCGTTGCCGAAGCGGCTGCGCAGCGGATCGAGGACCAGGCCGTACGCCTCGACGGGGGCCAGGTCTTTGTCCAGCCTCCTGCCCTTCGAGTCGGTCACCCAGGTGAAATCGATGTGCACGCCGCAGGCGCCGGCCTCGATGACCTCCGACGCCGAGTCGACGTACTCCTCAACGTCGACCGGGTACCCCGCTTCCTTGACGCCAGAGCCTGCCCGCCCGGCTACCGCGACGTTGATCGCGATGGTTTCCGGTACGTCCCACTGCGGCTGGCTGGAGGCCTCGGCGACGAATGCGTAGCTCTCCTCCTCCTGGCGGACCGCATCCCAGAGCGAGGGGTGTGTCATGACTACTACCTCCGTTGAATCGTCGATGTTGGTTATGCGGACGGGCGGCTCACGACGGCCGAGGTCAGCCGGGGACAAGGACGGCCTTGATGAGGCTCGGGTCCGGATCCTCCCGTCCCACCAGCCGGATCGCCTCTATCGCCCGTGATATCGGGATCCGGTGGGAGATCAGCCGCTCGAACGGATACCGGCCGCTGGTGATCAGGCTCTGGGCGCGCTCCACGGCCGCGTAGTCATACGTGAACACGTGCTGCAGCCGCACCTCCCGGTGCAACATCGAGTCCAGCCGCAGCGGCGTCTCGGTGCCGTCACCGGTCAGCCCGGCATCCACGACGGTTCCGTTCGGCCGGACCAGCGTGGTCGAGGTGACGATCGCCGACGGGCTGCCCGTCGTGTCGAGCACCACGTGGGCCATCTCGCCGCCGGTGGCCTCCGCCACCGCGGCGCGCGCATCCTGCTCGTCCACATTGACCACGACGCCGGCGCCGAACTCGGCGGCCAGCGCCAGGCGCGCCGCGTCGACACCGCGGCCGGTCGCGATGACCAGCGCGGCGCCGGCCTCCCGGGCGGCCGCCACGGCGGAAAGCCCGATCGGCCCCACTCCTTGCACGACGACGACATCGCCGATGCTGGCACCGCCGTGGGTGACCACCCAGCCCAGCCCGTTCGACACAGCCACGCAGAGCAGGGTCGCGAGTTCGGGCGAGACCCGCCCGTCGACCTTGTGCACGATCGCGCCGGGAGCCAGGTAGGTGTACCGGCTGTAAGACCCCCACAGGTGCGGCTCGACGCTGCACGAGGTGTAGGTGCCGTAGACCTTGATCTGTTGGCAGTGCTTGTACTGGCCCAGGATGCAGGGGCGGCAGAACCCGCAGCGCACGATCGACTCGACCGCGACGCGGTCCCCGACCTCGACGCCCCAGCGCTGCGCGGCAACCTCCCCCACGGCGGCGATCCGCCCAACCAGCTCGTGCCCGGGCAGCAGGGGGAACGAGCCGGCGTGCCGGCCACGGAACAGCTCGTAATCGGAGTGGCAGACCCCGGCCATCTCGATCTCGAGCAGTCCGTCGTCAGCACGCAATGCCGGGATCGGGAACTCGGCTGCATGCAGTTCTCCGGGCCGGTCCATCACCATGCAGGGCGACGTCGTTCGCACAGCTCACCTCGCAACTTCTCGGCGTCCACTGGCGAACAGTGTGACGCCGGGCATAAGGGCGAGACAAGGCGCTCGATACTCTTGTCATACCGCCAAGTAATCTAAGTCACACCCGGCGGCGAGCACGTGAATGCGAATAACGCAAAATACCGCTCTTGACGAACGGCGGCAGCAGGAAAACGCGGCAATTCGCATTAAGAAAACGGTCAATTCGGCTCGCCATTAGCATTGGCGGCGAATACGAGGACTTCCAGCAGCAATTCGCGGCGGCCGCCAGGCCGGCCTCACGCACCGAACCGCCCCGAAGTCCCTTTTTGGAACTTATCAGTGCTAATTCAGCACTACCTGCAGCAGGTGCGGTACCGTGAAGTTGTGACTGAGCGGAACTATGACGACGCCTGCGCGATGGCGCGCGCCCTCAACGTGGTCGGCGAGCGGTGGACCCTGCTGATCGTCCGGGAACTGCTGTTCGGGCCGAAACGATTCGTCGACCTGCGGGCCGGGCTGCCGACCATCAGCCAGAACGTGCTGGCCCGGCGGATCCGGGAGATGGAACAGGCCGGCCTGGTCACGCGGATCCTCCTCGAGCCGCCGGCCAACGTCCCGGCCTACCGGCTGACGGCGCGCGGGCTGCAGCTCCGCCCCGTGCTGGTCGAGCTCGCCCGGTGGGGCGCACTCGAGCCCGCACCGGATGCGACCGGGCAGAGCCCGGCGGCGCTGCTGCTTGGCTTCAGCGCGCTTTACGATCCCTCGCGCATCGACACGACCATCACCGGCGTGGTCACGATGGGCCGGGAGAGCTTCACCCTCACCGCTTCCCCGCAGGGCCTCGAGATCGACCGCGGCGACGGTGCCGCCGCCTTCCGCGTCGCCGGCACCGTCGCGGCCATCCGGGCGGTCCTCGGCATCGGCGCCGACGAGACTTCGTATGAGGCACGCGGCGAGCTGAGCATCACCGGAGACCGGACGAGCCTGGCCGGCCTCAGCCGCTGCTTTCCCCCGCCGGTGCTGTCACCCCCGGCCTGAGAGCGGACGAACATAACCACCAAGCATGAGCTGGCCGGGCCTTCACGCGTGCTCGGCGTACTCCTGCCTGCGGGGCGCGCTCTCCTGCTCGGCGCCTTCGCGGGTTGCCCTGATCCACAGCATGATGGCGACCACGATGACCCAGAGGCCGGTGGCCAGGAACGCGATGAACGAGAGGACCAGCGACGCCGCCAGTACGCCGAGGACCAGTGACACCCAGCCAAGCCAGGCAGGAAGGCGCCTGCCGCGCAGGATCGCGGCGGCGGTCGCGAGATAGAACACGGCCAGGCCGGCCTGGGTAAAGCTGCCGGAGACGTCACTCTGGACGAGGTTGAGGGTCTGTGCGGCGGCTGCGTCCAGGACATGCGGCTGGTCGCCCAGGGCAAGGAGGGCACCCGCCGAGATCGCCCCGCCTGCCGCGAACAGCAGCACTCCCCCGAAAGCGGTCGATGCCAGCCAGCGCGTGGCGCGGTCCTGGCGCAGGTACTCCCGCAGGTAACCGAAGAAGAGTACTCCGAAGATGACACCGAGGCCGGTCAGCAGTGCTGAGGCGGATGTTGCGTTGTGGTGCACCTGATAGTACGTGAGCACTGTGCTCGCGCTCGCATTGCTGCCTGGCGGGTTGATTGTGAAGACAGAGGCCAGGATGAGCGCGACGAAGACGATGCCGCTGAGCGGCACCAGACGATTCTTCAGCATGCGGTCCCCCTTGTAAGTCCAGCGAATCCCCTGCCCGGGCGTTCCCCCCACGAAATTCCGGGAATGCACCGAGTACAGTTACAGTGCGCTGCCAGGCGGGGTGGCGGTATCGGCAATTTTGCTTAGCCTGTTTGCTCGGCCTGGGTGGCGCAGGGGGCGCCATGACACTTACCAACGCCGCTCTGCGGAGGCTGATTGACGGGCTCGCAGAGCTTTACGCACCCGCCGCCGTCGGCGATCCCGCGCACGTGATCACGGTGGTCGCCGCGCTGATCGGTGCCGACTCCTGCTCCTACAACGAGTTCTGCGTATCCGGGCTGCAGCGATACCGGGTCGAGCCAGCCGGGGTGGGAGAGTTCCCGGACAGCGCCCGGCTGTTCCACGAGCATCTGCCCGAGCACCCGATTCTTGCCCACTACCAGGCCACCGGCGACGGAAGCGCGCTGCGGGTCTCGGATTTCCTGAGCGACCGTCAATTCCGGGCGCTCGGCCTCTACCGCGACTTCTACCGCCCGGCCGAGGTCGACTACCAGCTCACCGTTACCCTGCCGGGTCCGCGGCGCAGCCTGATCGGGATCGCGCTGAACCGCAGGTACTGCGATTTCCGTGACGAGGACCGGGAGCTTCTCAACCTCCTGCGTCCGCACATCGGGCAGGCCGCGGCCATCGGCATGCTGCTTGGCGAGGCGGCACCCCTGGCACCCGCCGCCCTTGCGGAAACGCCGCTGCTGACCCCTCGCCAGAGTCGCGTCCTGCAACTCGTCGCCGCCGGCTACGACGACCGGCGGATCGGGCGGCTGCTCGGCATCAGCACCCGGACCGTCAACACGCACCTGCAACACATCTATCGCGCCCTCGGCGTTACCTCCCGCACCGAGGCGCTCGCCCATCTCAGAACGAGCGCTTGCCGTCTTTAGGCGCCGGTGGCCAGCGAATGCATCGCGCACCCTCGTGGAACACCAGGGGCCTGATGCCGCGCGCGCTCACCGACTCGACCCGGCTGCCGCGAGGCCGGCCAGCTTCGGCTTGACTTCCGACGCGAACGTCTCGATGCCCCGTACCGTCTCGTCGTGGTCAAGGAAACCGGCTTGCCCCATCAGCAGGAGGTGGCCGAACCCGCCGACGCGCCGGTAAAAGTTCTCGACCTGCTCGCGAACGGTGTCTGGGCTGCCCGCGAAGACGATGCCATTGTCGATCATGTCCTGCAGGGTCATGCTCTGGAAGTCGTAGGCGGACCGTTCGCCGCGCAGCCCGGACGCGCGCACGAAGTACGGCGTGTACCCCGGGGGCTGGACGTGGTGGAAGGGCACCTTGTTCGCCTTGACGTACCACATCAGCTTCTCCGCGCCAGCCAGGCCATCCTCGTCCGTGCGGCCGGTATACACCAGGGCCGCGTAGGCGAGGCGGTCGTCGGCGGGAGCCGGCCGCCCGAGTTCGGCATACCGGGCTCGGTAGGCGTCGAAAACCTTGCGGGTACCCTCGAGGCCGGTTAGGAACGTGGCGACCACGTGCCCGTGGTCCGCGATCTTCCCGGCACTCGGCGCGGTCATCGCGGTAACCCACATGGGCGGGTGGGGCTGCTGGTACGCCCGGGGCCAGATGTTGACATGCCGCTGCTGGAAGAACCGGCCTTCCCAGTTGAATGGGCCGTCGTGCGTGGTCAGGGCCTTGAGGATAAGGTCGTGTGCTTCCCACATCCGCTCGCTCATCATGACCGGCTTGCTGTTTACCGCCGAGACCTCGTAGGGCACTCCGCGAACAAAACCGATCTCCAGGCGCCCCTTGCTGAGCAGGTCGACCAGGGCCATCTCCTCGGCCACGCGAACCGGGTCCTTCCGGTTGGCGATCGGGTTGCCCAGGATCAGGATCCGGGCGTTCTTGGTCGTCCGCGCGAGCACGCCCGCCACTACCGGAGCCGCCGGGTCCATGCAGGTTGCCGTCTGGTGATGTTCGTTCATCATGACGTTCAGCCCGGCCTCGTCGGCCAGCTGCCACTCGCGCAGGTAACGGTCCCACAGTCCGGCCGCCTGGTCCGGGTCCATCAGGCTGGTCGGCAGCTGGACCCTGATGGACTCGTAAGTCTCCGCCGGCGGGAGGAAGGGGTACGCGGTTTCGCTGAAGTGCCAGAACTCCATGGTTACCTCCGGGATTTCGATCCGGGTCAGCGCGAGAAATCGCGGATCAGGGCACTCAGCCGCTCGGGCTGCTCGACCTGAGGCCGGTGTCCGGCATCCGGGATCACCTCGAACCGGGCGCCTGGGATCGCCTCAGCAAAGGAGCGCCCGTAGGCGGGGGTGACGATGCCGTCCGACTCCCCCCACACGACCAGGGCGGGCACGCTGACGCGGTGCAGCCAGCGGAGCAGGCGCGGGTTGTGCAGATAAGGCTCCCAGCCGTAACAGGCCAGGGCCTCCTCGTTCCGTGCGATCCGCAGCACGTCGTCTACCGGGGCCGCGGTGAGGTCGCCCGGGCCGTTGACGGGGTCGTGGAAGGTCCGGCGGTCCAGCTCGCCGCGGCTCATGTGAAAGACGTCGGCGATGTCGCGGTCTTCCCGGCTGCCTGGCTTAATGCCTACCGCGTCGACCAGCACCAGCCGGGAGAGGCGGGCGGTGGAGCGGACCGCCATCTCCGCGGCGACCCAGCCGCCGAACTGACAACCGACGAGGGTGACGTCGTGGGCCTCCAACTGGTCGAGCCAGTCGAGGTACAGGTAGGCGAGGTCCTCCACGCTATCCAGCCAGTCCGGCCGGGGCGAAAGGTCAAAGCCGGGATGGCTAGGAGCGAGCACGGCGTGGGTACCGCCCAGCAGCGTCGCGAACTCCTGGTCGTCGCGAACGCCTTCGACGCCGGACAGCAGCAGTGCCGTCGCGCCGGCTCCGTGGGCGGTGACGTCGAGGACGACCCCGCTGGACACCTCGGTCCCGGTCCGCTCGTCGGTGAGGGTCAGCATGCTCGGTTTCCTTCCGCGACGTCAGCGGTCAATCAGGTGCAGCCGGTCAAGGGCGCCGAGATAGTCGCGCACGCCGGCCGCGAGGTCGAACTGAGCGGACCAGCCGAGATCTTCGCGGGCCCGGCTGCCGTCGAGGACGCCGTAGTAGCTGGCGCCGACCTCGAACGGGTCAAGCCCGGGCCCGATGGTGATGTCCGCATCCGGTATCTCGGCCCGCACCGCCGCGGCGATATCGCCCATCGTCACCCCGGTGCCGCTGCTGATGTTGTAGGCGTCGTAGCGGGGCCCCGGGTGGGTTACGGCCCGCACGATGGCGTCCGCGACGTCGGCGACGTAAATGGTGTCGTCGCGCTGGTCGCCGCCCCGCT
>Ga0210385_10001012_pt1 | contig 17855 bp, 17 predicted proteins | sample IncBWH26OmetaG_FD_160107 | JGI IMG/M metagenome (GOLD analysis project Ga0210385, IMG submission 160107) | Forest soil microbial communities from Barre Woods Harvard Forest LTER site, Petersham, Massachusetts, United States - Inc-BW-H-26-O ...
ACTCGAGGTCGTCGACGGGTCGCCGTTGACCTTGCCCGGTACACCCCAGGAGAGCATCGCGGCCACCGTGAATGCGGCCCTGGCGCATCGGCCGGACATCATTGCCGCACTGGGGAGCGTCGATGCCGCGCAGGCGTCGCTGAAGGCTGCGGAGCGCGCCTACCGTCCCAGCATTGGATTCAGCGCCAGTGTCTTCCAGAATATCGGCTCCTTGAGTTCGGACGGCGGTCCGACCTCCTCCGTGGACCGTACCGGGGAGACTTTTCTGCTCTCCTTCAGCCTGCCGATCTATGACGGCGGGGAGCGAGCCGACCACATCTCCATCGCGCGGGCGCGCCTGCGCGAGTCGCAGGCCAATCTGGAGTTGACCCGGGACGGCGTGGCGCAGCAGGTGGTTCGGGCCTATGACGAGTTGCTCACCGGCCTCGCCGAATATGACGCCGCTGAAGCCCTGCGCCAGGCGGCCAATACCTCCTACTCGGCCGCACTGTCCTCCTACCAGCAGGGAGTGGGAACCTATACGGATCTGGCCACCGAAGAGAACGCCGTGGCGGATGCCGAGCGACAGGTTGAGGATGCGCACGCCGCGGCCCATTCGGCGGCGGCGGCCCTGGCCTTTGCCGTGGGCCGCAGCGCGAACCCAAACGGCCAGAATCCCTAGTTGACCGAGGGCGCCAGCGCCACGTTGCACCACAGCCTTTCGAGCGACTCCAGGCCCCCGGCCGCCGAACTCCACACCGTGGCATCGGCGACGATGAGGCTCCCCGCCGCGGCGGCGGGCGTCGCCTGAAGCATCGCATCGAACTGCGTGTGGCCGGCCGCTGAGAAGGGGTGCAGGGGCGCCCCCGGATCAATGGTCTGCCGAACCAATACCTCGAGCAGCTCACGGCTGCCTTCCAGGCGCTCGAAATGCGGCAGATGGGGGTGCCCGTTCAATGTCCGCACGCCCGTCAGCAGGCCGCGCCGGTCGAAGGCGGCCAGTTCCAGCGGCGCCGGCGTTCCATCCGGCGCCTGTGCCGGTCGCAGTCCGAATCGATTCCGAATCGGCAGATCGAGGCCCCGCATCAACGACAGCGCAAAGCCTCCGAAACGCTGCTGACCCGGCACCGCCTTGTCCCCGTGATGTTCGAACTCGCTTTGCTTGCGCGCATTCGCCTGGTCCTCCGACATGTCGTGGGTGTCGCCGATGTCGTGATGGGGGCACACGAACAGGGTGTGGGCGGGATCATCGAGGAATTCCTCGATCGTCCGCAGCTCCGAAGTCGTCGCCCGCTGACAGGACTGGGGGCCGTCGAAGCTGATGATGATCAGTGTGTCGATCCGCGACAGCCACTTCGCATCCAGCAGCGCCACCTGCGCCTGCGAGCGCCGATGCACCATCTGCACCGGATAGCCGGTCCAACTCTGTGCGCGCTGCGTGAACTGCCTGAAATTCGCCAGGAAGATCTGTTCCAGGAAGCCCTCGATGCCCTGGTCATAGCAAAGCGGGTCCGCCAATGGCTCATACCGCGGCCAGAACAGGCGCCGCACCTCAAACAAAGCCGGGAATCGATTGTCGAGGATGCCCAGAGGCGCCGCGGCCTCGGCCGCGCGATCCCACGCGAAGTACATTGCGATGCGGCGACGCATGGAGTCCGGGAGCTCCTTCGCCTCGGGTCCGGGTCAGCGCTGCATCTGCATCAGCTGGTCCATGGAGACCATGTTGTGATTCAGATTCGCCATGATGAGCATGGTCCCGAACACCACGAGCGCGGTGATGAAGACACCAAATGCCAGCGCAAGGAAATTGTTCGCCTGATCCGGCGCGCTGGAGACATGCAGAAAGAAGGCCACATGGACGCCCATCTGCGCGACGGCCAGTACCGCGATCAGAATCGGCAGGGAGCGCGCATACACCAGGGGTGTGGAGGAAGCCCAGAACGACGCCGCGGTCAGGACGATCGCGAACGCCAGCCCGATGACATAGCTTCGCCCATGGTGGGGATCACTGCCGGTCGCGACGCCCGGTGAGTGGCCCTGCGCCGGAGATTCGGTTTGCATCAGTGAGCCCCCAGGTAGACGATGCTAAAGACGCCGATCCACACGATATCGAGCGCGTGCCAGAACAATCCGAAACAGAAGAAGCGTCGCGCCACCATCGGCTGGAAACCGATGGTCGACATCTGCAGCAGCATGATGACGAGCCAGGCCAGTCCCAGGCTCACGTGCAATCCATGCGTGCCGACCAGCGCAAAAAAAGACGAGAGGAAGGCGCTGTGCGAGGGACCCGCTCCCATCGACACCATGCCGACGAACTCGCTGAGCTCCATCCAGACAAAGGCCACGCCGAGTGCAAACGTGGCCATCATCCACAGATAGACCGACCGAGCATCGGTGCGCGTCACCGCCAAGGTACCGAAACCGCAGGTCACGCTCGATGTCAGCAGGCACAGCGTCTCCATGAAGACATGACGTTTGTCGAACAGTTCGGCGCCGGTGGGCCCCCCGGCCGTCGCACTGGACAGTACGGCGTAGGCCGCGAACAGCGCCGCGAACAAAATGATGTCGGACAGCAGGAAGAGCCAGAAGCCGAATCCCGCGACCACCCGCGCCGGCGCGGGCCCCTGGAGGGAGATCGGAACTTCCGGATTGACACCCAGGGACTCGGCTGTCGCGCTCATGCGGGCCGCCGTACATTCAACCGCTCGAAATTCGAGACCTCATCCGCTGCCACGATCATTTCCCGATCCTTCTGCCAGGCCTGCCACAAGGCGACTGCGACCGCGCCGATCAGCCCCAGCACCGCGAGCCATTCGATCCGCCAGATGAGCGCGAATCCGAGCATCACGACGAAGAAGGCCACGAATACCCCGACCGGCGTATTGCGCGGCACGTGCACCGGTCCGATGGGGCGCTCCGCGCCCGGCACGAGCGCGGGGCCGCTGCCCTGCTTCGCCGCCCAGTAGGCATCGCCGCGATCCACCTGCGGCAGGCGGGTGAAGTTCCACGCGGGCGGCGGCGACGGAGTCGCCCACTCCAACGTGCGCCCGCCCCACGGGTCACCGGTCAGGTCGCGGTTGCGGCCCCGGGCACGAATGCTCACGGCCAGCTGCACACCGGTCAGCACGATTCCGAGGAAAATGAGCACGGCGCCGGACAGCGCCACCTGCATCAGCGGCTGCCAGTTGAGATCCGGGTAGTGCTGCATGCGCCGGGTGGCGCCCATGAGTCCCAGTGCGTACAGCGGCATGAAGGCGAGGTAGAAGCCAAAGAACCAGCACCAGAAGACCGCCTTGCCGAGCCGTTCGTTGAGCTTGAAACCGAACGCCTTCGGAAACCAGTAGTTGTATCCGGCCATGACGCCGAACACGACGCCCCCGATGGCGACGTTATGAAAGTGCGCGATGAGAAACAGGCTGTTGTGAAGCACGAAGTCCGCCGGCGGAATCGCCATCAGCACGCCCGTCATGCCGCCGATGACGAAGGTGACCATGAAGCCGAGCGTCCAATAGACCGGCACGGTGAAGCGCACACGGCCGCCATACAACGTGAACAGCCAGTTGAATATCTTCACCCCGGTCGGTACCGCGATGATCATGGTCATGATGCCGAAAAAGGCATTCACGTCGGCGCCGGCGCCCATCGTAAAGAAGTGGTGCAGCCACACGATGAACGACAGCACGCAGATGGCCATGGTCGCCAGCACCATCGAGCGATAGCCGAACAGGGGCTTGCCGGAGAACGTGGCGACCACTTCGGAGAACACCCCAAAGGCCGGCAGAATGAGAATGTAGACTTCCGGATGCCCCCAGATCCAGATCAGGCTGACGTACATCATGGGATTGCCGCCCAGATCATTCGTGAAGAAATGAAAATCGCAATAGCGATCCAGCAGCAGCATCGCGAACGTGGCGGTCAGCACGGGGAAGGCGGCGACGATCAGCAGATTGGAGGCCAGGGCCGTCCAGCAGAAGACCGGCATCCGGGCGTAGCCCATGCCGGGCGCCCGTATCTTCAGAATCGTCGTGGTCAGATTGATGCCCGATAGCAGGGTTCCGAGACCGGAGATCTGCAGCGACCACAGGTAGTAGTCGACTCCGACGCCCGGGGAGTACGCCAGTTCGCTCAAGGGGGGATACGCCAGCCACCCGGTGCGGGCGAACTCACCGATGAAGAGCGACAGGTTGATCAGGAGTACGCCGGCGGCGGTCAGCCAGAAGCTCACGGAGTTGAGGACGGGGAAGGCGACGTCGCGCACACCGAGCTGCAGCGGCACCGCGAAGTTCATGAGTCCGATCACAAAGGGCATGGCCATGAAGAAGATCATGATCGTGCCGTGCGCGGAGAAAATCTGATCGAAGTGCTCGGGCGGCAGATACCCCATCGCGCCGCCCGCAGCGAGCGCCTGCTGAGTGCGCATCATGATGGCATCCGAGAAGCCGCGAATCAGCATCACCAGCGCCAGCACCATGTACATGACGCCGATGCGCTTGTGGTCGACGCTCGTGATCCATTCGCGCCACAGATAGGGCCACCAGCCCTTCAAGGTCACGAGCCCCAGCACGCTCCCGAGCACGATGCCGACGGTGGCAACCGTGATCATGATGATCGGCTGATCGAACGGAATCGCAGCCCAACTCAATCGGCCGAACATGTCAGCGTGCCTCCTCGGGTGTCCAGCGCGTCGCAATCTTGCCGGTCGCCACGATGCTGAAGAGCTCCGGATCCACCCTTCCAAAGCTCAGCGGTGCGTCGGCATGCGAGGGTCGTGACAGTTCGGTGAAGGTGGCCTGGTCCAGCGCCCCGCCACCCGTGCGGGTCGCGGCGAGCCATTCGTTGTACTGCGCCTCGGGGACCGCCTTGAGCGTGAAGCGCATGTCCGAGAAACCGGCACCACTGAATTGTGCCGAGAGTCCGTTGTAGCTCCCCGCCTCATCCGCCTCGAGATTCAGCTGCGTCGTCATGCCCGGCATGGTGTAGATCTGGCTGCCCAGCTGAGGGACGAAGAAGCTGTTCATGACGCTGGTGGAGGTCAATCTGAAATGTATCGGCACTCCCACGGGCACCGTCAGTTGATTGACGGTCGCAATGGCCTGACCGGGGTAGATGAAAAGCCAGCGCCAATCCATCGAAACCACCTCGATCTCCACCGGCGTCTGCTTCGAGACCAGGGGTTTCGGCGGATCCAGATCGTGCGAAGTGATCCACGCCATCCCGCCCAGGAAGGCAATGAGAAGCGCGGGTATCGCCCAGATGATCAGCTCGATGCGACCCGAGTACTCCCAGTCCGGGGTGTACTGGGCCAGATGATTGTCGGCTCGGAACCACCAGGCGAATGCCAGCGTCAGCACGATGACCGGGATCACGACCGCCAACATGACGACCGTGGCATCGGTGAGTATCAGCCGCTCGGCCAGTCCGATCGGACCGTGCGGATCCAGCACTCCCTGACACGAGGTGAGCATGGCGCAGGGCGCGCTGATTGCAATCGCCCGCGCCCGTCGCCGGCCGCTGTGTCGTCGTTCCATGGACCCATACTGTGTGGCGTCCATTGCACGGCATATCCCCCTTCCGGGGGGAGAGCGCAGTGGCGGTTGCTCTCACTCGAATGCGCGGATTTCTGCAATTGAAGTGAGGGCGCGTACAAGAATCGCCGCCCGTTATTCCCGACTCTGCCTCCAGGAAGACTCGCCCCCTCGGGTCCTCCTCACTCCTGGCGGCAGGTTGTCGGTACGACCTGCCGCTCCTTTTTTCCATTACCTGGGCTGCGCCCCCGGATATCCTGAAAATGACACACAGCGTGCGAGTAACACTTGCCCTGAGCTCCATGATCCTTGCGATGACGCTCGATTGCGGCCCAGCATGGGCCGATGGCGGGCCGGACCTGGCCCAGCTGGTGCAAAACCCCATCGCGAAGGTCATCTCGGTGCCCTTCCAGAACAACCTGAATTTCGGCGTCGGCCCCGATCATGACCCGCAGGATGTGCTGAACATCCAGCCCGTGCTGCCGATTCAGATCAATGAGGACTGGAACGTCATCTCGCGCACGATCATCCCCGTGGACTACCAGTCGCCGTCATCACCGGCTGGCAGCGCGGTCGGTGGCGTCGGCGACATCAACCTTGCCCTGTACTTTTCCCCGGCGCGGACCAGCGGTTCTCTCATCTGGGGTATCGGGCCGGCGTTCATCTTCCCCAGCGCCGATCACGAAGTGCTGGGTCAGGGGAAGTTCAGCGCCGGCATTTCGGCGGTCGCGCTCACCATCCAGGGGCCCTGGCTGGTGGGTGCGCTGGTCACGCAGGTTGCCTCGGTCTGCGGGCTTTCATATCGCCGCGACGTGAATCAGATGCTGATGCAGCCCTTCATCAACTTCAACTTCCCGCGCGGCTGGTACCTGACCAGCTCTCCCATTATTACCGCCAACTGGAGGGCACCGGGTTCGCAGCAATGGACCGTGCCGATGGGAGCAGGAGGCGGGCGGGCCTTTCGCCTCGGCAAACAGGCGATGAACGCCCAGCTGCAGGCCTTTGATGACGTGACCCATCCGCACGGAACGGGAAACTGGACTCTGCGGGTACAATTCCAGCTGCTGTTCCCCAAGTGATCGAGCGAGGTAATGAAACCATGAGCACCATCACCACCCAAGATGGCACGCAGATTTTCTATAACGACTGGGGCACCGGCCAGCCGGTGGTCTTCAGCCACGGCTGGCCGCTGTCGGCCGACGCGTTCGAAGACCAGATGTTCTATCTGGCTTCGCACGGATATCGGTGCATCGCGCACGACCGGCGTGGACATGGCCGCTCGAGTCAGCCATGGAACGGCAATGATATGGACACCTATGCGGAAGACCTTTCGACTCTGGTCGAGACGCTGGATCTCAAGAACGCGATCCACATCGGTCATTCCACGGGAGGTGGAGAGGTGGCCCGCTACATCGGCAGGTACGGCACCCGGCGGGTCGCGAAGGCCGTGCTGATCGGCGCCGTGCCACCGATCATGTTGAAGACGGCGTCCAATCCGGGTGGCCTGCCGATCAGTGTCTTCGATGGTATCCGGGCAGGAGTCCAGGCCGATCGATCCCAGTTCTTCAAGGACCTCAGCGTGCCCTTCTATGGCTACAACCGACCGGGCGCCAAGATCTCGGAAGGCGTGCGCGAATCATTTTGGTTGCAGGGAATGCAGGCGGGCTTTCCTGCCGCCTATTTCTGCATCAAGGCCTTCTCCGAGACGGATCAGACCGAAGATCTCAAGCGCATGACCGTGCCGACATTGGTGATCCACGGCGATGATGACCAGATCGTGCCGTTTTCGGATGCAGGGGCGCTGCAGGCAAAACTCATTCCCCATGCCACACTCAAGGTCTACCAGGGCGCGCCCCATGGCTTGTGCACGACCTTGAAGGACCAGCTGAATGAGGATCTGCTCGCCTTCATCAAAACATAGATGACGCGACCGGTGGCGGGAGGCGTCATATACGCACAAATCGGCGCGGACTTGTACAAGCCGTGATGAACGAGGACGGCATTAACTAAAACGTTATACCGCACCCAGTCATTCGGGGATTCCCAAGGTGAAGTCAGGTTCGGCCTACCGGATCGCAGGATCGGCGGCGGCAATCTCGATGCTGGGGGCGAGCGCCCTACCCAGTCTCGCGTGTGCCCAGATCGCGCCGGATGTGGCGACTCAAGTCCGCTCCAGCGTTGAAAATCGCATCGAGGCGTTGACGATCATCGGCGGGGACTTCGGTCTGTCCGATGGGACCTTCCACTCACATGGGCCGCCGGATCCACTGGAATCGAACGTCGCCGCGAAATACGACGTGGATAAGTTCGGCGGCAGTGGCGACGTCGGCGATCCCCAGCCGCTGGGCGACAGCGGTATCAGCTGGCAGCCGCGGTTGCAGGGCAACCTGGGGTACCTCGATTCGAAATACGAAATGGATACGGGACTGCTGGCGGGAGATACCAACAAGGTTACGACGAAGGCGATCGAGTTCGGAGGCGGGGCGCGCTTTTGGTTTGGCGACAGTTTCAGTGTGGCGCCGACAGTGATGGGACTGTACGGCCATACATCCGACGACTACGAAGTCGGTAGCGCATTCATGAAAGCGAACCTCCTGCCGGCGACGCAGCTGGGCTTGGTGGACTGGAGTATCAACACCTGGACGCTGCGGCCGGCGCTGAATTTGCAATACCTGGTTCGCTTCGGGCGCAACACGCTCACGCTTTCCTCGGACGCCACCTACTTTCACACCGAGGGCTTCGATGCGTCCAACGCCAACGTTCAGGTAGGCGGAAACTCAGAATCGATTGACGACAAGATCGACCTGGACATCCCGCTCGGCATCCAGCTCTTCGGGCACGAGTTGCATACCGGCGGCTACCTGAGCCGCACGGAGCTATTGGGTGATCTCAAGGATGGACTGGGTGTCGCACACATGAACGAGGTACACGGACGCCTGGTGCTCGACTTTCTGCATCAGCTGTGGAAGGTACAGTGGATCGGGCTCGGCGCATCCTATGTGGATGGCACCAACATCGCCGGCTGGGCGGTCGGCGTCGACGTTGCGTTTCGCTTCTAGTGTCAGCCCACCGCTTTGACACTGTCCGCGTAGAGCAGCCGCCCGGGTCCCAGCTTCGTCATGACTTCAGGCAGGCTGGAGGCGGCAAGCGCGAAGCAGCCTTCGCTGCGACCGAGCATGCCGAAGTGGCCGATCATATCCTCGCTGATGTACCAGGCGCTGTGCACCACGATCCCCCTTGCGAGGGCGTTGCTGTTGGTCGGATCCAATCCCTCGAGCCGAATCGAATGGCCATGGGCGCCGATATAGGGCTCCGCCGTCCGATAGGCGCCCGCCGAACTTGCGTTCGAGCCGGGCGCATTGGAGAAGCGCTGCAGCCACCCCGTGCGCTGGGGGTCGGAGCCGCGCCCGTGCGCGACCAGATGCGAGCGCACGGAGCCATCGGCGAGATTCAGCAGGTGGAACCTGGGCAGGCGCGATGGCAGCGAGAAATCCGCAATGCCCATGAAATCTCGGTGCGTGATGCTGTCATGGTGCTGGTCCAGCGCGTCGTACGCGCGCCTCAACAAGGCCGGCGACATGTCGCCGGTTCGCCCGACGGCCGCCCGCGCGAGGGTCGAGGCGGATGCCAGACCACCCAGTGATAGACCAAGGAATAAGCGACGCGAAAAGGCCAAGACGATACATTCCAGCTTTCGAAACCCACTCAATGGAGCCTACGCTCCCGACAATCAAGTAATTGTGCAATGCGTCGAACATTACATCAACTTTATGCCGTGCTGACGGTCCTGGGCGGCGCCCTCGTGCTGGCGCCGGCATGGGCCGACTCCGTCCCCTTCTGGGGTGCGAAGGCCTCGGTCCCGATCGACACCCCTATTGATCAGCTCAAGAAGGGAGAGTTCCTGTGGATGGGGAGCGCGGTGACCTCGGGGCCCCTGGTCATGGTCGTCAGCATCACCGAACAGCGGGCCTATGTGTATCGAAACGGCGTTCTCATCGGAGCCACCACCGTCAGCACCGGCCGCCCGGGACATACGACTCCCATCGGGGTCTTCACCGTCCTGCAAAAGCAAAAGGAGCATCGCTCGACCATCTATGACGGGGCGCCCATGCCCTATATGGAAAGACTCACGTGGGGCGGTGTCGCGCTGCACGCGGGTGGCCTGCCCGGATATCCCGAATCGCACGGCTGCATTCACCTGCCGAGTGAGTTTGCGCGACAGCTCTTCGAGCTCTCGACCAGTGGGATGACCGTCGTGATTGGCGCCGAGCAGAAGGCGCCGACCCTGGTCGCACATCCCGGTTATCTGGCTCCCGTGAAAGCCGCCGGGGGTCAGGCCTTCGAGCGCGTCCCCTTTGCCGCCAACGAAGACGAGCGTTGGCATCCGGAAGATTCTCCGAGCGGGCCGATCAGCATTGTGCTCAGTCAGGGCAGTCAGCGCGTGGTGGTGTATCGCAATGGCATCGAGATCGGTCGATCCCGGATCGTCGTCACGGGCGATGCACCGCTCATCAATCATGCATTGGTATTGAGCGAAGGGGCGAGCAGCGTGCCGGATCCCTATGTCCCCGATCAGGCAAAGTACCGCTGGTTGCGAATCGGCGTGCCCGGGCACGTGGGCGAGGAAGGGACCGAGGTTGACCCGACCGCCGTGGCCCGAATCAAAATTCCGGCCGACTTCGTGGCCCACCTGAGCGGCATACTCACGGCGGGTGCGACGGTGCTGGTCATGCACGAGTCCTTACATCCCCAATCCACCGGACCCCTGATGCAAGTCGTGGATGCCGATCCGCCGGCCAAGAGTCAGGGCGCTAAAGCCCGCGCGTCGCGATAGCGGGGGAGGTTGAGGCAGCCCGTAGCGCCGGCCATACGACCGCCGCCTGACTCAGTGCCAGGATGATGAGCGCACCCCAGCCGATATACGCGGCGTTCATGCGCGGCATTTCGAAATAGGAGACGAGCCAGAGGTTTGAGGCGATCCCGAGTCCAAATCCCAGCAGCACCCCGGTGCCGGCGATGATCAGGTTCTCGGTATGGAAATAGCCCAGGATATCCAGGCGCCGCGCCCCCAGGGCGCGGCGCATCCCGATGTGCCGTCGCCGCTGTCCCACCCAGTACATGGTCAGACCGATGATGCCGAAGACGGTGATGCCCAGCAGCAGTGCGGCCAGGGAGCCCAAGAGGACCGCGGTGGCGCGCGCCCTGAAATAGGCGAAGCTGCGCGTCTCGGCGAAGGTCCTGACGTTGTCCACGATGCGTTGTCGCGACAGCGAATAAAGCCGCTCCTGCACCGCCTTCATGACGCCGGCGCGCTGCCCCGGACGGGTTCGGACCACGTAGAACGTGGCGGTGTTGATGAAGTGGTAGGGCAGGAACGATGACATCGAACCCCCATCGCCGCCGCCAAAACTCGCCCAGGGCGTTTGGGCGCGCTCGACGACGCCGACGATTCTCGAGGGCGCGGTGGCCGTCCAATAGACCAACTGGCCGAGGCCATTGCCATTGGGATACAAGCGATGGGCGAGGTCCGCCGTCACGACGATCGATGGCGGAAAACTGGTGTCGTGCATGCCGTGGTCGGTCACTTCGTCCGCACCCAGCCAGCGCCCGGCAACCAGCTTCAGGCCGTAAGTGTTCAGTCCGTGTTCGTCGACGAAGTAGAGTGTGGTGGACGACACCGGGCTTTGGCCGGGCTTGACGGCCAGACCCCAGCCCCACCCTCCGCCGCGCAGGGGAAAGCTGTTGGTGCTCTGAACATCGACCACACCGGGCACCTGGCGGATGGCGCTGAGGTCGCCCTGAATGCGAGCTGCGACGTCCGCGGAATTTCCGACCCACTGATTGGTGAAGCTGAAGATATTCGCTTCATCGATCCCGGTGGGACGGGTGCTGCTTTCGACGTATTGCTGGATGACCGAGAGGCAGTTGCAGGCGACGGCCAGGGTGATGGCCATCTGCAGCCCAATGAGAATGGCGCCCACCTTGTTACGACGCAGCGCCTTCAGAATCGGAATGAGGTCCATTACTGGGCTTTCAGTTGCCAGGCCGGGTGTACCCGGCTCGCGCGCCAGGTGGGATAAAGACCCGCACAAACCGTCGCGGCGACCGCCACCGCGAGGATGATGGCCAGCATGCCGCCGTCGATGTGGGTCAGTCGATCCAGCTGCACACCGTTCGCTCCCGGAGCCAGCAGTGCCCGATCTACCGCGAGTCCCAGCGACGTCAATCCCAGGCCCAGGATCCCACCCAGCAGGCCGATGACGGCGGTCTCCGTCAGACACTGCAGGAAGATATCGGTGCGAGATCCGCCCAACGCACGACGTACGCCCAGTTCCGACTGCCGGCTGCCGAATTTGGCGAGCATCAGGCCGATGGCGTTGATGAGGCACACGATCAGGAATCCCAGACCGATCAGCGTATTCGCGCGAACCTGAGACGGCACGACGCGCTCGCGAATCAGCCACTCATTGACGTCCTGCAGCGCCACGCGCGGCGGCCACTGCCAACGGCCCGACCGGCGCTGTTGCGCCGCGTAGTTGTAGAGGAAATTGTGGAAATTCCTGGCGGCGGCCCGGTTGGGCAGCTCGATCCAGAACTGCAGCCACACACAGTTCGATGACAGCTGTCCTTCCCAGCCCGCCGGGGGCATCGCCGCGCAGTTCAGGTTGCCTGAGGTATCCAGCTGCCGAACGATTGCATTCGTGAACGGTATGAAGAAATCCTCGGTATTCGCGAAAGCCGTGCCGCTGCTGTTGGTATCGAAGAACTTCGGAACGGGATTCCAGTCCACGAGCACACCGACGATGCGGTACTCCCGCCCATTCAGGGTCAACGTCCGGCCGACCGGATTGATGCGGGGGAAGAGGCGATCGGCAAGCTTCGATCCCAGGACCACGACGTTGGCGCGGCCCTCGTCGTCCTGCGCGCTCCACGGAGCCCCGTTGGCGAACGGAGCCTCGAACATCGTGAAGAAATCGGCGAAGACAGCGCGCCCGGAGACGTCGAAGGCTCGACCGACCGGGGGCTCGAGGTCCATCCCGACCGCATACATGGCCGTCTGACGCACGCCCATTTTCGCTTGCATGAAGGCCATGGCGTCGCGGTACGTGAGCTGATCGGGCAGCCAACCGGTGGTGTACGACGGACCGATACTCGGCCCCGCCGAGTCGATTTGCGGCGCAAAAAGAACTGACGACTTATCCGGGATCGGGTCGCGCGACATCACACGCAAGGTCGTCATCATCGTCATGGATGCGCCAATGCCGACACCGACGGCTGCGATCATCAGCGCCGTCAACACGATGTTGCGGCGCAGGCTTCGGGTCGCGAGCTCCAGGTAATAGCCGAGCATAACCCCCTCTTCAGGCTGCCGATGGGTCCATGGCAGCCGCGCGCTTTGCGGCCGGCCGGGCGTTCAGACGCGCCAGCCAATCCTGAATGGCCGGGTCAGCGGCCGCCAGCGCAGCGTCCCACTCAAAAGGGCCGGACACAAGAATGTCCGCTGCACTGAACTGTTCACCCAGTAGATACGGGCCACGCGCCAGCGCTGCCGAAACTCTGGCTGTCACCCGCGCCTGATCGCGCAGTGTGAGCGGATCGAGGCGGTCGCCGTAGAGCCATCGGGTTACATAGACCGGGTCGACTTCGCCGGCATAAAAGGCCAGCCAGACCAGGTATGCCGCGCGGCCGGGCTGCCCAATGGAGACACCCAGGCCTGCCTCAGGAAAGGCATCGGTGAGATAGAGGGCAATGGCCGCCTGTTCGGTCACCAGCTCCCCCTCATGCATCAGGGCAGGAACACGCTTTTCCGGGTGGGCGTTCTTCGGGTCCGCGGCGCCGCCGGCACGACGCACGATGCTGCAATGAATGATCCCGTACTTCACGCCGATCTCCTCCAGCAGCCAGATGAACCGGGAGGAACGTGAATTGGGCGAATGGTAAAGAGTGAGCATTGACTTTTCGACGGCTCTACCAGACGCCTAGAGTACGCGAATGTCAGCGGCTCGAGTAACTCATCAGAAGGAGTATGAGGCCGGCCAGGATCAAAAGGCCGCCCGGGACATGCAGTACATTGAGCCAGTGCGGCGCCCCCGGCTCCAGCACCGACTGCGAGATCTGCGCCGGATTGTAGTAAACCCGGATCGGCGAATTCTGCGGGTATCGCTGCGCGATTCTCTGCATCTCGCTCAAGGCGAGTGACCAGCCGTACGGCGCAATCGAGAGGGAGGTAAATTGAGCACCGTCAACGGTGTACTGGTAACGGATCTCCATGCGATGGGTCCCCACGGTGACGGTACTCGTCGCCGCGTGGACATAGCGGACGCGGGCGAACAATACCTGCCCCTGCGTCGAGGGCCACTGCGGGATTTTCCGCGCCCGTTGCTTCGCGATGATCGTATAAACGACGATCACGGTGCCGATCAGAATCAACGCCATGCCGATCACGCGCTCATCCGCAATGTTCATGGCGCGCCCACGGTCATGCGTCGTCTAGCTGGATCCACACCGATTTGGTTTGGGTATGCGCAATCGCGGCATCGAAGCACTTGTCGCGACCCTGACCGGACTGCTTGTACCCGCCCCAGGGCTGCGTCATGTCGGCACGGTCGAAACAATTGATCCAGATGACGCCCGACTCGAGTGCCTGCGCGGCCTTGTGCGCCTTGCGTAAGTCTCTGGTCCAGACACTGGCGGCAAGACCGTAGATCGAGTCGTTCGCCACCTCGATCGCCTCATCGAAGTCCGAAACCGGTATGACCGCGGCGACCGGGCCGAATATTTCCTCCTGCGCAATGACCATTTTGCTGTTCACGCCGGTGAACAGCGTCGGTTCGACGTAGCAGCCGTTCTGAAGCCCCGCCGGCGCCGTCCCGCCCAGCGCGATCGTCGCCCCCTCGCGTTTGCCGGTGTCGATGAATTGCAGCACCCGACTCTGGTGGGCGCGGGTGACCAGGGGACCCAGCTGGGTGTCCGGTGCGAACGGATCTCCGGGCCGATACCGGGTCTCGGCTCGTGCCAGAAACAGCTGCACGAACTCATCGTGAATGCGCCTTTCCACCAGGAGCCTCGAGCCGGCACTGCAGACTTCGCCCTGATTGCCGTAGATCCCATAGATGGCGGCGTCCACCGCCTTGCCGAGATCCGGCACGTCTCCCAAGATGATTTGCGGTGTCTTACCACCGCACTCGGTCGAGATGCGTTTCATATTCGATCGGCCGGCGTACTCCATGAGTCGCTTTCCGACCTCGGTCGACCCCGTGAATGACACCTTGTCCACGTCCCTGTGCAGGGCGAGCGCCTTACCCGCCTCCTCGCCCAGTCCATGCACCACGTTGAAGACTCCCGCTGGACCACCCGCCTCCAGGAAGAGCCTTGCCAGAAGGTTTGCCGAGAAGGGTGTTTGCTCCGCGGGCTTCAGCACGACTGAGTTGCCGGTGGCCAGTGCCGGGGCGACCTTCCAGGTCGCCATCATCAGCGGATAGTTCCACGGCACGATGCAGCCCACGACACCGAGCGGCTCGCGCACGATGTAGTGCAAATCGCTGCTCGCGGTCGGCGCCACCGTGCCGTTGATCTTGTCGATGCATTCGGCGAAGAACTGCAGGGTCAGGATCGATCCCGGCAGGTCTATGTTGACCATATCCTGTACCGGCTTGCCGCCGTTGAGGATGTCGAGCACGCACAGTTCTCCGGCGTGTTGGGCGACGAGTTCGGTGAAGCGAAACATCACCTCCATGCGCTGACGGGGTGCGATGCGCGACCAGACGCCCGACCGAAAGGCCCTGCGTGCACTGACGACGGCGCGATCGACGTCGAGCGCCTGAGACCGCGGCATCTCGGCGAGCTGTTCGTTGTTGACGGGATTGATCGCCGGAAAGTGCAGCCCGTCCTGCGCTGCCACGAACCTGCCGTCGATCAGGTTGCGCGTCTCGTACTTGAGGGATGCCGCAAACGAATGCCACCCCGCCGTATCGAGCTCCTTTGCCTGCTCCAGTCTCATGTCCACTCCTCGGGAAGGTTAAATCTCGTTTGCGACGGCGCGCCCACATTGTTCCGTCGACAGCGGGCCGCCCAGGTCGCGCGTTCGGCCGCCTGCGATGCTCAGAACTCGTTCGACCGCCGCTACGATCTGTTTGGCTGCTTCGAACTCCGCCAGATGCTCGAGCATCATCGCGGCCGCCCAGATCTGGCCGATCGGATTTGCAATACCCTGACCTGCGATATCCGGGGCCGAGCCGTGCACGGGCTCGAACAGCGAAGGATTGACACGGCTCGGATCGATATTGGCGGATGGCGCGATGCCCAGGGTCCCGGCACAGGCCGCGCCCAGATCGGACAGGATGTCGCCGAAGAGATTGGAACCGACCACCACATCGAAGCGATCGGGGTGCAATACGAAGTTCGCCGCCAGGGCGTCGATGTGGCACCGGTCGCTGCGCACGTCGGGATAGCGGGCCGCGACGGCGGCGACCCGTTCATCCCAATAGGGCATGGAGATCCCGAGGCCGTTGGATTTGGTCGCGGAAGTCAGATGCCGTTTCGGCCGTCGCCGCGCCAGCCCGAAGGCATACTCAACGATCCGATCGATCCCGACGCGCGACATGACCGTCTCCTGGATCACGATCTCGCGGTCGGTGTTCTCGAAGGCCCGGCCGCCGATGGATGAGTACTCCCCTTCCGTATTCTCACGGACCACGCAGAAGTCAATTTCGCCGGGCGCCCGGCCCGCCAGCGGCGAGGGCACGCCCGGCATGAGGCGCACGGGCCGCAAGTTGACGTATTGGTCAAAGACGCGCCGGAACTGCAGCAGCGATCCCCAGAGGGAAATGTGATCCGGCACCGCCTGCGGCCAGCCTACGGCTCCGAAAAGGATGGCATCGTAGCCGCGGAGGGTCTCGAGCCAGTCTTCGGGCAGCATCGACCCATGCCGCAAGTAGTAGTCGCATGAGGCGAAATCCATCCAATCCAGCGTCAGCGCGATCTCGCAGCGTCGCGCAACGGCCTCCAGCACGCGCACGCCCTCGGGCATCACTTCTTTGCCGATACCGTCGCCCGGCAGAATTGCAATGCGGTGTGGCTCCCGGAGTGCCATGGGTTCCCTCTATGCCTGATGAAGGAGAGGCTCGCCGCGCATCGCTCTTCGAATGTTGGCGGCAATCGTGGTGACCGCGGTGTGCGGATTGGCCAAGCCGGCCACGTGAGGCGTGATGAGAATGCTGCGATGGCTCCAGAATGGATGATCGGGAGGCAGAGGCTCTACGCAGAACACATCGAGCGTCGCGTCCGCGACGTGCCCGGACGCCAGGGCCTGCAGCAGGTCCGCCTCGATGAGATGTCTGCCGCGGCCCATGTTGATGAGGAATGTGCCAGCGCGAAACTGCGCAAACAGCTGCGCCGATAAAATGCCTCGGGTCTCATCGGTCAGCGGCAGTACGTTGAGGACGATGCTCGAGCAGCCGACCATGGCTTCCAGCCCGCTACGGCCAGTGTAGCTCTGGACGTTGTCCAAGTGCTTCGGGGTGCGGCTCCAACCGCGCACGGTGAATCCTTCCCCGCAAAGCGCCATCGCGATTTCCTTGCCGATCTCGCCCAGCCCGAGAATCCCCACAGAGGTTGCAGCGGTCATCGTGGGTGGCAGGAACGTCCAGCGGCCCTCTCGTGACTGGTGTTCGAAAAGATGGAACCGGCGGTGATACCGATAGACCGCGGCTTTCGCGTAATCCACCATCGTACGCGTCAGTGAGGCATCGAGCAGACGTGCGACGGGCACGCAACTCGGCAGCCGCGCCGCCTCAAGTTGGTCGATGCCGGCACCAAGCGAGAGGATTGCGCGCAGATTGGTGAATCGCTCGAGGCCCTCCTCGGGCACGGTCCACAGCAGCGCCACGTCCACGCATTCGGGATTCGCAACCGGGCCGGCGCAGAACGTGAAATGCCGAAACTGGGTGCTCAGTGCCGCTCGCCATTCTTCGGCCGAATCGAGCTCGCTGTGGAAGAAGATGCCGGGTCGTTCACCGACCTGCCGGGGGTTCATTTCAGCGCCATCAGCGCAAATTCTTCGAACAGCAACTGTCCCGCCAGCTGGGCGGTGTTGGTCGTGGGATCGTACTGGGGCGCCACTTCGACGACGTCCGCCCCGATGACATTCAGACCGTGCAATCCTCGCAGCAGTGCCAGGCCTTCGCGCGACTCGAGGCCACCCGCCTCCGGCGTGCCGGTACCCGGTGCGTAGGCCGGATCGAAACCATCGACATCGACGGATACGTAGACCGGTCCGGTGCCGACCACGGCCCGGGCGCGTTCCACGACGGCATTTACCCCCATGCGCATGAAATCATCCATGTAGATGAC
>Ga0210385_10001013_pt1 | contig 17852 bp, 17 predicted proteins | sample IncBWH26OmetaG_FD_160107 | JGI IMG/M metagenome (GOLD analysis project Ga0210385, IMG submission 160107) | Forest soil microbial communities from Barre Woods Harvard Forest LTER site, Petersham, Massachusetts, United States - Inc-BW-H-26-O ...
GCTGGCGCGTAAATACGGCACCCCACTCTACGTCTATTCTGCCGGTCATATCAGAGAGCGCGTAGAGCTCTTTCAGCAGGCATTTGCGGCTGTTCCGCACCTTTTGTGCTATGCGGTGAAAGCCAACTCAGCACTGGCCATTCTCCAGCTCATCCATCAGCTGGGAGGCGGATTCGATGTCGTTTCCGGCGGCGAGCTGGAGCGTGTGCTGGCCGTGGATCGCGCCGCCGCGGAGCGCGTTGTTTTTTCGGGCATCGGGAAGACGGCGCCCGAGATGGATCTGGCGCTCCGGGCGAATATCCTGCTGTTCAACGTTGAGAGCGAACAGGAGCTGGAGCTTCTTTCTGAACGGGCGGCCAGGCTTCGCAGGCGCGCGCGCTTTGCTCTGCGCGTGAATCCGGATGTTTTCGCCGAAACCCATCCTTATATATCGACCGGAATGCAGGAGCATAAATTCGGCATCGACATTCGGCGGGCGAGAGCCGTGTACAGAAAAGCAGGGAAGTACCTGGAACCTGCCGGAGTCAGTGTGCATATCGGCTCGCAGATCCGCAGCCCTGATCCGTTTGGTGCCGCCGCCGAACGGGTGGTCCGGCTCGTCGGAGAACTGCGACGAGATGGTCACGCCATCCGGTACATCGATGTTGGCGGAGGGTTAGGCGTGGAGTATCACGCGGACAAGTCCTTCGACGCCGCAGAGAAAGTGCAGCAGTATGCAGCGGCCGTCATTCCCGCGGTGCGGGCAGTGGACGGCCTGAAGCTGCTGCTGGAGCCGGGCCGTTTCATCGTGGCGCAGGCCGGGGCCTTGTTGGCGCGCGTGCTCTACGTCAAGAAGAACGGCGCCAAGACCTTTGTGATTACCGATGCCGCGATGAATGACCTGATTCGCCCCGCGCTGTATCAGGCGTATCACGAGATCGTTCCGGTCGTGCTCCGGCGAACGTCGCGGCGCGTTGTGGCCGATGTAGTAGGTCCCGTTTGTGAAACCGGAGACTTCTTTGCGCGCGATCGTGACCTGCCCCCTCTGCAACAGGGCGACCTGGTTGCGATCCTCGATACCGGCGCCTATGGCATGTCGCTGGCTTCGAATTACAACTCGCGACCGCGTCCCGCTGAGGTTCTGGTGGACGGCCGCAGGTCGCGGCTGATCCGCCGGCGAGAGTCGATCGCAGACTTGCTCGCGATGGAGCACCCAGGCAGCACCCGGCTCTGATATGGTGGTCTGTTTCATCGGAGCAGAACTGTGGAGGGACCGGTGCAATTGCGAAGCAGATTGTTGGCCGCAGCATGCATGTTGAGCCTGTTTGCCGGAGTATCGGCCAGCGCGGACGATCAACTGACGATTAAAACCGATACCGGAAAAATTCATGGCAAGAAAAGTGACGACGGGCAGGTGCGCGTTTTTCTGGGAGTGCCGTTCGCCGCGCCGCCGGTGGGACCGCTGCGCTGGAAGCCTCCTCAGCCGGTCGCCAAATGGAAGGGCGTTCGTGAGGCGACGAGCTTCGGTTCGCACTGCATGCAGCCGGCCATTTATGAGGACATGCATTTTCGCGATCCAGGCGGGAGCGAGGATTGCCTGACGCTCAATGTGTGGACGCCGGCGAAGGACAAGAAGGCGAAGCTGCCGGTGATGGTGTGGATTTATGGCGGCGGTTTCACAGCGGGCACGACGTCGGAGCCGCGCCAGGATGGCGCGCATCTGGCGACCAAAGGCGTGGTCGTCGTATCGATGAATTACCGGCTCGGGGTTTTTGGATTCATGGCGCTGTCCGGGCTGGCGGCAGAATCGCCGGACCACGCGGCGGGGAACTACGGGCTCATGGACCAAACGGCAGCCTTGCAATGGGTGCAGAAAAACATCGCGGCGTTCGGAGGGGATCCGAAGAATGTGACCCTGTTTGGCGAGTCGGCGGGGTCGTTTTCGGTGAGCGCCCAGATGGCTTCGCCGCTGGCGCAGGGGCTGTTTGTGCATGCGATCGGCGAGAGCGGTGCCGCGTTTCCGGGTCAGCACGGGCCGGGCTTTGAGGCATTGGCGGATGTGGAAAAGGAAAACGCTGCGTCGGCGACGGCGCTGTTCGGAACGTCGGATGTGTCTGCGCTGCGGGCGATGAGCGGGGATGATCTGCTCGCAAAGATGGCCGCAGCGCGCCATGCACATACGGAAGGCGGAAGGTTCTGGCCGGATGTGGACGGATATTTTCTGCCAGAGCCGGTGTCGCAGATTTATCAGGAGGGGAAGCAGGCACACGTTCCGGTGCTCGCGGGGTGGAATCGCGATGAGCCGAGCGGTACGGTGGCGCAGTATCCGAAGCCGGCGACGGTGCAGAGCTTCACGGAGATGGCGCAGAAGGAATTTGGGGATCGGGCACCGGAGTTTCTGAAGCTGTATCCGGCAACGACGGATGCGGATGCGGTGCGATCGACGATTGATTTTGCGGGCGACAGCTTTATCGCATTTGGAACCTGGGAGTGGCTGGAGGCGCAAGTGGCGACGGGGACCGCGCCGGTCTACCGGTATCACTTCGAGAAGCCGGCACCGGCGGACAAATATCATCCGGCGGGATCGGGAGCCTTCCATTCGGACGACATCGAATACGTTTTTGGCACGCTCAATTCGCGGATCGACGCCGTGTGGCAGCCGGAGGATCAGAAATTAAGTGATCTGGTGGAGACCTACTGGACGAACTTCGCGCGCACCGGTGACCCGAATGGCGGCGACACGCCGAAGTGGCCCCAATACAATGCCGCGGACGGATGGCAGTTGATGCATCTCGATGTGAACTCGGAGGCAGGACCCGATCAACACCGGGATCGCTATCTGTTTCTGCAGAGTGTGTGGGGAAAGAAGGAATGAGTCAGGGCCTGTTCACAGGCCGGGATCGCTGAGTTGCTGGAGCAGGTGCTCGCGATGCGCAGCGAGCACCTGGCGCAGCGGGCCGATGGCGGTGACGCGGCCAGCCTCGAGAAATACCACGTCGGCCGGCATACGCCAGATTTCGGCAAGATCGTGTGAAACGTACAGCACGCGGACATTCAGCGACATCAGCCGCGACAAAATATCGTTCGCTGAAGCGTCATCGAGTCCCGCAAGCGGTTCATCGAGCAGAAGAAAATCCGGAGCCGGTGCCAGCGCTCGTGCCAGGGCCACGCGTTTGCGTTCTCCACCGGAGAGCTGCGGCGCGGGCTGATCGGCGAGGGCCTCGGCTCCGAACAGGCGCAACATTTCTGCGATGCGGTCCGCACGGCGGTGGCGCTCGAGATGGTGAATGCCGAAGGCGACGTTTTCGCGCGCGGTGAGGTGCGGAAAGAGGGACGGCTGCTGTGCGACAAATCCGATCGAGCGCTGGCCTGCGTGCAGCGAAATCCTGGTCGCTATGTCGAGGACCGTTTTGCCTCCAAGCTGGATCCGGCCTGAAACCGGCTCTGCCAGGCCGGCGATGATCCGGAGCAGCGTGGTCTTGCCAGCGCCTGAAGGGCCAAAGACAACGGTCCACTGATTCGTAAGAGAGAAATCGACGTCGAGAGAAAAGCGACCCTGCCGGTGCCGAATGGAGATATCATCCACGGGCAGATCCCTCCCTGCTCCGGCGCGAATACAGCAGCACCAGCGCGATGGCGGAGATCGAGACCAGCAGCAGCGCAGTGCGGTTCGCTGCTGCGTAGGAGAAGTCCTGCACCTGATCGTAGATGGCGATGGAAAGCGTGCGTGTGGCGCCTGGAATATCGCCACCAATCATGAGAACGACGCCGAATTCGCCGACGGTGTGGGTGAAACACAACGCCGCTGCTGCGACGACAGAATGCATCGAGAGAGGGAGCAAAACAGAACGGAGAGTGCGCCACCGGCTGGCTCCCAGGAGACGCGCCTGTTCGATGAGAGCAGCGTCAACAGCGCGAAATCCCGCGGCCAGCGGCTGCGCCGCGAAGGGAAGACTATAGATGACCGAACCCACCACGAGTCCGGAAAAAGAAAACGCCAGCGGATGCCCGAACAGCCGCGTTGCGAAGCGACCGAACCCCGTATGCGGACCGAGGAGAACGAGCAGATAGAATCCCAGGACGGTGGGCGGCAGAAGAATGGGAAGCGTGGTGAGCGCTTCGATCAATGGGCGCCAGCGCGCCTGTGTTGATGCCAGCCAGTATGCGAGTGGAATGCCGAGCGCCAGCAACAGCAACGTCGTTGTGGCCGCAAGACGCAGGGTCAGCCAGAGCGCCTGAAGATCCATCAATGAACGGGCTCGAGGCCCTCGGCGGCGAGCGTTTGCTGGGTTTCCGGTCTCTGCAGAAATTCGAGGAAGCGATGGGCGGCCGCCGCCCCCGCGCTCGAGCGAATGACGATGGCGCCCTGCAGGATGGGCGGATAAGCGTCGGCAGGAACCCGGACAAAGTGCCCGTCGCCTTTCAGGCGCGGCGTCAAAGCCGAGGTTAGCGAAATGAATCCGACCTGCGCGTTGCCCGAGTCGGCATATTGCGCGGTCTGCGCAATATTCTCGGCGATGACGAGCTTCGCATGGACCGTGTTCAGCAAATCGAGATGTTGCAGCGCAGCCTGGGCTGCGCGTCCATAGGGAGCGTGTTCGGGATTGGCGATGGCGATAGTTTTGATGGCATCGGTGCGGAGCGCGTCGAGCGAGAGGCTGGTGATGCCGGAATCGTTGCGGGTCCAGAGGACCAGGGTACCGCGAGCGTACGGCATGGGCTTCGCTTCTTCGGCGCGGCCTGCGTCAATCACACGTTGCGGGAAGGAAAGGTCGGCAGCAAGAAAAAGATCGAAAGGCGCGCCGTCGATGATCTGGGTCGCCAGGGTAGCCGAGGACTGATAAGAGGCGTCGGCGTGAATGCCCGTTTCGTGTTCGAACTGAGCGAGCAGGGGAGGCAGCAGCGGTTGCAGGTCGGCGGCCGCGGCGATGCGCAGGGTCTGCTGGGCGAACGCGGGAAGCGCGACGAGAAGAAGCGACAGCGCGAGGGTTCGAGCGATTCGATCAGACACGGAGCACCATCACTTCCGTCGACTTGATGAGGGCAGCGACGGTTTCCCCCTTTTTGAGCCGCATTTCGCGAGCGGCGTCAGCGGTGATGATGGAGGTGATGATCTGGCCTCCAATGGAAAGGCGAACCTGGGCGAGCAGCCCTTCGATCTTCAGCTCCACGATGCGCCCGACCAGCTGGTTCCGCCCGCTCACCGTGCGCATCATGAGTCGTTTCGGGGTATCGGGTCGCTTCGCTTTGAACAGCAGAGCGTCCAGTTCGGATTCGGGGATGCGGTAGTGGCCGCCCGGTGTTTTGATCGCCTTCAGCTTGCCGCGGTAGATCCACTGTTTGATGGCGGCGTAGGAGATGCCAAGCCTCAAGGCAGCGTCGCGCGGAGTAAGGAGGGGCGCCATGTGGCGATTTTAGTCGAAATTTAAGGGATCGAGCCGACGAAAGTAGACGATCCGGTTCCGCGCGGCGCGGTGATAGGCTGAAGGCAACCGGCTCACCATGAACGAAATTTATCAATTGAAGTGCATCGGCTGCGGGCACGTGTCTGCGGCGCAGAAACTGCCGGGCAATTTTCGTTGTGGGGATTGCGGCGAGTTGTTTGAAGTGGTGTATCCGGGATGGTCGGGGCAAAAGCAGACGCGCCCCAATCCCAGCGCGCTGCGCTGGTTGTGGAAGGAGCGCCGTTCTTCGCTGGAGATGGCAGATCGCAGCGGCGTATGGCGATTTCGTGAGATGTTGCCCATCCTCGCATCGCCGGCCAGCATTGTCTCGCTGGGAGAAGGGAATACGCCTTTGTACGATTTGCCGCAGGCGGCGAAGCGGCTTAACGTCCCGCAATTGCGTGCCAAGCATCAGGGGATGAATCCCTCCGGATCGTTCAAGGACACCGGAATGACGGCGGCGATTTCAGTTGCGCGTGAGAGCGGCGCGGCCTGGGTCGCCTGCGCCTCGACGGGGAACACATCTGCGGCGATGGCGGCCTATGCGGCGCGTGCGGGTATACGCAGCCTGGTGCTGCTGCCCGAAGGGGAGATCGCCTGGGGCAAGCTGGCCCAGGCAATGGATTATGGTGCGGTGACGCTGCAGCTGGAGACGGACTTCGACGGCTGTGTGCGGGTCTTGGCAGAAGTGGTGCAGCGCGCGCCGGTCTATCTGCTCAACTCGGTCAATCCATATCGGCTCGAGGGGCAAAAGACGGCGGCGTTCGAGATTGCGGAACAACTGGAGTGGCAGGTTCCGGATCATCTCATCGTTCCCGGCGGAAATCTCGCGAATAGCTCCGCGCTCGGCAAGGGGTTTTTGGAGATGCGGAGACTGGGGCTGACGGCCGCCGTCCCGCGGATTTCGGTGATCCAGGCGGAAGGCGCCAACCCGCTGGTACGCTCGATGAGCGAGTTTGGCGGGAAGAAGATGGAGCCGGTGAAGGCGCGTACCCGGGCCAGCGCGATCCGGATTGGCAATCCCGCGTCGTGGAGAAAGGCTGTGCGCGTCATTCAGGAGACAGGCGGGTGGGCCGACCAGGTTTCCGAGGCGGAAATTGCGTTGGCGAAGGCGGAAATCGGAGCGGAGGGGATCGGTTGCGAACCGGCGTCGGCCGTGACGCTGGCGGGATTGAAGAAACTGGTGCGCCAGGGAAAGATCGGACAGGGGGATTCCGTGGTGCTGGTGCTGACCGGGCACACGCTGAAGGATCCGGACTATACGATCCAGTACCACCGGGGTGAGTTGCCGGAAACGTCAGTCGCGGCCGGTCTGGCATCCGACATCCAGGCGACCCGCCGCAATGCGATTCGAATCGAGGCGTCCGCCGATCGGGTGTTGCGGGAACTGGAGCGGATGCAGGGATGAACGAGTTCCATCTGCGGCTGCCGGCGACGTCAGCGAATCTGGGGCCGGGATTCGATGCGCTGGCTCTGGCGTTGAAGCTGTACCTGTATGTTGATGCGGAACCGGCCAGCCGGATGACCGTGGAAGCCACCGGCCGCAGCGCCGACATCTGCAGCGCCACCGAGAACAACCTGCTGATCGAGACCTACCGCGAGATTTTGGCCGCTCACGGGCGGGAACTCATTCCACTGCAACTGAATGTGCAAAATGAGATTCCCCTGGGGATGGGCTGTGGCTCCTCGGCGGCAGTCCGGCTCGCTGCGCTGGCGCTGGCCTCGCATTTCGGCGATCTCGACTGGAGCCGGGATCGAATCCTGGCTGAAGCAGCGCGGCTCGAGGGTCATCCGGACAATGCCGCGGCCTGCTGGCTGGGTGGGCTCGTCGCAAGTGCGGTCGAAGGGGATCGGGTTCGTGCCGTTTCGATCGCTCCCCCTGCGCTTTGGCGAGCGGTGATCGTCATGCCCGACCAGCCTATGGCCACGTCGGCCTCCCGCGGGATGCTCCCGGAGAGCTATACGCGAAAGGATGTAGTGGCGAATCTCCAGCGCGTGGCTTTGCTGACGGCAGCTTTCGCGGCACAGAATGCAGACGTGATGGCAACGGCCATGGCGGACAGACTGCATCAACCGTTTCGGGCCGACGCTTGCCCCCTGCTCCCTCGCCTTCTCCCGCTGGCAGGGAACGATGGGATCGCAGGGGTCGCTCTGAGTGGCGCTGGCCCCGCTGTGCTCCTGCTAACTGTCTCGGAGGAGGCGGCTTTGGTTGCCAGGAATCTGGCAGCGCGGCGGCTGGACGGACTGGGAAAGGTCGAGTTTCTAACCTGCGAACTCGAGAACACTTTATGAGGGTTCAAGAGCGGTTCGGCGGGCCGGCCCCTGCCCGGATTGCAGGTACTGCGATGCTCCCCATTAGTAACACGATACGGTTCTCGGTCGTAACTTGTTGAGCCTATTACCAAAAATTACCGAAGATTGCTTTACACGAGCCACCCGAGGCCCTATGTTCGCATCTGTGGGCAGTTCTGGGGGAGGGCTGCTCCGGCGTCCGTGATTCTTTATAGAATCCGGGCGCCTTAATTTTTGCACTGAGAACGGTGCTGGAATTCCCGCCTTGCGACTCCCGGGATCCGATTGCATCTATAGGATGTCAGGTAGACTAGGGAGTGCTTCGGGCACGCAAAGGGGACAAAGAGACATGGCAGCAGTAGGGATTGCCGAGGTGACTGACGCGACCTTCGATGTGGAGGTTTTGCAGTCGGATCAGCCGGTATTGGTGGACTTTTGGGCAACGTGGTGTGGCCCTTGCCGGGCGCTGGCGCCCATCGTGGATGAGGTTGCCACCGAATACAGCGGCCGTTTGAAGGTGGCGAAGATGGATGTCGATCACAATCAGGCGACCCCGATGCGGTACGGAATCCGCGGCATTCCGGCGCTGCTTCTCTTCAAGGGCGGCAAAGTGGCCGATCAGATTGTCGGCTACGTTCCCAAAGAAACGATTGCCAGGAGCATCACGCGGGTAATTGGCTAGCCTGCCGCCTGATCAATACTTTCTTAATACACCCAGCACGCGCCCCTGGATGGCGACCTGCGCCGCCGGAACCATGATCGGGTCCATCTCAGCGTTGGCGGGCTGGAGCCGGATCACTGTACCTTCGCGGTAATAGCGCTTGAGCGTGGTTTCGGAACCGCGCACCAGCGCGACCACGATTTCCCCGGAGCGGGCGGTATTGGTGCGTTCGACGAGAACGAAATCGCCATCCAGAATGTGCTCATCGCGCATGGACTCTCCGCGTACCTGGAGCGCGAAAACGTCGCGGTTGCCAACAATATCCGCCAGCGAAATGCTCTCTGGAATCTCCACTGCTTCGACCGGATAGCCGGCCGCGATACGTCCGGCCAGGGGCAGGCGATCGACGCCGCGGCCTTTCGCGCGTGGCGGCAGAACGTCGAGAGAGCGGCTGCGATTGTGAGCGCGGGCCAGCAGCCCTTTGTTTTGCAGGTTGGTGATGTGCTTGTGGACCGTCGCCAGCGAACGAAGATCGAGGCCGTGAGCGATCTCTTCAAAGGACGGGGAGTACCCGTTCCTCTGCACGAATCCAGAGATAAATTCCAGGACTTCTTTCTGCCGGCGGGTAATGGCCATAGCCGCCATTATAGCGAACAAAAAGCGAATCGCAGGAAGAAGTTTTCGAACGGTGGCCTGTTTTTGTTTCCCAATCTGATACGGCGCAGGCGCCGGGTTCCGCTCCCGGAATCTGCTTTGGAGTTCTCTCATATTTCCCTTTAAGTGCAGAGGAGAACGCGAGAACGTGGGTCTGGGAGACAGATTCACATGCGTTTGCTGATTGTCGAGGACGATCCGGCACTGGGAAGGTTTCTTGCACGCGGCATGGAACAGGACGGATTGCTGGCGCGGCGGATGGAGCGGCTTCAGGTGGAGATGCTGCAGGCAGCGGCGGAGCGCGCGGAGAAGAAGGCGCAGGCTCGCCGGGAGCAGAATCGCACCGACGACTGGTTCGGGAGCCTTCCCGCGCGCGGGACGCGGACACGAGGGTAAGAGCTCTCTCACATTTCGCCGGCAGAAGGGGCACTTTCCGACCAGCGGGAACCTTTGGCGGCAGACGTACCGAACGCCCAGGCGGCCGTGGTACGCGTTGAGGCGTCCGAATCCGCCCCGGATAATCCCGGCGCCTCGTCGTCGCGCCGCCAGACTGCGATGGCGCACGGCTTCAATCGACCTGCGGACGAAACCCGTCCCATGATCTCCAAAGCAGCCGGCACGCTCGAAAACAAGATGGACGAGGCCCCTCCTCCAGATGCGCGGACGACGAGTGTGCAAGCGAGGATGACCGCGGGTCACGCCGCGGGTCTCACCGACAAGACCATCCTCCCTTCCTACCTGCACGATCCAGGCGCCGTCTCCCCGGTGACTGCGCCGAACAGTCCGGAAGTGGAGGGGCTCTCTCCCGGAGCGGCGCATGTTGGGCCGGCAATTCCTGCGACCAGCGCGCCGATGACCGCCGCGCTGGGAGCGCCGACGGCGCATTCCACGCCTATCTCACCCAGCGCCGCGCTGGAGCGGATGGACGCGGCTGCTGCGCCTCAGGTCATGGAGAGTACGCCGCAGCGGCTCGCAGTTGGAGTGCATAACGCGGGGCTCGGGTGGGTCGAAATCCGCACCAGCAGCACAGCGGGTCAGGTCTCCGCGACCCTCTCAACCGGTTCGGCAGAATCGCACAGTGCGCTGGCGGCGCAGTTGCCGGCGGTGCGCGAATATCTTGCCGGCGAACAAATCCACGTCGACTACCTGGCTGCGGAGAGGTTTTCGCAGTCGGCAGGCGATCAGGGAGGCTCTTCCCGCGACCCATCGCGCAACGAAGGCGCCCGCCAGGAGACGACTGTGCAGCAGCAGAGTTCGCCTGGCGCGTCTTCCGCGGATGTCGATGCGGAAGGGTTGTCCTACATCAATGTACGGGTCTGAACGTGACCGAGGAAAGGAGCGTCATGCAGTTATTTCCAGGTTTGATCGGGGCTGCGACCACGGGACCTGCGCAGACAGCGGATACGGGGGCAACGTCCGGCACCGATTCATCTTCCTCAACCGGCGCGAGCGCCAGTTCGGCGACGGTTTCCGCCAACGATTTCCTGCAGTTGCTGGTGACGGAGATGCAGAATCAGGATCCGACCGCCAATACCGATCCGAACGAATACATCGATCAGCTGGTACAGGTAAACAGCCTTGAGCAACTGATTTCGATCAACCAGGACCTGGCCCCGTTGTCGTCCACCACCGGGAGCACGGGCTCGGGTACACCATCCGGTTCGGGCAGCGTTGCCGGGACGGCACCCATCGCCGGCCCGTCGCAGAGCGCAGCGGCAGCTGGTGCAGCGGCGGGTAACCTGAGCGCTCCGAACACCGGGAGTTCGACGTCGCGCATCGCAAATTCGCTGGAGACCGCGGCGCATACGTTGTCGCCCGGATCTTCGGGGAGCCCGTTCGATTCCGCAATCCGTTCACTGAGAGCCCGCGCACAGCAGGCACGCCCATCCACTTCAACCCCGGCGCGCTAAGCCGCGCCCGGCTCTCGAGGAGGTAATATGTCATCTTTCTCAATTCCGCTGACTGGCCTGGAAGCGTCGTCCAAGGCGCTCAATACAATTGCCAACAATCTTTCCAACATGAACACGACGGCATTCAAGAGCCAGAGTGTGACGTTCAGCGATCTCTTCTACCAGCAGATCGGCGGCAATGGAGCGGGCGATCCGCTCCAGGTAGGGGCCGGAACCCAGGTGGCCTCCACGGGAACAGATTTCTCCCAGGGCAGTATCAACGAGACGGGCAATGCGACCGACGTTGCGCTGAACGGGAACGGCTTCTTTGTTGTGCAGAACGGCAGCGATACCGAATACACGCGCGACGGCAATTTCAGCCTCACTTCTGATGGAGCGCTGACGACACAGTCAGGCCAGCAGGTCATGGGATATCCGGTGCTCAATGGCGCGGTAAATACGAACGCGCCGTTGGCGCCGATCCAGATCCCGATTGGCGCTGTAGAGCAGCCGGCTCCGACCACAACCATGTCGATGACGACGAACCTTGATTCCGGTTCGGCGGTGAATACGATGGTTCCGGCGCAGATCACGGTCTACGATTCGCTGGGAGTGAGTCATGTGGCAACCGTCGACTTCACCAATACCGGACTCAACGCTCAGGGAGACGGAACCTGGAGCTACAGCATCTCACTGCCCGCGGGCGATGCGACCGGCGGCGCGAATCAGACGGGGAACCTCACCTTCGATCAGAACGGGAATCTGATCGCGCCGGCGGCGAATGCGAGCGGCATTACATTTACCGGTTTGAGCGATGGCGCGAACGACCTTAACGTAACCTGGGATCTTTACGGAGCGAACAACAAACCGACCATCACTCAGGTCGCATCGGCATCCGCGGTATCGGCGACGACGCAGAATGGCTATGCCAGCGGCGAGTACAGCGGGTTCACCATCGATTCCGACGGGCTGGTTTCGGCGGAATTCAGCAACGGGCAAACGACGCCGGTTGGGCAGCTGGCACTGGCCAGCATTACCAATCAGCAGGGGCTGGTCATTGCGGCCGGCAATAACTATCAGACCACTCTCGCGTCGGGAGCAGCGAGTGTGGGCGTGGCAGGTGCGGCCGGTCTGGGCACGATGCAGGACGAGGCGCTGGAGCAGTCGAATGTCGACATTTCCACGGAGTTCTCGGATCTGATCGTGGCGCAGCAGGCCTTCGAGGCGAGCTCCAAGGCGATTACAACCTTCGACAGCATCTCGCAGGAGACGATCAACATGATTCACTAAGGAGCTGAGGCCGCAGGGCCGCCAAGAATGCGCTCATAGAATCGCTCGTACAAGGGCACGATCTTCGAAGCGCAATAACGGGTCTGCGCGGTCCGGCGAGCCGCCTCGGCCATCGCCTGATACAGGTCGGAGTCGCGGAGAAGTTCCACTGCGCCTCCGGCCATGCCTTCGACGTCTCCGACGGGAAAGAGACGGCCGTTGACTTTGTCGTCGATCAGCTCCGGAACGCCGCCGACGCGCGTGGCGATGGTGGGCACGCGGCAGGCCATGGCTTCGAGCGCCACCAGCCCGAAGGATTCCTGCTCGCTGGGCATGAGCAGTAAATCGGCGAGAGGCAAGATCTCGGAGACGCTGCTTTGTTTGCCAAGGAAGTGAATCCGATCCTGGATTCCTTTGCGATGGGCGATCCATTCGGCAGCAGAGCGGTCCGGTCCGTCCCCGATCATCAGCAGGCGCGCGGGCAGCTCACGGGCAATGCGCCCGAAAATCCGGATTACATCGGCCGTGCGCTTGACCGGCCGAAAATTGGACAAGTGCACGAGGATCTTCTCCTCAGGATCGGCGTAGCGGGCGCGGCCGGCAGCTCGTTCGGCATCGTTCAGAGGCATGTAGACGTCGCAGTTCACGAAATTCGGAATGACCTCGATCGGTCTTTCCGGATGAAATTCCTGGATGGTCTTCTCTTTCAGATAATTGGAAATGGCCGTTACGCCGTCGCTTTCGTCGATGCCGAAACGCGTGATCGGCAAATAGGAGTGATCGAGCCCGACCAGCGTTATATCGGTTCCATGGAGCGTGGTGATGAAGGGCAGGCGGCGACTCTGGCGAGCCAGCATCTCGCGCGCGAGATACGCGGAGATGGAATGCGGGATCGCATAGTGGACGTGCAGCAGGTCCAGCTCGTAATACGCAGCGACCTCAGCCATGCGCGTAGCGAGGGCAAGATCGTAAGGAGGGTATTCGAACAGCGGGTAATTCGAAACCGGAACCTCGTGGAACGCGATGTCCTGCTCACGGCCGCGCAGCCGAAACGGCTGCGAATAGGCGATGAAATGGACCTGATGGCCAGCAGCAGCGAGCTCGATGCCGAGCTCCGTGGCGACAACGCCGCTGCCGCCATAGGTGGGATAGCACGTGATTCCTATTTTCATATGTTTTGACCGGTCGAGAGTACCAGTGCTACAGATGCGACGGTTCAGGAAAGGGCGCGGAATCGGCTCGGATTTCTGATTTGCGCACAGATTCCTCCCCGGTGTTTTACAGTTCAGAAGTACGGCGCAGTGCACTTCAAACTGCCGTCATACCACGATACGAGAGCATAGGCCTTTGCGCGCGGCAATCGATACAGGTGGCACCTTTACCGACTGCGTTTATCTGGACAACGGACAGATGCGCGTCCTGAAGCTTTTTTCCACGCCTGCCGATCCATCGCTGGCGGTGCTCGATGCTCTGGCCCGGATTCGTCCTGGCGGAGCGATCGCCGTGCGCCACGGAACGACGCTTGGCACCAACGCGATGCTCGAACGGCGCGGTGCGCGCATTGCGCTGGTCGCCACGCAGGGCTGCGAAGACGTGATCGCGATTGGCCGCCAGGCGCGCAGCGGATTGTATGACTGGTTTGCGTCCGTTCCGGTGTGCTTCGTTCCGGAGGAATTGCGGTTCGGCCTGGCAGAGCGTGTCAGTGCCGAAGGGCAAATCCTTCGCAGTCCGACCGATGTCGAACTGGAGGAGCTGGCGGAAGCGGTTGGGGCGAGCGGAGCCCACGCTATCGCGATTTCGCTGCTGTTCTCGTTTGCCAATCCTGAGACGGAGAAGCGCGCCGAAGTGGCGCTCAGCGGTCTCGGCATCCCCATTTCGGTTTCTCATAAAATCCTGCCGGAATTTCGTGAGTATGAGCGGACCTCGACGACAGCGGTGAATGCGTATCTGGCGCCGCGCATGCGCCAATACCTGCTGCATCTTGGCGAGCGCGTCGCGGCGGAGCACAACGGCAGCGGCGTCGACGTGATGCAGTCCTCCGGCGGCATCGTTTCGGCGCGTGTTGCTGCGGAAGAACCGGTCCGCACCGTCCTGTCCGGACCTGCCGGCGGCGTCGTCGGTGCATCGCGGGTTGCGGCGTGGGCTGGTTTCGATCGCATCATCGGACTCGACATGGGCGGAACATCCACCGACGTTTTTCTGTCCGACACCAACCGTGGAGGTGTGCGGCGAACACGGGAATCGGTGGTAGCCGGTGTGCCGGTGAGCGTGCCGATGCTCGAAATCCACACGGTCGGCGCCGGCGGCGGCTCCATCGCGCGATTCGATCCGGGCGGCATGCTGCGCGTGGGTCCGGAATCCGCCGGCGCCGATCCTGGGCCGATCTGTTTTGGGCGCGGCGCCAGGGCGACGGTCACGGATGCGAACCTGCTGCTCGGACGGCTCGATGCGGAGAGTTTCCTTGGCGGCAGTGTGCCTCTACATCGTGAGAAAACCGAAAAGCTGATGCGCGAGCAGAAGGGGCTGCTCGCGTCCGTCGAGGAGTATGCCGCGGGCATTCTGCGTGTCGTCGAAACGGAGATGGACAAGGCGATTCGCGTCATCTCTGTCGAGCAGGGTTACGATCCGCGCGATTTCATACTGGTGGCCTTTGGCGGCGGCGGTCCGGTCCACGCTTGTTCTCTGGCGCGCGCCCTGCGGATGCCAAAGGTGCTCGTTCCGGCTATGCCTGGAGCGCTTTCCGCGCTCGGCATTCTGCTGGCGGATGCGGTTCGGGATCATGCGCGCACGGTGATGCTGCCCGGAGAGGCGATCCACGATCTCGCGCCACTGTTTGCCGAGATCGAGGAGCGCGCTCAGGCTGAGTTCGCCGCGGAGGGGCTGGAGGGGGCTGCGCAGGATTCTCTGGACCTCCGTTATGCCGGGCAGGGATACGAATTGAACGTTGCATGGGATTCGAAATCTCCTGCGGACTCGATCGCACAATTTCACCGCCTGCATCAGCAGCGGTATGGCTTCAGCGAGCCGCAGAAGCCGGTCCAGATCGTCAATCTTCGTTTGCGCATGGTGGCCGCCGCGGAACCCTGGGTTCCGATGCGCCGCGAGCTTGTTCCTGGAGACGGCAGCGCCGCGTGTTATGCGGAACGGCCGATTTTCTTTGACGGGGCATTTCTTCCTTCGCGTCTTTATCACCGCGAGCGGTTGGTTCCGGGCGATGCGATCCGCGGTCCCGCGATGATCACGGAGTACACATCGGCAACGGTGCTGCCTTCCGACTGCGTGGCCACCGTGGATGCTTTCGACAATCTCGTCATCGCGATTGGAGCCGGCGCATGAGCGGTCCTGCGGTCGGGCAGAAACCGGATGCGGTCGAGCTGGCGATCTTTCGCAGCGCGGTTCATTCTGTCGCGGAAGAGATGGGAGCGGCGTTGCGCCGCACCGCACTCTCTCCCAACATCAAAGAGCGGCGCGACTACTCCTGCGCGGTTTTCGATGGCCAGGCGCGGGTGATCGCCATGGGCGATCACATGCCGGTGCATCTGGGATCGATGCCAATGTCGGTGGAAGCGGCGGTGGCGGTGACGCAATTTGCGCCGGGCGACATCGTCGTTCTCAACGATCCTTATGCGGGCGGAACCCATCTGCCGGACATCACCATGGTGCTTCCGGTTTTTCTTCCCGGCTTTAGCAAGCCTGGTTTCTATGTCTCGGCACGAGCGCACCACGCCGATGTTGGCGGCGCGTTCCCTGGCTCGATGGGGCCGGCACGCGCAATCTTCCAGGAAGGCATCCGCATTCCTCCGGTGCGGATCGTGCGCGGCGGCGCCATCGACCGCGAGATGCTCGATCTGATCCTGCTGAACGTGCGCACGCCGCAGGAACGGGAAGGCGACCTGGCTGCGCAGATCGGCGCGTGCCGCGTAGGCGAGCGGCGCATTCTCGAGATGGTCGAGAAGTACGGCGAGGCGCGACTGCGCGTTCTGACCGATGAACTGCTGAACTACTCCGAGCGGCTGGTGCGGGCCGAACTGCGCCGCATGCCGGCGGGCGTATTTACTGCCGAAGACTGGCTGGACGATGATGGTGTCAATGACCAGCGGATCAGGATCGCGGTGAGCCTTCGCACCGATCCTGATGCGGCGACCATCCACGTCGACTTCAGCGGATCGTCGCCGCAGGTGAAGGGCAGCGTGAACGCGGTGCGGGCGATCACGCTTTCGGCGTGCTTCTATGTGCTTCGCTGCCTGCTCGAGCAGGATGCGCCGGCAACAGCCGGAATTTCGCGCCCGCTCACGCTGGTGACTGAGCCAGGAAGCGTTGTGGATGCGCGCCCGCCGGCTCCGGTGGCGGGCGGCAACGTAGAAACTTCGCAGCGCATTGTCGATGTGGTGCTGCGGGCGATGGCGCAGGCGATTCCGGATCGCGTTCCGGCGGCGAGCGCGGGAACCATGAGCAACCTGACCATCGGCGGCATCGATCCGCGGAACGGCCAGCCGTTCACGTATTACGAGACGGCTGCGGGCGGCATGGGCGCGCGGCCTGGACTGGATGGAATTTCCGGCGTGCAGACGCACATGACGAACTCGCTGAATACTCCGATCGAGGCGCTCGAGTATGCGTATCCGTTTCGAGTTCGGCAGTACGCGTACCGGAAAAGTTCCGGCGGCGCGGGAAAGTTTCGCGGCGGCGACGGGCTGATCCGCGAGATTGAGCTGCTGGCTCCGGCACAGGTGACGCTGCTGGCTGAGCGGCGGAAGTTTCGGCCGTGGGGCCTGGCCGGTGGCGAGGCGGGCGCTGCCGGCCGTGCCACCGTCATCCAAGCAGCGACCGGTGAGGCGATGGAGTTGCCCGGAAAGTGCAGCGTGGATCTCGAGGCAGGCGATATTCTGCGCCTTGAGACCCCTGGTGGTGGCGGCTGGGGCGCGCAGTGAGGTGGCTTTTCGCGCCGTGTCATGCCAGTCACAGACATCCGTGAATGAACGAGATGGCGCCACTTCGACGGCACTTGTGGTCCATTGATTCCACGAATCATTGCTGTCAGCACAACGCTTTTCCGGGCTGTTCACTCCAACCCTTTGGTTGCTGAATCCAGAGTGTCGAGGTTAACTTATGCGTTACTCCTGGGCTTTCGCCGCGGCCTTCGTGGCGGCGTGTTTCGTGAGTACGGGTCCGGCGGCGCAGGCGCAGGTCTCGGTGGAGATCGGTCCTGCTCCTGTGTGCCCTTACGGGTACTATGACTACGCGCCCTACGCGTGCGCACCCTACGGCTACTACGGGCCAGAGTGGTTCACCGGGGGCGTGTTCATCGGGGCGGGTCCGTGGTATCACGGCCGGCCAGACTTCCACGGACATGTGGATAATCACTTCGATCCGCATCATGGGTATCACGGAGCGATGCCGCAGCGCGGCGAGCATGCGGTCGAGCATCCGCACGCGGCGTTCCACGGGAACGAAGCGCGCGATGGGCGTGGTCACGTGGTCGACGAGCACGGTCATCCGCGGTAAGCGGTTGGACGTTTTCGGAGCGAGGCCCCTTTCGAGGGGCCTTTTGCTTTGCATCCGACCCCCCCCCCCCCCCCCCCCCCCCCCCCCCCCCCCCCCTGTTTCCTTCATTCCCCGGGTGTCCGCGGGGGGCACTTGGAATCACCGCCTGCACTCGGTTCT
>Ga0210385_10001014_pt1 | contig 17833 bp, 14 predicted proteins | sample IncBWH26OmetaG_FD_160107 | JGI IMG/M metagenome (GOLD analysis project Ga0210385, IMG submission 160107) | Forest soil microbial communities from Barre Woods Harvard Forest LTER site, Petersham, Massachusetts, United States - Inc-BW-H-26-O ...
GCACTGCTGGCCCAGGTCGCGCAGGCAACCGCGGGGCGCAAGCTCGAACTGATGTTCAACACCCACTGGCACTGGGATCACACCGGCTGCAACGCGGTGTTGGGCAAGGCCGGCGTGAAAATCATTGCGCACGAGAACACCCGGCTGTGGCTCGGCACCCGTGTCGATTCGAAATGGGAGCATCGCATCTATCCCCCTCAACCGGCTCGCGCACTGCCCACTCAGACATTCTTCTATGGCGCGCAGAGGCAGAGCTTCGCCGGCCAGGATATCGAGTACGCAATCATGCCGCAGGCCCACACCGATGGCGACATCTATGTGTTCTTCCCGCGCGAGAACGTGCTGGTGGCAGGAGGCGTGGTGACCGGGGGCAGCTACCCGTTGCCCGACTACTGCACCGGCGGATGGCTGGGCGGCATGATCGATGGCTTGAAGACCATCTTGGCCAGGACCGATGCCCAGACAAGAATTGTTTCCGGTCTGGGTGCCACGCGCACCCGCGCGGATGTTCAGGCGCAGCTGGACATGTGCACCGCGGTGATGGCGAAGATCGGCGCTCACTACTACAAGGGCGGGACCTGGGAGCAGTTCGCAGCCAGCAAACCCACGGCCGAATTCGATTCGACCTGGGGCAATCCGGAACCGTTCCTGCAAATGGCGTACGACGGTGCCTGGTACCACGTCAATGAGATTCGTCGGTATACGCGCTGATATGTCATCGCTCATACAACGCATTGGCATGACGGTCGCGCTCGGCGCACTGCTGCTGAGCGCGGCGCGCGCCGACACCGCTACGACGCAGGCCCACGCACCGGCGTTCAAGGGCGACTGGCACATGCTGCAGAGCTACTGCGAGAAGTGCCATAACTCGGAGGATTGGGCCGGCGGGGTCGCCTTCGACACGATGAATGCGGCTGGCGCCGGCGATGATGCGAAGATCTGGGAAGAGGCGATCATGAAGCTGCGCGGCGGACTGATGCCGCCACCCGGCAAGACGCAGCCGGATCCCGCCGCGCGCCAGGCGTTCATCCATGCCACCGAGGATTTCCTCGATCAGTACGGCGCGCTGCATCCGGATCCGGGTCACATGGTGCTGCATCGTTTGAATCGCAACGAGTACGCCAATGCCATCGAGGATCTGCTGGGAGTGACGATTGATCCGAATGCGCTGCTGCCGCGCGATGACAAGAGCGGCAACTTCGACAACATTGCCGAAGTGCTCAAGGTCTCACCGACCTTCCTCGACCAGTACTTTTCGGCCGCCCGGCAGGTGACGGTGTCCGCCATCGGCAGCCCGCACGCGCGCACCCAGGACGTGTTCATCAACGGACCGCCGGAGCCGCAGGAATATCAGTACATGCACGTCGATGGGCTGCCGCTGGGCACCCGTGGCGGCATGCTCTTCAGCCATGATTTCCCGGCCGATGGTGAGTACCGCTTCACCATCAATGGACTGGTGGGTGCGGGCTACCTGTGGGGCGAACTGGACCCCAATACGCTCATCATCACGGTCGACGGCAAGCGGGTCTTCCAGGACAAGCTGGGCGGCGCGAAGGATCTGGACGCGGTGGACCTGCAGCAGGCCGCCGGCCTGACCATGATCAATGACCGGTTCAAGAACGTCCCGGTGCACATCAGCGCCGGTGAACATCGCATCGGTATCACCTTCGTGCAGACCAGCGCCGCCGAAACCAACGAGATCCTGCACGCCTTCGTGCCGGTCGCGGGCATGGGTCAGCCGGTCAACGGCAATTCCAACGGTCCGCGCCTCGCGAACGTGGAGATCAAGGGTCCGACGGTGGCGCAGGGCGTGAGTGAGACGGCCAGTCGCCGCCGGGTCTTCACCTGCTATCCGAAGAGTGCCGACCAGGAGACGCCCTGTGCGCGGCAGATCTTCACGACCATCGCGCGACGTGCCTTCCGTCGTCCGCTCATCGACGCGGACCTGAAGGGCGCCATGGACTTCTATGCGCAGGGGCGCAAGGAAGGCGGGGACTTCGACAGCGGCGTGCAGAAAGGCCTGCTCGCCATTCTGGTGAGCCCGAAGTTCCTGTTTCGCATGCACGAACCACCGCCGGGCGCGGTGCCGGGCAAACCGTTCCTGGTCAACGACATCGATCTGGCCTCGCGCCTGTCGTTCTTCCTGTGGGCGGGTCCTCCGGATGAGGAGCTCATCAAGGTGGCGGCGGCGGGTTCGCTGCACGAACAGCCGCTGCTGGACGCGCAGGTGCGACGGATGCTCAAGGATCCGCGCGCACACACGCTGGTCACCAACTTCGCCTTTGAATGGCTGAACATTCACGGTCTGGAGCTGGTGGACCCGGACACCAACCTGTTTCCCGACTACACCTCGGATCTGGAGCCTGCGTTCGAGAAGGAAGTCGAACTGTTCATCGGCAACGTGTTCGCTGCCGACAGCAGTGTCATGGACCTGCTCACCTCAAACCGCACCTATCTGAACGAACGACTGGCCCTGCACTACCACATCCCGAATGTCCGGGGCGGCGAGTTCCGCGCCGTCACGGTTCCGGACTATCGGCGCGGCCTGCTGGGCAAGGGTGCGGTGCTCATGACCACCTCGTATGCGAATCGCACCTCGGTGGTCCTGCGCGGCGCCTACGTGCTGGACAAATTCCTCGGCACTCCGCCGACGGCGCCGCCGCCGGGTGTTCCGGCCTTCGCGGAGAGCCAGGAGGGTGCCGATCAGCTGACGGTGCGAGCGCGCATGGAATCGCATCGCGCCCAGCCTTCCTGCAATGCCTGCCACGCCATCATCGATCCGATTGGACTGGCCATGGAGAACTTCAATGCGCTGGGTCAATGGCGTGACAAGGACATCGACGCCGGCACGCCGATCGACGCCAATGGCAAACTCGCGGATGGCACGCCCGTTCATGGGGTGAGCGATCTGCGCAACTACATGGTCGCGCACGCACCACAGTTCATGGAGACCTTCACCGGCAATCTGATGTCTTACGGACTGGGGCGCGGCCTGGAGTATTACGACATGCCGACGGTGCGGGCCATTGTGCGCGACACCGCCAAGGACAACTACCGGTTCTCGGCGATCGTGCTGGGCATCGTCAACAGCCAGGCCTTCCGCTACGACGAGATTCCCTTGAAAGCCCCTGGCGAGAACCCAGGTTCCAGTACTCGCACCGCTGCCAACTTTTAGGGGCAGAACATGTTCATCACGAAAAAGCATCTCACTCGGCGCACCGTCCTGCGCGGGCTCGGGGTGAGCGTCGGCCTGCCGCTGCTGGATGCCATGATTCCGGCCGCCACGGCGCTCGCCAACACCGCTGCTGCGCCGAAGCCGCGGCTCGGCTTCGTCTACTTCCCGCACGGCGCCGTCATGGACAAGTGGACGCCCAAGGCCGATGGCGCGAACTTTGATTTCCCCGACATCATCGCCTCCCTCAAGCCCTACCAGAAGCACCTGACGCTGATCACCGGGCTCGAAAACAAATCGGCCATTGCCGCACCGGTACACGCGATTACGCCGGGCACCTGGCTGTCCTGCGTGCCGCCGCGCATCAGCCACGACCCGTACGGCGGTGTGACCATCGATCAGATCGCGGCCCAGAAAATCGGTCAGGAGACCTCGATGCCGTCGCTGGAAGTCGCGACCGAGGAGCGCGGCGGCGAGGGATCGTGCGACCGCAACTACGGCTGCAGCTACGGCAAGACCATCGCCTTCAGTACCCCCTCGACGCCGCTGCCGATGGAGCACAATCCGCGCAAGGTGTTCCAGCAGATGTTCGGTCAGGGCGATACGGCGGATGAGCGCGCATTGCTGCTGCGGGAAAATGCCAGCATCATCGATCTGGTGCGCAGCGATGCCGCCGATCTGTCACGCACGCTGGGCGCACGCGACCAGGCGTTGTTGTCCGATTACCTGGATCAGGTACAGGAAATCCAGCGCCGGCTGGAGAAAATGCAGCACCGCGATACCGCGCAGCTGCAACTGCCCGATGCACCGGCGGGCATCCCGGCCGCATTCGATGAGCATATGCACATCATGTACGACCTGATCGCGCTGGCGTATCAGGCCAACCTGACGCGAGTGGCCAGCATGATGGTCGCGGCGGAGGTCAGCAATCAGCCCTATACCTTCATCGGTGTGAATGATGCCTTCCATCCGCTGTCGCATCACGCGAACGACCCGGCGAAGATGGCGCGGCTGGCCAAGGTGCAGGCCTTCAACACCTCGATGTTCGCCAAGTTCATCAAGCGCCTGGCGGAACTGCCCGATGGCGAAGGCACCATGCTGGACAATTCGATCATTCTGTTCGGCAGCAACATGAGCAACAGCAATCTGCATGATCACTACCCGCTGCCGACGGCGCTGCTGGGCTTGGGTGGCGGCCGGCTCAAGGGCAACCAGCATCTGCGTTATCCGGACCATACCCCGATCGCGAATCTGCACGTGGCGTTGCTGAACAAGATCGGCATCCAGACCGAGAAGTTCGGCGACAGCACCGGGCAACTCACGGAGATCTGATTCCAGTGCTGCCTCGATCCGGATTCCTGCAGGCATGGGCGGTGGCCACGGCGCTGTGCTGCGCCTGCCTGGCGCACGCGGATGCGCTGCCGGACGCGGCTGAGTCGGGGGATTCCGCCGCGGTCGTGGCACTCCTCGACGGCAAGGCCGATGTCAACGCGCATCAGGATGATGGCACCACGGCGCTGCACTGGGCGGCCTATCATGATGACCTGGCTTTGATCCGGCGTCTGCTGAAGGCCGGCGCCAAGCCCAATGTCACCAATGACTACGGTTCAACGCCCTTGGCGGAGGCCGCCGAACGCGCCGATCCCGAGGCACTGCGACTGCTGCTGGAGGCCGGCGCGGATGTCGAGTCGCCGAACGCCGATGGCCAGACCGCCCTGATGACGGTCGCCCGCACCGACCTCGTGGAGGCCGCCAAGGTGCTCGTGGCGCATGGCGCGAAGGTCAATGCCACGGAGAAATGGCGCGGTCAGACGGCGCTGATGTGGGCCAGCGCGCAAAGTCGCCCCGCGATGGTCCAGTTTCTGATCGCACACGGTGCCGACGTCAATGCCCGCGAGACCGTGCGTGACTGGCCGCGACGCGTCACGGCAGAGCCGCGACCGCAGAACCGTCCGCTGGGGGGGCTTACGGCACTGCTGTTCGCGGCGCGTGAAGGCTGTGCCGCGTGTGCCGCAGAGCTGATCAAGGGCCACGCCGACATCGAGTTGACGGACCCGGAGGGCATTACCCCGCTGGTCATGTCCATTCTCAACGCGCAGTTCGACACTGCCGCCGTGCTCATCAAGGCCGGTGCAAATGTGAACAGCTGGGATATGTGGGGACGCGCGCCGCTGTATTCCGCCGTCGACTACAACACCACACCGCGCGGCGGCCGTCCGGATCGCCCGTCGGCGGACAAAACCACCGCGCTCGATGTGATCGACATGCTGCTCAAGCGCGGCGCCAATCCCGACATGCAGCTGAAGCTGTTTCCCCCGTACCGTTCGCTGGGGCAGGATCGCGGTGGCGATGGCATGCTGACCGTGGGCACCACGCCCCTGATCCGCGCCGCCAAGGCCGGCGACAGCGCCGCCATCCAGCTGCTGCTGGCGCATGGCGCCAAGCCCGACCTGCCGAACTCGCTCGGGATCACACCGCTCATGGCCGCGGCCGGCATCGGCTCCACCACCATCGACATCCGGGCGCGCTTTCGGAACGAACAGAAATGCATCGCTTCCGCCAGGTTGCTGCTCGCAAGCGGCGTGGACGTGAATGCGACCAATGCCAATGGCCAGACCGCGCTGCATGGGGCCGCCCAGTCGGGTTGGAACAGCTTCGTGCAGCTACTGGCCGATCACGGCGCCGCGCTCTCCGTCAAAGACCATTTTGGCAGCACGCCGCTCGACTTCGCGCAGGGGAAGATCGGTACCTCCGGCCGTCCCGGTGTGGGTGGCGGAGGCGAAGTCCACAAGGACACTGCTGCGCTTTTGACGAAGCTCGCCGCCAAGTCGTAAGGTGAGTCATTCGCCACTTGCCAGGGGCATCGCCATGACCCGATTTACCGAAACCTCCCGCGCCACTGCGCTCGTCGCGACCGTCGCGGGACTTGCACTGGGTTCAGCACTGAATGTGAGCCACGCCGCCGATACAGCACCGGCTCCCGCCTCGCAATGGGTCGAGCGCACGCTCGACTACACTTATATGGGATTCACCAGTCACTACACCTGCGATGGGCTCGAGGACAACGTGCGCGCAATGCTGCTCGCGCTGGGCGCGCGCAAGTCGGATCTGAAGATCCAGAGCCGGGGCTGCACCCACATCAATCACCCGGAACCTGCTCCGGGCGTGTTCGCGCACTTCTGGGTGCTGGCGCCCGTGTCCTCTGATCAGGCCGGCCGCGCGGCTGCCGGTCCGGCGCAGGCGGCACATTGGCAAACCGTCGATATGGTCAGGCTGCAAGGTCCCGACTGGAAAGACGGTCAGTGCGAGCTTCTGGAACAGATGAAGCAGCAAGCGCTGCCGCTGTTCACCAGTCGCAATCTCAATTTCCGCTCCTCCTGTTTCCCGCACTCGGTCACACCCGGCGAGATCCAGTTTACGGTGGACGTACTGCGTCCGACGCCCGCGACGGGTACCAGGCCCGGAGCCTGAGCTTCCGGCACCCGCCCGAGTCACACCAGCGGGGTTCCCTTGGGAACCCGCACGACGATGGTGCCCGCGAACTTATCGTGCCAGGCCTGTTTGCCGGCATCGACAGCGATCCAGAAGAAGCCCAGGCCGAGCGCACAAATCGACAGAATGCAGCCCAGTGCCCGAACCCAGGCGGTGGGCCAATCGAGAGTCCGTGAGTCCAGGCGTACGACGCGCAGGTCGAAGACGATGCCACCGATGGTGGTGCCTTTGATTTTCCACATCAGCGCCCCGTAGATCGCCAGCCCCAGCACACACAGTCGGGTGGAGCCTTCCTGGGGCCAGTTCAGCAGCAGCCGCACCAGGGCCCAGATGATGACCGTATCAATCAACAGCGCGCCCATCCGCACCCAGAATCCGGCGCGCGGATAGGTGGAGAGCGGCAGGTGTTCGGCCGCAGCCGCGGGCGCCGCCGCTGCGGCAGCGTCGGGGGGCGCTGTCTGCGCCGCAGCCGCTGCGCTGGCCGCTTGCGCGGCAGCCGCTGACGTTGCGCCGGAAGCAGCGGCGTTAGGCGCTGCGGCCGATGCGACGTGCGCTGTCCCAGAGCTCGTGCGTCGGAAGCGGTTGACGAGCGCATAGAGCACCGCGCCATAGCCGAACATGCCCAACAGGATGAAGATCACCAGCCCCAGGATCGGCACCAGGTAGGCCAGCATCACGAGCAGGCCGCCCACGATCACAGCCAGCGCCGGATGCGGCGCAGTGACGCCGGGACGGACGCTGAAGCAGCGACTACCGATCCAGCCCACGGCCGTCATTTTGCCGAACACCGCCGCGCACAACAGGATCACGAGTGCAATGGGTATCACCAGCAGGCCGACCACCGAGATCATCAGCAGGAACAGCATCAGCGGTGTCACCAGCACCGCGAGAATGGCGGTGATCAGACTCTTGCCCGGGTTGTCATTGAGGGTCGCGATACAGTGTTCCGCGGCATCCCGAAACAGCAGCGCGAGGATGGCGTAGAGGGCGAGGAAGGCGAAGGAGATTCCCCACAGCCACGACAGGCCGGTGCCGAGCACCAGGGGGCGACCCAGCATCAGCCCCTTGCCGACCCAGGTACGCAGGCTCTGCGAGGAGGTCAGCTCCTGAGGCAGGATCCGCTCGATGCCCTGATCCACCACCGCGCCGGAATCTTCAGTCACGGTGCCCAGTACGCTCACCACGTGACCGTGGACATGTGCTGCGGGGCCGAGCCTGACGTTGCCGAGCACCGCGACCACATCCTCGGCAACGTCGGAATTGATCGTCACATTGCCCAGCACGGCCACGGCGCTGTCGCCCACGGGACCGTTCACCGTGGTGTCGCCGAACACCGCCACCACATCCTCGCGTGCCGTTCCGTTGTTGGTGGCCGATCCGAACACCGCCACCAGCGAATCGACCTGCCCGCCGGCGGCCAGGATGGAATCGTGACCTACCGACACCAGATCATCAGTGTCATGGTTGTAGTGTCGATGCCGGCGATCGCCGATGCGAATGTGGCCGTTGTCCCAATTGGCCGCCTCATCGTCATCGGACTCGGCAGCGGCCGACTCAGGGGCGCTGCTCGTGGCGACATCCGGCGCACTGCCGGCAGTGACATCGGCGGCGCTGGCCGGTGCCGGCAGCCAGGTGGTGGCCGCCAGGGTCATCGCCAGCAGCGCGGCGAGGAGCGCGGATTTTGTGAAGGTGGTTGTCGTCATGGGAATTCCATCCATTTAGCGGGACGCCACCGGCGTCACGAGCAGCCGGTAGCCGAATGCGACCAGAAAGAACAGCGCCAGATAGGCCGCAGCGCCGAGCGCCAGGCCGCCGTACCAGACTCCCGGCATGGCGCCGACCAGGTTGTCGGCCAGACGATGCAATGAGGCGAGCGCACTCAAGGTCGTGTGCAGGTCGGCGGCCGGCCGCTGCAGAACGGCGGCAGGCTGAGCGATCACCGCGCTCAAGGGTGCCGGCGTCGTGGGCCGCGCCAGCAGCAGCGCCGCCGCGGTGGCGATGCCGGTGAACGCAAAGATCAGCTGCGCCAGCAGTGGCCACTCCGGAACGCGTCGCTGCCACCAGGGCACCCGCACGCGTCGTTCGATGCCCGCCAGCACCCGTGACTCAATACTGTCCGGCGCTTTGAATTGCGCCGTGCCGGCGAGCAGCCGGGCGGTGCGCTCCTCGAGCGCGGTCCGGGTCGCCTCGGGCTTACGGTCCATGGTCAGTCTCCTGCAGCAGCTTCGCGAGCGCGATGCGTCCGCGAAGGATGTCGGTCTTCACCTTCGCCACCGACACCTCGAGGTCTGCGGCGATCTGCTGATAGGACCGATCCTCAAAGTGAAACAGCACCAGCGGCACGCGCTGCGCCTCGGGCAGCCGCGTCAGCGCCGCGCGCACCCGCTCATCACGCTGGGCGTCCGCGAGGCTCGCAAACACCGTATCGAGTGTCTCGACGGCGAACTCGACTTCGGCAGCGGAGGCTTCGTGATCCGATCCGCCTGCAGCGGATCCGGTGGGCATCAACTCGGAGAAGAACCGCCAGCGACGCCGGTAGCGGCCCAGATGATTCAATGACAGGCGCAGTGTCACGGTCTTCAACCAGCCGCCGGCGCCGACGCGTTCGCGCAGATCCGCAAAGTGTTCCCAGGCCTTGAGGAAGACATCCTGGGTGATGTCCTGCGCGGTCGCATCGCTGGCGGTGAGCCGGCGGGCGGATGCATAAACCATGTGCTGATAATCACGCATGAACATCGTGAACTCGGTGCGGTCCGGTGGCCTCGTTGCGGTTCTTTGCACGTTGAAAGCATCGTTTAGGCCCAGAACACCGCTGGACCTGAAAAGTTGCAACGATATCAGCGGGAAGGCGTATTGCTCAGCCAATACTTTTGGCTGATCAGTGAGTTACACCTTATATCTAAATTAACTCGCCGATCGCGATGTGCTATTCCCAGCCGGTCTTCGAGCCGAAGGGGAGCGATGGCATGGTGGCCTCGATCTCGATGATCTTGCCTGCCTTGACCTTGAACACCTCGGGGATGAGCGTGTCGAACGGCCGGCGCGTCGCACCGGAATATTTCAGATAGCCGTAGCCGGGGACATTGGTGCCGGCCACCTCACCATCCTGGTGGAAGAGCACGATGCATTGCACGACTCCGCGCTCCACGTCCGCGACTTCACAGCGGCGTGGCTGGATCTGGGTGATGTACTGCCACATGTTGCTGTTGATGTTGCCGCGGCATCCCACATGACCCACGTCCGGCAACGAGCGCCCGTTGCCACCGGCGCGTCGCGGCGGCGCTGAACTCGACGCCGGCAGCACGGGGGGCGCAGCGTTGCCGCCCATTGCCAGCAAAGCCGCCGGCGGAACGGCGGGGCCCGCCGTCTGGACGCCGTTCTCAACCCGAAAGCACGCATCGTCAAAGGGCACCGAGTCGACCAGGTGGTGATCCAGTGCGTCGAAGTACTGGTTGGCGATGGCGATCAACTCTTCACGCGGGCGGCGCTCGTCGGGTTTGAGGATCTGGTTCCACAAGGGTGAGACCGCCGTGCGATCGAATTTTCCGAAGCTCACGCCCTTGCGGACGATCGCGGTCTCGAGTTCCGTGATCTGCTGCGCCTGTACCTTCAGGCGGCCCGAGAGCCAGATCGGATTGCCGTTCTCCTGCATCAGGAGGTAGAAACCCACGTTCCCCGTCTGCGGATCTGCGATCACCAGTTTGTATCCGCTCGGGCCGGCGCTGGCGGTCCGCCACAGCGCCTCTCCCAACTTCAGCGGCTGCGCATTTTCGGTGAAATGCGCATCGGCGCTGAAGAGACCCTGGCCCGGATCATGTTTGAGTAGCGCCGCGAGATACCGGTCCACGAAGCCGACCAGGCAGTCATGGTCGCAGCCGGCCGGCGCCGAGGACTGCACGGGGGGCGAGGGGGAGTTTGTCTGCGCGGAGCACGCCGCGAGCGTGAGCCCCGCGACCAGAATGACGGCGAGAGTGGGCGTCTTCATGACCATCCTCACTTGTCCCAACCGGACTTCATGCCGTAGGGCACATCGAGCAGCACCGCTTCGATCTGCCTGATCCGGCCCTTTTCGATCTTGAACAATTCCCCGATCTGCAAGGTCTTGGGCCGCCGAAAATCCGCCGGCACCGCGACGTCCCGGCGGTCCATCTTGAAGCTGGCCACCGTGCCGGTGTGATCGAAGAACACTTCGGCGTATACCAGACCGCGTTCCACATCGACGATCGGGTAGCGTCGGTCACGCACCTTGGTCACGATCACCGAGAAACCGGTGTCGAATTGCGCCTTGCACCCGAGCTTCTGCATCGCCGTCGCGAGCGGATCAGGGGAGTTGGCCGTCACCACTCCGTCCTCGCGCCGCTGGCACTGTGGATCGAAGGGCACGTTCATCCCGGAGTGATCGGTATCCAGGCCCGTGAAATAGCTGTCCGCGATGCGGATCAGTTCCTCGGGTGAACTGCGGTCCGCGGCTTTCACTTCGGCCAGCAGTACCGGTTTCGGCGCGGCAAACCCATCCGCTTTGGCAAAGGCGGTGTTGCGCGCCACGATCGTTTCCGCCTCGGTGACCTGGCCGTTTTGGACTTTGAGACGCAGCGCGACAGGTACCGGCGCATCATTCTCCATCAGCTGCCCGATGAAACCCACGGCGCCGCGCTGCGCATCAACGAAGTACAGCCGGAACCTGGAGTTGCCGGTCGCCGTCTTCCACAGTCCATGCTCGGTACCCAGCAGCTGGCCGTTCTCGGTGATGCGCACCGCGGCAGCCAGCGGCGCTTTGCCGGGATCGTGCGCGACCAGCGCCGCGAGGTACCGGCCGGCAATGCCCTGCAGGCAGGAGCGGTTGCACTCCTGCGCCCACCCCTTGCCGTGAGCGAGAACGGCCGACACGGCCAGCAGCGCCACGGCGCCACCCTTTGACAGCACCTGCATCATCCCCCTCGATTGCGCCGTTTTGAGACGGGGCATACCGCGGCTGCGCCGCGAAATTCTAGTGCGCCGCGGGCGGCTCCGGCGGCGGAGTGCCGATCTGGGGCACATTGATGGGGCCGCCGCGCGCTCGAGTGGGATCACCCATGATCTTGCCGTCGGGCAGTGTGACCGCCACGAACAGGCCGCCCTTGGAACCGTCACGCAGCGGGTTGATGACCACGGTGACCTTGTCGCCGGGACTCATCTGCGTGGACTTCCAGCCCTGCCGCTTGAGGTTATTGGGGCTGTTGAGCTCGACTTTCCACAGATCCATGCCGCCCGCATCGTTGGGTACGTCGACATCGATGAACGCGTGGGGATTGGTCCACTGGAAGTCGTGCACGGTCCCTTTCAGAGGCAGCTGCTTGCTCTGGTCGAACATCGCAAACGAGTGGTGTGCCGCCGCAAACCCGCTCAGGGTAAGCGCCAGGACGCCCAGGCAGCCCGTCATTGCGTGTCTCATTGGCGCAGCTCCGCGTTCATTCATACTGAAGTCCGTGATTTACGGTGTTGCATACCGGCCGTCAAGTTCCGTCTTATACTCGCCGCCGAGCCGCGGCAATAGATCATCGGCGGCGAGCGAGGAAAACTGATGAGCATGCGCACGTGGTTGGCGGTGATTTCCCTGGGCCTGGTGATGCCCGCTGCAGCCTTCGCAGCGTCGGCCGCCGACCCGCCCTTGGCAGCCGGACCGCCGGCGGCCAACCCCAGGGGTCATTATGCCGAGCTGAACAAGCTCCCCGACTGGGGCGGCGACTGGACCTTCAATTTCCTGCCCACCCCGGGCGTCACCCGCGAAACACCGCAGCTCAAGGGCAAATACCTGGAGAGCTACCAGGCCTGGCAGCGTACCGCGGCAGCCAATCACGGCGAGGTCCCGCGCAATGGCTCCTACTGCCGCCCCCCGGGCATGCCCGGCATCATGATGGTCGGCCAGTACCCGATCGAGTTCCTGTTCACGCCGGGGCGGGTCACGATCCATTTCGAGGCCTGGATGCAGCTGCGCAGCATCTGGACCGATGGCCGCAAGCACCCGGACGATTGGGATCCCACGTTCTATGGGCACTCGCTCGGGCATTGGGAGGGATCGACCCTGGTCGTCGATACCGTGGGGATCAAGACCGTCACTGAACTTCGCAATGGCATGCCGCACTCCGATCAGCTGCACATCATCGAGCACTTTCACCTGGACAAGAGCGATCCGAACACCATGATCGATGACATGCTGGTGGAGGACCCGCTGGCACTGGTGAAGCCCTGGCACACCGTTATGAGCTACAAGCGGGCACGTGACCAGGATCTCCTGGAATTCGTCTGCGCCGAAAACGATCGCAATCCGGTGGATGCCCAAGGCCGTACCGGACTCGAATAACGCCAAGCAGAGGGGGCGCGGTGCACAAAGGACTTCTGCGGGCGGCTCGCGGAATGGGGGCGGCGGTGTGTCTGGCCGCCTCGGTGGTCATGGCACAGCAGGCCGCGGCGCCGCCCATCAGCGCGGCACCGGCCTTCACCGCGCAGCAGATGCTGGCGCCACCGAGCGCGAACTGGATCACCAATGGCGGCAGCCTCTTCAATCAGCGCTACTCGCCATTGAAGCAGATCAATCGCGACAATGTCGCGACTCTCAAGGCCCTGTGGCGCACCGGCATGGGCTCGGGCATGAACTTCGGCAATGCCGGTCAGGCACAGATCCTGGAGTACGACGGCACGCTGTTCGTTTCCAATGGCGCCAATGACGTCTTCGCGATCGCGGTCACGACGGGTCAGATCCTGTGGACCTATCATGGCAATCCCAACCCGAAGAGCGGCACGCCCATGGGGCGCTCGAACCGGGGCGTGGCGCTGGGCGACGGCATGGTGTTCGTCGGGCAGCTCGACGCCAAGCTGGTCGCGCTCGACCAGCGCACCGGCAAGGTGGTCTGGTCCGTACAGGTTGAACCGTGGCAGAACGGCTTCAGCATTACGGCCGCCCCGCTGTACTACGACGGCATGGTCATTCAGGGATTGAGCGGCGGTGAGATGGGGATCCGCGGCCGCATCAAGGCGTATGACGCCAAGACCGGCGCCGCGCGCTGGACCTTCTACACCATTCCGGGACCCGGTGAGTTCGGTCATGAGACCTGGCCGCAGAGCGGGGATGCCTGGCAGCACGGCGGTGGGGCGGTGTGGCAGACGCCCAGCGTGGATCCCGAACTCGGGCTGATCTATTTCTCGACCGGCAATCCGGGGCCGAACCTGTTCGGTGCGGTGCGACCGGGCGCCAACCTGTTCACGGTCTCGATCGTCGCGCTCGATGTGAAGACCGGCAAGTACCGCTGGCACTTCCAACAGATTCACCACGACATCTGGGACTACGACTCGCCGAATCCCACCGTGCTCTTCGACACCACGATCAAGGGTCGCAAGGTGAAGGGTCTGGTTGAAGTCTCCAAGACCGGCTGGGCCTACATTCTGGATCGGGTCACCGGCAAGCCGCTGATCGGCATCGATGAACGTGCCGTGCCGCAGGAGGCGCGCCAGGCGACCGCTGCGACCCAACCCTATCCGCGCGGTGATGCGATCGTGCCGCAGGAAATCGATACGGTGCCGGAGGGCGCGGATCTGTTGCCGGGCTCTGGTGAGATCAAGAATCACGGCCGCATCTTCACGCCGTACTTCACCGATCAGATCATGGTGAAGCCCGCCACCATGGGCGGAGCCAACTGGCCACCCAGTTCCTATGATCCGACCACCCACACGCTGTACGTGTGCGCGACGGACCGGATCAGTACCTTCAAGGCCGTCGCGGATCCGGGTCAACCCGGCCCGAACAAGGTCTACATGGGGGGCTCATTCGGACAGGCGCAGGCCAATGATCGCGGCATCTTCGCCGCGCTGGATGTCAGCACCAACAAAATCGTCTGGCGGCAGAGCTGGCGCGAGATCTGCTACAGCGGCTCCATCGTCACCGCGGGCGGACTGCTGTTCGTCGGGCGCGCCGATGGGCGCCTGACGGCGCTGAGCTCGCAGAACGGCGCGAAGCTGTGGGAGTTCATGACCGACGGCGGGGTCAACACCACGGCCACGACCTTCGAGTATCAGCGCAAGCAGTACGTCGTGGTCCACGCCGGTGGCGGCGTGTTCGCCAATGGCAAGCGCGGCGATGGCATCTGGATGTTCTCGCTCGACGGCAAGATTCCATCGCTCGCACCCGGTGCCGCGCCGCCGCGCGGGCTGCAGCGCGGCCCGGGCGGACCGCCGGCCGGCCCCGAGCTGCCGGTCACGACCCGGGCGGCGAACGCGGAGAATGGCGGCAATATCTATCGCGCCGCCTGCGTGCCCTGTCATGGCGAGAGCGGCACCGGCGGCCATGGTGGCGGGCCGTCGCTGATCAAGGGACAGAGCCACGATGCGATCCTGATGACCGCGAGCGCCGGCCGAAACAACATGCCGGCGTTCAAATCGGTCTACACGCCGGATGAACTCAACGATGTGACGGCGTACATCCAGACGCTGCAGAACGCGAAATAGCGCTCGGTGCGGCGCGGGGTTCAGCGCCGCGGCCCGTCAGTTGTTGGCGCCGCGAAAAAGCTGCTGTGCCGAAAATGCGGGCGCCTGTTGGGATCCCGAGCGGCGCGATGCAGCGTGGGCGTGAGTGTCAAAAGCGCGGCGCCGACTCCATGGCAGGGTGGTTGAGTTATCATCAGCGCCTGCGGCCCTGGCTTTCGTGGAGTACCGTTATGGCAGTCGATTTCAGAGGTCATCCGCTCTTTCCGCCCGGCTTCAACAGCCCGACGCGCTTCGATGCCGATGTCTACGACTGTGAGGTCTGGGGCCAGATTCCCACCGACATCCAGGGCACCTTCTATCGGATGCAGTGCGATTTCGACTATCGCCCGCCGAAGAACGAGTGGATGACGGGCTTCAATGGCGACGGACACATCAGCCGCTTCCGTTTCCACGACGGCTCGGTGGACTTCAAGGGTCGCTTCATCCGCACCGCCCGACTCATGACCGAGCGCAAGGCGCGCAAGCGGCTGTTCGGTGTCTACCGCAACCCCTTCACCGACGATCCGAGTGTCGCGCACATCAACCGCTCGGCGGCCAACACGCACACCTACTGGCACGGCGGGAAGCTGTTCGTGCTGAAGGAGGACTCGCTGCCGTACTACGTGGATCCGCATACCCTCGAGACGATCGGTGACTGGAACTTCCACGGCAAGTACACCGCGCAGACCATGTCGGCGCATCCGAAGATCGATCCGGTCACCGGGGAGATGATCGCCTACGGTTATGAGGCGAAGGGCATTCTCACCAAGGACATCGCGGTCTACACCATCAGTCCGGCCGGCCGGGTCACCAAAGAGGTGTGGCTGCAGTCGCCATACCTCGGCATCATTCACGACATCGCCATCACTCAGAAGCATGTGATCATTCCGGTGATCGCGCGCACCTCGAGCATGGAGCGGCTGAAGGCCGGCGAGCCCATGTGGGACTGGGACGGCAGTCTGCCGACCATGGTCGGGGTACTGCCGCGCGATGGCGATGCCAAGGATGTGCGCTGGTTCAAGGGCCCCTCGCGCAACACGCTGCACTTCCTCAATGCCACGGACCGGGGCAACACGGTCACGATGGAGCTGCCCACCTCCTCCGGCGAGCGCGACCCATCGCAGATCCGCCGCTGGACCTTCGATCTGAATTCCAAGTCCGACGCCTTCCAGGAGGAGGTGGTGTCGACCACGCCCGGGTTCCTGCCGCGCATGGACGACCGGTATCTGTCCTTGGACTATCGCTACGCCTTCATCAGCAGTCGCGTGCCGAGCGCCACGCCCGATCCTAAGGCCAGTCCCATGAGCGGGGGCACCCAGGTCGTACAGCGTCTGGACGTGCGCACCGGTGACATCAAGCAGTGCGTGGTGGAAGGCAAGGTGGCCCTGCAGGAAAGCTGCTTCGTGCCGCGGGCGAATTCCAAGAACGAGGGCGATGGCTATGTAATGACCATCGCCAGCAACTTCGACACCATGAGCTCGGACATGATCATCACCGATGCCCAGCATCTGGAGGATGGCATCATCGCGACCGTGAAGCTGCCCTTCCGGCTGCGCAGCGGGACGCACACCAACTGGTATCCGCAGTCGGTACTGCCGCCCATCAAGGACGAACTGTCATGAGCGCACCTACCCGCCGGGATTTTCTGGGCGGCGTCGGCATGACGGTCGCGGCCGCCGTGGCCCTGACTCTCGCTCCCGGCGCGCGTGCGGTGACGCTGTCACGGGCGGTACCGCCGCTGCCGGTGGCGTTGACCGGCCTGTATCCGGAAGGGGATTGGCATGTCGATGACATCTGCGGTCACCTGCCGCGCTACGCGCACCCGATTCCGTACATGCACGACTCATCGGCACCGGATTATTCGGCCCTCGTGGCGCCAGCAGACCGACAATTTGTAGGTTAGGGGAACTCATGGAGCGTCGACTTTCGGCCGCGGTCGCCGCGGCCCTGTTCGCCATGTCCGCAGCTTTTGCGGCGAGCCCTGCGGCCTGGTCGGCCGATACTCCTTCGGAGCTGCAGCTGCGCGTCGCCACGCTGGGCGCCAATGTCCAATTGGCGGAGGACTTCAGTCGCATCGAGAAGCTGCAGCGCGCCTACGGCTACTACGTCGACAAGGGCATGTGGGAGGACCTCTCGGAACTGTTCACGGACAACGCCGTCGCCAACTATCCGGCCGGGGTCTTCATCGGTCACACGAGCATTCGCGAACATCTGTACATGAACGTCGGCGGCCACCAGGTCGGGGACATTGGCCTCGGTAACGGCCGGCTCTATGACCACCTGAACATCCAGCCCGTGGTGCACATCGATGCGGGCGGCATGACCGCGCATGGCCGCTGGCGCGCCTTCGCCATGTTCGGCAGTCCCGGGGGTGGGGCGACCTGGGCCGAAGGGGTGTACGAGATGCAGTACACCAAGGAGCAGGGCGTCTGGAAGATCAGCAAGCTGGACTACTACTCCGGCTTCGGCGCCTCCTACAGGACCGGCTGGGCAGCACCGCCGGCGCCGGCCGCCGCACCCGGCGCCGCGGCTTCGGCGCCCGCCGCAGCATCCGCGGCGGCTTCCGCACCGGCGGCCCCTCCACGCCGTCAGCTGGCGCATCCGGCCGACATCGAGCGCAACCTGGATTGCGATGGCTTTCCGAAGGCCTGCATCGCGCCATTTCACTACGGC
>Ga0210385_10001015_pt1 | contig 17828 bp, 14 predicted proteins | sample IncBWH26OmetaG_FD_160107 | JGI IMG/M metagenome (GOLD analysis project Ga0210385, IMG submission 160107) | Forest soil microbial communities from Barre Woods Harvard Forest LTER site, Petersham, Massachusetts, United States - Inc-BW-H-26-O ...
GCGCTCTGCAGCGAGGCGAGCGCGGCTTCCGGGCGGTCCAGCCTCATCAAGAGGGAGCCGAGGTTGTGATGCGCGATGCGGTTGCCCGGATCGAGCTCGAGTGCCCGCCGGTAGGCGGCCTCGGCTTCCGTGAGCCGGTCGAGTCGGCCGAGCGCCATGCCGAGCAGCACCCAGGCCTCCGCATCCTTCGGATCGCTGGCCACAAGCTCGCGGCAGACGGCCTCGGATTCCGCAAAGCGGCTGAGATCGATCAGGGTGAGCGCGAGGCTGCGCTGCGCCGGCCGATGCGCCGGGGCGAGGGTGAGCGCGCGCCGGTAGAAACGCTCCGCCTGGCGGAATTTCTGCCGGCGCCTGAGGAGGTTAGCGAGGTTCGCGTGAAACTCGGCGCGTTCCGGATCGAGCTCGACGCTCAGCCTCAGCCACTGTTCCCCCTGGGCCCAGTCGCCGCTTTCCTTGATGGCGAGGCCGAGAAGGTGAGTCGCCACAGCGTTCTTCGGCTCCTGCGCGACGATGGCCGCGCAAATTGCCGCACACTCAGGGAATTTTCCCTGGCTGAGGGCGGCCGATGCGCGTTCGATCTGCGCCTGTGAGGTCATGCCACCATTATGCCGCGCGCACACGAGGCCGACGGGGCCGAATCTGCCCTGTGGCGATCCTGCAACGGTTCTCGGGCGTGGGTATTCTCAGACCCCGTACCCCGCCTTTTAGCCCACGCAGAGGCTCTTTGGCCCCTGAAAGCATCTGTATCCTTTTCGCCAAGAAGCTTTTCATGGTGTTTCACTCTGTGTATCCTCGCCCCACCTTTGCAGAACCGAGAGAGCCCACCTCAGAGTTCCCGTAAGGGCCGAAATGGTTCGGCAACTAGAACACTTACTCGTCTTGCGCACCCATTTGGGAGGAAATAACTAATGGCTAAGAACGACGTTTTGCGTCGCGCTGTCCGTTGCGCGCTGTTTGCGAACGCCGCCGCTGTCGCGGCCGTTCCGATGGCGCACGCGGACGCGGAAGGCCCTGCTGCGCCGGCTGCTGAAGCCCCCGCCGCGGCACCGATCGCTGAGGTTGTGGTCACCGGCTCGCGCATTGTCGAGCCCGGTCTAACTTCGATCAGTCCGGTCACGACAGTGAGTGCCGATCAGATCAAACAATCTGGCGTCACGCGCATCGAGGACCTGCTCAACACGATGCCGCAGGTCATGGGCGACATGGGCGGCGATCTGTCGAACGGCGCCACCGGTGAGGCAACCGTCAACCTGCGCGGCCTGGGTGTGCAGCGCACGCTGGTGCTGATCAACGGCCGGCGCCTGATGCCTGGCGATCCGACTCCCGGCAGCTCATCGGCTTCGGACCTGAACAACATTCCCGCAGCGCTGGTGGAGCGCGTCGACGTGCTGACGGGCGGCGCCTCCTCGACCTACGGCGCTGATGCCGTGGCCGGTGTGGTCAACTTCGTGATGAACGATCATTTCGAAGGTTTCAAGATCGATGCCAACGGTTCGATCTACAACCATACCAACGACAATCCGATCGCTGCGTCTTTTGAAGCGCCGGGCCAGCCGGGCATTGCGCCGCCGCACACGGTGAACGACGGCGCGCAAACCGACGTCACCCTGATCTGGGGTCGCAATCTCGCCGACGGCGCGGGTAACTTCACCGCCTATGCCGGCTACCGCCACGTGGATGCGGTGCTCGGCGCCAGTCGCGACTTCAGTATCTGTACGCCGGATCCGGGTCCCTCGGCTTCGGGTCTGCCGTTCATTTGCGGTGGCTCGAGCACTTCCTTCCCGGGCCGTTTCATCCCGAATGCCAGCACCGGCAATCCGCTGACGTCGCCCGGCGACTACACGCTGGGCGCCAACGGTCAGTTCACTCCCTGGCTCGGTGCACCGGATAAGTACAACTACGCACCGAGCAACTTCTTCCAGCGGCCGGATGAGCGCTGGACTGCGGGTCAGTTCCTGCACCTCGACATCACCGACAGGATCCAGGTGTATGACGAGTTCATGTTCATGCGCGATAACTCGACGGCGCAGATCGCCCCGGGCGGTGCCTTCATCGGTCAGGGTGGCGCAGTCAATCTCACCGGTCCGTACGCGGGTCTGCCGGATGGCAACGTACAGGTCAATTGCGCCAACCCGTTCCTCTCCGCGCAGCAGCTCGGCATTCTGTGCGGCGGCACCACTGCGGGCAGTGCGCAGTTCCTGCTCGGCCGTCGCGACGTTGAGGGCGGCGATCGTATCAACAGCCTGATCCACACCTCGTTCCGCATCGTCGCGGGCGTCAAGGGCGAGATCGCCGATGGCTGGAAGTTCGACACCTACGCGATGGAGGGACAGACCGGTTTCGAGACTTACGGCACCGGTAATTTCTCCAAGACCAACCTCGCCAATGCGCTGGATGTGGTGCTGAATTCCAAAGGCCAGCCGGTGTGCGCCAGCGGCGCCAACGGTTGCGTGCCCTACAACATCTTCTCGCTCGGCCAGGTGACGCAGGCGGCCCTGAACTATGTCGACATCCCGACGCTGATCACCGGTTCGACCGAGGAGCGCGTGTGGGACGGCAACATTACGGGCGACCTCGGCAAATACGGCCTCAAGGTGCCGGGCAACGCCGACGGCCTGCTGATCAACTTCGGCTCGCAGTACCGCTCGGAGGGCGCGATCCTGACTCCGGACGCCCCGGATCAGTCGTTCGACGTGCTGGGCTCCGGTGGTCCGACCCTGCCGCTGAATGCCGGCTTCCACGTGTGGGAAGGCTACATCGAAGGCGGTTTGCCGATCATCACCGACCAGCCCTTCGCCAAGGAGCTGTCGTTTGAGACCGGCTATCGCTATTCGTCCTACACCGAAGGCTTCACCACCAACACCTACAAGTTCGGCCTGAACTGGGCGCCGACCTCGGACGTGCGTTTCCGCGGCAGCTACCAGCGCGCGGTGCGCGCACCGAACCTGCAGGAGCTGTTCGTGGAGAAGGGACTGGTGCTGGAAGGTGCCACCGACCCGTGCGACAGCTCGACCTCGGCACCGGCCACCGCAGCACAGTGCGCTCACACCGGACTCACCGCTGCACAGACCGGCAAGGTGCTGTCGAGCCCGGCCGGACAGTACAACGGCCTGACCGGGGGCAACCCGCACCTCCAGCCGGAGACCGCGGACACGACCTCGTTCGGCTTCGTGCTGACGCCGCAGTTCCTGACGAACTTCAGCCTGTCGGTTGACTACTTCAACATCCGCATCAAGAACGTCATCAGCTCCTACGGCTACACACTGCAGCTGAACCAGTGTCTCGCCACGGGTAACCCGGTGTTCTGCGGCGATGTGCATCGCGACGGGGCCGGTACGTTGTGGGCATCGTCCGAGGGCTATATCAACGACCCGACGTTGAACCTCGGCGCACTGCAGAGTCGTGGTGTGGATATCACCCTCAACTACAAGTACGACCTGAACCGCTTCGGCCGGCTGACAATGCAGTACGCCGGTACCTATACGGCGCAGTTCATCACCGAGCCGGGTGGACAGCTCGGCGTGCAGTCGTACAACTGCGCGGGTTACTTCGGCAATACCTGCGGTGTGCCGCAACCGAAGTACAAGAGCGTGTTGAACCTGGGCTACGACACGCCGCTCGAGGGTCTGGGTTTCGGACTGCGGTGGCGCTACCTGTCGCAAGTGCTGCAGGACACCAACAGCCCGAACCCGCTGCTGAACGGCTTCGTGTTCCCGTTCCAGGGCTGGGGCCGCATCCCGAGCTACTCGTACTTCGACCTGACGGCCTCCTACGTCGTCAACAAGACGGTCGCCCTGCGCCTGGGTGTCAACAACGTGCTGGACAAGGATCCGCCGCTGCAGTCGACGGACTTCTTCTCCCCGCCGTTCCAGAACAACAACACCTATCCTTCGGTGTATGACGCCCTGGGACGCTACATGTTCGCCAACGTGACTCTGACCTTCTAAGCGTCACACCCAAGAAAGAACTGTTCGGTTCATCTCAGCGGGCCCTTCGGGGCCCGCTTTTTTTTGCCTGTATACTGCAGTGCATGATCGCCGCGGTGGATCCGCCTGCTTATTCTCGACTGATCACCGAGCTGAACCTCATTCGCGCACAGGCCCGCGGCGCACCCGCTGCCGCGCTGCCGCGCCTGGAGCTGCTGCAATCGCTCTACCCCGCCTCGGGACAACTGTTACAGGAGCTGGGTCGGGTGCAGCTCGCGCTCGGCCAGCGTGCGGCCGCTCTTGCCACTCTGCGTCGCGCGGTAGACCTCAATGACGCGCTGATCGAGAGCTGGGACGCGCTCCAGGGCCTCTATCAGGAGTCCGGGCAGACAGCCGCCGCGCAAGATGCGACCGGTCGCATTGAACAGCTGCGCGCGCTGGCGCCCGAGCTGCTGCAGGCTTCCTTCCTCCTCAACGAGGGCGAGGTCACGGCGGCCGATGATCTGACCCGACGCTACCTGCAACAGCATGGCCCGCATGCCCTCGGCATGCGTCTGTTGGCGCAGATCTGCGCCAAGGCCAACGTCATGGACGATGCCGAGCTGCTGCTGCAACACGTGCTGACCCTGGAACCCGACAACGCCGCTGTGCGCTTCGAATACGCCTCGGTGCTGGCACGGCGGCGCCTGTTTGTGCCGGCCGCGCAGACACTCGCTCCGCTGCTGCAGGCGCAGCCGCGCAATGCCGACTACCGCAAGCTGCAGGCCACCATCCATGACGGGGTGGGTGAGACGAGCCAGGCGCTCGCGATCTACCAGCAACTGGCCGCCGAGTCACCCACCGATCCGAACCTGCCGATGCTCATGGGGTTCGTCCTCAAGGCCACCGGCGCGACGGCGCAGGCCAGCCGACTGTTCGAGACCTCACTGGCAGCGCCGGAGACCTTCGCCCAGGCTTGTCTGGCGCTCGCGCACATCGAGGGTTTCGATTTCAGCGAGGCGCTGCTGGCACGGATGCGTGCGGCCGAGCGCGCGCCGACCGCCAAGGCGGAGGATCGCAAGCAGCTGTGCTTCGCGCTCGGCAGCATCCTCGAGGAGCGGCACGCCTACGCCGACTCATTCGAGTACTACGCGCGCGGCAACGCCCTGAAGCGCGCCGAGCTGCGGGTCGATCCGGAGTTCTGCATCCGCACGATGCAGCGCCAGCCGCAGGTGTGCACGCCGCAGTTCTTTGCGGCGCGCCGCGGCTTCGGCTGCCCGCAGCCTGATCCGATCTTCATCGTCGGCATGCCGCGTTCAGGCTCAACCCTCATCGAGCAGATTCTCGCCTCGCACTCGCAGGTCGACGGCACGCGCGAGCTCGCGGACCTCCCACGCCTGGTACACCAGTTCCGCGATCGCAAGGCGGGTGAGCCACCGCGCTACCCGGCGATACTCAGCGAGCTGACCGCGCGGGAATGCCGGCAGCTGGGCGAGACCTATCTCGAGGACACGCGCGTGCACCGGCGCGGCGCGCCCTATTTCCTCGACAAGATGCCCAACAACTTCCGCGACATCGGCTTCATCCACCTGATCCTGCCGAACGCGCGCATCATCGATGCGCGCCGCGAGCCGATGGCCTGCTGCTTCGGCAACTTCAAGCAGCTGTTCTCGCCCGGGATGGAGTTCATGTACACGCTGCCGGAGGTCGGCCGCTACTACTGCCAGTACGTGGCGCTGATGGAGCACTGGCAGACAGTGCTGCCGCAGAAAATCCTGCGGATGGATCACGAAGACGTGGTGAACGATCTGGAAGGCAGCGTGCGCCGCATGCTGCAGTTTCTCGGCCTGCCATTCGAGCCGGCGTGCCTGGAATTTCACCGCACGCACCGCGCGGTGCGCACCATGAGCGCCGGCCAGGTGCGCCGGCCGATCAACCGCGCAGGGCTCGCGCAATGGCGCCACTACGAGCCGTGGCTGGGTCCATTGAAAACAGCGCTCGCGCCGGTCCTGCCGAGCGGCGAGCTAGCGGATCCGTGAGACGCGAGTGTTGCGGTGCTTGCCGTATGACATGAAGTAGGAGCCCATCGAAGCCCGGCTGATCGTAATGCTGTCGCCTGCGTTCACGGTAAAGTGCGTGTCGAGCTCCACCTGGCGCCACACCTGACCGTTCTCCAGCGTGAATACCTGATGGCCGTTGCCATCGACGCTGATACTCTGGATCGCGATGGTCAGTGTTTGCGGGGGCGGCGGCGCACTCGCAGGCCGCTCCAGCTGCTGGATGCGCCCCGGAGTCAGGCCCATTTTTTGCTCCTCGGTGAGCGGCGCTGCAGGCGGCGCGGGTACCGCTGGCGGACTGGCGGTCGGCGCCGCGGCCGCCGCCGCCGGAGCGTGCTCGCGCGCCAGCACGGCGGCAACCTCGCGATCAAAGCAGGCGAGGCGCGCGCCGTCGTCGGCGATCTTGGTACAGGCCTCGAGGGCGGCATTGGATGCGGCCAGCAGTGGCAGCGGAGACAGTGTCGCAAGCGCCAGGCACACGACACGATTGGCTACAGAGCGCAGCAATTTGTATCTTTCGCAGTCCGACAGTGGGTTGAACGGCGTGCATTATATGGCGAATTCTGAGCGGTGCAGCGCTGACGCGCAGCGAGCGGGGCGATGAGAAATACCAACCCGGTACTCGCGCAGGCGCACGAGCTCGAGCAGCGCGGCCGTCTCAGCGAGGCGATCGCTGCGTACCGGCGCCTGCTGGTCCATGAGCCGGCCAACAGCGACGCGCTGCACCTGCTCGGCGTCGCGCTCGGCCGCACCGGCCAAGCGCAGGAGGCGTGCGCGACGCTCGCCGCCGCGGCGCGTCTGCAGGACGACAATCCCTACATCCACCTGAATCTCGGCAGCGCCCTGAGCAGCGTGGGGCGCGATGCCGAAGCGCTGAGCGCCTACGAGCGCGCGCTGGCGCTCAAAGCCGACCTCGCTCCGGCCTTGCAGGCACGCGGTCGCGCGCTACTGCGACTCGGGCAAGCGGCGGCGGCGGAGCGCAGCTTGAGTGAGGCGGCGCGGCTGATGCCGGCGAATTCGAGCGTGCAGAGCGATCTCGGCGTCGCCCTCGAGCAGCTCAACCGTCCCGCGGAAGCGCTCAGTCATTTCGAGCGCGCCACCATCCTCAATCCCAACTCGGCCGAGGCGCATCACAACCGTGGCATCCTGCAGGCGACCCAGGGACAGTTGCAGGAGGCGCTCGCCAGTTTGGCGCGGGCGCTGCAGCTGCAGCCGCGCCAAGCGGCCATTCATGCCAACCGCGGCAACGTGCTCGCCGATCTCGGTCGCAGCAGCGACGCGCTGGCGAGCTATGAGCAGGCGCTGGCGCTCGAGCCCCGTAGCGTGCGCGTGCTGCTCAGCCGTGGCCGGCTGTTGCTGCAGCGAGAGCCGGCGCAGGCCTTGGCCAGCTTCGATGGCGCGCTCGCCATCGAGCCGGACAACTACGTTGCCAACTTCCAGCGCGCCCTCGCCCTGACACTGCTCGAGCGTCCGGCCGAGGCCATCGCCAGCTTCGACCGCGCGCTCGCCATCCAGCCGGATGCCACCGAGGCGCTCAACAACCGCGGCGTCGCGCTGAGCGGTCTCGGCCGTCCTGCCGAGGCGCTCGTGAGTTTCCGCGGCGCACTGGCGCGCGAGCCGCACAACCTGCAGGCGCTCACCAACGGCGCCAACACCCTTGCCACCCTGCAGCAGCACGGCGAGGCGCTCGAATGGTTCGAGCGCGCGCTCGCGCTGCAGCCTGAGGATGCGGAGCTCGTCTGGGGCAAGAGCCGGCTGTTGCTCAGCCTGGGAAATTTCCGCGAGGGCCTGGCGCTGTACGAGGCACGGCTGCTGCTGCCGTACCTGCGGCCGCTGCAGCGGCACGTCGACCTGCCGCGCTGGACGCCGGGGCAGGCGATCGCCGGCAAGACGCTGCTGGTCCACGCCGAGCAGGGTCTGGGCGATACGCTGCAGTTCTGCCGCTTTGTGCCGCTGGTCGAGGCGCGCGGCGCGCAGGTCATCTTCGAAGTGCAGCCGGCGCTGCAGCAGCTGCTGCGCACGCTCGCCTTCAAGGGCGAGCTGCGTGCGGTCGGCGAGGAGCTGCCGTCGTTCGAGCTGCGTGCACCGCTCCTCAGCCTGCCGCGCCTGCTCGGTACCGAGCTCGGCAGCGTGCCGAACAGCGTGCCCTACCTGCACGCCGAGCCGCAGCGGGTGACAGCCTGGCGGCAACGTCTCGCGCAGTGGCCCGGACTCAAGGTCGGTATCGCCTGGCAGGGCAATGTCGAGACCGAGAAACAGGGCGGTTTCGCCGGCCGCTCCTTCCGCCTGGCCGCAGCCGCACCGCTCGCGGAGCTCGCCGGCGTGACGCTGGTGTCGCTGCAGAAAGGCGTGGGCTCCGAGCAGCTGGCGCAGGTGGATTTCGCGGCGCGCGTGCTCGAGCTCACCGATCCCTGGGTGATGGGCGCCGACGAGGTGCTGGATACCGCGGCGCTGATGTCGGCACTCGACCTGATCATCACCTCCGATACCGCGACGGCACACCTGGCCGGCGCGCTCGGGCTCCCGGCGTGGGTGGTGCTGGCAGCCAATGCCGACTGGCGCTGGCTGCTCGAGCGCAGCGACAGTCCGTGGTATCCGAGTCTGCGTCTGCTGCGCCAGCGGGTCGCCGGGGACTGGGACGAAGTCTTCGCACGCGTGGCGGGCGAGCTCGCCGCACGGCCGCAGTAAGGTGCCGCTGGCGCCCCCGGCACCCGGTGGACTGCTGCAGGCTCATGCAAAGTGGTCCTTGTCGCGCCCAGGGTGCACGGTGGACGATCTGCGGGTGAAGCGCATCGCAGCCATCCGTCGCCTCGGATACGGCAGCGTCCTGATATTGACGCTCGGCCCGTGGGGCGGCGCCGCGAGCCTTGAACCCGGCGGCACACCGGATGGCGTGCCGCCGGGCTTTTCCCTGGCGCGCAGCGGTGACGTTCATGATTTCGATTTCCTGCGCGGCGCCTGGACGACGCGGCAGCGCCGTCTGGCGCAGCGCGGTGTCGGCAGTGCCGTGGCAAGAGGCGCCTGCGAACCAGCACTGCGCGGCCGCGCTGCTCGATGGCGCGGCGCTCATTGAGGAGAGTCGCTTCCCGGACGGCAAACCCGCGGGACTGTTCCTCTATACCTTCAATGCGCAGAAGCACCAATGGTCGATCTTCTGGGTGAACCCCAGGACCGGCCGCCCCGATCCGGGAACGGTCGGAGGCTTCGAGGGCACGCGCGGCGAGTTCTACGGCGACGACGAAGACAACGGCCGCGCCGTGAAGGTACGCGTGACCTGGACCGCATCCGATCGGGATCACGCGCGCTGGGAGCAGGCCTTCTCGTTCGACAAGCGCACCTGGGAAACGAACTGGATTACCGACTTTACCCGCGGCGACTCCGCACGCCTGTGCCCTAAATCCTGAACTGAGCTCCGGCGCCGCTGCGACCTAGGAAAGCGTCGGGAAGGGCGCCGCATTCAGCAACATGATCCAGCGCTCTCGCGCCGGTGCCGAGGCGCCGGCGGCATCGCGCACCGTATCATCGCGCGTGACCAGGAGCGCATCGCTGAAAATTACGCCCTTGACGATCGTCGTGTAGCCGCGCCAGTGAGCCGTGCCCGCCGTCAGGGTCACCGACTCCTCCTTGCCGCCGCGCGTCAGCTGTCGCTGCGGCGTCTCACCTTCGCCGAACAGACCCTGCGATTCGCCTTCGCGTAGCAAGACGACCGTACCCGTCGCCGCATCGACACTCACTACCGTGACTTTCTGCACGCCTTCGGCGCCGCCCAGCTCCCAGGCCGGCTTGATGGTCACCGTCCAACTCATGCCGGATTTGAGTTGTCTGGGTGGCGAGCCCCACAGGAGCGGGTTGTAGACCAGGCCGCTGCCATCGAGGTACGGCTCGCAGTCCTCGGCGCCGTTGCGCTGGTGGCAGTTGGTCCTGCCGTTATCCACCACGCGCACTTCACCGTCTCCGCGCGGGCGGCCGTCGTAGCGATACTGCACGTGCAGCCGATAGCTCTGCGGATCGCTGGCCAGCACGGTGTAATCCGCCGAACCGCCATTACGGCGCGCGCTCTCGTCATACCCGTCTGCCGTGAGTGAATGCAGGATCGAGAATACGTTGCTGTAGGTCTGCCCCGGCGCGAACTGCGGTGTCAGCGCGGGCGCGGCGGCGCCCGCCTGTACCGTGGTCGTGGCAAGGCAAGCGGCGAACGCTGCCAGCAGCGCGGATGTTACTTGCATGGCGGATGACTCTTGCGGGGGTGTTAACCGGATTCTACGGTAGCCGGCGCGGGGCTCCGCCGCGCCCGCCGCCATTTGCGCACGCTTGGTCGCGTCGCGCCTCGCGCAGCGCGGCGTCTTCGCTAGGCTGTGCGGACAGTGCCCAGGAGATGTTCACTTGTCTTGCGCGCCGCGGCACTCGCCGCCGCGCTGCTGCAGCTCGCTGCCAGCGGCGCGCGCGCGGCGCCCGCGCCGCAGGTGTTCGCCCCGGGAATCATCTCCGGACCCGAGCACGACACGGCTCCGGCTTTCACGCCCGACGGCCGCACGGTGTACTTCAGTCGCAGCGATGGCGATGCCTCCACCATCCTCGTGTCGCGGCGCACCCAGGCAGGCTGGTCGATGCCGGCAGTCGCGCCATTCTCGGGAGAGTGGCGCGACATGGAGCCGGTGATGGCGCCGGATGGGCGCTATCTCGTGTTCGTCTCCAACCGGCCGCCGCAGCCGGGCGCGGCACCGCTGGATGGCTTCTTCAACGCCAAGCATTTACCCGGACGCGGTGGCAATCTGTGGCGCGTCGATTGGAGCGCGGCCGGCTGGAGTGAGCCACAGCACCTGCCGCAGACCGTCAACGGCGATGCCTCGACGTTCGCGCCGGCGCTGGCAGCCGACGGTACGCTGTTTTTCATGCATCCGGCGGCAGATCGCGGCCGCTTCCACCTCTTCTATGCGGCACGGGTGCGTGGTGAGTACCAGGCGCCGCAGCCGCTGCCCTTCAGCGCCGACACGGTGACCGACGTCGATCCTGCGGTGGCGCCCGACCAGTCATTCATGGTGTTTGCCTCGAGCCGCGCGCCGGCGCGGGAGCTGGAGCTCTTCATCGTCTTCCGTCGCCATGGAGAGTGGCAGACGCCGCAACATCTCGACGGCGGTATTGCCGCCCCGGGCTCGAACGCCGAGGCGCGACTCGGGCCCGATGGGCGCACGCTGTATTTCTCCAGCGAGCGGCTGGCAGCAGATGCACCGCCGGGCGCGGACTGGAACAACGGCAAGTACAACATCTGGCGCGTCTCGCTCGCGCCCTGGCTGCGCGCCAGCGGCCACTGAGCCGGCGCTGCGTCCGTCAGGCGGGGCGTGCGCCTGCGGGCGCCGCGCTCAGCTGCGCCGGCAGGAGCGCTCCCAGTCCTGTGGCTTGGCGCCGGGATTGTGCCAGCCGCACGGTCCCTGGATGAGCTGCGCGGCGCGCGCCGGGCCCCAGCTGCCGGGGAGGTATTCGTCTGGCGCGCTGCCCTCATCGAGCACCGGATCGACGATCGCCCAGGCCGCTTCGACCTCGTCCTCGCGCGCGAAATGCGAGGTATCGCCGATCAGCGCCGCGCTGATCAGCACCTCGTAGGCATCCATGTCATCGCCTTCCTGCTGCGCAACGTACAGCTCGGTGTCCTCGCCGGTCATCACCGGACCCGGCCTCTTGATGTGCGCGCCGAGCGCGATGGCGACATCGGGACCGACCCGGAAGCGCAGGTGGTTCGGCTCCTCCGGGGCGGTGTCGCCGAACACGTTGTGCGGCGGCTGCTTCAGCTCCACCACCACCTCCGTGGCGGTCACCGGCAGGCGTTTGCCCGCGCGCAGGTACACCGGCACGCCACTCCAGCGCCAGGAATCGATCGACAGCGCCAACGCCGCGTAGGTCTCGACCTTGGAGTCGGCCGCGACACCGGGCTCCTGCCGGTAGCCCTTGAACTGACCGCGCACCAGCTGTGCCGGCTTGAGCGGCTGTACGGCCTTCAGCAGCTTCACTTTCTCATCGCGCAGCGACTCGCCTTCGGTGTTGACCGGCGGCTCCATCGTGAGCAGTGCCACGATCTGCAGCAGGTGATTCTGGATGACGTCGCGAATCGCGCCGGTCTCCTCGTAGAACTTGCCGCGCCCGGCGACGCCGAGCGTCTCCGCCATGGTGACCTGCACGCTGGCGACGTAGTTGCGGTTCCACACCGGCTCGAGGAAGGAGTTGGCGAAGCGGAAGAACAACAGGTTCTGCACCGCTTCCTTGCCGAGGTAATGGTCGATGCGGAAGATGCTCGACTCGGCAAAATGCCGGTGCAGGATCTGATTGAGCTCGCGCGCGCTCGCGAGGTTGTGGCCGAACGGCTTCTCCACCACGATGCGCGCGCCCTCGGCGCTCTTCGACTGGCTCAGGTGGTCGATCACCACCGGGAACATGCTCGGCGGAATCGCCAGATAATGCAGTGGCCGCTGCGCGCTGCCGAGCGCCTTGCGCAACGCATCGAAGGTGCTGCGCTCGTTGTAGTCGCCATCGACGTAGCGCAGCAGCCCGGTGAGCTGCGCCACCGCTGCCGGGTCCGCATCTTTGACGAACGCCTTGAGGCTTTCCTGTACCCGCTTGATGAGCCATTGCACGTCGCACCCCTGGCGCGCGACGCCGATCACCGGGATGGTGAGCAGGCCGCGCCGCACCAGGTGATAGAGCGCGGGATAGATCTTGCGGTAACACAAGTCACCGGTGGCGCCGAACAGCACCATCGCGTCGCAGTCACGCCGTTCCATGCGAGTCTCCTTGCCTCAATTGCGCGCGCCGCCGCTCACGGCGAGCGTTCGACGTGACCCCCGAAGCCGAGCCGCATCGCCGACAACACCTTATTGGCGAACTCATCCCGACCGCGCGACTGAAAGCGGTCGTAAAGCGCCGCGCTCAGCACGTGTGCGGGCACGCCGACGTCGATCGCCGCCTCGACCGTCCAGCGGCCCTCGCCGGAATCGGCCACGTGACCGGCGAATTTCTCCAGCCGGCCGTCCCGGGCGAGCGCCGCCGCGGTGAGATCGAGCAGACGTGAGGCGATGATGCTGCCGTGGCGCCACACCTCGGCGATCGCGCCGAGGTCGAACTCATACTGATAGAAGCGCGCATCCGCCAGCGGTGCGGTCTCCGCATCGGCAGCCGCCGCGGTGCGGCCGGCATCGGCGTGCGCGAGGATGTTGAGGCCCTCGGCGTAGGCGGCCATCAGCCCGTACTCGATGCCGTTGTGCACCATCTTGACGAAGTGGCCAGCGCCGGACGGGCCACAGTGCAGGTAGCCGAGCGCCGCCGCGGCGTGGCTGGCCGCAGTGTTGCCGCCGCCAGCGGGCATCTTGCCACCGGGCGCGAGCGTCGCCAGTGCCGGCTCCACCTGCGCCACCGCGGCGCGCTCACCGCCGATCATGAGACAGTAACCCTGCTCGAAGCCGAGCACGCCGCCGCTGGTGCCGACATCCAGATAGCGGATGCCAGAAGCCTTCAGCTCATCGGCGCGGCGGATGTCATCGCGGTAGTTGGAGTTGCCACCGTCGATCAGCACATCGCCGGCGGCGAGCAGTGGCTTGAGCTCGCCCAGCACGCTGTCGACGATCGCCGCCGGCACCATGATCCACAGCGCGCGCGGCGCCGGCAGTGCCTGCACCAGTTCGGCGAGGCTCGCGGCCGGCTGCGCTCCATAGCCCTTGGCCGCGGCGACCGCTTCGGCCGAGCGGTCGTAGGCCACACACTGATGGCCACCCTGCTGCAGGCGCCGCACCATGTTGGCGCCCATCCGTCCCAGTCCGATCATGCCGATGCGCATTGTGGCTTCCTCCGTAATCGGCTAAGGCGCGCTAGTGGGGGACGCGCCGGATCTGTGCTCCGAGCTGCGCCAGCTTCTCCTCGATCGCCTCGTAGCCGCGATCGATGTGATAGATACGCTCGACGTCGGTGCGTCCCTCGGCCACCAGGCCTGCCAGCACCAGGCTGGCCGAAGCGCGCAGGTCCGTCGCCATCACCGGCGCGGCGGTCAGCTTGTGCACGCCGTGGATAATGGCGGTGTTGCCTTCCAGGCGGATCTCCGCCCCCAGGCGCCGCATCTCCAGCATGTGCATGAAGCGGTTCTCGAAGATGGTCTCGGTAATCGTGCCGACGCCCTCGGACACGGTGTTGAGCGCTGCGAACTGCGCCTGCATGTCGGTCGGGAACGCCGGGTAGGGTGCGGTGCGCACGTCGACGGCTTTCAACTTGCGCCCGCGCATCTCCACCTCGACCCAGTTGTCGCCGCTGCTGACCTGCGCGCCCGCCTCCTGCAGCTTGGCGAGCACCGCGTCGAGATGGTCGGGACGCGTGTTCTTGATGCGCACGTGGCCGCGGGTGATGGCGCCGGCGACCAGGTAGGTGCCGCTTTCGATACGGTCGGGTAACACCTCGTAGGTGGTACCACGCAGTCGTTGCACTCCCGTGACCACGATCTTGTCGGTGCCGGCGCCCTGGATGCGCGCGCCCATCGCGATGAGGAAGTTGGCGAGGTCCACCACCTCGGGCTCGCGCGCCGCGTTCTCGATCACCGTCTCGCCATCGGCGAGCGTCGCGGCCATCATCAGGTTTTCGGTGCCGGTCACGGTGACGGTCTCCAGCACCAGGCGCGCGCCCTTCAGGCGCTGGGCGCGCGCGCGGATGTAGCCGCCCTCGATAGTGATGTCGGCGCCCATCGCCTGCAGGCCCGCCACGTGAATGTTCACCGGCCGCGCGCCGATCGCACAGCCTCCCGGCAGCGACACATCCGCACGCCCGAAGCGTGCCACCAGCGGCCCGAGCACCAGGATGGATGCACGCATGGTCTTGACCAGCTCGTAGGGCGCGAAGCACTCCTTGACCGTGGAGGCATCCACCTCGATGCGCATGCGCTCATCGATGGTGACAGTCGCACCCATGCGCCCGAGCAGCTCGACGGTGGTGGTGACGTCCTTGAGGTGCGGCACGTTGGCGACCACCACCGGGTCGTCCGCCAACAGCGCGCCGGCGAGTATCGGCAGGGTGGCGTTCTTGGCGCCGGAGATGCGCACCTCGCCCTCGAGGGGCACGCCGCCCTGGATCTGCAGCTTGTCCACGCTACGCCTGAGCCGACTCTTCGGGAGTCAGCGCCTCGATCGACATGGCGTGGATCTCGCGCCCCATCAGCTCGCCGAGCGTGCGATAGATGAGCTGATGGCGCTGCAGCGCACGCTTGCCGCTGAACTCGCGCGCCACCACGCGCGCGCTGAAATGGGTGCGATCCTCCGAGGCAACGTGTACCTCGGCGCCGGGAAGTCCGGCGCGGATCAGCCGGGCAACTGCTTCGGGGTCCATGGGAGCGATATTACATGGGCGGCCCGCGCGCGCGCCTATAATGAGCTGTATGGATTTGCACCCGGCAGCAAGTGCTGCGCAGGTTGATGAGCAGGCGCTGCTGGCCACGGCGCGGCAGCGCTGACGCTGGAGGCGCGCGCCCTGGAGGCGCTGGTACCGCGGCTCGGAGCGGCCTTCGCGCACGCCTGCCGCATCTGTCTGGAGTGTCGCGGCCGCGTGGTCGTGACCGGCATGGGCAAGTCAGGCCACATCGCCGGCAAGATCGCCGCCACGCTCGCCAGCACCGGCACGCCCGCCTTCTTCCTGCATCCGGCCGAGGCCGGTCACGGCGACCTCGGCATGATCACGCGCCAGGACGCGGTGCTGGCACTGTCCAACTCAGGCGAGACGCCGGAGCTCGTGCTGCTGCTGCCGCAGCTGAAGCGCCTGGCAGTGCCGCTGATTGTCATGAGCGGTAACGCCGAGTCGACGCTGGCGCGCGCCGCCAGCGTGACGCTGGACGTTGCCGTGGCCGAGGAAGCCTGTCCGCTCAATCTCGCGCCGACCGCCAGCACCACTGCCACCCTCGCCATGGGTGATGCGCTCGCGGTGGCGGTGCTGGAAGCGCGCGGTTTCACCCGCGCCGACTTCGCGCGCTCGCATCCGGGCGGCGCGCTCGGTCGGCGCCTGCTGCTGCACGTGGACGATCTGATGCGCAGCGGCGAGGCGCTGCCGCGCGTGGCGGCAGATGCGCCGCTCTCGGCCGGGGTGCTGGAAATGTCCCGCAAGGGTCTCGGCATGACGGTGGTGGTGGATGCTGAGGAGCGCATCCTCGGCGTGTTCACCGACGGTGATCTGCGGCGCGCGCTCGGTGCGCAGCTCGACGTGCACAGCACACTCATGCGCACCGTCATGAACTCGCCCGGCAAGCGCATCGGACCGCGCGAGCTGGCCGCCGCGGCGGTGCACCTGATGGAGGTTCACCGCATCACCGCCCTGCCGGTGGAAGATGCCAATGGGCGCCTGGTGGGCGCACTCAACGTGCACGATCTGATGCGCGCCGGCGTCGTGTGAGGCGCGCGCGCGTGGCGCCGATCCGGCTGCTGGTGCTCGACGTTGATGGCGTGCTGACCGACGGGCGCCTGTACTTCGGCGCGCGCGGTGAGGCACTCAAGGTGTTCGACGTCAGGGACGGCCTCGGTATCGTGCAGCTGCTGCGTGCCGGTGTCGCGGTCGCGGTGATTTCCGGGCGGCGCTCGCCCATGGTGAGCGCACGCTGCCGCGAGCTCGGTGTCAGCCATGTGTATCAGGGGGTCACCGACAAGCTCGCCGTGCTGCAGCGGCTGTGCGCACAGCTGCGGCTGACACCGGCCGCCTGTGCCTGCGTCGGCGATGATCTGCCGGATGTGCCGCTGATGCGCATCGCCGGCCTCGCCTACGCGGTGCGTGATGCGCACGCGCAGGTGCGCCGCGCCGCCGACCGCGTGACGCGCCTGCCGGGCGGCCGCGGTGCGGTACGCGAGGTGTGCGATCAGCTGCTGGCGCGCCGCGCCCGCGCAGCGACCCGGCGATGATTTATCGCCTGGTGGCGCTGCTCGCGCTCACCGCGCTCGTGGTCGGTGTGGTGCTCCTCTCGGGCCCGGCGCGCGAGGGCAGCGCGGTTGTGGTCAGCGGCCCCACGCATGACCCCGGTTATTCCGCGGTCAAGGCGCGTCTGGTGCAGACCGGCACTGATGGCCAGCCGCTCTACACCCTCGACGCCGCGACGATCCAGCAGCTGCCCAACAACGGCCTGGTGGAACTCGAGCAGGTGCAGCTCGGCTTTCGCGACGCCAGCGGCAATCAGTGGACCGCACGCGCCGCCCACGGCGAACTCGCGCAGAACAGCGGCGTGGTGCAGCTCTCCGGTGACGTGCATGTCTTCGGGCTGCTGCCGGGAACGAACGATCCGGCACAGATCATCAGCGAGCACCTCGCCTACGACACCAACACCCAGATCGTCTCGACGCGCGATCCGGTCACGCTGGTGATGTCGGGTCGCGAGCTGAACGCCACGGGCCTCACTGCCAGCTTGAAGGAGCGTCACCTGCGGCTAGAATCGGCGGTCCATGGCACGTATCGCCCCTAAGGTTCTGCTGCTGCTCGCCTGCGCGGGCGCCGCCGCGGTCGTGGCGGCGCCGCCTGCCAAGACGCCGGCCACGCCGCTCTCGCCGCTCGGCGACGCGCCGATCGTGGTCGATGCGGCCTCGAGCGAAGCGGACCTCAACAAGGGCACCGGCTCGTTCAAGACGATCACCATTACCCAGGGGGGCGTGAAACTCACGGCCGACAGCGCCCACGGCAGCTACCCGGTGGATTTCAAAAACAGTCACTGGACCTTCGAGGGCCACGTGCACATCGAGGACAGCGACCGGCACGGCAGCCTGCGCGCCGATGAGGCGGTGGTGAACTTCAGGAACGGGCGCATCGAGCACGCCACCGTGACCGGCAAGCCCGCCGAGTTCGAGCAGCAGCGGTCCGAATCGCACCAGCTCGC
>Ga0210385_10001016_pt1 | contig 17826 bp, 14 predicted proteins | sample IncBWH26OmetaG_FD_160107 | JGI IMG/M metagenome (GOLD analysis project Ga0210385, IMG submission 160107) | Forest soil microbial communities from Barre Woods Harvard Forest LTER site, Petersham, Massachusetts, United States - Inc-BW-H-26-O ...
ACCAGTACGTCAGGTTTGAAAGCATGACGCCGGTCGACAATCCTGGACGCCACGATTGGATCAACGGCACGGCCAATGCCCGGCGAGGGTTCGGAACCGATCGGTTTTCGTTCTCTTGCTCGGTCGACTTCAGCTCCGGAAGACTCCATTCGGTGGACGTACGCCGGCGCTAACCAAATAGCTCTGAATTTCAAGATATTAAAGGAGATCAAAAATGATTAAGTATGTTTTCGCAGTCGCAGTACTGACAACAACCATGGCCTTCGCCAAGACTGATCCGGCGACGGTGGATATCAACAAAGAAGTTCGCCACGAGCTGGTGATGCTTCCTTATCTCGACGTGTTCGACAACCTGGCGTACCGCGTCGACGGTAATGTGGTCACGCTCACCGGTCAAGTGACTCGCCCGACCTTGAAGGGCGATGCCGAACGAGTAGTGATGCGTATCGCTGGCGTGGACAAAGTGGACAACCAAATCGAAGTGCTGCCGCTTTCCGGCCATGATGACCATTTGCGCCGATCGCTCTTTAAGGCGATTTACGGGTTTCCCTCTATGAATCGCTACGCGCTGCCGGTGATCAAGCCGATCCGCATTATCGTCAAGAACGGCAACGTCACTCTTGAAGGCGTGGTGGACAACCAGGGCGATAAAGATGTGGCATACATCCGGGCTCGCGGAGTTCACGGCGCGTTCTCGTTGACCAACAATCTTCGAATCGGCGAATGATCCCCTGCGAGATCTTCGCGATCGGACTGGCGGTGGAACGGAGCTCCCATGGCGGAAATCTCCGATCCATCGCCTTTTTGATTCTTGATGAGGAACAGATTGCCCAAGTTGTGAGCTGCGCCAACGTTGCCCCAGGCGGTTGCTTTCTAAAGTTCTTCGTTGTCTTATCAGGTCAAATCGAGATCTTGACGTTTCAAGCGGCGTTCGTTCCGGTTCCGTCCAGCGTTGTGGCCTCAGCCGCCGGCGAAGGTTGAGGTTCCGTTCGTGCGCGAATATCTTAGGACGATGTAGCCCCTGCTATTAGCCGCGTCTGCAGCTCTGAACATCTCCCGTCCCCGGAGTGTCAATATAGCTGTGAGCCTGACGAGCTTGCAAGAGTTCCTGCTAATCGCCTGTTTCCTGGTTGGGACTTCTGCCGCTCACGTATTTCCCATCCTAAAAGTCTAAGCTGGAACCAACGGACGAGTACGTTGGCTTGGCCGGGTGGAGAGGTCACCGTGCCGCGTGGATTCGCGCATCACGGGGGCGCAGGACTCGATACGTTTGAAGTGCACTTCAGCTCGCCAGACGGGAACGTGATTATTCGATACGATATTGGCTCGTATGCTGGAGCTACGCGGAATATGAAGGATGCATCCTCATGTCAAAAGCGATTTGTACAAGGAGCCTGCGTCTAGACCGCAACACGCACAGGTTCCCAACCCAGGACCAACGTTCCGTCGTAACCGCAAGTGTGTCGGGATGTCCCTAGAGCGCTAACCGCGTCTCGCTCAAATCCTGCTCGTGCTCCAGCTCCCGTAGCGCCTCATCGGTGATCCGGCCTTCGTCCCGGAGGCGCAACGCAGTCTCGCGTTCCACCTCCAGCAGTTTAAGCGAAAGATCCACGTACCGGAAATAATGTTCCGCGTGCGTTCGATCTTCTTCTTGATCGAACCAGCCAATACTCGCCAGCCGATGCTTGTAGTGCTGCTCCAGATCGTCGTAGACGTGCTCAAATCCCCATGGATCGCTGCGGCGGATTTCCTCAAGACGCGCCTGAGCCGCCTGGAGCACTAGCCTCCGTGCTTCCTGATCTTCTGGTTTCGGGTGCGAGGTTTCCGCGAGTCCCAACATCCGAATCAGCGGCGGAAGCGTCAGACCCTGGAGTACCAGCGTCACCAAAATGACGCAGAAAGTGAGAAAGACTATTAAATCGCGATGTGGAAACGGACTGCCATCCGCAATGGTATCGGGCAACGACATCGCCGCCGCCAGCGCGATCACGCCGCGCATGCCCGTCCAGCCGATCACAAAAGTCTGCCGCGCTTCGGGCCGCGGCTCGATCTGATGGAGCAGGCATGTACGAATCAAGTGCGATAGGTGTGCGCCTGGAAACGTCCAAACGATGCGGAGCAAAATCAGAAACGCGCTAAAAAGAACGCCGTACAAAATGAGCCGCCCGGTCTTCAATTCGCTCACGCCCTCGAGCACCGAGGGAAGCTGCAGGCCGATCAGCATGAACACGAATCCGTTCAAGATAAATTCCAGTGAATCCCACACCGCTCGGGCCTGGAGCCGGACGCGTGGTGAAAGGAATTTCGAGCTCTTGCGGCCGAGATAGAGTCCCGCGGCCACCACGGCGAGCACCCCCGACGCATGAATCGCTTCCGCGCTGAGGTACGCGGCGTAGGGAACTAGAATGCTAATTGCGATCTCGATCGGCCCATCGTCAATGCGATGTTCAAACCATTCCACGATGCGTGCCAGCACCAGTCCGCTCGCGATGCCCGCGAATGTCAGATAGAGCAAACGCAGCAGGCCCGCTCCAACCGTTGGGTCCTGGCCACGAACGACCATCGCGACGGCGAATTCAAGGGCCAGTAATCCAGTGGCATCGTTAAGCAGGCTTTCGCCTTCCAGCAGGTCGACAATACGCTTCGGCAATCCGATGCGTTTCGCTATGGATGTTGCGGCGATAGCGTCCGTAGTGGCGACGGCGGAGCCCAGAACGAATCCGATGCGCCAGTCAAAGCCAGGGAACAGCCAAGGCCCGGCCAACGCAACGCCAACTACCGTGACACTCACCAATCCGAACGCCAGCATCGAAATGCTGATCAAATTGCGCGAGAAATCCCGCCACGACGTCACCCAGGCGGCCGCGTACAACAACGGCGGCAACGCAACCAGGAAAATGAGATCCGGATCCAGGGTGACTTGAGGAATCCCCGGCACAAAGCCGAGCAGCAACCCTGCGATGACTAGGACGATCGGATACGGTGTCTGAAGCTTTCGCGCCAATGCCGCGAAAACCGCCACGAACAACAGCAGAAGTAGTAAAACAAGTTCTGCGCCGTGAACCCCCGTGCCTTCCATGCAGTTTCCTCGGCGTGTTCAGTGCGTTATGCCATCGCTCCGAACGCATGGCCGTTCGCGCCCTTGCCTTGCAGGTCGGGCCGCGACAATTCGATGCCAAGCCGCCGCATCTTAGCAATCAACGTGGTGCGAGCGATCCCTAAACGGGCTGCGGCGCCGTGCCGCCCTCCAACCACCCAGCGCGTCTCTTCCAGCGTTTGTAGAACGTGATCTCTGGTTGCATCATCGAGAGTCTTGCCGTTCTTCGGCGCGCTCGCTTTCTGAATGCGCAATTGACTGAGCGGCGGGTCAAATAGAGGACCTGGGGAAACAATCACGCCGTGCTCGACGAAATTCTGGAGCTGCCGGATGTTGCCCGGCCATTGGTACGCAATCATGGCGTCCAACGTTTCCGCTGGAATTTCGTCGACCACTTTGTGCATGCGTTCGGCGTATTTCACAACGAAATGACGCGCCAGTGCTGGAATGTCCTCCGGGCGCTCACGTAACGGGGGCAGGGAAATCGGAAACACGCCGAGCCGGTAGTATAGGTCCGCGCGAAATTCCTTGTTCTCCACCATCTGCTCCAGATCGCGATGCGTGGCCGCCACCAGACGCACATTCACTCGAATGCTGCGCGTGCTGCCCAGGCGTTCGAACTCCTGCTCCTGGATTACCCGCAGCAATTTCACTTGTAAATCCAGGGCCAGATCGCCGATTTCATCCAGGAACAGCGTGCCGCCGTTGGCAGCTTCGAAGCGGCCGATGCGCTGCGTTAGCGCTCCGGTGAAGGCCCCGCGCTCATGGCCGAACAACTCGCTTTCGATCAGGCTGGCGGGGATCGCCGCGCAATTCATCTTGACCAGAGGACCGTTACGCCGAGGACTCGAATCGTGAATTGCCTGCGCCACTAGCTCCTTGCCGGTTCCAGTTTCCCCTTGAATAAGAACCGTGGAGTCGGTGGGCGCGACTACCGCAACTTGTTCCATCACGGATTTTAGAAGCCGGCTCGAGCCGATGATTCCATGCGGAGCCGTCTCCTGCTCGTGCTTTTCGCTATAGGGTTTCCACATCATGGTTGTGTTCCTATCCTTTCCTGCGATCGTTTCAACAACCCTCATGTAAAACATCGTAGAGCCGATCGCGGATGGTTACTATCCTCTTTTAGTAGGAGACGAATACTCTGTTCAATTTTCCATGGCCGTTTGAATGGCCTTGAACAAGGGGCCGCGGCGAACTGGCTTGCTCAGAAATTCGATAGCTCCGCTCTTGAGCGCGCGTTGCCTGGAAGCCTCATCCGCGTGGGCAGTGATAAAGATAATCGGAATGCCGCGTCGTTGGGCATGCAAATGGTTCTGAAGCTCGAAGCCATTCATCCCGGGCAAATTGACGTCCAGGATCAGGCAGGCCGTGTCGTTCAAACGCTCGGAAGCCAGAAACTCCTCCGCCGATGCGAAGGCTTCTACGTCGAATCGAACCGACCTCATCAGGCTCTTCAGCGCCTCGCGAATCGACGCGTCGTCATCGACGATCGAGATTCGCCGCTGCGTCGTGTTCGTCGTTTCCGCCCCCTTCGCGCTCTGCTGCACAATCTTCATCTGGCTTAATCATAAGCTGCATGCAGGCCGAATTACATCCTACGTTAGTAGGAGATGACTACTTTTGTTTAGCGCCTGAACTTAGTTTTTCGGACATGCGGACCAAATCCGCCAGCGACTCAGCGCGCATCTTTTCCATCACTCGCCCGCGATGCGTCTTGACGGTCAACTCGCTGGTGCCTAGCTCGGCGCCGATCTGTTTATTGAGTAATCCCGCGGCAACCAGCTTCAGCACTTCCTTCTCGCGGGGCGTCAGCGAGTCATATCGCGACTGAAGGTCCGCCATCTGCGCGCGCTCGTTCCAAGCCACGCGATCCTTCGCAATCGCGTCCTGGATTGCATCGAGCAGCTCTTGCCCGCGGAACGGTTTGGTGAGAAACTCAACCGCGCCGGCCTTCATGGCGCGCACGGTCATTGGAACATCGGCGTGGCCGGTGATAAAAATAATGGGGATCTCGACACCGGCCGCGGCTAGGTCGCGTTGCAACTCGAGCCCACTCGAATCCGGCAGTCGCACATCTAAAACCAGACAGGCCGGAGCTTCCGGGCGCTTGGCGCTGAGAAACTCGTGCGTCGATCCGAAGGTTTGCACGTGCAACCCCACCGACGTGATCAGCCTTTTGACCGACTCGCGAACCGACTCATCATCGTCGACGACATAAACGATCGGATCGGAATCTTTCATCGCGTGTTGTCAGGTTCCCCGGGCAGCGTAAATTGCAACGTCGTGCCGAAGTCGTTGTTCCTGGTAGCCCACAACCGGCCGCCATGCGCTTCGATGATGGAGTGGCTGATGGACAAGCCCATGCCCATCCCTTGCGCCTTAGTGGTGAAGAATGCGTCGAAAATACGTTTCTCGTCTTTCGGCGCGATACCCACACCGGAGTCCCTGACGGCCACCAGGATTTCATCGGAGTTCTGCATCTGCGAACGGATCACGAGACGCCGCGGCCGCTCAACAACTTCGCTCATCGCCTCGATGCCGTTCAAAATCAGATTCACAATCACTTGTTGTAATTGGACTCGATCGCCTATAGTGGCCTGAAGATCGGCGGCCAGCTCGGTTTCGAGCGTGACTTGACTTCGCAACGCTGCCCCTTCGACGAGCGTGCCCACCTCACGAATCAGATCGTTCACCTGCACTCGCGATCTCTCGGGCGCTGCCTTGGTGAACATGGCGCGAATGTGTCTGACCACGTCGCTCGCGCGCGTTCCTTGTTGAGCGATGGACTCCACGGCGGCACGCGCCTCTTCCAGATTCGGCGGATCGCTCGAAAGCCAGATCATGCAGGCGTCGGCATTGGTAACCACTGCGGCCAGCGGCTGATTAACCTCATGCGAAATGGAAGCCGCCAATGCGCCCATCGCACTCAACCGTGTGACGCGAGCGATCTCAGCCTGCGCCTCATAATATGCGTCTTCGGCCCGCTTGCGCTCGGCCATTTCCGTCAACAATTGTTCATTTGTGCGCTTCAGTTCGGCGGTCCGTTCTTCCACTCGCAAGTGCAGCTCATCGCGGGCGTAACGGAGCTCGGCCTCCGCCTGTCTTCGCCAGGAACTGAACCAACTCACGATGAGGGCAGATGCTGCGAACTCGACGAACACCGGCAAAGACTGCCGATTTACGGCGAAGGAGTAAATGGGCGGCGTGAAGAAATACGCCACCGCCAGCACGCTCAAGAAGACGGCCAGCCAGCCCGGCCCCTTTCCCGCAAACCAGGCGCTTGCCACTACAGCAGTGTAGAAGAAAATATATCCGGCCGTCGAAACAGTGCTCTGCAAAAGAAAAGTGATGGCTAAAGCGGCTCCCACCAGCGTAACCGCCAGTCCAAAGCGAAAGATCGAGAGTCCTAACCGGCGTGGGCCGGCAACGCTATCCATGCGAATCATCGATTGTCGAACCGAACAGCCTGACGAGCTTTCTTGAGATTACCCGATCCAGCAGTCTGGCCGTACTGAAGACGCGGGTGGGCAGTCTTGTACGCGTTATTTGATATGATGAGCGCCGGCAATTCAAAGGCAGGTTCTCTATGTATCGAGTGCGACTGCTACTCGCTCTGGGAGCGGCGGTGTGGATGGGGATTCCGCTGGCTGCCCAGCACAGCTATGGTCCCGCTGACGTCGAAGATGGCGGCAAATTGTTCCGCGCAAACTGCGTTTCCTGTCACGGCCCGGAAGGCGATCAGGTGGAAGGCGTGGATTTGGGACATGGCAAGTTTCGCCGGGCATCGACAGAAGACGGGGTGATCCGCATCATTCAAGACGGCATTCCGGGAACGGCGATGCCGCCGCATAACTTCACCGATTTTCAAGCGGGAACGATTCTCGCGTACCTGCGAGCGGTTGCAACCAGCGATCGGACTGCCGCGCCTAATGGAGACGCGGCGCGGGGTAAGGTGATCTTTGAAGGCAAGGGCGGATGCGCGGCCTGCCATCGCGTGTATGGAATTGGTTCGCGAGTTGGACCGGATTTGAGCGACGTCGGAGCGCTACGGCGTGTGTCCGAGATCGAGATTTCGCTCTTGGATCCGAATGCCGAAGTGCTGCCCCAAAATCGTTACTACCGCGTGACGACCAAGAACGGCGAAAGCATCACAGGAAGGTTGCTGAACGAGGATACGTTCTCGATCCAGATCCTCGATACCAAGGAGCGGCTGCTGTCGTTTCAGCGGACCGCGGTGCGCGAGACCGGGTTCCTCAGCGAATCGCCGATGCCGTCGTACCGGGAGAAACTGACGAAAGCGGAACGAGACGATGTGATCACCTACCTGCTTTCGCTGAAAGGGTTTTGAATTATGAAGCGACGCGTACTGTCGATCCTTGGGTTGGCTGCTGGAATGAATGCCGCGCTGTGGGGCCAGGTATCCTTCGACCGGATTCTTGCCGCCGGCAATGAACCGCAAAATTGGTTGACTTATTCCGGCTCGACGTTGAGCCAGCGCTACACCACGCTGAACGAGATCACGCCCGCGAATGCAAAGAACCTGCAACTGCAATGGACGTTTCAGGCGCGGTCGCTCGAAAAGTTCGAAGCTACGCCACTGGTTGTTGATGGAATCCTCTACACCGTGCAAGCGCCGAACAACGTAGTCGCGGTGGATGCCGTGACTGGGCGCGTGTTTTGGACCTATGCTTATACACCTTCGCGAGCGGCGCGTCCGTGTTGCGGGCAAGTGAATCGCGGGCTGGCGATTCTGGGCGACACCTTGTTCATGGGCACCATCGATGCGCATTTGATTGCGATCGACGCGAAGAGCGGCAAGCCGATCTGGAACGTCGCGGTCGCGAAAGCGGGAGCGGGCTACGCGCTAACGCACGCACCGCTGGTGATCAAGGACAAAGTGATCGTGGGGACGGCCGGTGGTGAGTACGGGATTCGAGGATTCATCGCGGCCTACGATGCGAAAACGGGGAAGGAACTTTGGCGATTCTACACCATCCCTGGCAAGGGCGAACCTGGTAATGATACTTGGAAGGGCGATTCATGGGAGCACGGCGGCGCCTCGGTTTGGGTGACTGGCTCATACGATCCGGCGCTGAATCTGACTTACTGGGGCATCGGAAATCCAGGGCCCGATTGGAATGGAGACACGCGCGACGGCGACAACCTCTACAGCGATTGCGTGGTCGCGTTGGATCCGGATACGGGAAAGCTGAAATGGTATTTCCAGTTCACTCCGCACGACACGCTCGATTACGATTCTGTGCAGGTTCCGGTGCTGGCGGACATGCAATGGCAAGGCCAGCCGCGCAAAGTAATGCTGTGGGCGAATCGGAATGGTTTCTATTACGTGTTGGATCGAACGACGGGACAATTCCTGACCGGTAAACCATTCAGCACGGTGAATTGGGCCAAGGGTTTGGATGAAGCGGGACGGCCGATGCGAGTGAACGGAATGGAGCCGACCGTAGCGGGACAGCAAGTCTATCCCGGAGTGCAGGGCGCGACGAATTGGTATTCGCCGTCGTATAGTCCGCGGACCGGTTTGTTTTACATACCGACTTGGGATCAATATTCGTCGGTTTTTGTGAAAGCGCCGACCGATTACACAGAAGGGCGGCGGTATGTTGGAACAACGCCCCGGTCCGTGGTGCCGAATCTGCAGGGCGCGACGCCCATCAATCAGCGCAAAGAGAGCGAAGGCTACGGAGCGGTGCGGGCCTTCGATCCTAAGACCGGCGAGCAAAAGTGGGAGTTCAAAATGTTGGACGTTACCGACGCCGGCATTCTCACCACAGCCACGGATGTTCTTTTCTCGGGCGGGCGCGAAGGATATTTTTATGCGTTGGATAGCCGCAGCGGCGAGTTGTTGTGGAAGGTCCAGGTAGGCGGTCCCGTCACGTCGGGCCCGATGTCGTACGCCGTAAATGGAAAGCAGTACATCGCGGTGTCGGCCGGAAATTCGCTGTTGGTATACGCGCTCTCAGGCCGATAACGCGAATGCGATGAATTCCGCTCTTCAGTTCAAAGCGTGGGAACCTGTTTGGGGTTCTTAAGAATCACTGGCGTAGCGGGGTAACTAAAGGAGTCGCTATGCCCGCTAGGCTGGCCCGACCTGTTAATTTCAACCGTTTCGCCCACGATAGTTTCTTTGTCGATGGTCAAAGTCATCACACCCCAGACCTTATCCGCGCCATATTTCAGCGTTGCGCCGGTGTCCGTGGCTTCGTCGCCTGGACTGGAATGGATCGCGTGCAAATTGTGGTAGCCACCGTTGCCGCAGACGATGAATGGCGTTGGACCATCGGGTGCGATTTTCTGTTCGATGCGCTGATAATCGTGAACGTGGCCCGACAGCACCAGGTTTGGCACACGTCCCGTATCGCGAATGGCATTTTCCAGGACGTCCGCCATCTTCGAACTGCCGCTGTGATAGACGTCAAACGAATAAATCGGATGATGGAGCGCCAGGATGAGCGCCCGGTCCTTGGGAGCTGAGGCAAACTCATTGGTCACCCATTGCTGTTGTGTCGAATCAACCGAACCGCCCTCGGGGACGTTCGTATACATTCCGATGATCGTGGCGTAAGGCGTGTTCAGGGTCCAATAGGGATTCGGGAGACTTAGCCCCACACGAGGGGCGTCCTTGGAGATGGGGTCCACATCGGGAGTCGCTTGCATGAAATATTCCACCCAGCCGTCTAGGGACGTTTGCAACTGGGGATTGTCAACTTCGCCGTCATGATTGCCTGGAATGGCAAGAATCGGGGGATCATAGTGAGCGTAAGGTTCGTAGAATTGTGCGTAATAATCCGTGTTCATTCCGGTGAAATACACGACATCGCCAATGTGGTAACAGAACTGTGGGACCGTAGCTCCGCCTGGCGCCACCTGAGCAATCATTTTCTGCGCGACGTAGTTTTGGAACTCCCCATCCTGAACGCCGCCGGAATCGCCCAACACGTGAAAAACCATTTTCTTAGCCGAGGTGATGTTGGTCCCGATGGCCGGAAAGTTGTCGGTCACGGAATAGTGATAGGGGGTCAAACCCAAAGGACGGGGCAACGGTTGAAAGCTGGTGTTTCGATGTCCGACCGAACTCAGCGGACTCACACCAGGATGCGCTTGCGAGGTCTTGGTGCCGTGGCGCGGGCGTACCGCCCCCTGTTGAAGGGCTTGCGTGTGAGAAGTTTGGGTGTGAGTTGAAGCCATCTTGCGCTCCTTTGGGGTTGAATTTAACTACGCCTTCGTATGTGCTTCGATGGACTCGTTTAGATTATCATGGAAAGCCGTCAGAGATTATCACAAAGTGGTGAATTAATCATCCTTTTCATGCAGCTGTAATTCGGGGAACTTTGTGCGTCGCCACGCGCGCAAAGCAAAGCCCGCGAGGGCAGCCGGAGTTGCGGGGTGCCTGACAGTCGCATAGAATCGAGTCTTGGAATATCTAAGCATGTTGTATCGTGGAATGCTCCTTGGGGCTGTATTCCTACCGATTGGCGCGCACGCGCAGTGGCTGAACTACCTGCCGGCCGGGACACCTCGTTTGAGCGATGGAAATCCGAATCTCTCTGCTCCGGCGCCACGCGGCGCGGACGGCAAACCGGACTTGACGGGCGTCTGGGCGCATGAGAAAACTTCCGCCGCTGAGTGGAAACGCCTTCTCGGCCCCGCGTACGAGCGAGAATCGCGATCCGCGTTGCTTGGGATGGAGCTCGAAGTCGTGAATAAATACGGGCTCAACATGTTCTGGGACATGAAGCCCGGGGACTCCATTCTGACGCCCGCAGGAGAGGCGGCCATGAAGCAGCGATCCGCCGAACAGCGGGTCGATAATGTTTGCCATGGTGAGTACGGCTGGCCGGTGGCAGGTCTGCTTGCCGAACCATTCAAAATGGTACAGGCGCCCAAGGAGACCATGATTCTGTACGAAGTGGACGGATTGCACCGGCAGATTTTCACCGATGGTCGCGAATTTCCCGCGACCTGGGAGTTCCCGGCATATCTCGGATACTCGATTGGCCGGTGGGAGGGCGACACGTTTGTTGTCGAGACGCGCGGGTTCAACGATCGCACGCCAGTGGACGGAATGGGCCATCCGCGCAGTGAAGCGATGCACGTGACGGAGCGCTATCGCCGGCGCGATTTCGGACATCTGGACACCGAGCTGACGTTCGAAGATCCCGAGCTATACAAGCGGCCGTTTACGGTGAAGATTGCCTACGATCTAATTCCGAACAACGACATCTTTGAGATGTTCTGCACGCAAAACGAAAAGGATCGTGCGCACATGGTGAAGTGACCGCGGCGCGCGGCTCGTTTACGCCCAGCTAAAGCCGCTCTTCGACAGTGGCAGCGTCCGGATGCGCTTACCAGTCGCGGTGAAGATGGCATTCGCAATCGCGGGAGCAACAGGCGGCATGGCAGGCTCGCCGAGACCGGTGGGTGGGTTGTCGGTCTTGACGAAATGCACTTCGATTTGCGGCGGCGCCTGAATCAATCGCACGGGCTGATACTGATGGAAGTTGGTCTCCACCGCATGTCCGCCATCGATCGTGATCTGCCAGCTCATGGCATGGCTCATGCCCTCGACTACGCCGCCCTGGCACATGTTTTCGGCATGGCTGGGGTTCACGATCTGGCTGCCGATGTCTCCGGCCACCCACACCTTGTTGATCTTCACCTTGCTGCGTTCGTCCACGCTCAAATCCACTACGTGCGCGAAGTAGCCGCGATGGCTGAACTGGAAAGCAGTGCCCATAGCGCGACCCGCGGGCAGCTTAGTCTTGCCCCAGCCGGAAATGTCGCGAACTTTTTCGACCACTCCGCGCATGCGCTCGGCGACGAATGGAAAGCCGTTCGGCACCGGGCCGGGCTTATTATTCGTGATCATCGGGTTTGAGAGCAGCGCCAGGCGGAACTCAATCGGGTCCTGGCCGGCGGCATGCGCCAATTCATCGAGAAAACTCTGGAAAACGAAGCAGAACGCGTTACTGCGGGGCGCGCGCATGGCGAAGGTGGGAACTCCGAGCGCCATCGTGGTGGCCTGGAAGGCGAAATTCGGCGTGAAACCGGCGGGGAATTCGTTGGGTGCGATTTCGGCCGCGCTGGCGAACTTCTGGCCGACGCCGAAGCTAACGAAGTGGTTTTTCCACGCGATCAGTTTGCCGTTTCCGTCGATGCCGCCTTTGAGGTAATGGAAGCCGGCCGGACGATAATGATCGTGCGCCATGTCGTCCTCGCGCGTCCATAGCAATTTCACGGGCTGGCCCGCCACCTTCGCGATTGCCGCGGCCTCGAGCGCGTAATCGTTGGTGAGACGGCGACCGAATCCGCCGCCAGTTTTCATAAGATGCCAGGTGATGTTGGTCTCGGGAATTCCGAATACTTGCGCCACCTGAGCGCGGCCAGCCGCGGGCGTTTGCGACGGCGCCCATAATTCTAGCCTGCCGTCCTGCCAACTGGCCAAGCAATTTTCAGGTTCGAGCGGAGCGTGCGAGAGGAACGGATAAGCGTACGCGGCTTCCACGACTTTGGCCGCGCCGCTGATGGCTTGATCGGCATCGCCATCGACGCGGATGTCGAAGGCCGGAGGTTGCTGCGAAATTTCGTTCGCCTTCGCAAGGAAACCAGCGCTCGATTGCTGAGCCGTGGGACTATCCTCCCACACCACTTTGAGTTTCGCCCGCGCGCTCTTGGCTTGCCACCAGCTATCGGCCACGATGGCGACGCCGGGCATCAGTCCAGTGAGCACAGTAGTGCCTTCCACGACGAAAGCGTTCTTCACACCCGACATGGCTTTCACTTCGTCGAGATTCGCGCTAGACACTTTCGCCCCGTAGATCGGGGACTTTTCGAAGACAGCCCAGAGCATGTCGGGCACAGTGAAATCGATGGAGTAGACCGGTTTGCCAGCGACGACCGCGGGGGTATCGTAGCCACGTAGCGGCTGGCCAATGATTTTGTAGTCCTTCGGATCTTTGGGTTTGATCGTTTTGGCGTCCGGCACGGGCAGCGTCGCCACCTTGGCCGCCAACGCGCCATAGCCGATGCTGCGCTTCGAAACCTGGTGCTGCACCTTGCCGGACGCGGTGGTCAATTCAGATTCGGGAACATTCCAGGTTTGCGCAGCGGCGGTGATGAACATTGCGCGTCCACTGGCGCCCACCAGACGCAGCGGGTCCCAGTTCGTTGGCAGGGCGGTGCTACCGCCGGCCACTTGCGGGCCGTACTTCACCGGATCGAGGTCCGCCTGCACGATGCGGACGTCTTTCCAATCGACATCCAGCTCGTCGGCGATGATCATTGGGAGAGACGTCTTGATGTTTTGGCCGATTTCAGGGTTTTTGGCCATGATGGTGACGATTCCGTCGGGCGCTACCTTAATAAATGCGTTGGGCGACAGCGGCGCGGGTGGTTGGGCTGCAGGTGCCTGCGCGAGTGCGCCACTCGGCTTCAAATACAGTCCGATCACGACCCCGCCGCCGGCCAGGGCGCCTACCCGAAGGAAGGAGCGCCGATTCATGGTTTTCAGGTTTTCGCTCGTCATAACGTACTAATTATTCTACCGAGGCTGCCGGATGGCAAGGGCCCGGGAGGTGCGCGCCGCTGAGAATTAGAAATAGGTAGCCCGCCCGGTTATCTTTTGTGCGCCTGATCCTTCTCGTTTTCGCAGTAGGTCTCAATCAGATCGCTATCGGCGAGTAGCTTGACGGGCACTTTGGCGCGCCAGGGTTTTTCGTAAGCGCCTGGGTCGTCGATTGTGATGTCGATTTCCAGGTGCCCGAAGTCGCGGCGCGTGAAGCGCTCGGTGACATGCGCGGACTCGGTTTGCGGATGGCCCTTGGCGGTGTCGAGCCACGAACGGCCGTTGAATCCGATGGTGTCGACCACGAGCGTGGGGCCTTCCCAATGACCGACGGAATAGCCGAGCCACGTCGGTTGCGTCTCTTTGGGCAAGGGACGGCCATCTAGGAACACTTGACGGAAAGTCGAGTTGGCGGAGGTCTCATACAGCAGAATCACCAGCGCGGGCGTTTGCACAATCTTGAACGGATGCGGCGCGGCCTCGGTGGTCATGTCGATGCGCGGCACTCCCGGCGGCATGCACTGGGATAAAGGATCGTCCTGGTGATCCTTGCCCTCACGCTCGGCTTGCAGATTTTTCGCCCAGGGCTGCATGACGACTTCGCCGGGCTTCAAATCCTGCGCGAGATTGAAGAAGTGTTGGGGATCGGATTCCCATACTCCGGATAAGTCAGGCTTGCCATCGGATGTTTTGGGCGTTGGGGCCGAGAGATTCGCCTTGCCATCGCTCGAGCGCGGAATCCCCGGCGTTGGATAATTTAGCCACTGGGCATGGAGACTCACCAGAGCGGGCGCGGCGAGGATGATGGTAAGGATCCGTGTGTGCGTCAATGATCGGTATTCATAATACCTCTTCCGGTCGGCGAAGCCGCGCCCGATGTATGATTACCGCTATGCCAACGCTATTGACCGGTGGCCAGTTCGTGCTGGCGGCAGCATGCCTTGCCGTTGTATTCGTGGATCCCTCGATGTTGCGCGCTCAAGCGTCCGGGTTCAGCATCACGCTGACTGGGCAATCGATGATCCGGTCTGACATTCGCGCTCACGCGCCGTCGGCAGTGCCGATCATCAAATCGATGCTCAATGGCGATGTGGTGTTCACGAATTTCGAGGCAACGATCGTCGACGAACGGAAAGGCCAGTCGCACCTGGACGGTCGGTTTCTTTCGCCGCCGGAGGCGCTGGACGCGCTTCAGTCGTTTGGCTTCAACCTGGTGTCTTTATCCAACAATCATGCGTTCGATTTGAAGGTGCCCGGAATTCAGAACACCCTTGAGGAGGCGAAGCGCTTGAACTTGTCTCATGCGGGCACCGGCAATACGATCGCGGAGGCGGTGGCCCCGGGTTATCTGCACACACCGAAAGGCACCGTCGCGCTGGTGGCGATGGCGTCAGGTCTGGTCGCCGAGGGAGGGTCGGCTACGGCGGCGCGGCCGGGTGTGAACGAGCTTCGCGTGGAAGCGGGAAAGCCGAATCAGGAAGACACGCAGCGCATTCTCGCAAGTATCCGGGAAGCCCGCAAACGAGCCGATCTGGTGGTTGTATACGAGCACAATCACGTGTTTGATAAGCCTTTTTCGACGGTCATGCTGGAGGAGTTGCCGGAGCGGCTTAGTCCGCCCGATTGGCTCAAACAATGGACTCACGCGGAGGTGGACGCGGGCGCGGACATCATCGTGATGCATGGCGCGCCTCTGCTGCACGGTGTGGAAATTTATCACGGCCGGCCGATTTTTTACGATTTGGGGAACTTCATTTTTCAAGCGCCGCCGTCGTTGATCTTGCTGGATGAGCCGATCAACTGGGAAAGCGTGGTGGCCTACGTCGTGTTCGACGGGCAAAATCTGCGATCCATTCAATTCCGGCCGATCGCGCAGAATAAGATCGGCGAAGGGCAGGCCGACATGCACGACGAGCACACCAATAACCTGTTTCTGCAGACGCGCGGGTTACCGACGCCGGCCACGGGAGAACAGGCACACTACATCCTGGAGCGGCTGGCCGATTTGTCGCGGCCTTTCGGAACAACGGTTGTGTTGAAAGGCGATACGGCTGAGATTCAGCTCAGCGCCCGGAATTAGAGCGCCGGGCCGGACACCGTCCTGTTGCTTTCCCAAAAGAAGGAGCGGTATCCTTGCTGTGGGATACCTACATGAGAACTCTGCGGCGGTTCCTTACGCGCCTGCTCAGCTGGGCGGCGCAGCGGCAGCATGAAGAACGATTGCAGGCAGAGATCGACGAACATCTGTCTCTTCAGGCCGCCGACAATCTCCGATCCGGCTTGCCGCCATCCGAAGCGCGCCGCCAGGCGATGCTGAAATTCGGTGCGGTGGAGGCGATCAAGGAAGAGTACCGAGACGAGCGGCGAATCCTAATCATCGACATTTTGTTGCGCGACGTACGCTACGCTTTCCGCATGCTCGCGAAGAATCCCGGCTTCACGATGGTCGCGGTGCTCACTCTAGCCCTCGGCATCGGTGCCGACACGGCGATCTTCAGCGTAGTCGAGAGTGTTCTGTTCCGCCCGTTGCCGTTCTCCACGCCAGATCGAATTGTGCGCGTCGAATCCACCAAAGACGGCGCTCTCGTAAACCCGAACGGAGGCGGGCGCTACGGCGGGCCGTCGGCCCTGGATATGCAGGATTTCGCGCGAAACAGCCACAGCTTCGAGAACATGGCGGTATATGACACCTGGCGAAAGAACGTGAGTTTCTCCGACCGGCAAGTCGCACCGGAGCAAATGTGGGTTGGTTTGGTGCCGAGGGCATATTTCGAAATCCTTGATATGAAGCCTATGATGGGCCGGCTCTTTACCGAAGATGAAAGCGGCGTTGTTAAGAACTATATTGCGGCTATCAGCGATCGAATGTGGAGGGACCGCTACGGCAGTGATCCAGCCATCCTGGGCCGAAAGATCACTGTCAATGACGAGCCCTATACGATTGTGGCGGTGATGCCGGACGTGATTCCCGAATGGATGGAATCTAAGGCCATTCACATTTGGACGCCCGTTGGATTCGCGAATATTTCCGAGGACGGTGTTACGGAAGCTGCGCGAGGAGCGCGTGGTTTCTATTCACTTGCGCGCATCAAGCCCGGCGTTTCGATGAGTCAGGCGCAGGCAGACCTGGCGACAATTGCGGCGAGACTGGCGGCCGAGCACACCGCCGATCGCGGAATCGGCGTCGCGTTGGAGACACTTTCCGAGACACGCGCGCATAATTTGCGGCCGATGCTTTTTCTGCTCGTGGGCGCGGTGAGCCTGATTTTGCTGATCGCCTGCGTGAATCTGGCCAACCTGCTTTTGGCGCGCAATTCGGCCCGGCAGCAGGAACTGGCGATGCGTGCGGCTTTGGGTGCGGGAAAAGGGCGGCTGGTAGTCCAGCTACTCACGGAGACGCTGCTGCTATCGGTGATCGGCGGCGGTATTGGTTTGTTGCTGGCGCGGATCGGAGTGACGAGCCTCACCAGGATTCATCCCGAAAACTTGCCGCAGCTCGCATCCATCGGAGTTGACTGGCGAGTGTTGACGTTCACGCTGGTGCTGTCTCTGATCACGAGTTTGTTCTTTGGACTGGGCCCCGCGCTCACAAGCGTGCGATCGAATCCGGGAGAGGCTTTGAAGTTGGGATCTCGCTCAGGGACAGCCGGGTCGCGCGCGCAACGCATGCGCAGCATCCTGGTTGTCATGGAAATGGCGATGTCGTTGATGCTCTTGGTCGGAGCCAGCCTGCTGATTCAAAGTATTCTGCGTTTGGAACGGCAGCAGTTGGGAATCCGTCAGGATCATCTGTTGACCGGTGCTTTTTATCTGCCGGGTATCCGCTACTCGGCTCCGGCGGCCATCACACGCTTTAGCGACCAGTTCGCAGATCGAGTCCGCGCACTGCCGGGCGTGACGGAGGCGAGCGTCACCACCATTTACCCGCCAAATTACAACTGGACGCAGATGTTGGAAATTCCCGGACGTCCGGTGACCAGGATTCAGGACATTCCTTCGGCGAAGTTCGGGCTCACGGATTCGCATTTCCTGCGAACATTGGGGATTCCGCTGATGCGCGGGAGAGATTTCGCCGCATCGGACAACGCCGGCAGCCCGCCCGTGGCTCTGATCAACCACGAACTCGCGCGGCGCTATTTCC
>Ga0210385_10001018_pt1 | contig 17799 bp, 15 predicted proteins | sample IncBWH26OmetaG_FD_160107 | JGI IMG/M metagenome (GOLD analysis project Ga0210385, IMG submission 160107) | Forest soil microbial communities from Barre Woods Harvard Forest LTER site, Petersham, Massachusetts, United States - Inc-BW-H-26-O ...
CTATGCCTCGCCTCGATGTCGCCGCGCCGGCGCGCGCTGCTCGAGCAGATCGGCGTGCCGCACGTGGTGCAGGCGGCCGATATCGACGAGGGCCTCGCGGCGGCCGAGTCGCCGCAGAGTTATGTGGTGCGCGTGGCACGCGCTAAGGCGTGCGCGGTGCGCGCCCGCGGCGTGACCCTGCCGGTGTTGGCCGCCGACACGACCGTGGTGGTGGACGGGGCGCTCTGCGGCAAACCGCACGATGAGGCCGCCGCCATCGCCATGCTGCAACGCCTGTCGGGGCGCACTCACCAGGTGCTGACGGCGGTGGCGCTCGCCACCGCGCACGATTGCGCCTGCAGCCTGAGCGCGAGCGAGGTGCGGTTCCGGCCGCTGCTCGCGGCGGAGTGCGCCCGCTACTGGCGCAGCGGCGAGCCGCGCGACAAGGCCGGCGGTTACGCCGTGCAGGGACTCGCTGCGGTGTTCATCGAACACCTGAGCGGCAGCTACTCCGGCGTCATGGGGCTGCCGCTGTTCGAGACCGCGCAGCTGCTGCGTGCGGCCGGCATCGGCTACTGGCAGGGCACGCCCGAGGAGCCGCGGTCCGCGTGAGCATCGAGATCCTGGTCAACGTCGCACCACGCGAGACGCGCGCCGCCATCCTCGAGAACGGCGTGGTGCAGGAAGTGCACATCGAGCGCACCAGCCGGCGTGGCCTGGTGAGCAATCTCTACAAGGGCCGCGTATCGCGCGTGCTGCCCGGTATGCAGGCAGCGTTCGTCGAGATCGGCCTCGAGCGTACCGCCTTTCTGCACGCCGCCGATATCGCCCACAACGCCTCCGATGACACGCTGATGAGCGCCGCGCCGCCGAGCCTGCCGCCGGTCGAGGACATTCGCCGGCTGGTGAACTCGGGCGATGACATCCTGGTGCAGGTCATCAAGGACCCGATCGGCAGCAAGGGTGCGCGCCTCACCACTTTCATTGCGCTGCCCTCGCGTTATCTCGTGTACATGCCGCGCGGTGCCGCGATCGGTGTGTCGGCGCGCATCGAGGACGAGGCCGAGCGCACCCGCCTGAAGGGCGTGCTCAGTGAACTCGCCGGCGGCGCGGGCGGCGGCTACATCGTGCGCACCGCCGCCCAGGGCGCCTCCGCCGACAGTCTGCGCGAGGACATGGGTTATCTGGCGCGGCTGTGGGACCACGTGCGCACCCGCGCTCAGGCGGCCGCACCCGGCAGTGTGGTGCACGAGGACCTGCCGCTGTCGCTGCGGGTGCTGCGTGATGAACTGGCGCGCGGCGTCACACGCGTGCTGGTCGACTCGCCGCGCGAGTTCGCCCGCATGCGCGAGTTCGCGGCGGCGTTCATGCCGGAGGCGGCCTCCGCGGTCGAGCTGTACCCCGGGCCGCGGCCGTTGTTCGATCTGAACGGTGTCGAGGAGGAGATCGCCAAGGCGCTCGACCGCAAGGTGCCGCTCAAATCCGGCGGCCATCTGGTGATCGATCAGACCGAGGCGATGACGACCATCGACGTCAACACCGGCGCCTACGTCGGCCATCGCAATCTCGAGGAAACCATTTTCCGCACCAACCTCGAGGCGGCGGTGAGCATCGCGCGGCAGCTGCGGCTGCGCAATCTCGGCGGCATCATCATCATCGACTTCATCGACATGCGCGACGAACCGCACCGCCGCGCGGTCCTCGGGGCGCTCGAGCGTGCGCTCGCCGGTGATCGCGCACAGACTCACATCGTCAGCCTGTCGCCCCTCGGGCTGGTGGAGATGACGCGCAAGCGTACGCGCGAGAGCCTGGAACACCTGTTGTGTGAACCCTGTCCGAGCTGCGAGGGCCGCGGCTTCATCCGCACCCCGGAGACGGTGTGCCACGAGATCTTTCGCGAGATAGTGCGACAGAGCCGACAGTTTGCCTCGCGCGAGCTGCTGATACTGGCCCATCAGGACGTCGTCGATCGCCTGCTGGACGAGGAATCGGCCACCCTGGGCGAACTCGAGGCCCAGGTCGGGCGGCCCATCCGCCTTCAGGTCGAGGCTCTCTACGGCGTTGATCAGTACGACGTCGTACTCGTCTAATCTTTAGGGTGTGGGTGTGACTCCAGCAGAGCCGGCTGCCGGATCAGCTGCCGCGGCCGCGTCGCCCGGCGCCGCGGCACGCCTGCGCCTCGGCCTCACACTGCTCAGCTGTACCTGCGCTCTGCTGATCGTCGCGCTCGGCGCGTACGCGTTGGCTGCGGCGCGCGTTCCCGCGCAGCGCGCGCAGCTCGAGGCGCTGATCCGTCACGAGACCGGGCTCGAGATCAGCTTCAGCCAGCTCAGCCTGCGCTGGGGCTGGTATGGCCCCGAGGCGGTGCTGCAGTCAGTGACGCTCGGCCAGCCGGACGCACCACGTGCCCTGCTGCAGGCCCCCCGGCTGGTCGTGAGTCTCGACCTGTGGCGGCTGGCGCGCAGCGGCGAGCTCGCGGCGAGCCACGTTACGCTCGAGAATCCCGACATCGAGCTCGCACTCGAGGGTGCCGGCCCTGCCGCAACGGCTGCCCCCGCCGGGGCACGCGCGCGGGTGCTGCCGCAGGCGCTGCGCCTGTTGTCGAGCTGGCACGGGGGCCGCATCGACATCGTGGGCGGCACGCTGAACCTGTCCGGCGGCGCTGACACGCCGGTCACGCTCGGCCTGCGCGCGGCGCAGCTGTATCGCAACGGCACGCGCTGGAACGCGGACGCACAGCTGCTGCTGCCGGCGAGCCTCGGCGCCACTGCCCACCTGACACTGCAGCTCAGCGGCGATCCCGCGCTGCCCGAGGCGCTCGCCGGCGAGCTCGTCCTCGAGAGCGAGCGGCTGGAGTTCGCCGGCTGGCACGAGCTGGCCGGGTCGAGCGCGCCGGCCAAGTACCTGCCCGATGCCGGCCGCGGCAGTCTCACGCTGCGCGCAGCGCTCGCGCACGGGCGTCTGGCGAGTATCGACGGCAGCGTGGACGCAGAAGCCCTCAAGTGGCCTGCACGTGCCGGTCAGGGGGAGGGCTTCACTCTGGCGAAAGCCGCGGGTCGCTGGCAGCTGGCGCGACACGGGGCAGAGTGGCAGCTGAGCGCGCAACAGCTGGTGCTCGCCGCGGAGCCGACGCCGGTTCCCGCCACGCTGCGGGCCGCTGCCGCTGCCGACGGCAGTTACCTGCGCGGAACGCTGCAGCACGCGCCGCTCGCGGTGCTGGCAGCGCTCGCGCGCTGGCGTGAACCGCAGCTGCCGCTGCCGCATCTCGGCCTCGCGGGTGAGGCCTCCGCGCTCCGCTTCGACTGGAACGGCCAGCGCGCGCCCGGCGAGCGCCTCGCACTGGCCGCGCGCCTGCAGCATCTCGACATCCACTTTCCGCAGGGACGCCTGAGCGGTCTGCGGGCCGAGCTGGCGGGCAGCGAGAGCACGCTGGACGCGCAGTTGAGCGGCGACGACGCCGAGCTCGATCTCACGGGCCTCGGCGGTGGGCATCTCAGCGGGCTGGCACTGGCGACGCGACTGCGACTGAGCGGTAGTGCCGCCGGCTGGCTGCTTACGACCGATGAGCTGTCCGTACGCCGGGACACAATGCAGTACACCGCCAGCGGTACGCTGGCGGGCGGCGGTGACGGCACACCGCAGCTGAGCGCGCACCTCGCGGCGCACGAGGTGGACCTGGCGCAGATCGTGCAGCTCCTGGGGACGCGCGCGCTGGGTGATCTTGGCGCCGCGGCGGCGCACATCAGCGCGGGTCGGATGCAACAGGCTGAGCTCGACTGGCGCGGCCCGCTGTCCGCGGCGACAGCTGTGGGTGCTACCGGTACGCAGTTCAGCGGCACACTCGGCGTGCGCGCCGCGGCCCTGAGTGCGCAGGATGAGTGGCCGGCAGTGGAGGGCATCGCGGCGCGTCTCGACTGGCGCGGGTCGCACTGGCGCGCTGTGCTCGAGCAGGCCGCGAGCGGCAGCTTCAGACTCACACGCGGCAGTGCCGAGTGGGATGCGCGCGGCACGCGTCCGCTGCGCCTGGTGGCGCGTCTCAGCGGGCGGGTTGAGGAAGGGCTTGCCTGGCTAGGCGCGCATCCGCAGTTGGCGCCGTGGGCGCGCGCCGCGGGGTCGATCGATCTGCGCGGCGACAGCGTCGTGGAACTCGCCGCCAGCGTGCCTGTGGATGCGCAGCGCGGGCTGCGTGCCCACGTCAGGCTCGCAGCGCTGCTGGACCAGGCGACCCTGCGGCCGGTCGCGGGGCTGCCGCCCATCGGCGCCCTGCATGGCACGCTCGCCTTCAGCGACGGCGCGCAGCAGCGCTCGACCGTGAGCGGCAAATGGCTGGGCGGTCCGGTGGCGCTCACCGTGGCCCAACATGACGACGCTGGCGAGCCAGTGCTCACCCTCAGCGGGCGCGGACTCATGAGCGCGAGCGAAGTGCTGCACGCGACCGGCGCGCTCACCGCACCGGCGCCACTCAGTGGCAGCGCCGAATGGAGTGCGCAGCTGAGTGCGCCGCTCGCGGACGCGGGGTCGCGCTGGCAGCTGCGCGCCGACTCGAGCCTCGCGGGCCTCGCCAGCACGCTGCCCGAGCCATTCGCCAAGACGGGGTCCCTCGTGCTGCCGCTGCACCTGGAGCTGGCCGGCGAGGATGGCGCCGCACTGCTGCGGCTGGCGCTGGGCGAACGCCTGCGTGCGGCCGCACAGCTCAGTCGCAGCGGCGATACCTGGCGCATCGGCCGGGGCGCGCTGCGCTTTGCCGCCAACATGCCACCGCTCCCCGCGGAGGCGCTGCTGACGGTCGACGGCCGCGTGCGCACCCTGGATCTCGCCGCCTGTCTGCTGCTCGCCCGCCAGGCGGGCGCGGACGCCGCGCTGCCGGCGCTGCGTGCCAACCTCACCGCCAACACGCTCGCCGTCGGCAGCAGCAGCTATGCGGAGGTCATGGTGAGTGCTGCCACCGGTGCCGGCGGTGGCGCGCTCGAACTGCAGTCGCCGCGTCTGCGCGGCTCGGCCCGCTGGCCAGCGCGGCTGAGCGCCGCTGCGCCTGCGCACGTGCACCTTGCGAGCTTCGATCTGGCGCAGCCCGCTGACGGCGCGCTCGGCGCCGCCCTGGCCGCAGCGCTCGCGCCCGCGAGCGACTTGCGTATCGATGAGTTCAGCTGGCAGGGTCACCCGCTCGGTGCTCTCAGCGCCGTGTTCGGCATCGAGAGCGATGCGCTCAGCGTGCGCGAATTCACGTTGAGCGGCGCGAGCACCACGGCGCACGCCAGCGCGCGCTGCCAGAACGGTGAGTGTGCGGCGAGCGTCAGTCTCGACAGCAGTGATGTGGCGGCGACACTCGCCGCCTTCGGACTGCGCGGCGATATCAGCGCGCGCAGTGCCCTCCTCGCCGGCCAGCTGCACTGGGATTACGCCGCCGCGGTACCTCTTGCAACGCTGGGCGGACACCTCCATATGCAAGTCGAAGACGGCGTGACGCGCCGCGAGGCGGCGCCCGGCGTCTCTTTCGGGCTGCTCGCCGTGCCGGCGTTACTGGCAGCGCTCGGAGCGGACGTCGGTGAGGATGCCGAGCGGCCGTTGCACTTCGCTAGCCTGGTGGCCGATTACCAGCTGGCGGACGGTGAGGCCACCACCTCCGGGCTGCATTTCGACGGCGATGCGGAGATTCTGGTGCGCGGGCGCGTCGGCATCGCCAATCAGGACTACGACGCGCAGGCCTGGATCCTGCGCGGTGAGGAGCGCCTGCCGGATACTGTGCGGCGGCTGGCGGCGACACCGCGCATCGCCGCCGCGTGGCTGGCGCTACGCGAGCTTTTCGGCGCGCCGCGCTCCGATCCGCGGCGCAGTGCGCTCAGTTTGCGGGGCTCGTGGAACGACCCCATAGTGGGCCCGGTGGAATGAGGTAAGGCATGAAGCTAGCGGCGCTGCAGATGACTTCGGGCCCTGAGGTGACTGCGAACCTCGAGCAGGCGCGCCTGTTGCTCGAGGAGGCGGCGGCACGCGGCGCGCGGCTGGCAGCGCTGCCGGAGAACTTCTCCTTCATGGGACTCAAGGACGCCGACAAGCGCGCCGTGGCCGAAGATGACGGCTCCGGCGCGGCGCAGGATTTTCTCGGCACGAGCGCGCGGCGCCTGGGGCTGTGGATCGTGGGGGGAACCATTCCGCTGAAGGCCGGCAGCGATGGGCGCGTGGCGGCGGCCTCGCTGGTGTATGACAGCGACGGGCGCCGCGTGGCGCGCTACGACAAGATTCATCTGTTCGACGTCGATATTCCCGGACGCGGCGAGAGCTACCGCGAGTCGGCGCATGTGGCCCCGGGCGCCGCTGCCACCGTACTCGATACACCGCTCGGCCGCCTCGGCCTGTCGGTGTGTTATGACGTACGCTTTCCGGAGCTCTACCGCCACCTGAGTGCCGCCGGCGCGCAGTTGCTCGCGGTGCCGTCGGCCTTTACCAGTCCGACCGGCCGGGCGCACTGGGAAACATTGCTGCGCGCGCGCGCCATCGAGAATCTCTGTTATGTTGTGGCGCCAGCGCAGTCCGGCTTCCATCCGAGTGGCCGTGAGACCTACGGCGACAGCATGATCGTCGACTTCTGGGGACGCGTGCTCGAGCGTGTGCCGCGCGGGCGCGGCTGCGCTGTCGCGGAGGTCGACCTCGAGCGCCAGGCGGGCGTGCGCGAGAGCTTCCCCGCGCTGATTCACCGCACTTTCGCGCCGCAGTCTGGCGCAGGATCTTTTACATGAGCGATGTTGCGACTTCCGACCCTCTGACGCTGGCGCGCGAGCTGATCCTCAGGCCCAGCGGGCTGGATGATGCGCGTCTCGACCGCGTGTTCGGCGAAGTGTTGTCGCACTCGGTCGATTTCGCCGACCTGTATTTTCAGCTCTCGCACCAGGAGTCGTGGTCGCTCGAGGATGGCATCGTCAAGGACGGCAGCGCCAGCATCGAGCAGGGCGTTGGGGTGCGTGCGCTCGCCGGAGAAAAGACCGGCTTCGCCTACTCCGACGAAATCGTCCTGCCGGCGCTCACCGAAGCCTCGCGCGCCGCGCGCGCCATCGCGGTGCAGGGCGGCGCGCGGCGCGTCAGCGCCTGGCAGGCCCAGCTCGGCCACCAGCTGTACCTGCCGGCCGACCCGGCGGCAGCGCTCTCCACGCCTGACAAGGTGTCATGGCTCGAGCGGGTCGACCGCGAGGCGCGGCGTTTCGATCCGCGCGTGGTCCACGTGACCGCCAGTCTCGTGGCCGTGCACGAGGTGGTGCTGATTGCCACCAGCGAGGGCCAGCTGGCCGCCGATGTGCGGCCGCTGGTGCGCTTCAATGTCTCGGTGCTGGTAGAGCAGAACGGCCGGCGCGAGCAGGGCTACTGTGGCGCCGGCGGACGCTTCTCGCTCGCCGAGCTGGTCGCCGCGGAGCGCCCGCTGGCGCTCGCCCGCGAAGCGGCACGCCAGGCGCTGGTGAACCTCGAGGCGGTGCCGGCACCGGCGGGCACCATGACCGTCGTGCTGGGTCCGGGCTGGCCCGGGATCCTGCTGCACGAGGCCATCGGTCACGGTCTGGAGGGCGATTTCAACCGCAAAGGCACCTCCGCCTTCGCCAACCGCATTGGCGAGCAGGTGGCGGCAGCTGAGTGCACGGTGGTCGACGACGGCACACTGGCACGCCGGCGCGGCTCACTGAATATCGACGATGAAGGCACGCCGACCCAGTGCACGACGCTGATTGAGAACGGCGTGCTGCGCGGCTATATGCAGGACCGGCTGAATGCGCGCCTCATGGGCGTCGCGCCCACCGGCAACGGGCGGCGCGAGTCGTTCGCGCACGTCACGCTGCCGCGCATGACCAACACCTACATGCGTCCGGGTCCGCACGCACCGGAAGAGATCATCCGCTCGGTCGAGCGCGGCATCTATGCGGTCAACTTCGGCGGCGGCCAGGTGGACATCACCTCCGGCAAGTTCGTATTTTCGGCGAGCGAGGCTTACGCCATCGAGCACGGCCGCATCGGCGCGCCGCTGAAGGGCGCGACCCTGATCGGCAACGGTCCGGACGTGCTGACGCGCGTGTCCATGGTCGGCAACGACCTGAAGCTCGACGATGGCGTCGGCACCTGCGGCAAGGACGGCCAGAGCGTGCCGGTGGGCGTGGGCCAGCCGACGCTGCGCATCGATGCGCTCACCGTGGGCGGCACCGCCTGAAATTCTGTCAAGCCTGACCCGCGCCGCGGCCGTGTCGGTGTCAAGCGCGCCGTCACTGCTGTCGTGGCACCACGACATAATGACGTATGATCTTCAAGCTGTGATCCTCCACACGCTCGGGAAGCCCGCGAGCTTTTAACGTCCATCGGGCACACGCTACGGAAGGAAGGAACGCATGCTCTCCAACGACGCCACTGCCGAGGTCCCCCAGCTGAAGCTGCCGCCGGATCTCGTCGCGGAAGTCCGCCGCAGTTACGCCGGCAAGCAGACCGATTTGCGCGTCGCGGCATTCAAACCGACGTTGTGGGAGCGTCTGGCGCGTTTGTTAGGTCTCGGCTGACCGATTTCCGCTTATTTCCGCTTCCCGACCGCCCGGCGTGATTCCAACTCGGGCGCTCTGCGAGTTAGGATGCAGGCATGCCGCTGCGCGTGCCGCATTTCTCCAGGCCGGTCTACGAAGGCCTGCCGTGGATTTACATAATCTCGGGGCTGTTGCTGCTGATCGCCAGTTATCTGCTGGCGCGCTATGGCGCGGCGAGCTTTGCCGTCGGCAGCGTCGGCTTGCTCGCGGTGCTGGCCGGCTACGTGGTGCTGCTGCGGCGCCGTGACTACCGCGCGCTGCGCTCGCGCTACGGCGACCCGGATTCCCTGAGCGACGATAAATTCTGAGTTTACAGACGCCGCACGGCGGTCTCGCCCTGCGGCTCCGCGCTGGCATCCGCCGCAGCCGCCGGCTCCGGCAACACCCGCAGTCCCGGCACCGTATCAGTCTGCGTGGCGCGCCCGCGGGTGGCGCGTTCATCCACGTAGATCAGCTCGTGCTTGCCCACCAGCACTACATCGCCGTCGTTCAGGTAATGCCTTCGCACGCGGTTGGATTTCACGTAGATGCCGTTGGTGCTGTTGAGGTCCTCGATCACGCACGAGTGTTCGGTGGTGGTGATCTGGCAGTGGTGGCGACTGACGAAGCGGCTGTCGATCTGCACGTCGTTGTCGGGGGTGCGGCCCACGATCAGGCGCCCCGGACGCAGCGACACGTCCTGCACCGTGCGCCCGTCGGCTGCGACCAGCAGGTGCCCGTAGGAGGGCGCACCGGCGGCGGCGTTACGCGGCAGCTCGAGCGCCGGCTCCTGCGGCTGCTGGTGCGGACGTGCGGCGTATTCCTTCCACTGCAGCTCCGCCACTGCCGCGTCGACGTCGGCCTTGGTGACGAGGCCGCGGTCCGCGGTGAAGGCGGCCATCATGGCGGTGTCGCACAGCGTATTGATCAGGCGCGGCACACCGCCGGTATAGCGGAAGATCTCCGCGAAGGTATCGGGCGTGAACAGTTCGCGGTCGCCCGCGCCGGCCACGTCGAGGCGGTGCTGGATATAGCTCTGCGTTTCGGGTTCGCTCAGTGTCTGCAGATGAAAGCGCAGGCGCACGCGCTGTGTCAGCTGCTCGAGTGTCGGCGCATCCAGCTTGGCGTTGAGCTCGGGCTGCCCGGCGAGGATGATGCGCAGCACCTTCTCCTTGGTCGTCTCGACCCCGGAGAGCATGCGGATCTCCTCCAGCACGCGCATGCGCAGATTCTGTGCCTCATCGACGATCAGCAGCACCTTGCGGCCGGCGGCGTACTGCTCAATGAGAAAGTTGTTGATGGTGCTGATCAGCTCAGCCTTACGCATCTTGAAGGGCGAGAAGCCGAACTGCACCAGCACCGCCTGCAGGAAATCGATCGCCGAGACCTGTGTCTGGTTGATCTGCGCCACCACCACGTCGGCCGGCACCTCCTTCAGGAAGGATTCGATCAGCGTGGTCTTGCCCGAGCCGATCTCACCGGTGATCACCACGAAGCCGTCGGTGAACCAGATGGTCGACTCCATGTACGCCTTGGCGCGGGCGTGTTGCTTGGAGAGGTAAAGGAACTGCGGATCCGGGCTCAGCCGGAAGGGCAACTCCTTGAGTTTGAAAGGTTCCAGGTACATGGTCGTTGACTCGCAACCGATGTTACGGGATGCGAACGGGGACGGCCAATTCCTTCAATAATGCGCGTGCCCGGGCGTCGCGGCGCGCGGCCGACGACTCGACCAGCGTACAGTGTCCCACCTTGCGACCCGGACGCGCCGCTTTGCCGTAGTCGTGCAGGTGCAGCCCCGGCACCCGCAGCAGGCGCGCGGCGGGCGGCATCCGTCCGATCAGGTTGACCATCGCCGCATAACCCAGCGCGCGCGTTTCGCCGAGTGGCAGGCCGAGGATCGCGCGCAGGTGATTCTCGAACTGACTGGTGCAGGCGCCCTCGATGGTCCAGTGTCCGGAGTTGTGCACGCGCGGTGCCAGCTCGTTTGCGATCAGCCGGCCGTCTTTGACGAAGAACTCGATGGTCAGTACGCCGCTGTAGCGGAAGTGCTCCAGCACGCGGCGCAGGTACTGCGCGGCGCGCCGCTGCCAGCGCGGCGGCCCGAAGGGCGCGCGCGTCAGCCGCAGGATTCCCTGGCCGTGCACGTTGCCGCACAGTGGATACACGGCCACCTCGCCGTGCACGCTGCGCGCGCCGATGATCGACACCTCGGAATCGAACGGCACCCACTGTTCGTACAAGAGCGGTACGTGACCGAGGCTCGCCCAGGCGGCGTCCGCATCCTGCGCGCGGCGCAGCAGCGCCTGCCCCTTGCCGTCGTAACCCATGCGGCGCGTCTTCAGCACGCCCGGCAGGCCGACGCTCTGCAGCGCCCGTGCGAGTTCGCGCCGCGAGCTGACCGCCTGCCAGCGCGTGGTCGGGATGCCGAGCCGTTCGAACAGGCGCTTCTCCGCGACCCGGTCCTGGCCGGTGGCGAGCGCGGCGAGCGGCGGGCAGATGCGGGTGCCTACACCGCGCGTCGCGCGCCGCAGGCTGTCCACCGAGATGTTCTCCCAGTCGAAGGTGATGACCGAACAGCGTCGCGCCAGGCGTTTGAGCAGCGCCTGGTCGGTGAACGCTCCCTGCAGCAGCGGCGCCACGCGGCCCGCGGGCGCATCGCGCGCCGGGTCGAGGCAGAGGAAATCGAGCCCCAACGGGTAACCCGCCAGCGCCAGCATGCGGCCGAGCTGGCCAGCGCCCACGATGCCGACGGTCATGGCCGCGGGGTGCGCGGATCCGGATGCCCGAGCACGCCCTGCGTCTGGCGCTCGCGATAGGAATCGAGCGCCTGGGCGATGGCCGGATGTTGGTTGGCGAGGATGGCCGCGGCAAACAGCGCGGCGTTGGTCGCGCCCGCGCCACCGATGGCGAAGGTCGCCACCGGCACCCCCGCCGGCATCTGCACCATGGAGAGGAGCGAATCCAGGCCCCCCAGCGCCTTGGACTGCACCGGCACACCGAGCACCGGCAGACTGGTCTTGGCGGCGGTCATGCCGGGCAGGTGGGCTGCGCCGCCCGCACCGCACAACAGCACCTGCAGGCCGCGTGCGCGTGCGCCGGAGGCGTACTCGAACAACAGATCCGGGGTGCGGTGCGCCGACACCACGCGCACCTCGTAGGCGATGGCGAGCTTATCCAACAGGTCGGCGGCGCACTGCATGGTCTCCCAGTCAGAGGCGGAGCCCATGATGATGCCGACCAGCGGTTTCATCACGGCATTGTAGCGAACAACGCCCGCAAAGCGCGAAACAGCTCGCGCGCAGCGGGGCCGGTCGCACCGCTGTGCGCGCGCTCCTGACGCGCTGCAGCCACCCGCGCCTGCCACTCGGCGAGCTCGAGCTCCGGGCGCCAGCGCTTAAGCTCGTTGAGTGCCGCGGCACCCTCGACAATGAGCCGCTCGCGCCAGTTCTCGACGCGTTTGAAGCGCTCGGTCTCCTGCGCGTCGAGCGCACCGCGGGCCGCCAGCGCAGCGCGAATCGGCCCCGGATCCACCTCGCGCATCAGCTTGCCGATGTATTGGCGCTGACGCGCAGAGCCGGCGCGGCTCTTGATGTGGCGTGCGGCGCGAATGGCATCGGCAAGCGCCTCCGGCAGCGCGAGCGCAGCCAGCTCCGCCTCGCGCAGCGCCACCAGCTGTTCGCCCAGGTCCTGGGCGGCATGCGCCTCGCGTTTGCGTGCGCTCTTGCTGGGGCGCGCGTTGCCCCCATCGTCGATCTCATCGTTGTCCGGCGCGCTCATGCAGCTGCTGGCCCTTATGATTGCGGAAGGCGCCGCCGCTGCCGCGGGGCGGCGACTGTTACAATTTAAGCCCAAAGCGCCGAACGTTACATTATGCCGAGCCCATGGACGCCGATCGACTGCTGACTGACATCACCCGCCAGGCACTGGAGGAAGCGCAGCGCCTGGGCGCCAGCCAGTGCGAGGCCGATGCCTCGGTCAGCCAGGGGCTGTCGGTGAGCGTTCGCCTGCGCGAAGTCGATACCGTCGAGTACCAGCGCGACCGCGGCCTGGGAGTGACGGTGTACTTCGGGCAGCGCAAGGGCGCGGCCAGCACCGCCGACCTGTCAGCAGCTGCAGTGCGCGAGACGGTGGCCAAGGCCTGCGCGATCGCGCGCTACACCGCCGAGGATCCGTACGCCGGCCTGGTGGATCCGGCGGCACTGGCGCGTGATATTCCGGATCTCGACCTCGACCATCCCTGGGAGCTCACGCCCGAGCGCGCCATCGAGCTGGCGCGCGAGTGCGAGGCCGCCGGACTCGGGGTCGATGCGCGCATCAGCAATTCGGAAGGCGCTTCCGTCAACAGCCAGCGCAACACCGGTGTGTATGGCAACTCGCTCGGGTTCCTCGCCGGTTATTCCGCCACCAGCCACTCGGTCAGTGCAGCGCTCATCGCCCAGGACGGTGACGACATGCAGCGCGACTACTGGTATAGCGTCGCGCGCGATGCCGCTGAGCTCGAGCGGGTCACGGACATCGGCCGCAGCGCCGGCACGCGCGCGCTCGCACGCCTGGGTGCCCGCCGCCTGACCACGCGCAAAGCGCCGGTCGCCTTCAGCCCGGACATGGCGCGCGGTCTGCTGCGCCATTTCGTCGGCGCCATCAGCGGTACCAGCCAGTACCGCAAGGCCTCATTCCTGCTGAATGCCGCCGGCGAGCAGATATTCCCGTCGTTCCTGAGCATGCACGAGCGTCCGCACCTGCCGCGGGCACTCGCCAGCAGTCCGTTCGACAGCGAGGGCGCTGCCACCTTCGATCGCGAGCTGGTGAGTTCCGGCGTGCTCGGCGGCTACGTGCTCGGCAGCTACTCGGCGCGCCGGCTGGGTCTGAAAACCACGGGGAACGCCGGCGGTATCCACAATCTGCTGGTGTCGAGCGCCGATGGCGGGCTCGCCCCGGAGGCGTTGCTCGCGCGCCTCGGCACGGGACTGTTGGTGACCGAGCTCATGGGGCAGGGCGTCAACAGCGTCACCGGCGATTACTCGCGCGGCGCCTCGGGCTTCTGGGTCGAGAACGGCCGGCTGGCCTATCCGGTGCACGAGATCACCATCGCCGGGAATCTGAAGCCCATGTACCGCGACATCGTGGCGGTGGGGAGCGATGTGGATGCGCGCGGTGGCATCCGTGTCGGTTCGCTGCTGATCGGTGAGATGACCATCGCGGGGGAGTGAGGCGGCGATGTCTGCGCTGCAAGTGCGGCGGCTCGCGCCTACGGCTGCAGCCGACTACCGCACCATCCGGCTCGCCGCGCTGCGCTCCGATCCGGCGGCGTTCGGCTCGAGTTACGCGGCCGAGGCGCCGCGCCCGCTCGAGCATTTCGCCGAACGCCTCGCCCGCGCCACAGTGTTCGGCGCGTACGCCGCCGGGCAGATCGTCGGCATGGCCGGCTACCAGCGCCATTCCGGCCCACGCGCTGCACACAAGGGTTTCGTCTGGGGCACCTACGTCGAGCCCGCCTGGCGCAAGCGCGGTGCGGCGCGCGCACTGATGGCGGCGGTCATCGCTGCGGCAGGCAGCGAGCTTGAGCAGCTGACGCTCGCAGTGGTGCAGGACAACACGGCCGCGCTCAGTCTCTACCGCGCGCTCGGTTTCGAGGTGTACGGCAGTGAGCCGCGCGCGCTCAAGGACGCCGGCCGCTACAGCGATGAGCTGCTGATGGTGCGCTTCCTAACGCTGTGAGGATTGGCGCGTGGTGAGGTGCAGCGCCGGGCGCCACGGCTCGTCGATCAGGTCGCGCAGCGTCAGATCGCCGCAGCGCTGGCGGCACGCCTCGCTCATGCTGTGCAGGATGCGGTCGACCGGCGGGATCGGCAGGTTACGCGGCGCCAGGTGCCCGCTGCGCTGCTGGCGCGCGATCTCGATAATCTCGTAGACGCCGATGCGGCCGACATCGCGTGCCGGTACCAGCTCGTCGTAGTCGCTGATCAGCAGAAGTCCGGCGTGCTCGAGCGTACTGGCCATTTGTGCCACGGCGATGCCCGGCAGGCCGAGCTCGTTGGCGAGCCGGTTGACCGTCCAGCGGCGCCCGCCGCCGACGTGAGTGCGAGCGACGAAGTACATGAGTTTGAGCGCCAGTTGCTCCAGCTCCTCGCTCGACAGGCGCAGTTGCTGCAGTCCCAGCCGCAGGTAGGTCGGGTTCTGCACGTAGAACGACAGCTGCGCGCCGGCGAGCAGGATCAGCCAGCCGAAGTAGGTCCACAAGAGCCCCGCCACCACGAAGGCGAAGCCGGCATACACGATCGTGAGGCGGGTCGAATGCACGACGAAGGCGGTAAACATCTTGCCGATCGCCGCCCACAGCACGCCCGCGACCACCGCGCCGGTGAACGCTGCGCGCCAGTGCACGCGGGTGTTCGGGATCATCATGTAGAGCGCGGTGAAGAAAGTGATCACGATCGCATAGGGAGCGAGCGCGATGCCGCTGCCGCGCAGCCGCTGCAGCAGCGGCAGGCGCACCATCTCCTGGACCGGCGCGGAGGCGAGTGCGGCGTGCGTCAGCCCGACGAAACCGACGATCAGCACGGGACCGGCGATCAGCAGCGTCGTGTACTCGGCGAGCCGGCGCGCAAAGCTGCGCGGCTGGTCGACGTGCCAGAGGAAGTTGAAGCTGTCCTCGACTTTCTTGATGGTGCCGACCAGCGTCCAGGCGAGCAGCGCGAGGCCGAGCGAACCGACCACCCCACTGCTCACCCGGTTGGCGAACTGCGTCACCCGCGTGGTCAGCTCCTGCGCCGCCGCGCCACCGACCGGACGGAAGAACTCGTAGATGATGGGCTCGAGATCGCGGTGGCCGCCGAACAGTTTGAGGATCGCGAAGCTGAAGGCGAGCAGCGGAATGAGCGACAGCAGCGTGGTGTACACCAGCCCCATGGCGCGCAGGTTGATCTCGCCGCGCATCAGGTCGCGCACCACGGCGTAGGGGTAGCGCAGCACGCGCAGCACCGTCCCGAGCGCCCCGGGCCGGCCTGAGGCCGGGCCAAAGAAGCACCAGTCGAGCAAGGCCCAGATGCGCACCCACATGGCTTAAGGATACAGTGACCCACGCTTCTCGTGCGGTGGGCAATGTCGACCAAGGCGCAGTTTCCCCAGCGGATCGTCTGCCTCACCGAGGAGACCACCGAGACGCTCTACCTGCTGAACGAGGACTGGCGCATCGTCGGGATCTCCGGGTTCACCGTGCGCCCGCCACGCGCGCGGCGCGAAAAACCGCGCGTCTCGGCATTCACCAGCGCGCGCACCGCACGCATCGTCGAGCTGCAGCCCGATCTGGTGCTCGGGTTCTCCGACCTGCAGGCCGACATCGCGGCCGAGCTGGTGCGCGCCGGTCTCGAGGTACACGTCTTCAACCATCGCAGCGTCGCCGAGATCCTGCGCATGATCGTGACACTCGGCGGCATGATCGGCTGCGAGAGCAAGGCGCGCGCGCTCAGCACGCAGCTGGAGGAAGGCCTGGAGCGCATCGCCGCGCAGGCGCGGCAGCTGCCGCGACGGCCGCGGGTGTACTTCGAGGAGTGGGACGAGCCGCAGATCAGCGCCATCCGCTGGGTGTCGGAGCTGATTCAGCTGGCGGGCGGCGAGGACTGCTTTCCGGAGCTGGCGCGCGAAGCACTGGGGCGCAACCGCATCATTGCCGATCCGCTCGAGGTGCCGCGCCGTGCGCCCGACATCGTGCTCGGCTCCTGGTGCGGCAAGAAGTTCCGCCCCGAGGTGGTGGCTGCCCGCCCCGGCTGGGATGCGGTCCCGGCGGTCCGCCGGCATTATGTGCGCGAGATAAAGTCCTCGATCATCCTGCAGCCCGGCCCGGCGGCGCTCACCGACGGCGTACAGGCGATCGCCCGCATCATCGGCGAGTGGGCGCGGGCGGATTAGCGCATTCCGCGCCGCGCGCGGATCAGCTCCCAGGCCTCGATGATCTGTTGGGTACGCTGTTTGGCGTGCGCCAGCATCGATTCGGGCAGTCCGTTGGCCTTGAGCTTGTCGGGATGGTGCCGCTGCAGCTGGCGGCGGTAGGCCTTGGCGACCTCCTCATCGCTCGCCTCGACGCTCACCTGCAGGACGCGGTAGGCCTCCTCGAGCGAGCGCGCCGAGGCGGCGTGCAGCTCGCGCGCCCGCGCGCCCTCGCCGCCGAAGCTGCCACGCTGGATGCGCAGCACGGCCTCGATGTGCGCGAACTCGAGTGCGGAGACACCGAGCGTCTTGGCAATGCGCTGGATGAGTGGCCGCACGGCACCTTCGAGATTGTTGCCGGCGAGCGCGGCGCGCACCTGCAGCTCGAGGAACACGCGCGCCAGGTCCGGATAGTTCTCGCAGGCGAGGGCGAGCCCGGCGAGCTCCTGCTGCAGGTCAAAGTCGGGCTGTTTGCCGCTGGTGAAGCAGGCGATCGCTTCCTGCACCTGCGCGGCGTTCAGGCGCAGCTCACTCATCACGGCCCGCGCCGCGGAGATCTCCAGCTCTGACACCCGGCCGTCGGCCTTGGCCAGGTAGCCCATGACGCGGAAGGTCGCACGGAAGAAGCGCTCACCGATCGCTTCCAGCTGCTGCGGCGGCGGCGGTGACTGCGCCTGCTCGTCGAACTGGTGGCCGAGCAGCACCCCCAGCGCCACGCCGATCGGCCCCATGACGATGCCGCCGAGCACGCCCCCGGCAAGCTTACCGATCCATTTTATGGTCATGTCAGCGACGATGTCGGTGGCGTCAAAGGCTCGTTATAGTACTTGGCATGACAGCTACGGTTTACCGCACTGAGTTGCGCGGCCTCAGGCGGCTGCACGAGGGTAAAGTACGCGACATCTACGCGCTCGACGCGGATGCGCTCCTCATTGTAACCAGCGACCGGCTCTCGGCCTTCGACGTGGTGCTGCCCGACCCCATTCCCGACAAGGGACAGGTGCTCAACAGCATCTCCAACTTCTGGTTCGCGCGCACCGAGCATCTGGTGCCCAATCATCTTACCGGACGCAAGCTGAGCGAGGTGGTGGCCGATCCGCAGGAGCGTGCCATGCTCGAAGGGCGCGCGATGATCGTCAGGCGCCTGCAGGCGCTGCCGATCGAGGCGGTGGTGCGCGGCTATCTGATCGGCTCGGGCTGGAAGGACTACCAGGCGCACGGCGCGGTGTGCGGCATTGCGCTTCCGCCGGGGCTGGAGCTGGCAGCGCGCCTGCCGCAGCCACTGTTCACGCCCGCCACCAAGGCGCAGCTCGGCAGCCACGATGAGAACATCCCGTTCGGCGAGGTAGCGGCGCTGGTCGGTGCGCAG
>Ga0210385_10001019_pt1 | contig 17795 bp, 17 predicted proteins | sample IncBWH26OmetaG_FD_160107 | JGI IMG/M metagenome (GOLD analysis project Ga0210385, IMG submission 160107) | Forest soil microbial communities from Barre Woods Harvard Forest LTER site, Petersham, Massachusetts, United States - Inc-BW-H-26-O ...
ATCTATCGGTACAACGCACAGACTCAAGCCTTTGATTTAATTCCGGGCATCCTGGCGCACATTGCCGTGGCCTTCGATGGTACGGTCTGGGGCATCAACTCAGGCCAGCAGGTCTACCGGTTTGATTCGCAGACCCAGGATTGGGTGAACATACCGGGTGCGCTGGTGACGATTGCAATCGGGTCAGACGCCGTCGTGTGGGGCGTCAATTCCGGCGGCGGGATCTATCGGTTCCAGTGAGCGCGTGCGGCGCACGCCTCAAAACAGAAGTGCCCTTGAACATCGGTAGTGGCGGGTGTGACCCGCTACTACTTATGCGGGCAGGTCGGCTAAATCGCGTTTGATTGCGAACTTCACCAGGCCCGCGACGTCGTGGATGTCCAACTTGCGCATCAAGCTGGAGCGGTACGTGTCTACAGTCTTGGGGCTGAGCGACAACCGGGCTGCGATTTCCTTGGCCCGAATGCCTTCTACCAGCAGCGAGAAGACTTGAAATTCGCGGCTGCTGAGGGACTCCAGCGGATCCTCGCCCTGGTTCCGTCCGCCTGTCTCGCCAAACAGCGACATGACTTCGATTTGCGGCGAGACGTAGATACCGCCTTGCGTGAATTGTCCCAGCGCATCCGCCATCTGTTCGGCGGTCGAGCTCTTGAGGAGAAACCCGCAGGCGCCCGTGCGCAGCACTTCCAGAACCGTTTTGCGGTCTTTGCGCACGGAAAATACCGCGCAACGGGTGCGAAGCCCCAGTTCGCGGACACGCCGGATCACTTCCGTGGCGGCTAAGTCCGAAAGTCCAAGGTCCAGCAGAGCGACCGCCGGCTCGAGCCGCTGGATCTCGGCAAAGGCCGCCCCCGCCGTTCCTACCTGTGACACGACTCGAAAGCCGGGAATAGAATTGCAGAGTGCCGCGAGTCCCTCCCGGACGAGCGTGAGCTCATCAGCCAGCAGGACTTCGACTGGCAGCTCTTGGACCGAAGGCACAGCTACGGTTTGCGGTGCATGCACCGGGATGGGATGTAGCGATGTTGAGGTAGACACGGTTGTGCTGATAGAGTGGCCGCTCCAAAGCACTTATCTCAGTTAGGGGTTCGTTCTATTAGTACCAGGGCCTAAAGGGTTAAGCAGTTCACGCTAAACAGCCGGATTCGCGATCTCTCTCACAAAAGGCCTATGTAGTCAAAGACCTCAACCGGCATAGGGCCATGGGTGGGATATTCCTAACGCATTCAGCCAAGGCTGAGGCATTCTTGAAAGCTCCCCCTTCTAAAAGTCGTTGAAACATTGAAGATCTGTAAGAGATATCCAGATAGGCAGTCGTCTTTTTAAGACCACTGTACGAAAACAATTGACCCTTCAAAAATCTCAATGTAGGGTATACCTGAGCCCCACGTTGAGTCCTAGTGCTCTCATCCATCCGGAGCGGGCCAGGGAGGTCGACATGTTTAAGAACGGCAATCGAGTGGTTCTGGCTATAGTGCTGTTCGCACTTGCTTTGGCGGCGGCTAAGCTTCAGGCGGATGAGAGCATCGTGATTCGTAGTGGCAACGGAGCACTCGGATCGCACGATGCCCAAGTCCGGTTCTTGGACTACGGTGGGAATGGGGACATCACCCCGACCGCGCAGAACTTCATTTCGGTCCAAACAGGGCCATTCGCTTCCGTTGTCGCACCATACCCTACGTACGTACAACACCTACCAACTGATCCACTCGCCCAATGGATCTCGACGGCCTATCCATTTGGTTACGATTCTGCGCTTTATGCCATCCCCTTCGTGGTAACAGATCCCATTGTTGCCTCGGCAACCCTCGACTTAGGCTATGCTGTCGACAACGCTATTAACGGCGTTTATATCAACGGGCTTCCGATCAGCGGCAATTCCCACGATGGAGACTATCACGGTGAGTATTATTTTCTTCGTAGCGACATCGCCCCTCTCCTCAAGCCCAACGCTACGAATTGGCTCTATCTAAATGTGTCGAATTACGGTTACATCGCAGCCCTCATCTTCAACGCGACGATAACGGTGCAAGGAAGTTCTCCCGGATTGCCAACCATTTCGCCCAATAGCGGCGGCAATACGGGTAATGTCACTGTTCGCGTGATCGGGAGCGGGTTTCAGCCGAACGCTCAACTCGAGCTGAGCGGCATCGGTCCTGCCATCACAGCCAGCAATGTGACAGTTGTAAGTCCCAACATTCTGACCGGAACGTTCGACCTTTCGGGAGCGGCGCCGGGTATCAGGAATGTTGCCGTCACTAATCCAGACAATACGTCGCTGACGTTGCCGAATGCGTTCACGGTCACGCGGGGTGGGTCCGCCAGCCTCAGCATCCAGACTATTGGAACTCCCGCAGTCCTGGGCCGGAACTCCACGATTTACACCACTCTCACAAATACGGGAACGATCGATTCGGGAGTGGCCCCCGTTGTCAGCTTAGTTGAACCTTGGTTTAGCTATGTTTCGGGAAGTCCCACGCCTACAAGCATTCAGACAGACACCTTTCCATCAGGCGGACCAATGTTTGACGCTTCCCTGGAATGGGATATACCCAACCTGGCGCCCGGCGAATCAGCAACTGTTGCGTACACGGGCAAGCAAGATCCTGATTTTCCCGTAGGTAATCCGCTCGACGACACCGCGTGCAACGCGTCCCAGCTCTCAAATCTCTATAAGACCTGCTACGAACAGTTTGAAAAAGGCTTAGGATTCACCGACAATCTGGCATGTAAGCTCTTTCCGGTGATAGAGCCTGCTTGCAGGCTCGCAGTAGCTGAAAATTATGCGGAATTTACCATTTGCATGGAGCTCGGAGCAGATCTTTGCAGCTTTTTTCCCTCAAATGTCCGTGGGTCTGTTGATCCTAACGATTTGACCGGCCCCCATGGCTACGGTAACCAGCAATGGATTTCTAGCTCTCAGCCGATGCAGTATGCCTTATCATTCACTAACCTGCCGACTGCGACTAAGCCTGCCACAACGGTGTCCGTAACGGATGCGTTTGATAGAAGTACCTTTGACCTCTCTACACTATCAATCGGCGCCATCAGTTTCGGAAACTCGCTTTACACGCCACCAAATGTGCCACTCGCAAACAGCCCGTTCAGCGCCGACATCGACCTCCGGCCTGCGCAAAACTTGATCGTCCGAGTATCGGCGGCGCTGGATTCAACTACGGATCAACCCACGGTGAATTTCTCTTCACTCGATCCGAGTACAGGTCTGCCGCCTGCAGATCCGCTAGTCGGCTTCTTAGCTCCGGGTGAAAGCGGAACGGTTCTCTACACTGTAAAGCAAAAGCCTGCTTTAACGACGGGCACAAATGTTCAAGACAGTGGTTCGGTGATATTTGACGTAAACGCGGCCTTAGCAACAAACACAACGTCCAATCTCGTAGATAACAGCAAACCTACAAGCGGAGTTGTTCCTCTTACGTCTTCCCAGTCGTGTCCCAATTTCAAGGTCAGTTGGTCGGGAAGCGACTTAGGTAGCGGTTTGTCGAGTTTCACCATCTATGCGTCCGACTCTGGCGGCCCATTCAAACCTTGGATGTCGAATATAAACTCTTCGTTTGGAGTCTATCCGGGAGCTGTGGGCCATACCTATTCTTTTTATTCGATTGCAACAGATAACGTCGGCAACATCGAGCCTGCCAAAACGACAGCGGAAGCTTCTACTAGGGTTATCGCATCAGGTCCGTGTTCGCCGCCGAGTCTCGTCGGGCAATTAACCGTCATGCCAAACTACGACGGAACTATCACTGTGAACCTGCAGATCACAAACACGGGAGAGACTGCCGCCGAAGCAGTGACCTTGAATCAAATTGTGCCCCGTACCTTGTCGGGATCTGGCGTTGCGACTCTGACCTCGCCTAATCTACCTCTGCAACTCGGACCGCTTGCCGCGGGCGGATCAACGAGTGTGAGTCTGCTGTTCAATGTGCCGAGTACATTGGCTCGCTTCTCACTAACGGAGGACGGAACCGTCGCCACTGTGGCCGGACAAAGATACAATTTCTCAATAGGCCAGGTGGTGATACCTTGAACAAGCGTGTCATATTCGCATTAAGCAAACGTGGCCGCACTTTGCGGTCCACGTGTGTTTCGGTACTTTTGATCACCACGCTGCATACGGCAGGTGTGTCAGCACAGGATCGACAATCGCAACCCAGTTCCAGTGATGGTTCAATCACGCGCCAACAGGCCGACGACATACTCGACGAGCTTCGAAAGATCCGCCAGTTACTAGAAGCTCAGGCGAAGCCCGGGGTGCGGCCTCAGCAGCCGGTTCCGTTGACCGGCAAGATGCACCTAGGCAGCAGCGAGTTTTCGCTCGGATCGAATGACGCGCCGGTCACCATCGTTGAGTTTGCCGATTACCAATGTCCTTACTGCCGAGTTTTTCAAGACAGCACTTTCATAGAGCTGCGCAAGAAGTTCATAGATACTGGGAAAGTCCGTTTCGTGATCGAGGACCTTCCTTTGAATGGCCATCCGGACGCCATGATTGCGGCCGAGGCGACACGCTGTGCAGCGGATCAGGGCAGTTTCTGGCCGATGCACGATAGCCTCTATCGTAATCCCAGCAAATTGAGCCGTGAGGATTTGATTCGGCAGGCCGACGCTCTAAAACTGGACAAAGAGCAATTCAGATCGTGTTTGGAAGACCAGAAGCATCGCGCGGAAATCCAAAACGAAATCCGGTTAGCGACTTCTTTAAACGTGGAGGGTACGCCTTCCTTTCTGATCGGCAAAAGTACCGGCGGCGAGGTGTCAGGTGTTTTAGTAAGCGGGGTATTACCACTAAGTGCATTTGAAGAGAGGATTTCCCAAGCGGAAATAAGTCGTTAGATCACGTCATCACGTTCAAGGAGAACACGTTGAGAGTACTTATACTTACCCATCTTATCGTGGTTGCAAAGAAATTAGGTAGTTCTTATCTTCTTCTTTTGCTTGCCGCGACGTTTGGCGTTCCATGTTGCGCAGACTCATTTACTTTTAGCCTGCTCCCCGCGGGCGGGAACGTTTCTGGAACTGCCGGCTCTACAGTTGGCTGGGGATACTCAGTGTCCAACCTAAGTCAGGCTGACTGGCTGGTGACAACTAACTTGGCTTCCGATCTCTTCGCACAAGGAACCCCGTCCCTGCTGTTTGACTTCCCAGTTCTAGCGCCGGGCGCGACGGCAACAGAGGCGTTTGATGCAATGGATAACGTTGGGTTGTATGAGATCACTTGGGACGGATCAGCGCCTTCGGGCTACACCAACAACGGAGAATTTACGCTTAGCGCACAGTGGTGGAGCGGTGATCCAACAAACGGCGGCACGTACATTGGTGACGGGCCCGACGCAACAGCATCTTATTCGGCCACAGTCAGCCCGTCATTTGTTAGCTCGCCGGAACCCGCGACGATCAGGTTAAGTCTATCAGCGATTCTGATGGCCGGAATGCTGATATGGCGTGCAAAGTCGTTGCAAATTGGTAACCGGTAGTCCCACTTTGACGTACAGAGCGGCTACGTGCGCCATACGTAACTTGTTGAAGCGTATGGCGGGCTAATTCGCGCGCAGTATCCTGCGCATGCGGTCTCCCCTGGCCTGTGCCCTGAGTGCGTCGCATGCGTTAGGAGAAGCTGCGGACGGCCTGCGCCTCGTCGTCGTATACGTCGAAGACGGTATAAAGCTTCGTGATCTGCAACAGATCCTTGATGCGCTTGGAAAGCCCCACCAGCTTCATCTGGCCCCCGTTGTTAGTCACGGTGGTGAATCCCGAGACCATTTCGCCGATTCCAGAGCTATCGATATAGGAAACGTCTCCCAGATTAAGCAACAGCTTTTTATTCCCTTTACTAGCGAAGTCGCGAATCGTGTCGCGGAAAGCGCTGGCGCCCTCGCCCAGGGTAATGCGTCCCGCCGCGTCGATCACGGTAACATCGCCAACCTGGCGGTTTGTCAGTTTAACACTCACTCTGCCTCCTCATGGTCGAAAGGAAATTCTACCTCGCCAAATTTTTTCGAAGACGAACTTCGGTTCCACCGCCCGGGCGCGGCTGGACCTGAAAGTCGTCCATAAAAGCACGCACCAGCAAAAGACCCCGGCCGGATTGGCGCAACAAGTTATCGGGAGACAGCGGATCGGGCAAGGAGTTGACATCGAAGCCCTCGCCCTCATCGCCGATCACCACCGTCAGTCCAGTCGTGGAGGGCTCCAGATCCAGGTGCACTTTCTTCTTCTTGTTGTAACGGTTGCCGTGCACCACCGCGTTGACCATGCACTCGCGAACCGCCATGCCAATCTGCTGCTGGTCGTCCTCCTCAAAGCCGGCCTTCTCGGCCTCGCGCATGGCGATTGCTTCCGCCTCATCGACGCTTTGCAAAGTTGACTCCAATGTGAGTTGCTCTTTCTCCATGTTCCGGCTTTGCGGCAAGGCCATATAACCGGTACGCTGCTCCGGCCCGGACTTCAGCCGTCACACCGACCGCCTCGATACTGTATCAAATCGGCTGAAAAGTCGCGGCCGATCTCGACCGTTAGCATACCGCGCTGCGTGTTCGGTCGCGCGGAGTCCGTTAAAAATAGATGCGTAATGAACTCATGAGCGGCTGTCCGCCGTCCATGCTGGACCGGTGGTAAGCTGAAAAGCGCGTTAGGGGCGCATCCGGTCCGCGGAAAGGACAGAAGTCCACCCGAGTTGTGCAATCGGCTTCACGAACTCACTTTCAGCCCGTTCGAATGCGGACCATCGGGCCTATGAAAGAAGGTTCGTTATGCCAGTAAAGCGCCTCCCGGCGAATCCTAATCTCGACCACCTCAGGCATCAAGCGAAAGATCTGCTACAGGCACATGCTGCCCAATTACCGGGCGCAGCCCAGCGGATACGAGAGTTCCATCCGCGGTTCGATAGCGCCACAGACCGGCACATTTTCGAGGCCCAGCTACGCCTCAGCGACGCTCAACTGGCGATTGCTCGCGAGCATGGCTTCGCAAGCTGGACAAGGCTGAAGCGTCACCTTGAGAAGCCGACTCTTGCCGATCGGCTCACTCTTCCGCATCATGAGCGCATTGAAGATCCGGTACTCCGCCGCGCCGTGGATCTGGTCGATTCGGGCGACGTCTCCGGTTTGCGCTCTCTCCTAAAGCAACATCCAAAGCTGGTTCACCAGCACATTCTCTTTGAAGGCGGGAACTACTTTCGCAATCCGACTCTGCTGGAATTCGTCGCGGAAAACCCGGTTCGCCACGGCAAGTTGCCAGCGAACATCGTTGAGATAACGCGTGCCATTCTCGGCGCCGGACCGGACAGCGCCGCACGCAACGAGACCCTCATGCTGGTGGCGACCGGCCGTGTGCCGCGCGAGTGCCGGGTGCAACTTCCGCTGATCGATCTGCTCTGCGAATCTGGCGCAGACCCCAACAGCGCGGTCCATTCCGCGGCCTTGCATGGCGAGAAAGAATCAATGGCTCGATTGATTCAGCTCGGTGCGCGAGTCGATTTGCCAATTGCGGCGGCGCTTGGCGAGATCGATGGGTTTAACCGGCTCCTGCCCATGGCAAATCCCCAGGAGCGTCATCTCGCGCTAGCGCTGGCGTCACAGTACGGTCACGTGGAGGTAGTTCAATCCTTGCTCGATCAGGGCGAAGATCCGAACCGCTACAACCCGCCGGGAGGGCATTCTCATACGACGCCTTTACATCAGGCGGCTGGCGAAGGGTATGAGCAACTAGTTCACCTGCTTGTCGAGCGCGGCGCCAGGCTCGATATGAAGGATGTCCTCTGGCAAGGCACACCGGCTGACTGGGCCAGATACACCGGGCGCCCCGAGATTGAAGAATATCTCCGGGCGCGGGAAACTGCTGAAAAGGTAACGCCTGATTCGTGAGTTCAACCAGACACCGATGCGACGAAGGCTTCTCGTTCTTGCTGCTGTTCTGACGGCGGTTTCCGGCTGCGGGCTCTCGGCTCTGCGGGCCCAGAGCGCCGCGCCGCGAACGTACTCCCTGACATTAGATCCTGGCTTCTCACCCGTGGGTTCTATGGTTGTGAAAATTAGTCGCGATGGTTCCAAAGAAGCGGTGGACCAGATCATGGCCGCCGGTCCCGGGCACGACAAGGAATACCATAGCCATCGCCTATATGATTTTGACGCGCATAAGATCTATCTCAAGATTCTGAGCGACCCTTCCATGGCGTGCTCGGTTGATGGGTACAAGGATGCGGCCGCGCCGCCGGAGCTTGACCCGGTCACTGGCGGAGACGCCTTGCTGAAGGAATTGGTGGGCAAGGGGCAGACGAAGGAGGCCGGTACAGATACCATCAACGGAATCGCCACTAAGGTTCTGGATATAACTGCGGCGGACGGTAACGGTAAGGCCTGGCTTGCGCAAGACGGCGGTTTCCCGCTCAAAATCGCGGCCATCGGAGCCGACGGCAAGTCGGAGACGCTGCTGGAGGTGAAGCAATTCAGCCTTGCCAAGCCCCCCGCGTCGGCTTTCTCTGCTCCAACGGGTTGCGAATCGGTCCAGGCCGGGGCCAGCATCAAACCCAGCACCAACGTCACGGCCTTGACGCTAGAAAACATCGGCAACTATACCGGCCCTTGCCCCGCGCACATCAAGCTGGTGGGGACCATCACCACCGACGGGCCCGGAACGGTGTTCTACCAATTTGGCGCGGGCAGTCTCGAGCCGGGAGAAACCATCGTCTTCAGCGCCGCGGGAACCAAGACGGTTACCCACGTGATAACTCTTCAGCCTAAGTACGGGAACGATATGGGCGGCGGAGCCATTCTGGAAGCCATCGGGGCGGACGCTTCGGGCAAGCACGGTATTCCTACAAAAGGTTCCAACAACTCCAGTTTCAACATTACGTGCACCGGTGGGGGCGGAAAGTAAATATCGCTGCGGGTCATTCGCGTAGGAATGCAGCAGCCGTGTTTAAGAACTCGTTCCACCTGCTCCCCAGCAACGGACCGTGGCCGCTATTCGGCACGATCCAGAGGCTGGACTGCGGAATGGCTTTCGCCATTTCGACGGAGAGTTCAACTGGATACAACGGGTCGCGGTCACCCTGCACGATCAACGTTCGCGCCTGAATAGTGGAGAGGTACGGCGGCGTGAAGTTCATGTCGTCGTAGCTGTCGGCGAATGCAGTTGTGCTCGCGAGAATGCTGTTGATCTGAGCATCGCCCCCTGGGTGCTGAAGGCGCAAATATTCCCGCTGCGGTTCGGACACACCGTTGGCATAGTTGCGCATGATCGCGCGTGCTTGCGCCGGAAAGTATGGGGTTGCGCTAAGCAGCACCATGCCTTTCACGCGCTCGGGCTGCCGGGTCGCCATGTGCAACAAAACGTTCCCGCCACCGCTTACTCCAATTGCCTTATAGACTTCAACTCCCGCATGGTCAAGCAGCGCGAGAAGGTCGTCCGCCGCATCGCGGTGCCGGAACGGTTTCGCAAGCGCGCCCGATCGGCCATGGCCGCGCAGGTCCGGCACAATCAATTGGAATCCTGCTCCCAATGCCTCGCCGGACGTGTTCCAATCCTGGCTTGAGCCGGAGAAGCCATGCAGCAGGACCAGTGGCTCTCCTCGTCCGCGAATTTCGAAGTAAATCGGTACGCCGTTGAGCATTGCAATGTTCCCCGGCGAGTCTTCCTTCACCCTGAAAATCTTCTCCTCGTTTGATCTGCCCAAAAAGAAACCGCCCACGCTTGCGCGTGAGCGGCTATGTATTGAGAGTAGCAAATGATAACGGGGATCCAGCTAGAACCAGGAGTCAATAACGCCGTATGCGCCGAAATTGGTGATGCCAATCGCCCACGCCGCAAATGCATTTCCGGCTGATAGGTCCGTACCGGGACTGGGTATTGAGATGCCAAAGCTCAAAATGGTTCCCACATAGTCGAAGCTCCCGGCGGCAGGATTCCACTTATACACATTCGTCAGGTCATCCATGCCGAAAACTGAACCGTCAAACGTCGCTGAGATGCTACTCAGACTGATGTTCGGAATTCGCACCCTGGATTGCAAGCCCGAGTTGAACCGGAAAACTTCTCCAAACGCCGTTCTTTCGAACGAACACCCATGCGGCACCAATGCCGTTGTTGTCATTGGGACCTCCCACGAGTGCTGTATTTCCATCGCCTGAAAGCGCGACCGATTTTGCCCTAATTGACGCCATTTCTCCCATTCGGCTCATTAATGGCGCCGCTGCCCACCAGCTTGCTGCCTTGCTGGCTGAACAGTTGCGCCCGTGCGGCAGTCGAAAACAACAGCACTGGGCAAATGCGAACCAAGCCGAAATGCAGGCGCGAAAGTGGCATAACTTCGTCCGCTCGCGAACCTAAGATAGGCGCCAATCGCGAGTCGGTGCGATCTTATCAAAAAAAGCGCCTCCCTAGTGCCGCCGGCAAATACGAAGTTGGGCCCGGATAGCGCGCGCCTCCCGGCAGGGCGTGCGCTCGTTGATATCGCGAGGCTTCGCGCCACTTACTCGCAGCCTACAATAGGCGCTTGCTATCAGCTGATTGGAACATACAAAGCATCCCTATCAGCCAGCAGCGAATCTCTTGTGGTGTACGGCGATAAGAGCCGCGGCAGCCGAAAGGAGGCTGAATTGAGCACTAAACAGAAAACAGTTATCGTGACGGGCGCATCGCAAGGCATTGGTGCGAGTGTGGTGCCGGCGTTCAACACAGGCATCTTCTTCGCGGACGCGGTTGTGTATCTGACAGGAGCCCGCCAAGTGACGGGGGAGGTGCTGCACGTGGACGGCGGTGCGCACTCGAGCAAATGGTGAATTCGATGGGCCCGCACCCGGCAAGCGCGGAGCGCCGGCTGGCGGAGCTCGGCATTGAGCTGACGCCCGCGCCCAATCCCCTTGGCCCGTATGTTGAAAGTCTCCAAACCGGCAGTATGCTTCATCTCAGCGGCATTCTCCCGGTCATTGGGCATGAACCGAAGTTCGTAGGCCGGCTGGGCAGAGAATACAACGCCGAACAGGGACGTGAAGCAGCGCGCTTGGCAGCGTTGAACGTACTCTCGGCCGCGAGAAAGCACCTGGGGACGCTCGATAAGGTGAGCAGGGTTGTCAAGCTGACGGCTTATCTAGCAACCGAAGAAAACTTCCCGGCGCTGCCGAAGGTGGCCGACGCTGCCTCGGAGTTGTTGCGCGATGTCTTCGGGGAAGACAAGCTGCCCGTCCGGATGGTTCTCGGCGTTGCCAACCTTCCACTCGGGGTGCCGGTCGTGCTGGAGGTACTTTTCGAAATCGAAGCTTGAGCAGTCGGTAGCACTTGCCTATATGCGGGCCAAGTTGGACTCGTGGAACGCGCACGACGACGATTACGTCCAATTCTACGCGCGGATGCCCAAAGGAATGACCATTCCGATAGCGCGCGCCCGTCTGAGAAGCGTCGTTCAGCAACTTGATTAAATTCGCCCGCTAGAAGGCCGAAAGCGGGTTAACCAACTACGTGTCACGGGAGTGACCGGATTTGACATCCTGAATCAGGAGATACCGGGACAAGTTAGCGCCTTTTTCGCCATGCTGATGATCGTTGTCGGTCTGGAGCTTGCTCATCGCCTGCACGAACGTCGCGAGCTTATTGTTAGCACGCGCCTCAAGCCGTTCACACGAACTTGCCATTCGCCTCTCACTGGGAGCAAGCCGCAGACGTATTATCCGTCACCTGTTGGCCGAAAGCTTACTGCTCTCGTTTCTGGGATTACTGGCAGGGCTGATCATTAACATCTGCTGCGCGAGGGCGATCAACAATCTCACACTGCCAGTTCCAGCACCGCTCCATATGGTGATTTCGCCTGACTGGCGATTGATGTGGTACTCGCTCTGCACGGTACTCGTGAGTGCGTTGCTGTGTGGCTTAGTGCCTGCGCTCAAGGCCACGCAACAGGATGTAAATCTCGCGCTGAAGCAAGAGGAGCGCCAGATTGCGCGCCGCTGGAATCTGCGCGGCGTTCTGGTTGCGGGTCAACTTGCGGGTTTCCATTGTGTTGCTTGCGACCGGCTTTTTGTTCCTCGGCGCCCGCCAGCCGGGCATTGCGCGTCGACCCGATGATGGCGTTGCGATACGAGTGAACGCGAGCTCGGAAAAAAACTACAACCTGGATTTGAAGTGACTGCTACGACGCCGGATTCTGAACGGCCGCACCCTTCATGATCTCCTGCACCTGCGCGAACGCAGGATCGGAAATGCCGGCCTTCTCGAGCTTGTCGAGGTCCTCGAGAATTCCGGCCTCCCAGGGTTGCGCCAACAGCGGCTTGCCCAGATTGGCGCGGTAGATGGCGAAGGCTTCCTCCAGCCGGCCGAGCAGCAGAAGGGCATGCGCGCGGTTGGTCTGAAAGTCCAGGAACTCCGGATTGAGCCGCAGGCCCTCTTCAGTTGTGGCGAGGGCATCGGCGTACGTACGCGTCAGGAGCTGGTACCAGGAAAGGCTGAGAAGCTCGCCCTGCAGATCAGTCCGCGTGGAGCCCCGAATGAGGGCGACCAGCTCGCGCTGCGCTGAGACGGCCTCCGCCCGTTGCGCGTTGTTGTCGGCCTCCGCCACTCGCCGCCGGAGTTCGGAAACGCGCCAGGGAAGATCGGTCCATGTGCGCAAGCCATTTTCGATGATCTCAGTGAGAATCGGCTGGTCGGCAGCCAGGGCGACATCCCTCGACATTTCAATCCTGCCGTCGACGTCAATCAGAAACAGCGCCTGAGAAATGCTGCTGCCATATTGAACGGCGGCGAGCGCCACCCAGCGCCCGTCGGTGTTTTCCTGAATCATCACAGGGCCGGTCAAACGTTCCAGCTTCGCGCGCGCTTCGGAGGTAACGGAAGGCAGCAGCCGCAGGTCGGCGGGTGACTGCAGCACGCGGAAAGTTCCGTCTCCGGTGGAAAGTCCCGCGGTGGTCAAAAGCAGGTATTCGATCGCCTGCCGATGCGACTCGATTCGCAGCCGCCGCCGGCCGCGCTCAAAGTTGAAGCTGTCGATGGTCGGACGTCCTCCATCGATCGGCAAGACGTCCGTGCCGTCCCGGATGCACGAGAGAATGCCTCTGCCGCCGCCCGGAGCATCCACCTCGACTTCATACATCGCTGCTCCGGGATAACAGTCCATTTGGCGGACTCGAACGCGATAGCTGGCCGGCAGCGCCTCACCAAACTGCTGCTTCAGCCATTCGCTCTCGGCGAGCTGTTCTCGAATCGAGAGAACACGCCAGCCGCCTGGAATCAGCGGGTCCATGGTCCACGCTTCCGATTCCGCGACCGAGTACACTGCCGCGTCAACTCGGCCCGGCGGAAGCAGCGGATGCGGAACCACGAGGAGGTCGTCGACTGCCGCAACGATCGCCTTCTTCTCTTTGGCGGCGGGTGGATCGGTCTCGGCATTGTCGAGGTTGTTCTGCACGGCCTCACGGAGCTTCCCGCCGGCAGAGAAGACGCGTTCCATGTTCTCGACTGAGGCGAGTTGCACCGGTTCCAGCCTTAGCAGTTCTCGTACCGCTTTCAGAGCAATCTTCCACACCTCCAGCGCGTTCCAGTAGCGGCCTTTGCCGATCTGCCCTCGCAGCGTTTCGGAAGCGATCCAGGTCTCTTCCTGGAGCGGTCCGAAATCGGTGGGGAACCGTTTGCGGCCCTCACTGCAGGTATCCAGGGCCTTCCGGAAGGCGGCGTCGGCAGCGGCGAAGGAATTCTGCCTGAAGAGAATTGCGGATGCAAACCACCAGGCACGGGCCAGCCACACGTAGCCGTGACCCCACTGGTTGCTCTCCGACAGATTGCGAAGACCGTGCAGATCGAGCATCTCCCGCGAGAACCGGACCGCATCGTCCATGCGGCCGGAGTCGAGACTGGCCAACCCGTTGTCGAGCAGCAGGGCGGCCAGCACTTCCTGGAAATCGCGCTGGTTCAGAATCTGCGGGGGAAGCTCGCGTAGCAGCCCAATGCCCTCATCTAACGAAGCTCGCGCTTTTTCGGTATCCTGCGGCTGCTGGTCGCGGCCCAGCGCGAGAAGCGTAAGCGCCATCGACCTGACGAAGGTCGGGTCGTCAGGAGAATCGGCGTGGAGCCGGCGCAGCAGACGAAGCGACGCCCGGTAACTCTGAATACCGTTGGCCTCGGTATCGCCAAGGTAATGAAACGCGACGGAGTTGAGATAACGGGTGGCAATCCACTCAGGTTCGCGCTCGCACACACGCTGCGCGCGATCTCGCATTTCAAGGAACGCCCCGCGCGCGGGAATGCCGGCCTCCGGGGGAGCGGGAGGCTTGAACGCCGTCTGGGCGGTATCGGTTTTTCCGGAGGACGGCTCCGGCGTCGGCTGCGGCTCCGGTGACTGCGTGGTGGGCGCGGCGAAATACATCATCCCCAGCACGCGATAGCCGAAGATAACAATTCGAGCAAGATCGAGATTGTCCGGGTCGGATTCGAGCAGGGCTTTGGCGCGCTCCAGGTTTCTCTGGAGCCGCCGGACATCCTCAGACAGGGTGGCAGGCAACTGGATTTCAGCCCAGCCCCACATTCTTCCGAACGCGCGCAGAAAAACCGACTCGGCGTTGAAGACGCGCCAGCGGAAGGCATGTTCGTGGTCGGCGGAGAGTTCGGACACGCGGATTAGATAACGCTCCGCCTCGGCGTAGGTCGCTTGCCGGTACGCGATCTGGCGGTTGGCATGGGCGGCCAGATAAACCAGCAGCGGGTCCCGGCGCAGCAGCAGCTGCTCTCGCCACTCCAGGTAATCGATATAGGCGCGGTCGGCCTCCTCATCGCGGCGCGCTTTGTAATGGCAATCGGCCAGCCCAATCAGTGTGAGTGCCTGAATGCGGGCCCAATCGAGCGGCGGGCGTTTGGAAGGGATCGGCTGGGCGAGCAGCTCCAGCGCCGAGGAAAAATCCGCTGCGGCTTCCCTCAAGCGGCCGGTTTCGAAGCGTCCTTGGCCGCGCGCGCATAGAGCGGCGGCGCGAATGATCCTGGGTTGGTTCTCCCGCCCGCCGGAAAGGGAGTCGGACCGGCTCACGGCGCGATCCGCGGCCGCAATGCCAGCGCGAATCCACCCGTAGTAGTACAGCACGAAGGCTCCCAGCGCTTCGGCTTGCGCGAGGCTCTCGGCGATCAGGCGCGATTGCGGAAAGGCCTCGGCATGCGCGGCGAGTTTGGATAGATTATCGCGAACTCGGGCACCCGATCCCGCGGACGGATCTTCCAGTTGCTGACGGCACTCCTCAACCAGCCGCAGAGTTTCGTTTTCCACCCGGGAGCGCGCCTCATCCAAAAGCCGGCTCTTTTCTTCCGCTCGCTGCTGTTCCAGCCGCAGACGTTCTTCGGCTTCGGCAACGCGGCGTGACTGCCGCTCTTCGCGGTCTGCTTTCACCGGCCCGGCGAGAACATCGTGAGTCAGCTCGAGCCCGACGATGCCGCCGGGCGCTATCTGGCGCTGGATGATATGCGATTTGATCAGCCGGTCGAGATATCCGCGTTCGATGCGGGCGTCCACTTCCGGCACGGGCCATCGGACCCCCGTGGACGTAAGCAGGGAGGCGACAAAATCGTGGACACTTTCGGGCATCCCTTCCATGGCTTTGCGGTAGAACTGATCGAGGATCTCGTTGGCCTGCGCCTGAGCTACCCACTCGGGGAGGATGTGTGGAAGACGCTGGGCAATGCGCCGCTCGTTCAGCGCTTGAAGGAAGACGCTGAGAATAGCCGGATCGACGAGGCCGGTTCCGGCGGATATTTCGGGCGAGGATTCAGGACGCAATCCGTCCGCGCCCGAGGTGAAGCGCACAATCGCCGCGGCTACATCCTCGGTCACGAGATGGCTGCCCGGGCCAAGCACAACCTCCAGCGCCTGCGCCTCGCTCATCGGCTTCAGCCGGTAGCGGTTTGACTCGGCGGTCCAAAGCTGCTCATGCAGATCGTTGAAATCGGCAAGAAAATCTTCGCGCAGGGCGACGACTATCCGGTATGGCGCGCGCTCGATCTCATAACGCTGCACCAGATCCGGCGTTTCGGCAAACCGGCGGCGCAGTTCGACGGGAGGCCGATTCTCGATCAGGTCGGCGATCTCGACCAGCAGAGCCTCGGTGCGCCGGACGGAGGTTTCGTCGCGGTGTCCCAGCGTGAGCAGTTCCTCGAACTGGTCGAAAATCAGAACGGGCTTCAGGAGAACGTCGCCGGGCGCCCACCATTCGAAATCGGTCTGATGAAAGTATTCCCAAAGCGTGGCGTCCGAGTCGGGCAGCGGCGCGTCGATGCGGTCCACTTTGATGACCTCGGCGATACGGGACTTGATTTGATCCGCCAGCGGCGGGGACTGATCGGCCCGCTCGAGCGCATAGTTGAGGCGCACTGGAACAGGAACGAATTTGAGCTTCCGCAGTGCCGGAGAAACGCCCGCGGCGAGCAATGAACTTTTTCCGAGGCCGGATTTCCCCTGCAAAAGGATAAACCGCTCCTGCGCGACCATCCGCGTCAGATCGGCGATTTCATCGGTTCGTCCGAAGAAGAAGTACCTCTCTTCCTCGCCGAAGGCGGCAAGCCCGGGCCAAGGATGTTGGTTGTCAAGGATGACGGAGGGGTTGTTGGCGTCGCTCATGAGTTCATCTTTCTGACGTTTTCCTCGTAGCTGGACTTGATCGCCTGGATCAGCTCGTCGGTAATTCCGCCCTCGCCGAATTTCAGCGCGTGTTTGCTGTCGAAGAGTCCCCGGAAGTTGGGGTGCTCAAGATTGACGGCGCCCAGGCGAATAGGGATCACGAACCGCACATCCCCCTGCCCCTCGGTGCGCTCTTTGGCTGCGTTCCATTCCACCTGGACGAACTGATCGTATGCCTGTTCGGAAAGCTGGGACGCGATAACGACGAACAGCCGGCAGGAGTTCTTGATGAAGCGTTTGATTTCGCTTCTGTAATCGTCACCGCCGCGCAGCGTCCGCTTGTCGAGCCACGCGGGAACGTCGGCCTTCACCAGCGCTTCGTAGAGCGCCAAAGCCATCTGACGATCGCGCGAGGGCGTGTTGTCCCTGTTCGTGGCGCAGTAGCTGATGAACACGCCGCCCTCGGCCGGCCGGTCGATAGACGGCTCCGGAGCGCGATTCTGCCATCGGCTGAACAGTTCGATGGCGAACTCGGAAGGACTCAGCCGATCGACCACGGTGGTGTTGAGCGAAAACTTCTGGAAGAAGAATTGCAGTTGGCGGTTTCTGGAAATGTTGTCCTCGGAGAGGTACTGTCGCGGCGAGGTGGAGTCGTCCAGCTTGTCCTTCCTGAGCATGCGAAGCACTACGGGCGTCAGCCAGCCCGGCAGGCTATTGCCGATCATGAGCAGAGGTCTGTGCTGCAACTCGCTGATGATGCGGGCCGGGGGGCGCTCGCGGACCCGATGCAGAAACTCGATCTTGTCGGCTTCGCTGAGGGCAAAATCATCGTCTGCGATGTTGCCGAACAGCTTGAAGACCACCGGGGAACCGCTTTTCAGCTTCTGATTGATCTCCTGGGTGGTGGCCCCTCCGGCCGGCGAGTAAGAGATGACCTTCGTTTCCAATCCGCCGGGGCGCTCGTTGAGAGCGCGTTGCAGCAGGTCGTCGAAGGTGGTGCTGACGAACAGATGGAAGTCGGTGATCCGAGCAAGCGCTCGCAGCGGCTCCGGGATCGGGAGGCCTTGGACGAGATTGTAATACCCGGCTTTGATTTTACTGTTCACTTCGAACCGTTTGGCTTCGCGAAAACTGGCGGCTGCAGGACTGAAGCGGGAAAGGCCTAACAGATCGGGATCAGGGGCAGTTTCTTTGCAAT
>Ga0210385_10001020_pt1 | contig 17777 bp, 12 predicted proteins | sample IncBWH26OmetaG_FD_160107 | JGI IMG/M metagenome (GOLD analysis project Ga0210385, IMG submission 160107) | Forest soil microbial communities from Barre Woods Harvard Forest LTER site, Petersham, Massachusetts, United States - Inc-BW-H-26-O ...
GAAGCGATCCGCCAGATGCGGCTTGAACTCGGCCCTGAAAACGTCGTCTTCGCGCACCTCACGCTCGTGCCGTACATTCCCACGGCCGGCGAACTGAAGACGAAGCCCACGCAGCACAGCGTAAAAGAACTTCTCAGCATCGGAATTCAGCCGGATATTTTGATTTGCCGCAGCGACCGGCCGTTGGGCGCTGACCTCAAAGGCAAGATCGCTCTCTTCTGCAACGTCGCCGAGCGCTGCGTGATTTCCGCGCCGGACGTGGCGAATATTTACGAAGTGCCCATGTCGTTCGCGGCCGAGGGACTGGACGAACAGATTTTGCGCCTGCTCCATATCGAAGCGCCGCCGCGCGACCTCAGCAATTGGCTCGCGATGCTCGAATCGCTCGAGCAGCCGCAAGGCGAAGTTCGCATCGGCGTGGTGGGGAAGTACGTCCAGCTTGAGGATGCGTACAAGAGCCTGCGCGAAGCTCTGGTGCACGGTGGCATGGCTAGCCGCCATCGCGTGGTGATCGACTGGATTGAGGCCGAAGACATCGATTCGCCGGCCGCCGCCGAACAGGCTCTACGGCACGTGGACGGAATTCTGATTCCCGGCGGATTCGGCAAGCGCGGAATTCAAGGCATGGTGCACGCGATCACCTACGCGCGCGAAAAGCAGGTACCGTTCTTTGGAATTTGCCTCGGCATGCAGTGCGCCACCATCGAATATGCGCGCACGGTTTCAAAACTGGACCGCGCGGATAGCACAGAGTTCGATCCGGGCACGCCGAATCGTGTCATCTACAAGCTGCGCGAACTTTTGGGCGTGGACGAGATGGGCGGCACCATGCGATTGGGCGCGTGGGCGTGCAAACTCGAGCCGGGGTCGTTTGCCGCGGAAGCGTATGGCACCACGGAGATCTCCGAGCGGCATCGCCATCGCTACGAATTTAATGCCGAGTACGCCGATATTTTGACTCGCGCCGGATTCCGCATCAGCGGCCGCACGCCGGACGGCGTTTACGTGGAAATCGTTGAGGTGCCGGACCATCCCTGGTTCGTCGGCTGCCAATTCCATCCTGAATTTAAATCGAAGCCATTGGCGCCGCATCCGCTATTCGCGGCATTCATTCGCGCCGGCATTGAAAATCGCCGCCACCGCTCCAACGTCTCCGCCGATTCACGCGGCGCGCAGTCCCATTCCCACTCCCACTCTTCCACGCAGCCGAACTTGCTGGCGAAAGACGCCTCCGCCTCCGCGCAGTAGCCGCCAATTCTGTCATCCCGAGCGAAGCGAGGTATCTGCTTTTAGATTTTGCCTTTGCCGCTGTTTTTGCCTTTCGTCTTTGCCTCTGACTTTGCCGTTGCCTCCGCCTTCGTAGCGGCCATCGCTGCCCGCGCTCCTCGCGGAGCTGCCTACGAGCAGGCAGGCGCTTCTCGATGCGCGCCTTTGACGTGGCCGTTATTTTGTAGCGCCTTTGGTTTCGCTTTTGCGGTTGTGGCGTAGGCGATTCGCCTGCGCTCCGACGAAGGTATCTCCATTGAGAGCACGATCACCCTCGCACGAAGCACGCGAGCGGAAGCCCTGCCGTTGCCTTTCTTGAGAACGCCGATCGATTTTCACTTTTGCCTTTCGGTTTAATCTGTCATCCCGAGCGCCGCGAGGGATCTGCTTTTGTTTTTCTCCGTTTCCGTCCCGCCGTCAATTCGTTGTCGCGCGCGCCATATACCCTGCCCGCGTCCGCACTTTGAGCCCCTTTTTCCCCGGCGCTTTCACAGAAACCCGCAGCGTCCGATACCCGCCTTTGCCTTTCGCGTCATTCGGCAGATACGCCAGCGTGTATTGCTCGCGCAGATCGTGCGCAATCTGCTGCGTGATCGACGGCACCTGCTCGGCGGCCCGCGGGAAATACGCTTCGCCGCCCGACGCATTCGCCAGCTTGCGCAGCACGCCGGTATTCACGTCCGCCTGAAGTTCGTCGATGATTCCGATTGCGTAGACCACCACGCTGCCGCCCTGAACGGACGCCAGCGTCTCCTTGAAAGTCGCAGCGCTGGAGTTGTCGCCGCCGTCGGTAATCAGGATCAGCGCTTTCTTGTTGCCGCGCCCCGCCGCCAGATGCCGCGCGCCAACGGCGATCGCGTCGTAGAGGGCCGTACGCCCTTCGGACGGGCCTCGCTGTACCGCGGCTTCAAGCTGCGCAACATTACTGGTGAACGGAACTCCGCGCGGCAGCCCGAATTCAATATCTTGATTGAAATTCACCACAAAGATTTGATCCGCAGGATTGCTCGACTCCAGAAAGTCCTTTGCCGCCTCCGAGACTTCGTCGCGATTGAAGCGCATGCTGCCGCTGCAGTCGATCAGCAGGCCCACCGTCACTTCCACGTCGCCGTGGATGAAGACGGAAACATCCTGCGGTTTGCCATCGTCGAACACGCGAAAATTGTCTTTGGTCAGGTCGGAAACAAAGTGCCCGTCGTGGTCGGTCACGGACACGGGCAGCACGACAAGGTCCGCTTCGGACTGAATAGCGGGCGAGGAGCTCGGCTGCTCCTCTTGCGCGCGGGCGAGCGCCGCGCTAATCGCAACCGCCCCGAGCGCAAGCGCGATCACGACTAGCAAAATCGGCGCGATCGAGAATCTGGCGCTCCGGAACCGGGCTCGCATGAGTTGATTAACTAACTTTCCGTGGTTCCAAGGCAAGCAGAATTACAAAGCCCGTTTGTTGTTGCCATTGCTCCTGCACCGACCACCTTTCGGACCGGCCCCCTTGCTGTTGCCCTTATTTCGTAGCGCCGGCACTTTGCCGTAACCGTTGCCGTCGTCCTTGCGTTCAATAGATGACCGGTTTCAAAATTCGGTGGGAGAAGCGTAACGCCTAACCTATAATGCTCCCATCAATACAGCCGGACGAGCCACGTCCGGCCTTGGCCGTCCAAAACCACGTGTGGGGGATCGATGAAAATTTCGCTGAATTTCAAGAACTTGGCCGTGCTCGTCGCGGCGGCTGCTTTGGCTCCATGTTTCGCTGCACCTTCGTTGGCACAACAAGGCGGTGGTGGCGGTCAAGGCGGTGGTCGTGGGCCCGGAGGCCCGCCCGCGGCAGGCCGCGGTCCGCAAATCACGGACCCCAAGGAAGCAGCTGCCTATCAGGCCTTCGTGGTCGCTAAGGGCGACAAGAAGATTCAAGCTGGCGACCAGTTTGTCGCAACCTATCCGAAAAGCATCGCGGCGAGCGGCGTCGCCGAACAGGTGGTTTCGCTCAATTTTCAGAAACAGGACTGGCCGGCTTTTTATGCGGCCTCCGACAAGGCCTTGGCCATCAAGCCGGACGACACGGGAATCCTCGCGATTACCAGCTTCGTGATTGCGCGCAACTTTAAGGACGGCCAGACGTCTCCCACGCTTGATCAGGCGGAGACCGACGCCAAGGCAGTTCTTGCAGCGCTGCCCACACTGCCCAAGCCGGCCACAATCACGGACGATCAGTTCAACCAGCAGAAGCTCTTGATGGCAAATCAGGCGCACGACAGCCTGGGAATGGTCTATTCCCACGAACAGAAGCCGCAAGACGCCATCGACCAGCTTCAGCAAATCGCGCAGCCGGACGCGATCGACGACTACATGATCGGCGTGGCCGATGAGATGCTCGGCAAGCACGCGGACGCCTCGACCCAATTCCAGAAGTGCAGCGCCGTACCCGGTGCGCTACAGGCCCCCTGCACGCAAGCCGCGGCCGACACCGCGAAGGAAAAGTAACGCTCCCATGCCCGTCTTTAGGGCGTGCCACAATAAAAAAGGCCTCTCGGAAGTGTCCGAGAGGCCTGAAATGGCGACATAGAACCGCGCTGTAGTGCTAATTTTGGCCAAATATGGCGCGGCTGACGCTGATTGCTAAGCGTAAGTCGTTAAGCGGCAGCCAGATACTGCCAGGCGTTGCCGTTAACTTTCACTTGAAACACTCCACCTTCATCCGCGTGGAGGAAGTACTCGCCGTCAGGGATGCGATGGGCGGTCTCGGAGCGAACCTTGCAGCGAGTCCAGCGCGAAGGCCGGACGCTGCGACCATGAAGGTTCTCCCCTTCGATCACCTCGAAACCAAATTTGACGCGGTACCGAACACCCGTAGGACGGGTGGGTACTAAAACTCCCGAGCCGCTTCGTATTCGTGTAGTTATCTTAGTCATGGCAGTCTATATGATGCATTGTATCAACAAAAGGTTCCATTGGTACTATAAAAATTTGTTCGCTTGCCATTCGCCACTTCTACTGCTATTCCAAGAGGATAGTGGTGCTTGCGGGCGATTTAAATACAGTGATTACTGGATTCTTGTCCAGTCCGGCAGCCCTGTACCGCCTAAGGTCATCTCTTAGGGTGCATCCTGGGAACTTTCAGCCCTGCCGGCTCTTGCAACCCATCGGCCCAATGCTCAAAGATGCTTAGACGCAGGTTGAGAGTGAATGGCCCTAGTTGGCAGCGCTTCTCGGCCAAATATTCATGGGCCTTTGAATCCAATATTTTCTACGATATTGAAAATAAAGGACTAAGTGTAAAATCTGCCTGATCTTTTGCCCCGAAAGGCGAGTGCTATGCGACAGAAGAAATGGTCTATCCTGTGCCTGCTATTGCTGGCTGCTCCCATTTTGCGTGCGGATGCCACCATCCGCTACCAGCTCGAGTTCAAGCTCGGCCCCCTCATCCCTCCGTCTACAATCGCTAAGGCGTCCGGAGGTGTCACCAGCATCCCGCCGATCACCACTACCTTGCAGATCAAAGGCGACAAGGAGCTCTCCAGCGCGGCCAAGCAGTCGGTGATCATCGATCTTAAGACGCAGCAGGTTACCATGATCGACCCGGCCGACAAACAGTACGCCACCTTCCTGTTCAGCGATCTCTTTAATCAGATGACCGCTCAAATGCCGGCCACCGCCAAGCCCGCGAACATTCCGCCGCAGGTTCGCATGCTGATGCAGAGCATGAAAGCCGATTTGACATCGGAGAAAACCGGCCGGAAGGATGTGATCCTGGGCATCCCCGTCGAGGAAAGCATCTGGACGGTATCGCTCGAAATGCCCGCCAACGCGCTTCCAATTCCCGGCTTCCAGGGAAATGGCGCGAATCCAAATATCGTCCTGGTGAAGATGGTGGCGCATGTGTGGAGCGCTGGCCCCGACGTTGTGAAGGGCAACGCCGCCCTGAGTGAAGTGATGTCGAAGCGCAATGCATCCGTGTCGATGTACAGCCCGGATAGCTTCCTCAAAACGCTCGGCGATTATCCCGCTCTCCAGAGCAGTATCTCCGCGATGTTTGCGCGCTTCACGGCCAGCCAGAAGATGACGATGAAAATGGACGCCCAGCTTTATTTCCCCGTGCTGGTGCAGGCGATGCCTCTTTTGCAGTCGATGGGGCAGAAGCTTCCGCCGGATTTTGATCCAACGGCGTCGCTCGGCACGATGCATATCGAGATGACCGATATTTCGGCCGCGCCGATTGACGCGTCGCTGTTCCAAGTGCCGAAGGGATACACCGCGATTCCGATGCAGGATCTGATGAAGAACGTTAAGGCGCCGGTGCCCGCCGCTACTGCGGCGACACCGAAAGCTCCAGCCTCCAAAGCCCCAATCGTTTGGACGAATCAGTAAGTTCTGGTCGAACCGCTGGTTAAACGGGCTGTGGCTAACCGCCTCATTGGGAAGGGCGGGGCTTCAGCCCCGCCGTAGATGGCTCCGATTTTTCAGGGCTTCAGCCTCTGAAGACTCGGTTTCGGCTTGTTCCACGACCTCTGAACCCGATGATCCGCGGGCGCGAGCTGGGCGGCGCGCCTGCGGATCACCTTCCTCGCTCTTACCTCGCAATGCTCAGGTTGTGCACGCCCGCGAAGAGCGACATGGCCGTGCCCGTACTTTGCGGAATCCACCACAGGCGGCGCACGAAGCGGTTGCCGCTGTGCTGCATTTTCAGGGCGGCGAAGTCCATTACCAGGGGGCTGGCCTGGATGGCAACATAAATTGCCGGTGAGCCTGCGAACGGCTTCATCAAAGGATCGGCTTCCACGTTCCCAGCCTCGATCGATCGGCGCGTCGAATAGGCGTCAAACGTCGCGGCGCTGTGCGACACGGCCGAAAGCAGCAGCCAGTTGCGCACGGACGGGCGCGATTCCGGGCTCACCGTGCGAAAGGGCTTGGCAGGCGCGGAATCCGGGATGCGGATCGTCGAAAATGTCTGCGAGCTAAAGGAAGCGCGCACCGTTGTACCCGTAGATGCCAGCGATGACGAGAGGGAAGGCGCCAAAACAGGAGAAAGACTGGACGGCAGGGCGTCAAAAGCAGCCGATCCCGGCAGGACGGTGCGGGCCGTCTGGGCCGATAGAGCCGGGCTAAAGCTGAATGTAAGGGCGATTCCTGCGAAAAGGGCGGTCTTGCAAACAGCATTGCGGATCTGATGCTTGAACATTTTCGAATCCCTCAGTGTCGATCCGCTGCGGAGCGGTGTGTGGTTGCTTTCGACTCTGAAAGATTAGCGGCCGGCCTCGGCGAGCGCGATGAGGCGACGGTTTCATTCGATTGGTACGAGCGATTTCGTTCGATTAGTACTGCGGAGCAGGTACTAAAAAACGTCCCAATATTCGCGGCTCAAAATACATCAGGCCTAAACTCCACCCGGCGCATGTAGATCCCTCCGGCAAAAGGCTTCGTTCGGCCAACTATTTCCCGGCTAACCGCCCCACCAACCACGCCGCCGCCAAGGCAATCCCCATCGCAACAAAATACGCACGCAAACTCAGCGTGGCGTCAAACACCACATACGCAATTGCGAAGCTCCAGCACCAAGCCTCAACGCGAAATCCGGCGCCCCAGCGCGCCGCGGTTCCCGCCGAAGGAACTCGCGCCACAATCGACGGTACCAGCCGCGGCACGGCGCGCCGGTACGCCTCATACCGCTCGCCCTGCGCCGCCAGCAGCTCCGCTTCCTCGCGAAAAATCAGCCGGTAACAAAACACAACCATCGCCGCCAGCACCACCACGAATCCCAGCCGGCTCGTCATCGCTCCCACGCCAATCGCCAGCAGCACGTTGCCGAAATAGAGCGGATTGCGCACGTGCCGATAGGGCCCGTCGGCTACCAGCGCGGCCGTCTTCAAGTCAGCCGCGTAAACCACATCCTCCCGCAGATAGGCCGACGCCCACGTCCGCGCCAGCGCGCACAGCGCCACCAGAGCCGTCGCAGCCACAAAAATCGCCCGCGCCACGCGCGTCGCGTCCCAGCCGCCCAACGCGGCGACGTGGTCCGCCAGCACGCTCGCACTATTTTGATGGTCGACCGTGTAAAGCAAAAATCCGGCCCCAAAGATCAGCCCGAATATCATTGCGCGGTTCGTGAATTCCCAATTCGTAGCGCGCACCAAAGCCCTCCGTTAATACGAGGCACGAGAATATCACGCGCCCGATGACGCCCGTTCTCCGCCCATGTATACTCACATTTCTGTAACACAGACCACGTATTACTCTGCAAGGAGCGCAGCCCGGGGCCCTTCCTCTCCGGTTGCCACCAGATGCTCACGAGGACGGATTCGATGATGGTAGACGACGAACGCCCGAGGCTTAGCACGAATCAGAAGGCGCTGAAGATCAATCTCGATCCCGTTTTTTACGGCACCTTTGCGGAGATCGGCGCCGGCCAGGAAGTGGCGCGCTGGTTTTTCAAGGTGGGCGCCGCCGCGGGCACCATCTCCAAATCCATCTCTGCTTACGACATGACCGTGAGCGACGCCATCTATGGCCACTCGAAGCGCTACGTCTCCCGCGAACGCCTGCAGGGCATGCTCAACTACGAGCACGCGCTGAATCTCGAACGCCTCACCGGCGCGCGCGGAGACACCACCGCCTTCTTCACTTTCGCCAACACCGTCGCCGCCCGCAATTTTCAGGGCACCAATGAATGTCACGGCTGGATGGGCGTCAAGTATCAGACGCAGCCGCGCGACGACGACAGCCAGATCATCATGCACGTCCGCATGCTCGATAGCACCAGCGAGCTGCAACAGGAAGCGCTCGGCATCGTCGGCGTGAATCTTCTCTACGGCGCTTTCTTCCTGCACCACAAGCCGCAACTGTTGCTCGAATCCCTGCTCGACGGTCTCACCACCAACCGCGTGGAAATCGACATGATCGAGTTTTCCGGCATTGAATTCCGCCGCGTCGATAACCGCGTGATGAGCCTCAAGCTCGTGCAGCTCGGGCTCAGCGGCGCCGCCATGTTCGGTCCCACCGGGGAAGTGCTGCAGCCCTCGGAAATTTTGCGCAAGCGCCCGATCCTCGTCGAACGCGGCAGCTTCCGCCCCGTCACCAAAGTGAATATCGACATGATCGAGTGCGCCCGCAAGCGCTTCGCCTCCGAGCCGGAGGTGGAAGCCGATCAGATCTGCGAGCTCATGGAAATCACCATGCGCAATTTGATGGCGGAAGGCCAGCTCAACCTCTCCGATTTTCTCGCGCGCGCTGACGTCCTTGCTGCGGTGGGGAAGACCGTCCTGATTTCGGATTATTTTGAATACTATCGGCTCGCCGCTTACCTCGCGCGCTACACGCCCAAGCCGATCGCCGTCACCATGGGAGTCGGCAGTATCGTCGATCTTTTCAAAGAGGAATATTACACGGGCCTCGAAGGCGGCATTCTGGAGGCCTGCGGCCGCCTCTTTACCAAAGACCTGCGCATCTACGCCTACCCGCTTCGCGATCCCGCCACCGGCCAGCTCATCACGGTCGACAACGCGCAAATGGCGGAGCCGAAGCTTCAGCACCTCTACTCGTACCTGGTCGAACGCGGCCGCATCAAGCAGCTCGATAACTACGACGAGTCCGTGCTCAACATCTTTTCGCGCGACGTCCTCAAGCGCATCAAATGCGAAGACCCTTCGTGGGAGACGATGGTCCCACCCGAAGTCGCCGCCATGATCAAGAAGCACTCCTACTTCGGCTACCGCGGCGCCGAACTCCAGGACGCCGCCCGCAAATAACCAAAGCTTTCGTAGCGGCGGCCTTCAGTGTACGGTGCCGTTGCTTCTGCTGTTGCCTTGCCTGCTATCTTTCCTGCTTCTAAACAACACCATCGTACGGTAAAATACCGTACATCGATACTGAAAGGGGGCAGGTCATGGCCTTAGTCGAAAAAAAGATGCAGCAGCGAGGCGGCAAAATCCAGCGCATTGAAGCGCGCCTCACTCCCGATCAAAAGAGCAGGATCGAATACGCAGCTAGCCTGAAGCGCAAATCCGTTTCCGAATTCATCATATCCAGTGCCGACAGTGCCGCGGTCGAAGCCATCGAAAAGCACGAGAGCTGGACACTTTCCCGGGAAGATCAGAAGCGATTCGTCGGCGCCCTGTTGCGCCCGCCCGCTCCGAACAAGCGTTTAAAGGCCGCCGTCGTACGATACAAGCGCCTCGTCGCAAATTCTTGATCCGTGCCCGAGGAAACGCGCTACCGCATCGAACCGCTCAGCGACCGCCATCGCCGCGCCGCCTTTTCCTGCGGCGTAGAGGCACTGGACCGATATCTCCAGCGTCAGGCCAGCCAGGACCTTGCCAGGCACGTTGCCGCCGTCTTCGTCCTTAGCCCCGACGGAGAAACGGTCGCGGGCTTTTACACTCTTTCAGCGCATAGTATCGCGCTGTCGGAATTACCACCGGATGTCGCACGAAAGCTTCCGCGCTATCCCAACGTCCCCGCAACGCTCTTGGGGAGACTAGCCGCGAGCCTCGATTTTCGAGGAAAGGGAATCGGCGAACTTCTGCTCGTCGACGCTCTCAAACGCGCCGCCGCGGGCGCACGCGAAATCGCATCTGTCGCCGTCCTCGTTGACGCCAAGGACGACCGCGCCCGCCGCTTCTATCTCAAGCACGGCTTCGTCACGCTGCCCTCAACACCCAGCCGTCTTTTCTATCCCATCAAATCCATCGCTAAATTGTTCAAATAAGAATGAGGGTGTCACCAATCGAGAAAATCGCTGCAAACTCACCACTCACTAATCACGCCTCTTCTCAATTATCCGACGGCGCCTTCTCCATATGATCGATCACCAATTGCTCCACCGGCGCGGTCCGCGCCTCCAACTTTAACCCCAGCGCCGCCACAGACTCAGCCAGCGACGACGTCCCTCCCGGCTCTGCTGCCGCATCGGCCGGCGGCGGTCCGCCTGCGCCCATCGGCGGAGCCATTCCCGTCGACCGCATCATGTTGATCAGATCTTCCATGGGGAATTGGATGGTCACATCGTAGCTTCCTTTCAGGCCGGTCATGTCGACCACCTGGCCTCCGCCTCCGCCCTGCATCTGCGAAAACTGTCCCAGCATATCCGCGAACGCCGGCATCGTGATGCTCGTCGACTCCATCTCCATGGAACGATTCACCGGATCCACCTTCGCGATCATCGTCCCCTTGGCGCCCATGTTCACGGTCACGTGGCCGTCCGGCTGGATGCTCATGCGCGCCGGGCCGTCCGGCGTATCCATCTGCATCTCGCCCGTCTTGAGAGGCACGCTCGGATCGATCGGTTGCGGAGTCTCGGTGGACTCCTTCATTTTCGGCCCGCCTTTTCCCACCACCAGCGCCAACACATGCTGATCCTTGGTCTCGCGGTGAATGGTGAGTTTGAACCGGTCTTCCAGCAGCGATTGCAACATGACCGGCGCCTCATCCTTCGAAGATCCTTCGGGTATCTTCGCCACGATGTCGAAGCGTTCGGTGTCCAGCCAATCAGGCCCGGTGATCTGCGGCGCCTTCACGTCGTAAGCCGACGCGATCAGCTGCTTTAGCGTCATGTACGTGTACTGCGCCTGGTCGGGATCGATATGTGCGCCGAGCCGTGGCATCTGGCCGTTTTGAATCCCCGCGGCGAGCTTCGCCATATCAAGCGGCGCCGAAGGCTTGATCGACGCCACCTCAAACGCAGGCTTGGTCTGCCCAATCGCCACCGAGCCCGCGAATGCAACGCAAGCCACAAGCAGGGCACTACGAAGTAAATTCTTCACGTTTCCCCCCACGCTGCCCGAAGAAGACATACATGTCCCCGACCACATGCTGATACTACCTTTACGCGCCGCCAAGCAGGAAGTTTCGCAGTCAGTCGCCGGTTCGCCGTCGCCTCTGTAGCGGCCGCCTTATGGTTTAGGCGGCCGCCTCTTCTTTTGCCTTTTCTTGTGCGGTTGCCTTGGCCGTTGCCGTCGTAGCGATCGCTTTTGCCCCGCGTTTCACAGCGGGGACGCGCGCCGTTTGCGCGAGGCAGTCAGCCTTTGACCTTGCCTTCGCCGTTCCCCAGAACGCCGTCCAGGCCGGCCGGTTTGGCCGTCGCCGTCGTACTCAAACTTCATTAGAGAAAATAGTTCACATGAGGAAACCAAACCGTCGAATGTCACGTCCAACCAACTACGTACCTTCAGCGATGTAGGGGGGATCCATGGAAACCTCAAAACGCACTCCCATCCGAAGTTTCTTCGTCGCATCCGTCAAGCGAAAGTAAATCTTCGCCGCCGACGGCAATCTGATCTTTCCGGGTAGTGTCCCTGGTCAGCTACATCGCCAGGGACAGCACGCCACATTGCATGGCTTCAGGTCCCAGGAGCAGCCATGACGCGTAGCCCGAAACGAGAAGTCCCCGAGAACTTCAGACTGTGCGAGGGGGTGTGACTGTGGACATCCATGCATGGGTTACGTCTCTATATTCCGTTGCGGACGCTGTTCATCGGTCCACGAATCTGTTGCTCGATATCATGGATTCGGCTGGCACGCTCATCTCAGCCTTTTTCATTCGCCTATTCGACGTTATTGGGCTCTTTTACGTCTACCAGATCATCAACGCGCATCATCGGGAGCCAGTATCCTCCCTTGACGATCGAGCCGCGAAGTCTAGTGGCGGGCAATCCGCCCCTCGTGCGCCTAAGAAACCTCGGAGGTCCAGGAAGCGCCGCGCGTCCCTGGGCCGTCGCCGCACCAATAAAACGAGATGACAGGGCTGCCACCCGAGCAGTCGCCCTCGCTTGTCCACCAATCACCAATCAGTAGCCACTGCCTTTTCTACAAAAGCCTCCTGCCGTTCTTCCGCACACCCTCCAGCATCGCCCCAGCCTTCAACGGCATAAAATCAATCGCCTGATCTTTCGGTATCGTTCCCATAACGACCTCTCCGATCCTTTTCATCAATAGCTCCATACCAGGGCGGCCGGGCTCGGTTTCGAATTCCATCCCGACGACCACGCTCGTCACTCCCTGTCCTGACATTTGGAAGAGATATGCCGCCTTCACGTCAGCCGCCGCGCGCAAATAGTCGGAAATCTTTTTCAACACTTCCGCAGGTGGCTCCTTCGTCACGCGCCCGATGATCAGCTTTTGCCCGGCGCCGACTGCCATTTGCCGCACATTGCCAGATAGCATCGACTCAGGCAAAAGCCCCTGCGCCAGTGCTGCAAACTCGCCGCGTGTCACGATCCCGCCGGGTCTGCTAATTTTCTGGTCCGTGCGAAACGGATTGATCCGCACCTCGGCGATGTCCCCGGGCACGATTGCCTGGAACAAGTTCTTCGCCGGCAGTGCGACCCATTGACCACTTGGCCCGGCGAAGGAAATCAGCGCGTCGATATCGCTAAAAGCCGGCAGAATCACATGGCCTGGCGGATGTTCGATCGTCCCGAACGCCACCCGCGTATTCCCGTCGGCAACGACGCCTCCGTCGCCCGCCAGTCGTCCGCCGGAAATCTTCCCCTGAAAAATCAGCGTGCTGGAAAGAATCGTTTCGTAAAGAACGCGCCGGGTTTCGGACGTGTCGTGCAGCGCCATCTCATGCATGGCGCGCTCAAGCGCAGGGTTCTTCGGGGATCGCTGTTCTTCGGGAGTGGACATGCCCACGATTGTCCCACGCACCTCGCGTCACTCGGCCAAGACGATTGTGGCCAATGACCTAAAAGGTACAATAATGAAATCGACGATATAACGTGGGGGTTCTAGCCACTAGCCACTGGTCACTAACCACTGCCTTTAGCCCGTGCGCCTCCAATATCTCTTGCAGTACGCCGATTCCTCGCTAGCAAAAGCAACGGTTTTCGTAGCGGCGGCCTCCGGGCCGGCGCCTTTCGTCAAATTATCGCCAAAGAAGTCTGCGCCACAGTTCGGCTGAATCACAATTTCCGCTATCTGCTTGCCCTCGCGCCGAGGCGGGCCGCCGCCTCAGTCATGCCGCAGCGCCACCATCGGATCCACCCGCATCGCCCGCCGCGCCGGAATCAACGACGCGGCAATCGACACCACCAGCACGAGCGCCGCAACTCCCAGAAACGTCGCCGGATCCGTCGGCGTCACGCCAAACATCAGGCTCCTCAGCAGTTGCGTCGCTCCCAGCGCCGCCAACGCTCCAACGCCAATGCCGACCCCCGCAAGCTTTGCTCCCTGCGCCACCACGCCCCACAAAACGTCCGATCTCGCCGCGCCCAACGCCATTCGAATGCCGATTTCGTGCGTCTTTCGTGCCACCGAATACGCAATCGTCCCGTAAAGTCCCACCACCGTTAGCATCAGCGCGAGAAGCCCAAAACCCGCGGAGAATCGCGCCAGCAGCCGCTCGCCGGTCAGCGCGTCGTCGCGAAGTTCGGTCTGCGTCTCCACGGAAAGCAGCGGCAGGTTCGCGTCCGTCTGGCGCACCGCCTCCCGCAATTCGGACAGCACGGCCTCCGGATTTCCCGGCGTGCGGATTTCGAAGTACATCGAGTTCAGAAACGTGGCCAACTGCGGATAAGCAAAGTAAGCTTTCGGACGCGCTGTCGCGTGTACATCCGTAAGCTCGGCAGCCTTCACCACGCCGACGATTTCGAATCCATCTTCCACCTTCGGCCGAGAGCCCAATGCGAATCGATGCCCAATGGGATTCTCTCCGCCGAAATATTGCTTTACGAATGTATCGTCTACCACCGCAACCTTTTCTTCAGCGGACGTATCCATCTCCTCGATCCCACGCCCAAGAACGATCGGAATTCGCATCGTCTCGAAAAATCCCGGCCCGACCGTCTGCCAGCGCACCGTAGGTTCGTCGAGTTTCACCGGCGAGCCCTCAAGGGTGATATTCGTATTGCTCGAAGTCGACCCGAACGGCGGGAACTCCATTGTCGTCGCTGCTTCAACGCCCGGCAGAGATCGTATCCGCTCGAGCAGTTGTGCGTACAGCGTCGCCAGCCGTTCGCCCTGATATCCGTCCCGAGTTGCGTCCAGTCCAAATGTCAGCAGGTTCTCCTGTCTGAACCCAAAGTCATTCTTCACGAAATTCGCCAGCGTCCGAACGAATAGTCCCGCTGAAACCATCAGCATCATGCAACCGGCCACCTGAAGGACGACCAGCGCATGCCTCATTCTATTTTTACCTCTGCCGAAAATATCCGGCGATGATTCCTTCATCGCCGCGGCGAGGTCCATGCGCGACGACCGCAGCGCCGGCGCCAACCCGAAGACTATTCCCGTCAGCAATGCTGCCGCCATTGTGAAAAGCAACACGCGCCAATCCGGTGTCAGGGGCAGCACGATGGCAAACTGTCCGCGCGTCGGCAGCGCCAGCATCGCCTGCACTCCAAACGCCGCAAGCAGAAAACCCAGCGCTCCTCCTGCGAAGGAAAGCAGCATGCTTTCCGTCAGCATCTGCCGGATCAGCCTCCCGCGCGACGCCCCCATAGCCAGCCTCACTCCCGTCTCCTTGCCCCGCGTCGACGCACGGGCCAGCAGCAGGGTCGCGACGTTCGCGCACGCGATCAGCAGCACCACCCCGACCGAACCCATCGTCAGAAGCACTGGCTGTGCAACAATCTCGCGAAGGTAGGGCATGCCCTGCGCTCCGGGCGCCAGCAAAAACCTCGGTACGTCCTCTTCGCGCTCCGGCTTCCAGTACTCCAGCAGAATCTGCCGGTACGTAAGATTCAGCTCCGCCTGCGCCTTCTCCCGCGACACTCCTGGCCTCAACCGTCCCATGATGCTCAGACAAATCCACCCCCGCGCCGTGTAGACGGAATCGCTTCCGGAGGGCCGCGCACTCCACGGCCGCAGGTTGGCCGCATCATCGAACGCAATCCACAGATCCGGCCTTCCTCCGGCGGCCTCACCGAAGAAACCCGGCGGCGTCACTCCCACAATCGTGAACGGAATCCCGTTGATCGCCACGTTCCTGCCGATCACTCCGGGATCGCGTCCGAATCGGCTGTTCCAATACGCGTACCCGATCACGGCCACACGCGGCGCGCCCGGTTGTTCATCCGCCTCATGGATCGTGCGTCCCGCAAGCGGCGTGACGCCCAATCCCGAAAAATAATTGCCGCTGATCATCGTTGCATTCGCTGCCGTGGCGTCGCCGTTGCGGCTCAGGGTCACGTTGTCTGCGCCGAATCCGAGCGGCACGAAGGCGAAAACGTCCGTGAGTACCTGGTTCCGTTGTTGGAACTCGATGAACTGTGGATAGGAGAACGAATATTTCGAATCCATGCCGGTCTGCGAAAAATTCGGCGGCCATTTCCCCGCGTCGTCCCAGGTGAACACCACGAGTTGCTGAGGATCCTTCACAGGCAAGACCCGCAACATCACCGCGTTCACCACGCTGAAAATCGCCGTGTTCGCGCCAATCCCCAACGCCAGCGTCAAAATGGCCGTCAGCGCAAATCCCGGATTCTTCCGGAGCATCCGCAGCCCGAAACGTACGTCCTGTACGAAATCGTGAATCCAATTCACGCCTCGCACGTCGCGGCACTTTTCCTTTGCCTGATCGATCCCACCCGCCTCGATCAGCGCCGCCCGCCGCGCCGCAGCCGCGTCCATCCCCCGCGCAATGTTCTCCTCGGTCTTCCGCTCGATGTGATACCGCAACTCCTCATCCAACTCGCGGTCGGCATCCTCACGCCGAAACAGCGCCCGTAACCTCATCCGCATCCCATAAATCCATCGCTCAAATCGCATAGCTCTCACCTCGGCAGTATCATCGTGGTGTTCAAAGTTCAGTCATCCGGCTGAATCTGTGTTCATCCGTCTTCATCTGTGGCTAAAAACTCGCCCGAATCACCCGCCACTGCCTCACTCATGCCGCAGCGCCACCATCGGATCCACGCGCATCGCCCGCCGCGCAGGAATCCAGCACGCCACGAGCGCGGCGCTAAGCAAAAGCGCAAAGCTCGCGCCGATTGCGAGCGGATCGCTCATTTGTGTTTCGTAAAGCAAGTTCCGAATGATTCGTGCCGCAGCCACGGACGCAATTGCGCCGGCCAGCAGCCCGCCAAATACCGGATACGCAGCCTCGCGCAACACCAGTCGCAGCAGCGCAGACTTGCTCGATCCCAATGCCATGCGAATCCCGAATTCTTGTGATCGCAATGACACGGAATAGGCAAGCACGCCATACAGACCTAGCGCCGCCAGAAGCAACGCTGCGACGCCAAAGCACGATAAGACGAGGGTTTGGAACCGCTCCGGATTGAGCCATTCTGCAACCTCCGCGTCCAACGATTTGACCGTAGGGATCGCTAAGCCCGGATCAATCGTCCACAGGTCACTCCGGATCAGCGGCGCAAGCTCCTTCAGATCCATGGAGGAACTTCGCACAAGAAAGAAAACGGTTGACGGCGGATCATGCCAATAAGGCAGATACACGACGCCCGCGTCTTTTTTCAAATCGACAATCCGCGCGTCGGCGGCTATACCAATCACCTTGTAAACGCGCCCGTTGATGCGGCAAGTTCGCCCCAGCGGATTTTCGCCGGGCCATGCAGCGTTCACCACGTTTTGCGAGATCATCACGTCCGCCGGATGTTCGCGCTCGTCGTCTTGAAAATCTCTGCCGGCAATCAGCGGAATCTGCATTACGGAAAGATAGCCCGGCGTGATATTGCGGACATTTGCAGTCGGAACCTCGTTTTCCGGCAATGGCAGGTCCGGCCGGTAGACGCTGTAGACATTCTCGTCGCCTGCGAGCGGCATATGACTGGTGATCGCCGCATCTTCCACGCCGGGAATTGCGCGACGACGATCCAGCGCGCCGTCGATGAAAGCCGAACGAGCTGCGGCTGCAGCGTCGCTGCTTTGCCAATAGCTTGCGGCGAGAAGGTCGGCCTGCGCCACTACTACGTGGCTTGGGTTGAAGTCGCGATCCTGATTGACCACCTGCGAAAAACTGCGCGCCACCAGTCCCGTTGTCACCAGCAGCACGACCGTGCAACTGATTTCAAAGGCCACCAGCAACCGGCGTGCCGCCGTAGCCTTGCGTGCCCCGATCACTCGCGATGCGCCTGATTGCAAAACGTTTTGTGGGTCGGTTCGCGCGGCCCGAAGTGAAGGGAATGTGCCAAACACAATCGCCGTCAGTGCCGAAAGAGTCGCGGCAAAAAACAGCATCTCCGGGCTGACATGTACCTCGTTCAGCCGCTGCAATCCAGGCGGCGCAAATGCCACGAACAGGCGAACTCCGGCGTATGCGAGTAGTGCGCCGGACACGCCGCCGACGGCCGAAAGCACCAGGCTTTCTGACAGCGCGGTCTGGAATAATCGTCCGGCCGCTGCCCCAAGCGCGGCGCGCAACGCATTGTCTCGATCTCGTGCCACAGCGCGCGCCAGTTGCAAACTGGCAAGATTTACGCAGGCGATCAACAGCACGCCCGATACTGCTGCAAACAGCAGCCATAGCGCTTCGCTGTAAGTTCCTGTCGCTTTCTGCGCAATGGACTCGACAAAAACGCCGAGATGAATCCGCAAATGATTCGCCGCCGAGTACGACTTTTGCATCC
>Ga0210385_10001021_pt1 | contig 17774 bp, 16 predicted proteins | sample IncBWH26OmetaG_FD_160107 | JGI IMG/M metagenome (GOLD analysis project Ga0210385, IMG submission 160107) | Forest soil microbial communities from Barre Woods Harvard Forest LTER site, Petersham, Massachusetts, United States - Inc-BW-H-26-O ...
GCGGACATACTTTCCGGGCGTAAATCCCGTCGGGAAGCGATTTTCGCTCGACTGGCCGTTTAATCCGAAGGAAGCGATGACGGTGGTCGGCGTGGCTGCCGACGCGCGCTACTACTCTTTGCGCGACGTTGTTCCGCCGATGGAATTCGGTGCTGCCTTTCAGGTGCCCGATGAAAGGTCCTACAACTGGGCGTTTGCGCGTGATATCGCGGTTCGAACCATCGGCGATCCGCGAGCCATAACGGAGGCGATCCGGCCGGCCGTAAAGCAAATCGATCCGAACATTCCCGTGACAAATGTGCGATTGCTTGCGGAAGTGGTGAGCAATTCGCTCCGGCAGACACAGGGCGTAGCGGAACTATCGAGCGCATTTGGATTTCTGACGCTTCTGCTGGCGTGCATTGGGCTTTACGGGACGCTGGCTTATCGCGTCTCTCGACGAACGCAAGAAATCGGTGTTCGTATAGCGCTGGGCGCACAACGATCCAGCGTGATGTGGCTGGTGACGCGAGAGGGATTGTATTTGATACTGCCCGGCATGGCGATTGGCGCCTTCGCGGCGTTGGGCTTGACGAAGATCGTCGCGAGTCAGCTCTTCGGCGTTGCCGCGGACGATCCGGTCACCTTTGTGGCAATGGCGGCATTGTTGTTGGCTGTGGCGTTGGTGGCATGTTGGATCCCGGCGCGGAGAGCGATGCGGGTGGATCCGATGGTGGCGTTGCGGCATGAGTGAGGCGGTGAGTAGTGAATGGTGAACGGCAACAGCAAGACGCCGATCTGGCCCGTCCTTCGTCAGGGTAAAAGATCGGCGGTCCCGGGAACGGCAAGGTCAAAGTCAAAGGCGCCCGCCTGAAGGCGGCCGCTACGACGGCAACGACGACGGCAAAAGCAAAACAAAGGCAACAGCAATAGTAACGGAAAAAGCGGGATCGAAAGCAGATGCGGCGAGTTACTTGGCGCTGGGCTGTGTGGTGGATGTGTTGCGGGCTACCAGGTGGTTGTCGGGGGCGGACGGGGTTGCGGGTGAGTCGGTAGAGGCGGACTTCTGTTTGTTGTCGTTTAAGCTGTTGAGGCTGTCGAGATAGCTGGTGATGCCGTGGAAGAGGCCGTCGGCGATGCGCTGGCGCTGGGTGGTGGCTTTCAGGAGCTTCTCGTCGGTCGGATTGCTCACGAAAGAAATTTCGGCGAGGATCGACGGCATATCGGCGCCGATCAGCACCACGAACGGCGCTTGCTTCACGCCGCGGTCGCGAACGGCCGGGCTGGTTGTCTCGAGTTTGTGCGCGAGCGATTCCTGAACGTCTCCGGCGAACTCTTTTGATTCCTCGATCTTGTCGTTGCGCGCGATTTTTTTAATGATGTCCTGCAGATCGTGCAGCGATTCCTCCGAAGCCGCGTTTTCGCGCGCGGCCACTTCCATCGATTCGTCGGACGTGGAGAAATTCAGGTAATAGGTTTCGACGCCGCGCGCCGTGTCGTCATGGCTCGAATTGGCGTGGATGGAAATGAAGAGATCGGCTTTCGCGTCGTTGGCGATTTGCGTGCGTTGTTCGAGCGGAATGAAAGTATCGTCCTGGCGCGTGTAAACGACTTCGGCTCCGGGAAGTTTTTGCTCGATTTCGCGGCCGAGGCGCAGGGCGACATCGAGGCACAGATCTTTTTCGAGCAGGCCGTGCGGGCCGATGGTGCCGGTATCGTGTCCGCCATGACCGGGATCGATCACGATGCGATGAATCTTCAGGCCGAGCGCGCGCGTGAGCGACGTGTCACCATCGCTCGTCGGCTTGGGCGCGGGCGGCGGTCTGATCGATGAGCTTGGAACATCAGGCTTACGCTCGAGCGAAACCGGAGTTTCCTTGGCTTGGACGGGAGCAGGAGCGGGCGGCTGCGACGGAGCTGCGTCGGCGACAGCACTGCTGTTGTTGGACGCGGGCTTCCCGATCGCAGGCGACACAGCGACTTCCGGCTGGCGCGCGGTGACTCCTCCTGTTTGCGAACTCATTTCGATCACGAGGCGATAGGGCTTCGAGAGCAGATAGGCGCTGTAGTCCTTGGCCGAGGGCGCGTCGAGCACGACGCGCACCACGTCCGGCCTATTCTGCGCGACGCGCAGCGAACGCAGCAGCCCCTCAGCCGAATCGAATTGTTTCGCGCCCACTTTGGGGCCGAGCGTGGCGCGCGACAAATTGAAGTAGATGCGGTCCGGCGACGCGATTCGCGCGGATTGGAAGTCGACAGTATCGTCGAGCGCGATGATCACGCGCGCGGTGTCCCTGCCATTCGTGGTCTGCACGTCCTTGACGCTGGAGAGTCGGCCGTCGGCTTCGCGCGGCGTAATCACGGTGCCGGCGACGGCGGGATCGTCCGCGACAGCAACAGACTGCGCAGGCGCAGCGCTCATGGGCGTTTGTACCGTGGCACTCTGGGGTGGCGCGGCTTGTCCCTGCGTGCCTTGCGCAGGCGCGCTCGTCGGCGAAAGATTGGCTGCAATCTGCTTCAACGCATTTCGCGCATCAGCAGCTTTATCCGAGCGCGAATATTTCTTCAGGAAGTCGCGAAACGTAGCTTGCGCATCCACCAGTTTGTTCTGGTCGCTCTGCTGGATCTGCCCGATGGCAAAGAGCGCGGCGCTTCGATACTGCGTGCTGGGATACTCGTTGAGCAGGAAAAGATAGGTCTTGATCGACGTGTCGTAATACTTCTGATCGTAAAGATGGCCCATCTCTTCGTAGAGTTCGGCTTCGGCCATCAGCGCGGCGGGAGCGTCTTCGGCTTCGGTGGAGATGTCGAAAACTTTCTGGTAGGCCGCGATGGTCTGCTTGTAATCCGAGGCGGCGCGATCTTTTTCGAGATAGCCCTCGAGCATGGTGCGCATGCGGACGGCCGTGGCGAACTGGTCGCGCGCGTCGGATTTTGCGTCGGGAGCAGCGAGGGACGGAACGGCACACGTCAAAACGAACAGCGCGATCCCCGCAATAACGGAGACGGCCTGCTTCGCGAGATGGGGTCGAAGATCTACAATCCGGTTCATTCGTTCGTGAAAATCACTCGGCCGCTGGGGTCCACTTCCTTTCGCACAGGAGCCGGATGAGGGCTCAAGGGCGTCAGGTTGCGGCCCGAATCAGGCCGGAAGTATGCGTCGGTCACCTTCTGCACGTACCTTTGCGTTTCCGGATACCATGGAACGCCGCCGCTCTTATCGACGGCGCCTTCGCCCGCATTGTAGGCCGCGAGCGATTTCGAAAGATCGCCGTTGTAACGGTCGAGCAGCGTTTTCAGGTACGTCGTCCCGCCCTCGATATTCTGGGCCGGATCGTACGGATTGCCGACGCCGAAGCGTTGTGCCGTCCCCGGAATCAATTGCATCAAACCCACCGCTCCCTTGCGTGAAACCGCAGTCGGGTTCCAGCCGGACTCGGTATTGATCACGGCCTTTACCAGCGCCGGGTCCACCTGGTGCCGCGCGGCTGCGTCGTCGACGATTCGCTCGATCCGGCTATCAGCCGGGGCGGGCGAATCCGCTGTCGAGGGCGGAGCCGGCGTGGCTACTACATTCGCCGCTGCCGGGGCCGCGTCGCGAGCGGGAGCTGTATGTATAGTACTCCCACTACGATGCGCGGGTGAATCCCCGTTGATAAAAACGCGCTTACCGCTTGCGTCTGTATAAGATGCGATCTGGGCCTGGCCGGGTGACGCAACCAGCAGGAGGAAACCGGCCGCCAAAACCGCAACGGCGATGCGCTGAGTGCTCATGGTCCTTGGGGAAGGCTGAATACTCCGCTTCAACTTCTTCAAACGAACGATTTAAAACGGATAGGGAAACCGGCGCCGGGGCGAAGTCTTCCCGGCGTAAGTTTCTGGCGCGACTGGAATTATAGCGAGCGTTCGACGAGGGGGTAAATGGACTGCAAGGCGCTTTCTATGGCGGATGTGTCTTTTCCGCCAGCCTCCGCCAGGTCGGGCCTGCCGCCCCCGGAACCGCCTAATTGTCTGGCGAGATCCTGGACGATTTTACCGGCATGGAGCCTGGGGATCAGGTCTTTCGTAACTCCTGCAATTACAGCCACTTTGCCGTCGTTTGCGGTGAATAGGACGACAACTCCGGAGCCCATTTTCTGGCGCAGGGTATCGATCATTTGGCGAAGAGTTTCGCGGTCGGCGTCAGCCACTTGGGAGGCGAGAACCTTGACGCCTTTGACCTCTCGTACTGATGCCAGCAAGTCTGTCGACTTCGACGCCGAACTGGCGCGTTTTTGAGCCTCTAATTGCTTCTCGAGGGCCTTAATTTGGTCGGATTGGCGCTCAATGGCGGCCAGGACGTCGTCCTCGCCCGCGTTGAGCAGGCTGGCCGCGTTGCGGAGGGTCGTGAGCGCGCGCTGGTACTGGGCAAGGCCCTCGTCCCCGGAGATGGCTTCGATGCGGCGGACGCCTGCCGCGGTGGACTGCTCGCCGATGATCTTGAAGATGCCGATGTCGCCGGTGCGGGAGACGTGGGTGCCTCCGCAGAGTTCTTTGCTGTAGAAGCCGCGCGGGGCGGAGGTGTCCGCTATAGTGACGACCCGGACGTTGGCCTCCGGGTATTTATCGCCGAAGAAGGCGAGCGCGCCGGACGCGAGGGCGTCGTCGATGTTCATGATGTCCGTGCGAATTTCGAGGTTCTTGCGGATTTCGTCGTTTACCTGGGATTCGATTTCGGCGAGTTCTCCGGGATCGACGGCGGCGAAATGGGAGAAGTCGAAGCGCAGGTGATCGGGCGCGACGAGCGAGCCGGCCTGCTTTACGTGCGTGCCCAGAATATTGCGCATCGCGGCGTTGAGAAGATGCGTTGCCGTGTGATTGCGCATGTCGCGCTGGCGGCGTTCGGCGTCTGCCACGGTGGCCACGCGATCGCCGACGTGCAAATCTTCCCTGGCGAGGATGCGGTGCGCGATCAGTCCGCTGACTGGATAATAGGCGCCGCGGACTTCGGCCACCTGCTGCGATTCGGAATTGTCAAAGAGCGCGCCGGTGTCCGCGACCTGGCCGCCGGATTCGGCGTAGATGGTGGTGCGGTCGAGGACGACTTCGGCTTCCTGGCCGGCTTTGATTTCGTTCGTGGGGCCGTCTTTGGTGACGATGGCTTCGACGCGCGCGTCGCGGCCGTGCGTGGAGAAGTAGAAAGCAGGCTCCGTTTTGTAGGTTTCGCGCAGCTTGGTGTAGACGGGCTTTGCGACTTCCTTTTGCGCGCCGCCCTTCCATGAGGCTTTGGCGCGGGTGCGCTGCTCTTCCATGGCGCGGTCGAAGCCTTCCCAATCGACGTTGATACCCACGTCGCGGGTCATCTCTTCGATCGTGTCCCGATGTAGTCCAAACGTATCGTGAAGCTTGAATGCCTTGTCGCCAGGAAGGACGACCGTGGATTTGCCGGGATCATCCAAGCCCCGAAATATTGCTAAAGCACGACGCGTCCGGTCCTCCTTGCTCAGGCTAGTTAATTCCTCGGCAAGTTGGCTTCGGGCGATGGTTAGATGATCGGATTTCTCGATGAAGTCCTCGACCAGCGGCGTGACATAGGACTCGTATTCCAAAATACGAGCCCTCTCGTTTTGAAAGTATCGCCGCTCTTCGGCCATGACATGGTGCGTTATGCGATCGGCATCTTCGACAAGTTCGGGATAAGCTTCTTTCATCAAATCGACTACCTTCGCAACCATCTGGCTGAGTATGCCTTGTGCTTGCGTCAGCAACTGGGTGTGGCGAAGTGCTCGCCGCATGATTCTGCGCAATACATTCCCTCGACCTTCATTCGACGGTAGGACTCCATCCGCAATTAGGAATGTTGTGGCACGCGCATGATCGGCGATGATCCGTAGAGATGGCTGAATTGCGTCCTCGCCCAACTCGCGGCCACACAATCCCGCTGCCCAAGACGTCAGAGGCTTGAATAAGTCCGTGTCGTAGTTTGAGATCACACCTTGCAGAACGGCGGTGACGCGTTCGAGGCCCGCGCCGGTGTCGATGGAGGGTTTGGGCAGGGGATTCAGCGCGCCGCTCGCGTCGCGATTGAACTGCATGAAAACGAGATTCCAGATTTCGACGTAGCGGCCGCAGTCGCAGGGGAACTGGCAATCGGTGTGGCCCTGATCGGAGGCGGCCGGGCCCATATCGTAGTGGAGTTCGCTGGACGGGCCGCAGGGGCCGGTCTCGCCCATCTGCCAGAAATTTTCTTTCAGCCCGGGAATTGCGAGGATGCGGTCTTTCGGCGCGCCGGTTTTCTGCCAGAGCGCGAACGCTTCGGTATCGGGCGGTATTGCGACGCCGCCCAGCTCCGCTCCGCCGAACACGGTGAAATAAAGCTTTTCGAGCGGAATGGCGTACCAGTCTTTACCGGTGACGAGCTCGAAGGCGAAGGCGATCGCGTCCTGCTTGAAATAATCGCCGAAGGAAAAATTGCCGAGCATCTCGAAAAAGGTGTGATGGCGATTGGTGAAGCCGACGTTTTCAAGGTCGTTGTGCTTGCCGCCGGCGCGGACGCATTTCTGGCAGGTGGTGGCGCGGTTGTAATCGCGCTGCTCGACGCCGAGGAAAACGTCCTTGAACTGGTTCATCCCGGCGTTGGTGAAAAGCAAAGTGGGATCGTTCGTCGGGACCAGCGAGCTGCTGCGCACGATGCGATGCTTGCGCTCTTCAAAAAACCGCAAAAATGTTTTTCGGACTTCGTTACCGGTCAAGTTGGCCTCGGAAAGTGCAGGTTATTATCGCAGATGAAGGGCGAAATCTACCACGGAGACGCACAGACTCAGAGGTAAAGGAGGCGACGGACGCAGAGGAAGCAGAGGAAAATGCGCCGCTTCCGGATTGAGGTAGGCCGGTATATGATGCCGCGCGAACGGCGAGGTGGCGATGACGTCCAGCGCGCTTCCAGCTGTATCGCAATCTGAAATTAAGTCGAGATCGAGCGTGGCGGCCCGCCAGGTGCGGGACCGTCGCTTTTATCTGGCGATGGCGATCGCTTCGCTTTTGCTCGTTTTCCTGGGTTTCTCACGCACGTTTTACTTGAAGTCCTACTTCGGAACGCCTCCCCTTGCACCGCTCATCGTAGTTCACGGAATTGTGTTTACGGCCTGGATGTTTTTCTTCGTGGCGCAGACTTTTTTCATCGCTTCAGGCCGGGTTCAAATTCACCGGACTCTCGGCTACGCGGGCGGAGTGCTTGCCGCGCTGATGGTGATACTGGGAGTGATGGCCGCGATCCATGCGGAAAAGTTTGGACACGGGCAGGGCACGAGAGATCCTCAAACCGTCTTTCTCGTTGCGCTGGGAGACATTCTGACGTTTGCGATCTTCGTGGGCGCCGGCTTCGTGTGGAGGCGCAATCGCGAGGCGCACCAGCGATTGATGCTGCTGGCGACGGTGGCTGGACTGCTGTCTGCGGCGATCCCGCGCTTGCCCGTGATCGGTGTAATTGGCGGTGCGTCGCCCGGCATGGTGATTGTCGGTATGAGTTTTTTATTGGCGGGTCCCGTGTACGATCTCATCTCGCGCAGACGTATTCATCCGGCCTACATTTGGGGCTGCCTCTTCGCGCTGGCGACGCTGCCGCCGCTGCGTATTGCCATTGCAGCGACCCCGGCATGGCATCACATCGCGAACTGGCTGGCAAACTTGTAGGGTACTGCGACTACCGGTTTCGGTCGAAGGAAAGAGCGACTTGCTGGAGACAACGCGACGCCCGCGCTCTTCAAAAAACCGCAAAAATGTCTTTCGGACTTCGTTACCGGTCAAGTTGGCCCCAGTCGATGCGTTTTGTTATCGCAGATGAAACGAAGTAGAGGAAGTTGAAGCGCAAGTCAACTGGAGGAGAGAGAGCTGCGCCCTTGCGCCTCGGGCTTCAGTCGCTCGCCATTTGAGAGATCCGCTGTAGTATCGTGTTCGCCGTTTACGCGATTCGTTTCGTTCGAGGCAACATGCGTGGCGTCCTTCTACTCGCAGTCCTGACAATCAAAAGCAGCTACTCTCGGAATATAGAGACACCATTAGAGCGAGCCTATGATGTTCCCGACACTGTGCAGTGGTGGTTCGGCGACGGCGGCTGCTATCGGATACGCACCTACGCCATCGACCATGACATACACGTCTTTGAGATCGAGGACTCACCGAAGACGACCATCGAGTTTGCCAGGACGAACAATCTGAAGCACTACGGCGATTTGATTCGCGTGTGGCACGAGATCCGGATCGCGAATTGGACCGACGGCTCGGAGTTGGAGGCCGCTTTCGCGCGGATCGGCCTTGCTTCGAGAATTGAGATCAATCCGCGCCAGTTCGTTTTCTGGAAGCCGGATGACGCGGAGTATGCGACAAAATCCACGCCGAAGTAGATGACCCCGATACTTGGGCTACGTCGAAGTTCGTTCGCTTATCTGGTTTCGATCGTCTGGTAGGTGAACGAGATGGTTTCCACCGGCCTGTCGCCGGCGGACTTCGTGTCCGACGAGACGACGACGTCCGTGAGCTTGTAGTGTTCGCCGGAGGCGAGATCGACGTCGACCTCGGGGAAATGCTGGCCGGATGCGCACGCTTTCATGAGCAAGGGCGAAGCCGAGTCAACTTCCTTGGTGATGGTGAACGGCTTGTGCATTCTCCGTCCTGTAGCCAGCCCGGTAGCTGCGTCGCGCGGCGCGGTAACTTTCCCGGAGCCTGCACCCGAGCTGGAAGAGCCGATTGCTTCTTTTGAGGCTGTCACTTCGGAGACGGAAGGTTGCGAGGATTCGCGGTCGGCCTGGGCTTCGCTTTTCAAATCGCCGGCGACCAAAGATGACATGGCCACCCACTTCATGTGTGCCGGGTTCGTCGATGCGCCGTCCACCGGTCCTTGCGGGCCGATGATGCGAACGTAACCGGCGTCTTCCGCGTGAGCCGCCGGCGTGGCGAGCAACTGCGCGCCGGTAATCAAAAGCAGAATCGCACATCCCCGCGCGACCTGCGTGATCGTTGCTTTGCTGGTTAAATCGATCATGAAACGCCTCCCTGTGTTGGAAGAATCGAAGGGCTCGAAAGAGCTGCTTCTATTGTCCCCTTGCCGGCACACGAGGAAGGAAATCGATCAGCGAGCGTTACGTGATGTACACCGGGGGGCGGCATTAGAAGAGACGCGACTGAGGAGAAGCCACTTCCAAGCAGAAGAGGTTTCCGGGTGGGTCATAAACCACCCGGAACAGAATTCCGCCAACGATTGGAGCGTTTGCGGCGGTGATTCTTAGCGTTTTCCGGCAGTCACGTGGCCGCGCCCATCGCGCGTTTCGTTTGCCTTGAAGTGCGAAATCTTGTCGAGACGCTTGGAAGGCTCAGGTCTGTCGCCTGGATTCGGCCTCGCGCCCGCGTAGCCGCGCTGAACATCGTAGCGGTTATTTACGTGGCCTCGGAAATTATCGGGGCCGTGGAACCACGAGCCAGCGCCGATGAAGACGCCATTCGTGAACCACTCTGGACCGTAGTAGCCGTAAGGAGAGCAGGAGTAGGGAGCGTAGTCATAGTAGCCGTAAGGACAGGCCGGAGCAGCGCCGATATCGACGCCGATGCTAACCTGACGAGCTCCTATCGCCGGAACGGCGACGGCGAAAAAGCCTGCGATGAAAACTGCTAATGCGAGACACCTGAACTTATTCATATACATCCTCTTTTATTCGATCCCATCGTTAATCTTGCAGCTTCATTCTGGGCGCGACAGACGCCAGTGTCTGTGCACAAAGACACAGTTCCAGCTTGTATTAGCGGGCCGTTCGATGAGTTCCTGGCGCGATTAACGTGTTTGTAGCCTGAGCGCAATTCGATGGAACGGTGCTATGGTGAACCTGAAGGACGAGGAGGAAATCATGGCATACGATGCGCATCAAAGGGCGGCGGAGTTTCACGAGTTGGCGGCGCACGCGCACCGCGCTGCCGCGGTGAGTCACGGCAAGGAAGATCATCTGACCGGGCACGAACATTCCCGGCAGGCGATGGAACATGCGGTCCGGGCTTTTCAAGCGTCGCAGGAAGCGCAGCACGAATCGGCGATGTTTGTCGAGTCGAAGGGGAAGAAGGGCTAGGCGGAGGACCGGTCGATGGAATACGAGTTTACCTGCCCCTATTGCGGCGAAGAGATTTCGATGGTGCTGGACGTTTCTGTCCGCCGCCAGACCTACGTGGAGGATTGCGAAGTCTGCTGCAAGCCAATCCAAATCAGCTACAGCGTGGAAGACGACGAAGTCGTTGATTTCAACGCCAGCACGCAAGGCTGAATTTCAGCCGTTTGCCCGCGCGCAAAATCCGGATGCGACAAGCCCTTGTGTTCGTTCGTCTTGTCGTCCGTGCGTGATTTTCGGCTTCGACCAGAATTCGAGGTCGCCGGATGCCCACCTGAAAGGTGGGCGCTACAAAGGCGACAGCAACGACGAGTCCAGGTCGGACCGCCTCGCGCGGAAGGCGCAATCAGAGACGAGGGCGGAGGCAAAAACCAAGACAAAAACAACGGCGCCCGCCGGAAGGCCTCCGCTACGACGGCAAAGGCAAAGTCGCCCATCGAAAGGCGTCCGCGAACTGCGCGGACACCGATGGCCGCTACTAAAGCAACGGCCACGGCGGAGGCAAGAGCAGAAGCAACGGCAAACCCGCCGATCTGGAGATCGGCGCTCCCGGGAACGGCAAAGTCAAAGGCAAGACAACAGCAAACCCGGATTGGCCCGCCGGGTTAAATCTTTTCGGGGACTACGTAGGGGGCGCGATAGGCGCCGCGCAACATTACGTTGGCCTCGTCGTCGCCGATCACTTGTTCGGTTTTCGGATCGAATTTCAGCGAACGTCCAAGACGGTACGACGCGTTGGCAAGATGGACCAGCGTGACGGACTTGTGACCCTCTTCGATCGGCGCGTGCAGGTCCTCATTATTGCGGCTGCGAATGCAGTCGATAAAGTTGGCCCAGTGATCGCCGTCGCCGTGACCATTCGGTCCGGGCTGAACGTCGTCACCGACCCAGGTTTTGTAGGTGTCGTAGCCGTCCATGCCGAGGTAGCCGTTCGAACCGTAGAAGACGTTGCCGATTGTGTTGGTCACATTGTCTTTCGGCCCGAGCGACGCAGCGGCCGGAGTTTTCGGCGCCGCGGGAGCCGGCTTGGGAGCGGGGGTCGCAAGTCCAGCGGCCGGCACGCCCTTGCTGTTGTAAGCGCCGGTGCCGATTTCCGCTTCGTGATTCGTGATCCATGGACGCACCGCGACCTCCATCATCTTTCGTTTGCCGGTGGGCTCGTCGAAATAGAAGGTTGCGTTCAGCCAATTCGGCGTCTGCTGATCGTCGTCGAACATGAAATGATTGCCCGTCGCGGCAACGTACGTGGGGAAGTCGACGCCGAGTCCCCAGCGCGCGACGTCGATTTCGTGGATCGCCTGGTTGCCCACTTCGCCGTTGCCCGTGTCCCAAATCCAGTGCCAATTGTAGTGAAAGCGATTCTTCGTGAACGGTTTCATCGGCGCAGGGCCGGTCCAGAGATCGTAGTTCACGCCGGCAGGAACCGGTTCCTCGGGCGCGTGGCCGATCGATGGACGCCACTTGAAGCAGATGGCGCGCGCCATGTAGACGTCGCCAATCGTGCCGTCGCTGAGATGCTTGATACCCTCGATCATTCCGGGATTCGAACGCGACTGGCTGCCGTGCTGGCAAATGCGGTTGTACTTCGTCACGGCGGCGACGAGCTGCTTTCCTTCGAACGTGTTGTGCGACATTGGCTTCTCGACGTAGAGATCCTTGCCGGCCTGCACGGTCCAAATGCCGATCAGCGAGTGCCAGTGGTTCGGCGTCGCCACCGAGATCGCGTCGATGCTTTTGTCTTCGAGCAGTTTGCGAACGTCGCTATATCCCTGCGGCCGCTGGAAGCCGGCCTTTTCGATTTCGCCGAGGCGCTGATTGAGAACGCTCTCGTCCACGTCGCAGAGAGCGGCGATTTCGACGTTGGGCAACTTTTCGTAGCCTTCGATGTGATTGTTACCGCGGCCGCGTACGCCGCAAACTGCCACGCGCACGCGATCGTTTGCGCCCAAAACTCTGCCGCCGAGGGCGAGCACCGCCGCGCCTGCGCCGATTGCTTGTCCCGTGGTCTTCAGAAAATCACGCCGCTCGATTGTCATGGTGAGTGCTCCTTCTGGAAAGGTTTCGCTGGGCGCATTGTATATCCGCCCGGGAATGGTGGCGAAAATTATGCGTGGAAATTTGTTGCCGGCGAAATTTTGCTGATTAAAACGCTCAATGGATACGGGGGTTTTCGAGGTTCCGGGGAAAGTCGACGCCGGTTCCTCAGGGTAAAACGCGGCGCTCCGACGACGCCCGTTCACAATCGCTGTGTCCCGAGACCAAGAGTTGTTTGTGAGATGCAAAGACCAGTGACTAGTGACGAGTGGCCAGTGGCTAACACCTAATTTATGCGCCTGGAAGCGCCCAACGTTAGGTGGCGAAAAAGGAACGAAGCTGGCGTTGGGGAGAGGTTTCTTTTGCGCGACATGAATAGAAAGCGGGCGAATGGGAGGGCGCGGAGGCTATTACAATTGGGCCGTGATGAAACGGCATTGCATCCAGCGGGCGGACTGGCGATTGACGCCGGGCAAGGACGCCGCGCGTCTTTCGGAGCATTACAAGCTCGATTGCGACTTTGGAACTGCGGTGATCGAGATTTACAAAGCCGGCGAGGGAAGCGATCCGGTTTATCTGTGCGCGAACCATGTGGCCGAAGTGGGGCCCGTGAAGAAGAGATCTTCGGAAGTGCGTTTGGTGGCGGCCGATCTGACGCCAGCTGCGGCTGAACCGATGGCGAGTTTGAGTGCGGTGCATGCAACGTCGCATGCGCTGGCTCATGGGCCGTCGATAATTCGCGAAGCGTCAGCTGCGGCCAACATGGCTGCGTCCAAACCGAGCGCGGCCATTGCTCCGTTCGCGCCTGGCGCGGCGAAAAGCGCGAGCAACGTGGTGACGATGAAAGCGGTGCGGGCCGAGACTTCGCGGCCGCCCGCGCGCGATCTGACGTACGGAAATTCGACGAAGGCGTTGGTGGACGAAGCGATCTGGAATCTGGCGACTGGGAATTATGAGGCGTATGCCAGCGCGCTGCGGCAAGGGAAATCGGTGAGCGAAGCGGCGCAAGCCGCCGGCGGGCAATTGGAAATCGTGCATCGCAGGATCGGCGAATATTCGCTGAAGATCGAAGTGGTGCTTTCGGGATCGACGGCGAAGATCAACGTGGAAGATGTGATCCACAAGCCGTTTGAGAGTGCGATGGCGGAAATTATCGGCAACGCCGCGATGGGCGACGCAGAGAAGGACGCGGCCCTCGAGCAACTCGGAACGTTGCAACAGTGCATTAACCGCGGGCTCGACCGGGAAATCAGTCCGCTGCGCGCGCACCAGATTGCGTGTGCGATTGCGGAGCGCGCGAACTGGGGCGCGAACGCGTCGCTTGCGGAGGAGTTGAAGCCCGCGTATCGCGCCGTCTACGGGAGCGTGAGAAGCGCGGTTCGCGCGGCGGTTCCGCATGCGCACAGCCTCGAAGAACGATTGACGAATTTGTACGCCGCGAAATCCGACCTGGAAAACGCACCTGCCGCGAAGGCGCTGTACGCCCAGTCGAACTGAAATCATCCCATCGAGGCCAATCACTTGACCCCGCGCGACATTCGCTCGAAGGGCGTGCGCCGGGAAACATTGACACAGCCGTGCGTGTGGCCTATCGTTTTCGACGTGGGTGGTGGGTTTTACCTTTAGCTGCTTCGACATCGCGTAACTTGTTGTCTCGCTGAACGCCAATTTGAGATTCATCCCGCTCAAACCGCGGGATGGGGCGGAGATGGCGCTTCCGGATCCGCTGCGTGGGGCAAGCGGAAAACCAAACCTTTCTAAAAAAAGCAAAAACTCAGGAGGAATCACAATGAAGAGTTGTCGATGGATGACCATTTCGTTTGCAATGCTGGCCGCAACGTTTGTAGCAACGACGCTGCAAGCCCAGGGCGGCATGGGTGGTGGGCAAGGCATGGGTGGCGGACAGGGCATGGGCGGCGGCCAAGGGATGGCGCCGAGCGGGACGCCGAGTCTGAGCGCGGGAATCATACAGGGCTACAACTCCGTGAAGACGAGTCTTCTGGCTGCGGCAGAAGCGATGCCGGAAGACGGCTACACTTTCATTCCTGCGAACGGCGAGCGGAATTTCGGCGGATGGGTCGGTCACGTCGCGCAGGCTCAACTGGGCACCTGCTCGCGGATCGCGGGAACCGCTCCGGATGCGGCGACCATGACAATGCTGCAGGGCGTGGCCAGCGGAACCGCGGCTTCGAAGGCGGACTTGCAGGCGGCGCTCAAGAAGTCGTTTGATGCGTGCGATGCGGCGTACGGCGGATTGACGGACGCGAACGCGGCTGATCCAGCCGGGCGCGGAAATGGCTCGCGGCTCTCGACGCTGGCCGGGAACGTAGCGCACGACAACGAGTGCTACGGCAGCATGGCCGTCTATCTAAGGCTGAAGGGAATTGTGCCTCCTTCGACGGCGGCTCGCGGCGCGATGGGCGGGATGCGCGGTGGATCTGGCGGCGGAATGCAGGGCGGCGCGCCTCCAGCAGGCGGCGGACGCTAGGTAGTTATTTTGGCGGAGAATCCGTCCTGCGTCGGGGATGGATTCTCCGTCGAATTTCAGGCGACGCTGAATTCACTGCAGAGAGGACCCTCGTATCAAGGCCTGCCTTATTGACCCACGGTGAATGCCATGTAGGCTTCCGTCTTTTCCCAGTCCAGAGCTAGCGTGCCTTTGTTGCCGCCGTCGGAGCGGATTTCAATCTTGAAAGTTTCGACCGGCGCGCCGAGCGGCCTTGTGCTCATCTTCGTGCGACCGAAATCCTGCGATCCGTCATAGTCGAGATGGAACTGGCCGGTCTGGTTGTTGATGATGAGCGTCCAATCGCCATCTTGCCTGGGAATCGTCCAAATGCTGTGGCTGCCTTTGGGAATTTTCAGCGTGCCCATCTGCAGGTCGGCGTCGCTGGTGAGGCCTGTGGCGATATTCGCGCCGGTGCACCAGACTCGGTCGTAAGGCACGAGCGCTCCGAAGATTTTCCGGCCGTGCATCGAGGGGGCGTAATAGTCGACGGTTATTTCGTGGCCATCGACGGTGCCTACGGCCTGCGCGGGCGGGCTGGTGTAACGTGAGCGCTCGAATTGTGCGGACCAAGCGCAGGAGATCGTCGCCAGACCGAATATTCCGAGCGCGGCCAGTGCGGCGGAGCGGAACCTCTTCATGATTGCCTCCCGATTCTATTCTGCTGGAAATCTGGCGGAGGATCCGGGACGCGCCGGAGCAGGCCCGAGCGCGCCGGTTGCGCGTTGGCGCGCTCATGTCGTTCGCGTCCTGTCCCCATTGGCAGAAACCTATTTCGGCGCGGCGGTTGCGCCGACTCCCATTGGCGGCTTCGGAGGGCTCGCCTGGCGCGCGGCGGTCCACGGTGGGACCACGTCATTTTGCCGAGCGTAGGCGATCATCTGTCCGAGGTGCTCGTGCAGATCAGTGGTGATGAGGAAGAGCGTGTCGTAGCCGGTGGAGGGACGCCCGCCAAATCCGCGGCCCGCCATAAGCGAACGACTTGTTGAGCTGGTCGACGATCGCGGCCTTGTCCGTGGTGGACGTTTCGTATCCCTGCCGGTTGTAGCCGTCCGGCGCTTTTGCGCCCATCATTCCGGGAATGCTGAAGTTTCCACCGGCGACGTGGAGAAACACTTCGCTGATGGAGCGGACGCCGTCGCCGGGACGCCATGTGAATTTATCTTGCGGGATGGCCTGTGCGAGGGCCACGAATTTCGTTTGCAGGTCTTTCATGTCGTCGAGGAAGCGGGCTTTGTAATCGAAGGTTGGCGCGGGAGCAGACGCGCTCATTGCGCCCCCCATTTGGGTGCCGGCCGGGGCCGCTTGTCCGAAAGCGCGCGGGGCGCCCGCCGCGACGATCAATGCACACGTGAAGGCGAGACAACAGAATCTTTTCATCTCTGAAGCTCCTTTCGAATCACCACCCAATCCGAAAAAGCGGGACCGCTCCCGCCCCAGAGAGCTGCTGCGAGCCGGCAAACGCCCGCTGCGAAGCGTGCATTGTAACCCTTTTGTGGGACAGCCGAAACATGCGAGAGGCGGGTCTGAGGTTTGCGCGGCTGGTTAGCAGATCGCGGCCTTAAATAACGTCATCTACGAGTTGTCTTGCGTCGTCGCGGCTTGTCTTTGCGCTCGAATTTCCTTAGTCCACCAAATAACGGTGAACCAGAAAACGGCCAAAAAGAGGAAGTCGGCCCCTGCGCCGAGCATGAAAGCCGTAGCATCGTCGTGGGAGACTATTTTTCCCAGGTGTTCACCTACTCCGAAGATGGGGCCCTCAATATATTTGTCGAGCTGCCATCGCGGGTGATCCACCGCCAGATATAACAAGCCGAAAAAAGACACGAAGGCCAGGAAAAAGGATGAGCCCCACGTCGTTCGAAGAAACCACGGAAGAGCGCGTTTTAAGTCTTCCGCGCCGTCTGCGTCGCCCGCATCGCTTGTGAGTTGTTGAATCGCAGTTTGCGCCTGCGGCAGGTCGTCTTTAAGCACGCGAACTTCGAATTTGAAAACGAGACGGATAGCCATCAAGCTGAACGAATGAATTCGAGGGATCGGGCTTACTTTTTCTCTGTAATATCGCGGTATCCCGGCGTCATCGAGACGCGAGAGAATTTCGTCGCGCCGATTTTGATCCTCCCCCTTCCAGAGTTGAGCGTTCTTGGTTTCTGCTTCCGAAAAGGTAGCCACTAATGCGAGCTGGCAATCGCTGCATACCGTGAATCCGTCACGATATTCCTTTTGGCATAATGGACAGAACATTGCGCGCAGAGTCTACAACTCGCGAGCCCTTTGCGCAAACCATGTTCCACGAAAAGGCCAGCAGCACACGCCCACCATCAGGATGGCCCCATGCGACTGCCTATTCAGCTTCTTCGATGACGGCATCGGGCGAGTCAATTTTCGTGGCGGTTTGGATTTCTTTGCGGATCAGGTCGGCCGAAAAGCCAGCGGCCATCAGGCTGCGGGAGAGCGACGCAAGTTTCTTCTGGTCGATTGGACTGTTGGCGCGGCCGCGGAGGCTTGCGAGTTTGCGTTCAATACGAGTGCGAACCAGTGCGGTCTCGTCGGTTTCCGCAAATACTGAGTCGAGAGCGGCGTCGATCTCGCCATCGGGCACGCCGCGGGCGCGGAGCTCGCGGGCGATGCGGAAGCGTCCCTGGCGGCGCGAGTTTGCATGCAGACGCGCGTAGTCGCGCGCATATTTTGCGTCGTCGAGATAGCTCATCTGCTGGAGTTTCATGATGACGACGGTCACGCCAGTCTTGTCGGTGGCGCGGCGTTCGAGATATTGCTTCATTTCGTGAATCGAATAGGCGCGGCGCATCAGGGCGCGAAGAGCAGCGGCGTAGAGGTCGGAGTCGTCAGCAACCTTTCGCGGAGCGGAGCGGGAGTACATCGAGGAAGCATAGGGGCAAGGGCTCAGGGAAGCAAGGAGGTCGGTTGCCAACGGCTGGGCGGACCGACCCGCCAAGACGGGATCCGTCGTCTGCGGATTGCGGCGGCCACAATCAATAGTCAGTTTGGGGACGGCCGGGAGACATGGTCGATGACGAGGGAATCGACGGGACCTTTTGTCGATTCCAGTTTTAGCCCGAGTTGATCTTGGATCACGGTGAAGATGGATGTGCCGCTGGGCTCGGCGG